>Ga0315900_10001271_pt1 | contig 40436 bp, 31 predicted proteins | sample LakEriMetagenome_FD_203521 | JGI IMG/M metagenome (GOLD analysis project Ga0315900, IMG submission 203521) | Freshwater fungal communities from buoy surface, Lake Erie, Ohio, United States - Buoy 12 MA114 | ecosystem: Environmental > Aquatic > Freshwater > Lake > Lake biofilm | place: USA: Lake...
GCCCGGCTCGTCGTGGCGATGGTCGAGAACAACCTCGCCAGTTACCCGCCGCCGGAGTGGGCCCGCATCGTGAAGTGCTGGGAGGGTCTTGAGTATGCGGGTTAGTCACGCCATTGTGCTCGCCGTTGCCCTGTTAATCATCACCCTATTGCTCACAGTTGGAGAGGACTGAATGCCAAAGCTGACGCGTCTCACTTCGCTGTACGTTCGCCGGGAGTTGCAGCGAGTCTTTCGGGACAACTACCTCCCGCTTGTCGCCCGCCACATCGTTGCTCAACGGGACGACGGCGGCGGCGCAAACGGTCGGTGGCAATCGTTGCGGATCAACTTCGACGTCGAGTCGATGCGGGCGACGATCGAGACGATGGAGGCTCTGCCTCCTGCTCGGATCGAACGCAGACCGGCCAACCTGCTGCGCGAGTACCGGAAGGAACTCACCATCTGGAGGCGCAAGCGCACCACTGCCCGGGCACGGGTCGCCAAGTACGCGCGGCTCGTGCGTTACCACAGTAAACCCCGGAAAAGACGGGGGGGGGGGTAACTCAGAGAGCATTGATAGGTGGGGTGCCGGGATGAGTTTGTTGTGGGGCCGGCGTCCGGACAGCGTGTTCGGGCAGCTCCACTTACGCGTGAAAGGACAGGCATGAACAACGACAGCAGAAACATGGCAGCCCGGTGCGCGATGCTCCTGGCGGAACGCATCGACGAGATCCGAGACGAACTGCGGGCAGACCCCGCCTACGAACGGTGTGCCGCCGACCCGATGATCGTTGGCCTCCTCCTCGTCCTGTGCAACTCCGTCATGCACGAGGACAACTGGTCGCAGCGGGGACTCTTGTTCGACGCTTTCGCCGGGTGCAAGTGGCCGGCGGGTGTTACGGTGCGCAAGCGGCTCGACGAAGTATTGGACGGACTCAACCTGCGGGACGACCGCTGGAGGTTCAACTGATGCGTACGGACACCACTCGACCGGTGTGCTACGGGTACGGCCGGCACTCGACTGCCAAGCAGGAGTTCACCCGGGCGGCGCAGCGGGCCAAGGTGAAGGAGTATTGGCGGCAGCACCTCAAACCCAAGGGCATCCGCTGGGGCGGGTTCTACTACGACAAGGCGGTGCAGGGAGCCGTCGAGTTCTCAGAGCGGGAGCAGGGCCGGCAGCTCTACGCCCTGGTCAGCCCTGGGGATCATGTCGTGGTGAGCCGGCTCGACCGTCCGTTCCGTTCGGTCTACGACGGGGTGAAGGTCATCCAGTCCCTCGCCGAGCGGAAGGTGCGGTTCCACTCCCTCGACCTGCTCGTGGACTCGGGCACCCCGATGGGGAAGTTCTTCGTCACCATCCTCTTGGCGGTGGCCGAACTCGAGCGGGCCTTCGCCAGCGAACGGACGAGCGAGATCATCGCCTACCGCCGGAAGCACGGGCTTCCGGTGGGGCATCGTCCGCCCTTGGGTTGGAAGATCGTCGGCACCCGGGCACGGGACACCGGCGACAAGCGGTCCACCCGGCGGTTCGTGATCGACGAGCAGGAGCGGGAACTCTGCGAGATGATCCACGAACTGCGGCAGCAGGGCATGGCCATCGAGCAAGTCGTGCTTTGGCTCATGCGGCAGGATGAGTACCCCAACAAGCGACGGCTCGACAACTACAAGGCCGTCGAGTGGGCCATCGCCGCCAAGGAACTCGGGTACCCGAAGCAGACCGACGGGAAGCGGATGGTGAAGGAATGGCGGGCGGCGCAGAGAGCCTAGTTTCGCCGGCCCGACGGCAAGTTTCGCGTGTGCTATCCAGCGATAATCGCCCGATAACGTGGAGCCTCATGTCAGCCGACGTTGATCGAACCGAAAGCTGCGGCGAGACTTGCGGGCAGTCGGCCGCGTTTCCCGTTGAGCGTTATCAAGCGACCGACGGGTGTTACGCGGTTCCGTAGAAATACAAGTTAGACGGCACCGCGAGTGCGTCGGTGCGTCGAAATGAATAGGTGCGATCGCAGAAAGCGTACGTTATGCGTGAGGTGAGCAGGATCGACTGGAAATACGGCGGACCGACAGACTTGGCTGTCGGTACTGGCGCGGAAGCATCGGAAAAGCTAATTGTCTACGGAGCCTCAGTGATTGCGGCGTGCGCCTTCGCACCGCTTTGGTTGTGCCACTATCAGGGTTGGGATTGGTGGATCTATGTTGTGTGCGCAATCTTCGCTTTCGACATCGCAGGTGGAGTCGTCGCGAACGCAACCAATTCCTGTAAGCGTTTTTATCAAACGCCGAGTAAGCCCGATGATCCGGCGGTTGTGCGGTTCCTGAAGTCAGGCATCAACTTTGATCTGCTTCACTTGCATCCAGTTGTGCTCGCGCTCCTGGTGCCTGGCGCGAGTGCGCTGAATGGGTTCTCGTGGTATTTGGGGTTGATTCTGAGCGTGCTAATTGTTCGGCAGGTGCCTCTCTATCTTCGTAGGCCCAGTGCGTTTGCGATCATCGTGGTTGCCATTGTGGTCAATCTCTATGTGCTTCCGTTGGGGCCAGGATTGGAATGGGTCATGCCTCTCATGTTTCTCAAGATCGTCTATGGCCATACTGTCCAGGAAGAGCCATATAGGCCTACCGCCGCCTAACCACTGCATGCAGCCGACGCCCCAGCCAGTCATTTTGCATACGCAAATTTGCCGCCAGTCTGGCGCGCGGCTGATCGCAATCGTTAGCCCAGATAACAGCCGTTGGCAGCAGCGGGCTCGAGAGGTATACTGATGTCCATGCGTACCGTCGAAGAAATCGAAGCTGCTATTCAGCAGTTGTCGCCGGATGACATGGCGGCCTTCCGCGCTTGGTACGCGGAGTTTGATGCGGCTGCGTGGGATCACCAGATCGCCGCAGATGACGCTGCAGGTCGGCTTGATTGGCTGGTCCAAGAAGCACTCGACGACTTGGATGCGGGCCGCTGCACCGATCGATGAAGCATCGAGCAAGCCCGCGTTTCTGGTGTCACTATCGGGCTTTGCCGGATGAACTTCAGCAGTTGGCGGATCGTGGCTACCAGTTGCTGCTAAATGATCCGCGACATCCGTCCCTGCATTTCAGGCGGTTCGGAAGGCTTTGGTCGGCTCGAGTCGGGCTGCATCATCGGGCTTTAGCGATCGAGCGTAGCGGAGAAATCGTCTGGATTTGGATTGGGAGCCACGCGAGTATGACCTGCTGCTTCGACGCAGGGGCTAACCACGCGATGCAGCGGACTCGCGATAAAATCGGGCGGAGTGGATAATCCTTTGGTCGCGAGCCGCTGATTGCCGCCGTTCGGCCGAAGGATCCGCCGCTATGAAGCTGACGCTAGTTGACGACATGGCGGTGGAAATAGGCTCCACGCTTCAGTCTGCGCTCGGGCGCCTGCGCGAGGTGCTGCCCGATGCGGAAATCCACCACGTCGGAGCCACTGCCCTGCCCGGTGCCATCACCAAAGGCGACGTTGATCTGGTCGTTCGAGTCGATCGCCAAGATTTTGGTGCGGTCATAGCTCTGCTCTGCACCCGATACAGCCGGAAGCAGGAAGAAAATTGGAGTAGCACGTTCGGTAGTTTTGGCGATGACGATGGATACGCTCTGCCTCTTGGGATTCAAGTCGTCGTGCGAGATGCGGAGGAGGATATCTTCCTCCCCCAGCGCGACTACCTGCTCGCCCATCGCGATGTCTTGGACGAGTACAATCGAATCAAGTCGGAGCACGCGGGCGATGCGGGCAATGGATATTGGCAAGCCAAGAACGCGTTTTTCAACGAGCTCATGAACAGTCTGCGATGTGAATGACTCGAAAAGCCGAACGAAGCGATGCAGCGGACTCGCGATAAAGTCCGGCGGTGTGGATAATCCCGTGGTCGCGAGCCGCTGATCGCCGCCGTTCGCCCGTCTTCCTGTGATCCTTCGCATCTTTCGTGTCGAGATTGATCCAGTCACGCGATCCGCCTTTGAGGCCGGGTTTCGGACGTTGTCTGTCGATGCCGTAAAGCAAACGCCTGGTAATCTGTCGTGCGAGATCGGGATGCCAACGCGATGGGCGCCAAATACCTACGCCATGATCAGCCGTTGGCGTGACGAAGATGCTCTGATTGCCTTCGCAGGGCCGGAATGGAACACGCCTGTGATCCCTTCCGGAATGGAGGCCTTCGGGAAGAGTTGCTCCGTCGAGCACTATTGGATCGATGACACGCCCGCTGTCGAACCACCCGATGCAATGGACTCGCGATGAAGCCCAGCCGTGTGGATAATTCTGTAGCCGCGAGTCATTGGTCGGGGCCGTGCGGCCACAGGGGCATGCGATGACTACTCCGCAGGAACCCGATCTCGCCCCCCCTGGCGCAGGGCTGCCCAGGCTCGAGCTGTTGGTCGCCCGAACCCTGTTTGCCCTGCGTCGATGGGTAGGGAGTCGCCGATCCTTTGATGCTCGGATTGCGCGTGAGCGCGAACTCATTCGCGCACTTGTCCGAAAATGCAATGCCGAGGTCGGGTCACGTCGGGTGCTTATCCCGCGCATTCCCGGGCTTGAGGACAGCAGTCGATATTGGTCAGTATGGATGACCCTGGATCATCTGCGGATCGTCCATGAAGCACTAGCAAATCTCATTGAAGAGCTGGTGCGTGAAGTCACTCCGCCTGGTGCGGCCAGTACCGCTGCGGTCAAGCCGAATGCCAACGTAGGGCCGGAGATCGTCGCCGCGTTTGAGGCGTCATGCGATGCGCTCGCTTCGGTCATAGCCGCTTCGCCGAATCTCGACACGCGAGCCCGATACCCACATCCATGGTTCGGACCCCTTAACGCCGCTGGCTGGCATGCGTTAACCGGTGTGCATATGAGCATTCACCGCGTTCAAATCGAGCGTATTCTCGCTGGACTTGGCGGCTAGGGCGGTTGATGACAGGCGATCGTTCGAACCGCCCATGAAGACGCTTTACATCGATCGGAAGGCCGAACCGCACAATGCCGCGGAATCGCGATAGAATCCGGCGGTGTGGTTCGTCGAAGGTCGCGAGCCGCTGATTGCTGGTGTTCGGGAAAGTTCCCTAGGCTCCCTCCTTGGTTTCGCATCTTATCGGAGACAATCTGTGCCCCAGCAAGGGACCATCTACCGCGTGTTGGTCGCATCACCGTCCGATTGCATTAAGGAGCGAATCCTTGTTCCGGATGTGATTCATGCCTGGAACGCCGCTCACTCGCTGCCACTCGGCGTGATTCTTGAGCCCGTATTGTGGGAAACTCACGCGCGCCCGGAACTGGGAGATCGTCCGCAAGCGATCATCAACAAGCAATTGGTCGAAAACTGCGACATCCTCGTTGGCACTTTCTGGACTCGTCTGGGGACAAGCACTGGCAAAGCCGAGTCGGGAACGGCGGAGGAAATCGAGGAGTTTCGCAGTAATGGCAAGCCGGTATTGCTCTATTTCTCATCCGCCCCAGTCGTGCCAGAAGGCCTGGATGCCGTTCAGTACCAAGCACTTACTGAGTACCGAAAAAAGCTTGGAGACCAGGGATTGCATTTTCGTTATGACTCACTGGATCAGCTCCGTCAGTTGCTACAGGGCCATCTAGCCGGAATTATGGCTGCGAGCCACCAGCGATCGGCCGCATTGCCAGCATCGACACAGGAGGCCGATCGCGAAGATCGTTCCGACTTCATACACCAATACCGCGCTCAGTTTGAGACGTTCGTAAGACGCTTTGAGGCTGAGTGGGTGAGCGAGAGGGATAGCAGTCCTCACAACATTGATGTCGGAAAGGATATTTTAGCTAGCGCGCTCGAACAGCTCTTAAGTTTTCGATCGCAGGTAGTGAGCGGCATGAAAGATGTGACTACGTTAGTTGATGAGGCAGCAAGGGAACTCAGAGGACTCCAAAGGCATCAACTGTTCATAGATGGCGGAAAGTCCTTTCGTGATTTCTGGGGAATGGGAGATGCCGTGCTGGAGAAGCTCAAAAGCGTCCCCAACCAGATCAATAAGGAGTGATCGCGCCGAACCAAGCGATGCTGCCACCTCGCCTTGACGTCCTGCGGTGTAGATAATCTGGGACCGGCGAGCGGCTGATCGCCGGCCGTTCGGCTACAGACACTCGGAGACTCAACTATGCGTAAGCATCTTGCTTTAGCTCTGCTGTTCGTGCTGGACGCAACTGTTGCCATTGCGGCGGATTCGACCGCGACAAAGGGCGACGTCGTTCCGGCACTCCAAAAGGGCGGTTACGTTCTGTACCTGCGGCACACGCAGACAAACCCTGACCAAGCCGACACCGATCCGTTTCACTTGGACAACATCACAGCCCAGCGACATCTAACCGACGTTGGCCGAGAGCAAGCAAGAACCATTGGAAGATCAATGAAGCAACTTGGGCTGCCGGTTGACAAGGTGTTGGCAAGCAAGTTCTATCGTGCTCAGGAGACGGCCAAGCTTTTGGACATTGGTGAAGTGCAGGTGGTTATCGACATTACGGAGGGCGGCTTGGTTGTTTCGCCGAACGAGAACAAGCGGCGCGCTGCCGCCCTTCGCGGCCTTCTCAGCACTGCCCCGCCGGAGGGAATGAACACTGTCATCGTTGGCCATAGGCCGAACCTTCAGGATGCAGCAGGGAAGGAGTTCGGCGATCTGTGCGAGGGCGAGATCGTCGTCTTTCGGCCGCTTGGTGGTGATGAGTTCAGCACGGTCGCGCGGATTCCGTTCGCCAGATGGTCCGAATGGGGCAAGTGATCGGCCGCTAAGCCAAGCCCAACCGAGCGATGCAGCGGACTTGCGACGAAATCCGGCGATGTGGTTCGCGTAAGGTCGCGAGCCCCTCATTGCCAACATTCGATGGGATCAGTGCATGAACAAGCGCCTTCGCAAAAAGAAGCATCTTGGCGAATTTCGGCAGTTGGGTTTCAGTGCGGAATGTCGTTTGCGATCCGGCCTATCCGGCGCGGCGTTCGATCAGTTCACGGATGAATTCATTGCTCAGGCCATTGAGGCGAACCGCTTGGTGTTTGGCGGAGGCGGATCGCCGAATCGAGGTTGGAGCGGGGTCGTGTGCCGCGATGACAGTCACGAGTCCGCCACCGATGGCGATAAAGCAGCAGTGCATAATTGGCTGGAGCGGCGCCCAGAGGTTGAGTCATTTCGCCTGTCGGACTTTTGGGACGTCTGGCATGGTGCTGATCCATTCGACACAGAGAAGGCCTAGGAAGTCGCTGGATAGTTCCGGCGTTACGGCCGATCCTTCGCGGCTTCCCGCAGCCGGTCGATCGCCCGCTTGATCCGCTTGCGGATTGTCCGCCGGTCGAGATCCTGCTCCCGGCCGAGCCGCTCGCCGTCGTGTCACCTAGCGGGCCACGTGATGCGATTATGTTGCTGACGGGCGTCTTCTCAGCCATGCAAATTCAACGGCAACGCCCTCTGTCCAAGCACGATATTCTCCGCTTTACGTCTCGCCCACGTTCGCTGCCGGTTCGTCTGGGCGAGGAGCAGCGGCGACTCGTCGATCAGTGTGCGGAAGCGCTGGGACGGCTGGAGAAAGCAATAGCTCCGTGGAGTCAGACGCAGTTGGATCGGTATCTTGTTCCACATGCGGTGTTGGGGCGATTGACTGTCCGTGAGATGCTTATGTTCACGCTGTTTCACTTCGAGCACCATCGGGATACCGTTTCCAGACGCATGGGGCTTCCGTTGACGCAGCGTGAGTCGTAGGCCACGAACCCCAAGACACGAGCCCCAGAGAATGTCGCGCGTTTTTCTATGAACTGTGATTCAGGTCATGCCGGAGATCCTCATGCCGTGCGGCACGATCTCGTCGTGTTCGGTGCGACGAGTTTCGTCGGGCAAATACTCTGTCGCTATCTGGCCGACAGATACGGTGCCGACCCCAGCATGCGTTGGGCCGTGGCAGGCCGTTCCGCATCGAAGCTGGAGACTCTGCGGTCGCGTTTCGGCAGGGCGGGCGCGATGGTCGAGCTGATCGTAGTCGATGCGGCAGACGAGGTGGGCCTGTGGCGAATGTGCGAAGGGGCAAAAGTTGTTGTCTCCACGGTCGGGCCGTATGCCCTCTACGGCGAGCAGCTGGTCAAGGTGTGCGCCGAGAGCGGCACTGACTACTGCGATCTTTCGGGGGAGGTGCAGTGGATTCGGCGGATGATAGAGCGTTACGGAGCGGCGGCACGGGCCTCTGGTGCGCGGATAGTTCATTGTTGTGGTTTCGACTCCATTCCATCGGACCTGGGCGTGTGGCTCCTACAGCGAGAGGCGCAGGCCGCCTTCGGCCGCTCCTGTTCGCGAGTCAAGCTGCGGGTCAAGGCCGTGCGAGGGGGGTTCTCCGGCGGCACCGTCGCCAGCCTGCTGAACGTCGTCAAGGAAGCCGAGGCTAATCCTGCGGTGCGTATTGAGCTTGCCGATCCGTACTCGCTGTGCTTCGAGTCGTCATTCGTCGGTGTGCAGCAACCGAGTGACACGGCCATCACGTTCGATGATGATTTCGCCAGTTGGACTGCGCCGTTCGTGATGAGTGGCATCAACACTCGCGTCGTGCACCGAAGTAACGCGTTGCTCGGGTACCCCTACGGACGCGAGTTTGTCTATGACGAAGCTGTATTGACCGGCAAGGGGTTGCGAGGCCGGGTCGCTGCGACCGCGGTCGCCCTCGGCCTCGGCGTTTTCCGGCTCTCGCCGGTCCGCCGATTGCTCGAGCACTTCGTGCTGCCGAAGCCGGGCAAGGGGCCGAGTCTCCTGCAGCAAGAGCGAGGTTTCTTCGACCTACGGCTCATAGGTCGCACCGATGAGGGCCAGAGTGTTCGAGTGCAGATTGCGGGTGACAGAGATCCGGGCTACGGCTCCACCGCAAAGATGCTGGGCGAGGCGGCGATCTGCTTGGCGTTCGAGGTTCCGCGGGCCGACCGTGCCGGCGGCTTCTGGACGCCTGCGTCGGCGCTCGGTGAAAAATTGCTCAAGCGGTTGCAAACGAATGCGGGGCTGACCTTTGACTCGTGGCTAGACGTCCCTCAGATTCACTGCAGCATTCAGATCAACGGCCAAACGTGAGCGTCATTCATCCTCTCCGCCTGCGTTATTCCAATGCCTACTTGGTGGTGGGTACTCGGCCCATCCTTGTCGATACCGGATCGCGGGGCGATGCCCCGAAGATCGTAGCCGGCTGCGCTGCGGCGGGCGTGAAGATTCGCGATATTGCGCTGATTCTGCACACGCACGTTCATTCAGATCACTTCGGCAACACCGTGGACTTGGCGAACGAGGTGGGGTGCCCCGTGGCGTACCACCCGGGCGATCGACCGCTCGCCATGCGAGGGAACAACGGTCCGCTCCGAGGAGTGGGGCTACGGGGGTGGATGCTCGCACGTTTGGTTGCTCAGCTGCCGTTTCGCGCCCGGGCGGCGGACATTGATGCCGAAGACGGCGTCCGGCTCGATGAGTTTGGCATCGCCGGTTCCATCCTGCACACACCGGGGCACACGCCCGGCTCGATCTCGGTCATCCTCGATTCCGGCGATGCAATCGTCGGTGACGTCATCATGGGGGGCTGGGCCGGCGGCGCGATCCGTCCGACGAAACCAAACTTCCACTACTTCGCCGACGACCTGCCGACGGTCATGGCGAGCGTCGACCGCATTCTCGCCGCGACTTCCGGCCGGCTGTGCGTGGGCCACGGCGGTCCATTATGCCACGGCGATGTCCATGCCTGGCGCAAAGTCGTGGCATCGCGACGTTAGGGCAGATCCTGTTCCGCCTACCGCAATCGGTCGATCGCCCGCTTGATCCGCTTGCGGATTGTCCGCCGGTCGAGATCCTGCTCCCGGCCGAGCCGCTCGAGCGTGACGCCCTCAATCAGATGATCCTCGAGCAACTGCTTCTCGTAGGGCGAGAGCCTCTGGAGAGCCGTCACTGCAGGGGTGATGGCTGCCTTAAGTTGCCGCTGATGCCCACCTTCAATAGTGGTTTTCGGCTGGGTTCGTATCGCCGCGTTATTCGACTCCGCGGCCCATCTATCGCATACTCATGAGCACCGTAAAACCGTAGCGATCCCAGCATTGGCGAGCCTTGTCGCACCATGAAGCAGTATGGAATCCAAGTCCGATTGACCACGGACCTGACGCAATACCATCCCGGCTTAGTGAAAAACGCAGAAGGAGTCACGGTGCCCAATGCAGGCATGTGGGCCCGTGGCAGCGATCGTTTTGTGTCTGTGCGATTCGAGGGCGCAGGCACCCATGACATTTTGTGGGAGTCGCTGGAGATCATAGACGAGGAGGTAAATCGGGAGCTTGCCAGGGTGCGAGAAGAAAAACGCGAAGACCTTAAGACTGCACGCAATGTTGTGCAGACGATGGGCCCGCGAGGCGGGTTTCGCTGTCTTAGTTACGAATACGACTCCCGCCTTGGCGGCGTTAACCACATTGCGACCGCCAGTCGCGAGGAAGCCGAGGAGCTGATTGAATTGTTCAAAACGTACAACATCGAAGTGACGGTAAAAAAACTGAGCTAGCCAGAAGATGGATCAAGCGAAGGGGGCGGAGCTGTGAGATGCGGGCCACAAACTCACCCGCATGAAAAGACAGCATCGTGAAAACCGCTTGTCCGAAAGTAGCCGTGCCATCCCATAAATGAATGGAGGAATGTCGGCACACATCGGAGGCTCGTCATGGAGAATCAGGAAAGCAGGTGCCCGCCGAAGTGCTTTGGTTATGGACGGCTTTCGGCCGCGAAGCCCGATCTGACGGCGGCCGTCCAGGAAGAGCAGGCGAAGGACCACTGGCAGCGGCAGCTCGAGCCGGCCGGCATCGCCTGGGTGGGGTTCTTCTGCGATACCGACGTCCAGGGCAGTCGGCCCTTTGCGGAACGCACGCAAGGTGGAGAGGTGTTTGCCCTCGCCGAGCCCGGCGATCATGTGGTCGTGTGGCAACTCGACCGCGCGTTTCGGTCGGCGGCCGACGGGGCCGCTGTGATACAGGCTCTGGCCGCCCGCGGGGTGCGGTTTCATTCCCTCGATTTGCCGAGCGAGGTCGCTGATTCGCTGGATGGCGGCATTGCCGTGATGATGCGGGCCGTGGGCGAGATTGGACGGTCGTTTGCCAGTGAGCGAACCCTCAGGGTCATTGCCGATCGACGTGAACGCGGGCTGCCTGTCGGTGGGCAAGCCCCGGTCGGGTGGAGGATCATCGGCCTGCGAGCGAGGGAAACGAAGTCCAAGAAGTCGACGCGCGAGTATTCGATCGATGATCGGGAACGCCGTCTTGCGGAGGCGATCTACGCGATGCGTCAGGCTGGTACGAGCATCGAGCGAATCGCGGTATGGCTCATGACCCAGCGGGACTACCCCAACAAACGCAGGTTCGACAACTACAAGGCCGTCGAGTGGGCGATCGCGGCGAAGGAGCTGGGGTTCCCGCTGCAGACCGACAGCAAGCAGATCGTGCGCGAGTGGCGAAAGCAATCGCGAGAGCGTGCTCACTCCGGGCCGCGGTAATAGCCCAGGCGTTTGTTCTCTTCGATCCAGTTGCGCCGGTCGGCCGCCAGCCGTTCAACTGCCTGTGCTTGTCTCGCCCGCCCGTCCCTTGCCCATACCGCTTGCGCCAGAGCATCTTTGTGTCGCCTGAGGCGGTCGAGCAGTTCCGGCGGTGGCTTGGGCCTGACACAGACTTCCCCTCGTTCTTCCTTCACGGCGATACCGAGGGCGGCCAGTTCGGTGAGGAGGCTATCTACAGCTTCGTCCACGGATCCTCCTCGGTCGGCGGGGCGGTATCGCCGCAAGTCGGTGGTTTGTCTGGTGGTAGCTGTGTCTTCGGCTGGTTGCCCGCGGGACTGTGAGCGGCCGCCAGCCGGTATACGGTCGTGAACGATCCGCCCTCAGGCCCTGGGCGTCGTTGCTGTTGCTCCAGTCTTCCGGCCGTCACCAATCGGCGGATGACGGTGGTGGCCCGTCCTGCTGCGCGAAAACAGCGGCTTCCACGCTCGATGTCTCTTTGCGTCACCCAGCCCCGGCGTGCCATCCAGGCGAGCAAGGCATCTTCTTCGGTGCGGTCAGCCTGCCGCTGGGGAGCCTCTGCGAGAATCGAGTACACACGGCGAGTTTCCTGCTTGAACCACTCGGTGAGCACGATTGCTCGCTCCATCGTCGGCAACGGCACGACGTCGGTGGAGGACTCGGCGAGATGCAGGATCAGGGCGATCCGCAACGCGGTGCCACGAAACTTGCTCCACGCCGCCGCGAGGTCGCCTGCAAGTCGGTTCGTTTCCGCAGCGGTGCGGTCGTGGAATGCCCGCCAGAGGTGCTTCGCGTCTGCAGAGAGCGTCACGACTTCCTCGCCTTCAATCGCGAACAGGTTCTTCAAGACGTCATCAAACCGCTCCTGCGTGGTTTCCGACACGTCGTCGTCTGAATACACCTGCGGACGCGATGGCGGACAAGCCAAGAGGAGCCGAGAAAGCAGGCCGGCCTCACGTTCCACAGTCCCCATGGCTCGAGCGAGGATGCCCGGCTGAATTCCACCCGTCACCCAGAGCGAGATACGAGGGATGTGCAGGCTGCGACGGTCGCCGGTGCGCCGGTCCACACTGTCGGGCACACCGTCGTAGGCGGAGAGCAAGAATGACCGGTCTGCCGAGCAGCCGCCACGCCGATCGGTGTAACGGTCAATCGAGCCAAACCAGCCTGCAAGTTCATCCCTTACGCAGAAAATGCCACGAGCGTTGGAGGCCATGAGGTGGGCGAGGGCCTCCGTGGTGGCATCCCCGACAACGAGACGCCGCGGGGGATCCTGCTGCCGCAAAGCCTGCTCGTGCGCGTACGCGGAGGCCAAGGCGGTGCGGATCGCGGGAGTCTTGCCCGTGCCCGACTCGCCGATGATGCCTGTCCACAGGATCGTCGGTGCCTCGTACGTGCGCTTGAGACGAAGCCGGCGGGTATTTCCGACGGCCGCGCCCAGGAGAGTGAGTACTGGGAGCGCCACAAACGCTTCATCGCACCGAACCGCTGCGGCACTTTCCGACACAAATGCCGCCACCGCGTCGGGCAGCGTGTCCACGGGAAACGGCTGATACTCGAGGCCGGAGAAGTGGGTGGAGCCTCCTTCTGCCGGCATTGCTTGAGTCCGACTCGCGTGGGCCTCGATCTGCTCGCGGAGAGCATTTCGAGCGGCGTCGTCCGTGCAGCGTTCCAGGAGGTCGGCGACGTCACCTCCGGCGGCAAGGCCGTCGAGGAAAACGACTACCACCGTAGCTCCGAGACCGTCGAGGATGTCGGCGACTGTCTCTGCATACTTTCGCCCGGCCGCATCGTTGTCGGGCAGAATCACCACCAAGCGGCCGGCCAGCAACGCCCAGTCGGTAAGCTGCGCCGCCTGTGAGCCGCCGGCGCTCGTCGTGGCGAGGAGACCGAGGGCCGTAAGTGCATCGACACACTTTTCGCCCTCGACGACGTAAATCGGCGATTCCTGGTTTGCCAGCAGGGCGGGCAGGTTGAACAGCGGTCTCGGCTCCTTCATCGCCGCATGCCGCCAGCCGTCGGGGAACCTGGCCACAGGGCGAATGTCCTTGCCTTTCGCCATGTTCCAACGGAGCGTCCGACCGATCTCGGTTCCCGAGGCATCCACATAGGTCCACTGGCGATCCGGCGTGCCGCGGCCGTAGCCATTGATCGCGTCCTCGGCGGTCGCGAAATGCCGAGGTTCCGGCCGAGAACTCTGATACTGGCGGCTCGGCCATGGAGGCTCATCCCGGGATGGGAAGAGATCCGCCATGCGCAGCCCGAGGTCGGAGACGACCTTTTCTGGAGGGCAGCCGGCGAAGCATTTCACGAGCACGACCCCGTCTTGGGCCTCCCGGATCGAGAGGCTGGGGTTCAGATCCTCGTGGGCCGGGCAGCGGGCCTTGAAGCCATCGGCGGTCGCCCGGTGGTCGGGCAGTCGGGAAAGAATCTTCTCAATGGGCTGCATGGCGGTCTCCTTCCTGTTGATCAAGCCAGTTCTCAATGGTTTGCCGGGACCAGCGGTAGAGTCGGCCGACCTTCACGGGCTGGGGCAGCTGGCCCTTTTCGGCCATCCGGCGGACGTGTTTGGGGGAACAACCGAGAAAAACCGCGAGTTCCCGGGCATCGACCAGCGTGGCCGAGCCGAAGGGGGAGGGGCGCTTGGGCATGGGTAGACCCTCTGGGCACCGGCGGTGAGCGTTTCACCGCGGAAGGCCGATCTGGCCCTCCTGTCTTCTTTATGGGAGGGCTGGTCCCGAAATGAGCATTCGGGCCAAAAAAAATTTTTGGAGGGCCACCGGGCAGGCCGGTCGAGGCACCGTGGCTACCGGCCGAGAGCCAGCTCAGGTGCCGCTTACCGAGAGGTCAAACGCAAGGGATTCGACCAGGCTTTTTGGCAGGGGGAACGTGGATTCAACGGTCTCGGCAGTGATGAGGTTGGCCACCGCCTCCTGGCCCATCACGACCTGGAACCACTGCTCCCGGTCCCGCATGACCCGGAACTGCCGCTCGTCCGCTGCTCCACCGATATAGGGCAGATACGACGTGATCGGGTGCCGGTTGGTCGCTTTGCAGCCGATCCGGTCGATCCGGCCAGTGCGCTGTTCGATCGTGCTGGGATTCCAGGCCAGGTCGTGATGGATCATGTGACGGCAGAATCGCTGGAGATCCACGCCCTCGGCCATGACCTCGCTGCACACGAGTACGTCCGGAAAGAAGGGCGTGTTGAAGGTTCGCATGCGGCGTACCCGGACCTCCATCCGTGTCTCTCCGCTACAAAGGGCGACGTTTGCCAGCGTCGTGCCATCGCCGTCGTCATGGCCGGCCGGGTCGCCCGCGTCATCCTCACCGGCCTTGTGTGCCCCCGTGCTGATCCGCAGGAGTTCTGTCAGGTATTGCGTGCGTTCCTCGGCCGAACACCGGGACAGGACGAAGTCGATGAAGTCATCAAACTTCTGCCGCCATGACATACCGGACGCATCGGCATGATCCAGAAAGTGTTTGACCAGATCCTCCGGCTCCAGAAGCCCTTCCTTATCGAACGGAAAGCATCGCACCAGCGTCGTGTGAACCCGCAGAAACCGCCGCATGACCGTGATCAGGATAGCGCGGGTTTCTGCGGCGGATGGCATCGAGTCAATCAGGGCTGCATGGCGATTCACGATGGACGCGAGTGCCGAATCCATCGCGAGTTGGCCCGGTGAGCCGGTGTCGTCGAAAAACCGATCCTGAATCTGATCGAGACGCTCGTCGACGGCCTTCCGGTCGTGCGTTGAGGCCGGCATGCCGAGCCGCTCGCGGGCCTTGGCAAGCAGCCGCCGTTCGATCTCGTTACTGATGTGCCTTCGCAGAGCTCGGCACGTGTGGCGATAGAAAGCAAAAACGACGACCTTCTCACCCTGCTCCCACAGGTCGACGGAACGCTGGACGGTGGCGGCGATCTTGGGGTGGATCGCTGTGGACGTTTTCGCGAGCGCGGAGTCGAACTCGGCCAGATACCAGCGGTCGTTGAGCAGTGAGTCAAGCTCCTCCTGCCGCTGCTTTCGTTCGGCCTCGTGCGGTGCGTGTAAGCCATCCACATCCGCGGGGTGCTGCCGGTGTTCACGGGTGTGCCGAAAAGCCTCATAGGACGAGCACAGTGCATCGCCTAGTAGGTCTTTGTGAGGATTCACGGCTGCCCGCGCCGCAAGGAAGAACGGGAGCAGTTGCTCGGCGGGCACGTCGATGCCGGTTCCGGCGAGTCCGCCCTGCTCACCAATGGCTCCGCCTTCAACCCGGTGCCGCCGACGAATAAGCGAGCCGGGCCAGAGTTCACCCTTATTGTGGCGGACGACCAGCGGGCGGATTCGCTTGTTGGCCTCACGACGTTTTTGCAGGGCTGCGTCATAGGCGTCACGAAACGCCCGCTGATGAACAGTCAGGGCGTCGGCATCCGAGGACTGGATCCCGCGCCACCACTCATCGAGCACGGCAGGCGTGGCCGGCAAATCCTCGGGTCGCATCCGACTCCACGCCCGCTGAAGGGCAATAGATGTGTATTGGCTTTCATCGAGCGCTCGATTGAGTGAGACAAGTGATTCCTTGAAGGAACTTCTGTCGCCGAAGGCTGCAGTATCCCAGCGAGCGTCGCCAAACCGTTCGAGAACGTGGACGAGTTCCTTGTGTCCGAGCTGGAATGGCGTGGCCGTCAGAAAGAGCATGCGATCGAACGACTGGGCCATCGCTCCGTCGCCTGTCCGCAAGTCATCCGCAGACTCCGCCGACTGCAGCTGCTTTGCCAGTTGCGTGTCGGAGTTCTTCAGGTGGTGGGCTTCGTCCATCACGAGCAGGGGCGAGCGCCACCGAGACTTGGCCAACACCTCTCCCCACAGCCTGCGGTCCACCTTGCGCAGTTCCTCTCGGATTGCTGCCACTCGCTCGGCAACCCGCTCCGCCCCGCCGCGGGCACGCACTGGCATGTGCTTCAAGGCCTCAGCCAGCTCCTTGAGGTCGATCTCGTCGAGCGATCGAAGCACGGCCTTGGGTACCGGGTCGTCGGGGAGTTTGCGATCGTCCTTCCTAATGCCGGCGTTGTAGATCTCCCTCCAGTCGGCCGGCGATGATCGGAGGAGTCGCTGCCAGAGATCTTCACCCAGGTCGTGCCGACTCTCCTTGCCGGTCATCCAGAGCAACTGGGCCAGAAACCGGTGGATTACTTTCTTGACCTGGATCAAGGCGTGGTTTCCGCCACGTGCATGCCGACGGAGCGCTTCCGCGACAAGGCACAGGTTGACCCACTTATCCATTCGTTGCCGCGACATCGCCCCATGGCTGACGAAGATCAGGTGGGCACGAGTCGGACGCGGGTCATCGAGTAGGCGGAGAAAGGCCGCACTGTCCTTTACCGCCGCAAACCGCAACGCGTCGCCGGCGACAAGCTCAGCGCGCGGAGCCTCTCCCACTTCCACGGGTCGGCGACTGTCCATGTAGAGCTGGCAGAACGTCTTCATGTCCTGCTGCCACTTTGGAACGAGTGTGGCGGGGGCCATGACGATCACGGGGCCGACGGGATTGCGGAGCGCGATGCTCGTGGCGATCGCGAGAGCCACGAACGTCTTTCCCATCCCCACTTCGTCGGCCAGGATCACGCCGGGCTGTCGCTCGAGCCGATGGAGGATTTCCTCGACTTCTCGCCGTTGGCGGATTTGGTCGAACTCCGGCACGTTGCCGGTGATTCGTCTTCCGAGAACGAGGTCGTCGGGTACGAGGCGAACTGCCGTCATGCTTGGCACCGCTCCACGACGCGGTTCCAGAATGCCGACATATCTTCGGGCAAGGCAGGCAGTCGCGGCCGGACCGTGTTGTCCAGGTGGGCCGCCAGATCCCGCACGAATGGGCGGTACGTCTTCTCAAACTGTGGCTTTGGGATAGCGCCGTCCTGGTTCACGTAGCGGGCTTCCCGAAGAACGATGAGCAGGTCGGCGAGCGTAAGGAAGGCCTCTCGCGGGTCGCCACCGCTCGTGGCAGTCGTGCTGGCGGCATCGAATTCCGCCGCGAACTTGTGGGCGAGTGGCTCGATGCCGATCAACCCGCGCAATCGCCATTCGAGACTCTGGACACTGATCGCCGGTTTTTCGATGAACAGCCTTAGTTGGGCCATGATCCGGGCTCGTCGCCGGACGCGGTGCAGGAACGTCGTCGACAGGCGATAGCGGCTCAGGGGGTCGAGATCGATGGGAGTCGCCGAGTCGAGGTCCGGATCGTAAACCCCTGTGATCCCGAGACGCCGTCGGCGTTCCCAGATGCGGAGCGCGGCGCCTGGATCGGTCGCGGCCAGTATGGCGAGCATTTCATCCGCGGTCATATCGCGGAGAACAGAGGGCGCAGGCAGCGAGCGTGCGTCATCCACGTTCAGCGGCAGGAAGGCCGTGTGGTCGTCCCAGGTGACGCGCAGCTTCTCGGGCGGATCAGCGGGCACCCACTCGATGTCCACGATCGGCTGTCCGCCTTGCTCGCGCCAGCCATGCGAGTCAATGACGAGCCGGCCGCCGCCAACCGCGGATAACTGTCGGCCTACGGCATCGATCGCCCACGTCGCGGGCAGAGCGTCGGGGTTGAGCCGGATCGCGATTTCCCTGGGTTCACCGGCTCTGTAGGCGGCCGAAAGGAACCCGGCCGGCAAGGGCAGTCCCGTCGCGTTACCTTCTTCATCGACCTGCGGGCCAAGCCACTCAGCTTGGTCGGGATTCGGGATCGGCTCCATGCCGCTCCACACACTCTCCAAGAGTCCCTCCTCGCGGCCGTGTTGCTCGTAGTCAACGAGTGTGACCAGATTGGCCTCGATGTTACGGGCGGGTAACAGTCCCAGCCCGGCGCCCGTGAAGTTGGATGAGCCGATCATCAACGCCGAATATCGTTCGGCGACAACGTGGATCATCTTCGCGTGCCATGGGCGATGCTCTTTCCCGTCGACGGACGGGACCATCTCGATGGTGACGCTGGCCCCGTTCTTCTCGGCGGTGTCGAGCAACGCGCGCGGCGCGAAAAGCCGCGGAGGGCTGGCACGGCCCTCGCCCTGGCTCCCAGGCACGCAGAACCAGAGGCGGTGGTGCCTGCCGCGAGCCATCTGGCTGCACAGGGACTCGGCGGCCCTGTTGTACCCTTGGTCGATATCGAAGAAAGGAGAGGCGACCCAGGCCTCGTGCGGCGAGGCCCCACGTGATCGGCACGCGGCGATCAGTTCGCCGAGCGCACTTCGGGCCGCCGAGCCCCGGCCGGGGAGCGTGCATGCCAACTGTTGGCGAATGGTCCGACTCCGCGGCAGATCCTTCCAGCCCTGGGTCATCTTTTCGACTCGGCCGAGAAACTCGCTCGCGCGGCCCACTTCCGGTCGATCGACACCGGCCGGAACGAAGCCGAGCATGGCCAGCAGGAATTGCAGGACCGACTCGAGCAAGGGCGAATCGCAGTCGTCGCCCCGAAAGTCCACGGCGGAGGCCACCTCGAAATTGCGGCGGTATCCGGGTTCCGTGAGGTTGGCAGACGAGACGATCACGCGAACGCAGTCTGCCCAGGCAAGCAGGCTGAGCTTCGCGTGCTGCTTCCCGCCGGGCACGCAAGCCGCGAGCACGTCCCATCTCAGCGAGTGCTCGACACCGGCCTGGGTGTAGTCCACAAGCACGCCGGCATAGATGCCGCCCAGCCGCGTTTCTCTCTCGAGTAGGAATGCGAGGTCTTCCCGGTCGGGCTCCGATTCGATGCTGAGGAACCGAGCCAGGCACTGCTCGTCGAAGAGGGCAGGGGCGAACGTGTAGGTGGTTGCAAAGCAGCCCACGGGATCACCGGCCCCTCGTGGCGGGCGCCACAGGTCGAGCATGGTGCTGCGGTTGTCGCGTTTTGAACGCCGGCTCATCGCTTCCTCAAGTCCTTGAAGAATCGGCGAATGGGCTGCCCGCGGTAGGCGTGGAGGTACTTCGCCGGCTGGATCACGGGCTGTTCGATGCGATAGTTGTGTCGCACATAGATGCGATCACCGCCGAGGTTGTCGAACCAGGACCGCTTCCCCTCGGCCGACTTGTCTTGCTGAACCTTCTCGTGAAGCGATCGCAGTGCGACGGCCGTTTCACCGGGGGCCATAGGTATCTCGAACGCTGCGAAGCGATCTGTGAACATGGCCTGCAACGCCGATGCCCCGCCGCCGACTCCGCTGAGTGCTGCACGGGCTGCGGAGAACTTCTGATCCAGACCGGAAGCGCTCGTGCGAAAGTCCTGGTCTGGTGCGATAGCAGTCAGGACAAAACCTCTGGAGTCTGGAACGCCAGCCCTGTGTCGCAACACATCGAAAGCATCCTGCATCGATCGGGCGAAGGACTCGTAGGCGCGGATGGCCGTCAGCAGGGGGCCATAGGAACGGTCAAGGTTTTCCAGTCGGTCGTGCAGCGTCTCTTCCGCGAACGCATCGTCCTCGACGTCTTGCTGCAAACTCCAGATGTCGGGCAGTGCGCCCAGGCGACGATCACCCGGGACGAGGAGCAACTCACGCAGGAGTTTTCTCTCATGTGAACCGGCTCCATCGGGCATAAACGCCTGCGCCAGTTCGAGCCAGTCGGCCAGCGCCCATCGCGGGTGAGTCTTCGGCGGCTTCGCAGAAAGAGCCTGCTCGATGGCGCTTCGCCACTTCGCGATCAGCGGTTCCGCGGATCGCAGGCCTCCGAGGCCGCGGTCACGGGCCCAGGCATCCACCAGGCGTTCTGCCGCGGGTCCGGGCCCGAGATGCACATTCGTGATTCCGAGGTGGTGGGCGAGTCTTTTGTAGACACCGTGAAACCCGAAGACGCGAGGAGTCGAGAGATAGCTGCGGGCATCGAGATACCCATGCTGGCCGATCGCCCGTCGCGCGACGACGGTGCCGGGTACACCCCAGATGCCCTCCTCGCCACCGGCCTCATTGCGGCTGCGGACGATGGACTCGACCACATGCCATTCCCAGGCCAGGTATGGAGAGGCTTCTCGCTCGGCAGCGTCTTCGGCAAGCCCCTCCGTGACGAACGTGCCGACGGCGATCGCCGTCAGGAACCGAATGCGAATCATCCGTTCCCTAACGGCGGGTACGAGTTCCGACGCCAACTGGTCGGAGATCTGATAGAGCCCAAGTGGGTCAAGTGTGCCCTCGCTCGTGCCAGCGGGGTCCGCAGCGGTCAGGAATGGGAAGAAGGCAGCCATGGTGGCGAAATGCCGGGAGCCAGAGATTCGGTACTACCCTAAACACAGGGCAGAATCCCAAACCCTGTGGGGGTAGGGTACCGGCGGGCGGGGCACTCACAAAGACGGCTGGACGTCGCCTGGGACCAAGGTTGTCCATTATCGCCGCACCCTCGTGGGCAACTATTTTCACAACCCATCGTTCTGAACAACGTCGTCCAGACCTGTCAGTCTGCGTCTCTACCTGGGCTTCCGAGGCCGCTTGCGACGGTCGGAGTCTTCCTTCATCTGCTCGATGGGATCCGCACGGTTGGCCGTCTTCATCGCCCAGTCGAGCCATCGCATCGTATCTGGGTGGAGGTTCTTCCCTTCGGCCCGTTCGGCGGCTGTGGCCCGCACGGCTTCGATGAACTCCCGGAGAATCTGGCTCCGCCGCCATTGTTCGGCGGTTTGGAACAGCTCTTCGCGTCGCTCCCGACGCTCCTGGAGCCGCTTTTCCCGCTGCGCTTTCCGCTCGGCCTCCTCCTGTTGCCGGCGCCGGATCTCGTCCTGCCGCCTCCGCTCCTCTGCTCGCTTCGCCTCCTCGCGCCGATACTCATCGATCACAAGTAGCATCTTGCACGGGAGTTCCTTCACGTAGTCCTCGACCTTCTTCCGCGCGCTGTCGCGGCAGATACGCGTCGAGCGATAGATCATGTAGTCGATTTCAAGTTGGAGCTCACCGGTTGGGACGTACGCGTATTGGCTGTCCCACGAGTTTTTCCTCGGCTGAATCTGGCGTTTCATGGGCTCCCGGATGCGAAACGTGAACTCGTAGCCGTGGCCCGAGGCAGCGGTGCCGTGGCGGTATTCGCTTTGGGGCTTTCCAACCTTGTAGCCCCGCTTCTCCAGACCTTTGAGAAGGGCGTCCATGATGCGTAGCGCCCGGGGAAGGGTGGCCTTACCGCATGAAATGTCCAGGAGCTGAATGCCCTCTTGCTTTCTTGGGTAAAGAAGGCCTGAATCCCTGCCCCATTGGCTTGGCTTGGAATCGGCCAAGGCGTCGCGTGTGCGGGCGACGAGGGGATGCGGCGACCGTAGGGCATCTCCGACAGTGATTGGCTCGGACTGGCTTTCCTGTTCGTAGAGCGCACGGATCTCCGGGTCGAAGAATCCATCGTCTTTCTCAGTCTTCGGCTCCCCGGGTGCGAAGACGATCTTCTGCGACTTCTCGTCGTCGCATCGTGGCAACGGCGTGCGTTTCACCGTGCCGCCAGCGGCTTTCTTCGCCCAGTAGCCGTACGAGGGCCTGGGGATATTGAGCCGCTTGCAGGCCTTTGCGAGCCCAACGTCAGAAAGCCCGAATTGTTTGCAAAGGTGCCGCGTCGGCGTTTCCCAGACAAGGTCGTAGAGTTCCTGCCGCGTGACTTCGACGGTATTCATGAGACGCTGTGGATTCGGAGGAAGTGGGCCGACCAGAGCACACGCTCGGCCAGACCGCGGAATCCTACGGCGGCGGACTCAAGGGAGTGAATCGCCGGAAGCTGCCTTTGGCTTCTTCGCTTTGGCGGGGCCTTCAGGTGTCGTAGCCAGAAAGGCCGCCTTGCCCTGGTATCGTGCTAGGCCTTGATTTTAGGGGGCCTGCAGATCTGCATGCAGATCATCTTGAATTTCGTGGACCTTTGGCCGATACTTCCAGTAAGGACAGGAGGGTTTCGTGGCAACGAAAACAAGTCGCAATATAAAAAAGGTGACGGCCACCGGCCGCCCAAGGCGAGTAGCTCGAAAAGCTTATCGCATCGCAAGCACGGCTGGGCGTCGCGGCGCGGTCGGGCCGTCCGGAAGCATGCCGGGAGGCGTGTCCGTGTTGGAGATTCGGCATGGGCTGCATTTGGGCAGGCGGCTGTTTTCGCGGATTACTGGGTTTTCCGAACGGGCTATCGCCGACTGGGAGGGTTCTAAGCCTCTGAGTGGCCCGAGTCTCCTCAAGATGCGGGAGATTGCTCGCCTGCGCGCCGCCCTGAACACCATCATGCGTGAGGAGTTTATTGGGGCATGGCTCGACACGCCGAATCCGGCGTTCCAGGGGCTCAAGCCCGTCGAGGTGATCGAACGCGGTGAGATCGATCGAATCTGGCGGATGGTGTACGAAGTCGGATCTGGTGAGCCGACCTAGTGTCGATCAGCGTCGCTTCGGCAGGCTCTCGGGATTCACAATTATCAGTTCGGATCGTCTCCCGAGATTTTGTGGGAAGACAACCAGGTTCTTCCCATCTGGCCTGCGCGCGGACGGCACCAGAAGGCCTTCGATTCCTGCCGCGTGCGCCAAGCGCGCCAAGGCATATCTGGCGGATTCATGCTTAGAGCCGTTTGATGCCGGAGGACGACCAGCAGTCATTGCGTCGGCTGTAAGTCCCAGCCGATTTCTGTGGCTCGCAGTTGTCAGGTCAAGAACCTGAAAGAGCTTGGTTCTTATCAACACGAGGGAGGCGGGGAGACAGTGCTCGAGTGGGAGGCCATAGTGTCGGAACGTATGCAACTTTTCGGCCCACGCGGTCTCCACGTCGAGCGCCAAGTACGTGGTAGGGAACTCACCCGGAGGGTTCCACCGCCCACCATGTTGCATGGCCCCATAACCGCTGATCAGGACGTCGGCCGACGCATAGCCCGCATTCGCAAAACGAAACGCATCCCCTGAGAATGCCTTGGCGTGAGCGACGACATACTCAGTCGCTTGCTTCGTTTTGTGGCTGTCGCCAGCCGGGAAGTTCGACCCGTCCTTGGCCATGTTCACCATCCTCTAGATCCGCCCGTTGACGACCAAACGAGCATAGGAACGTTCGTATATCAGCTGGCCGATTGGGCAGCGCCTTGGTGCCGGGGCGTCCTAAAGGGGATGGGGCAACACGGAAAATTGTTGAACGACTGTGGCAGCGAGGCGTACGGCTTCTTGTGCGGCATTCAGCGGGACCGGTGCGCCGCGGTGTATGGCTCGGTTTCTTGCCTCCACCAGTCCGGCGTTGAGTCCGGGAGGCAATCCCAAATGATGAAGAAGCCCGATGAGTTTTCCCATCATCATCTGTTGTTTAAGCATCCGCTCGCGCAGGCCCGCCTCTACATTCGCAAGTTCATCACCAAGTTTATTCGTGAGGGTGACCTCGACCGCTGTGGCAGCGGCAAGGACGGCTTCGCGACATTGTCCCTCCCTGAGTGCATTGCGGGCGTGGGCCAGCATCGTCCGTTCAAGAGGAGCCACGTCCTTATTAGATGCGCGTTCAAGGACATACTGCCATTCTGTCCGGTTCATGACTTCGGTCTTCTGCTGATTCACTGTAACCGCGTTGGGCACGTTGCTTCGCCATTCCGCTCCTCCGTCGGCCGGCCATACCCAGATGCGATTTTGCAAATCTATGCTTTGACGTAGCTTGGGGTGACCTGTGTGTTGATCAGCGACGACGCCCACCCAATCGCGAACCCGCCCCAGCCAAGCATGCGATTGCTGTTGAAAGTCAGCCACACGGGCCCCAGCCACGCACTTGCGGCTTGAATTCTCGGTAATGCTGATGAGATGCCTGGGAATCTCGATCTCCAGTTGAGCAGAAGAGATTCGAGCCGCGCAGGTGCGAGCCGCCGGGTCGTAGGCAAAGACGTCTCCCCAAGTGCCCGGCTCAATCGGTGGCTCGTGTGGTGATGTGGCGAGCCCATTCAATGGGTGTGGAGTGGGCCATCCCTCCACGCGGACATCCGCGGGGCCCCAGACCAGCCGAGGCATCAGCAGCTTTCCGTGGTAATCGCCCAGGCGGACATCGTATGAATGTCCAAAGCAGCTGTCGTCTAGGCATACCTCGGATAGCAAAAACGCGCGTGCGAAAAGCTTCACAGTCGGCGAGTTCATCGGCTGGCTCATTGTGACCCGTGGCCTCTCACTCCTCGACGAAGTAGTCGGAGTCGAGCTTCTTGACAACGAAGGTTTGGGCGGGGGCGCAGCCGACGTCGTGGAGGATCATGAGCCGCGCGAGGGTGCGGCCGTCCACGAGGACGATCTTCGTGTCGATCTGGTCTGCGTAGTCCACGGCTTCGCTTGTGAACGTGCTTGTCGTGACGAAGACGCCCTTTCTCGCGCGACGGCCGTGGAGGGCGCCGACGAACTTGTGGATCTCGGGACGGCCGACGGAATCCTTCCACCGCTTGGCCTGCAGGTAGATCGTGTCGAGGCCGAGGCGGTCTTCGTGGATGATGCCGTCGATGCCCTCGTCGGCACCTTTGCCGGTCAGTCGGCCGGCTGCGTCACCCCAGCCGCCGTAGCCCATCGCCCGCATGAGATCGAGTACGACCTTCCCGAAGAACGCGGGCGTGCGGTCGGCGATTTCGTCGAGGAGCTGCGCGGCGAGCTCGTCATTGAGGGCCTCATGGGCCTTCTCCAGCACAGCGTCAGGCGTCTCAAGTGCAGGCTGGGGCTCGGCTGCCTCGCCGGCGCCGTCCTCACTTTGACGGGACTGCCGAAACTTCCGAAACGACTCGAACCGTTCGAGGTATGCGAGCGTGATCGACGAGGGATTCTCTGCTAGCACACCGCGGCCGGCATCAGAGATGGTGAAGACACCGCGACGCACGCGGTCGATCAGCCCGGCTCGCTCCAGGTAGATCTTCGCCCAGCAGAGCCGATTCACGAACCGAGTCTGCGTATTGCTTGGCAGGAGCTCTTGCCGCTCGGCGTCAGACAAGCCGAAGTCGTCGGCGATCGGGCCACGCAGGGCCGCGACGGTCCACTCCTTGCCGTCAGCCGAGCGACGGAGGAGCGGGAGGAGCATTTCGTGGAAGGGCGGAATGGACACGAGCGGTAGTCACGACTTTGTTGAGTAGCGGGGACCCGTCGAATAAATCAACGCGTTCATCGTTCTTGAGCCAAGGGCACGTTGACTCCGCCTGCGTTTGGCCCGGATTTAGTGGCAAGCACATTTGTTCTGCTGACAGTGCTTCTGGCGTTCAGCATAAACTGGCGGCCACACTCCTGCTCATTGGTGCATGGCATGATTCACGCACAACTACTTGCTGAGTTCGCGACCCGCTATTCGCCCCCGGGTTTCGTGATCGAGGACGTCCTTGAATCAACGGCCAGTACAGTCCGAGAGAGCCTTATGGCATTGCTGTCTCGCGTCTCGCCGGCTTGTCTCGAACAACTTGACTACGAAGCGCACCAAAAAGCTCGAGTGTTATTTCGCGCGGACGATCCTGAAATGCGTGCAAGACTCTTCGTCGTCAGCCAAGAGATCATGGTCGCTGTTCAAGAGGCCAGGCTGACTGCAGCATCCACGATACATCCGCGACAAAGTCAGCCCCCGTACCAACATCCTGCAATTTCCGGGATTTCCATCGACAGCGAGGGGCTTGTTCCGCTCAGCGCCTTCGCGATTCAAGGCGACGGCCTCGAGATTGATGGTCATGTCTTTTTCATGATGTCGCCGATTCAGGCAAACAACGCGAACTTTTGGACACTTGCGGCGATTCAGCGATTGGGGTTGGGCGACGCGGTCAGGGTCCGTCTCGATCCGCTTCTTCATGGCCCTGCGGAACGGATAGGCGGTCGTTTCTACTCCATGATCGTGTATGGCCAACAGTTGGACTGGGACCGCATCGCCGACCTCAGAAAGCCTGAGCATGGTCGGTGGCAGCCTGGTTCGCTCAGCACCCGATCACAGTTTACGGATTATGTATGGGATCCGCGCGGCAGCGAAGTGCATTTTGTCTGCGAGGAGGTGCCGCTTGCGTATGACATTCGCGAGCGAGGTTCTCGGTATTTTCACGCTGTCTTCGACAAGCAGTCTGGACGCCTTACGCATGTGGACGGAGCGATTCGACTTTACAGCGACGCCGAGCACGGTGTTCGGGTGACTCAGCATGTCCGCCATGCGAGCAAGATTGGGAAGCGAGTGAAGGTCTTCCGGGCAGAACGGCCCATCGCATCCGAGGCATTAAGCGAGTTATGTCCTGCCTTTTTTGTCTGGAACTACGACGTCGCAAGATATTTCGGCACGGATATACCGCCGTCCATTTAAACGCCGCGTCCTGAATGTCCCACGGCTCTTTCCGTCGATCTGCTACGCAGGGCGGGGACGGTCCGCTCCTTGCCGTCGGCTGAGCGACGTAGAAGTGGCAGAAGCATTTCGTGGAAGGGGGGAATGGGCATGCGGTTAGCCGCGTTTCAGTCATCGCCTTTTTATGGCCTTCGCTGGTGCGATGAGTGGCGGGTGGCGGTGATCTTGCCCGGATTTGGTGGCTGGCACCTTTTCTTGCCCGGTAACCTAACTCCCCGCAGCGCGGGGCGGCTGGCGGTCATCTTGCGCAGATGTGGTGGCTGGCACCGTTTCCTTATCCAAGCGGGCTTGTGGCAGGCAGGCGATTGCGGTTGCAATCAGAGCAATAAGAGCGCCGTAAAAAAGCACCAAAGATGAGCTTGTTGCCGCGCATGCCCAGTTGCCACTGGGCGTCCTGTACCGCTTAGCGTCCATGCCGAAGTCTGTATTATCTGAGACACGAATCGCGTCGTACATGCTTCGGAAGCGGCGTTCGCGGGCAAGAAAACTAGCGTCCAATGCCCACAGAAAAGGAATCGCTACTAGTACGACGACGAAACTCGCATCGCTTTTTGTGGTTGCGGCAAACGCACACCCCGCTGATGCCAGGGCAATTGTCCATCCTTTTATCTGGAAGGAGTTTGAATTCATACGGCTGATGACCGCGGAAATCATCTCAAGGTGCTTGATAGTGTCGTTGTTCATGCGTGCTCCAGAGATTGGGCAAAGTCACTGAGGAGCCCTTACGGAGAGGTTGGGCAGACTCGGTACAAGCTGTCCAGGGCATGCCCTTTGTGAGTTTCGTGATTCTTCGCCCAAGCGGCGAAGTGTGCTCGGGTCAGTGGCATAAGTGCGGTCGTGTGCACGCAGTAATTGATGTTGAGGTTCTCGTTGAACGACCGGCGCTCTGCGGCCGCCTTTATTTGCGCGATGCGACGGTGATCGCTGGGCTGTTTTTGGCGTAGCATCGTGGTGATAGCAAGCTCCGTATAGAGCCAGGGCGAGTACGTTCTTTTCACTGCGTCTTCTGTTGTTAGTGCGTTCGGCGTGTCGAGGAAAAACAAGCACTCCGTATTGTCGAGCATCATCGTCAGTGAGGTAGAGAGCATGGCGTGCACATGGGCTGTGGACTTATTGCGAGTCTCGTAGCTGTAAGTCTTGCGGTCTTCGTTAAGACAAAAACGGTCGTCGATGTCCCGCAATAGGTTGTTGACGTGCCCCCATACAGACGAGTCGACGAAAGCTCTCAGCTGGAATCTCTCCGCCAGCCATCCAACTAGTGCAACGGCGTCATCCTTGTCCTTGTGGGAATGAGAGATGAACACGTCTGCTTCGAGGGTCGGAAACCAGTGGTCCCTCAGCGCGCTACCATCAAGGCTACCGGACGCGCTAAGGAATTTCTCAAGGCTGCTCGCGACGCTAGCCGTGCCGTCTCGAATTGTGCGTTCACCGATGCTTTGCAGCTTCGGCTTGGCGGCTGCGCTGTCCCCGAAGGGCAATGCGGCGGGGTCGACTCGGAAACATCGAAACACGGCGGTTGCTCCTAGCTGATTTAGATGCGTTCTGGTGTTGCGGTGTGGCGGAGGGAGGGGGCGGCGGGGGGCGGGGAGAGGCAGGTGTGGTAGGGCTGGCCGGTGCGGATGGCAGCGGCCATCTCGTCGTAGATTTCGAGGATCGTGTCTTTCGTGCGGTAGGTGCCGAAGGACTCGAGGTCTTTCTTCTTCACGATCGGGAAGGTTTCCATGATGTGGCACACCGCGTCGCGGGGCGTCGGGAGGGCGGACTTCAGGGCGTCGCTGGCGTTGCGGGACCACTCGTCGGGTGTGCTCAGGTAGAGGTGGAAGAAGGCTGCGTCGAGTTCGGCTCGCAGCAGGAAGCGACGCTCCTCGTCCCACACGAACGGTGGCCCCGCATGCCCGCAGTCCACGCCAAACGGTTCAAGATCCCACGCCGTGTACGTCAGCTCGACGATGCGGGGAAGGAGCCAGGCGGCGACCGTATCGGCGGGCGCCCAGCCGGCTTTCTGTAGGAACTGATTCGGGTCGGGAAACGCCGTTTGTTTGAGAATGGAGTACGTCAGATGTGATCCACCGGTCTTCTGGCGAATCAGGTAGTCAGCTGCGAAGGTCGTAGTGCATGCATAGAGGGCGAGGAATGTCGGGAAGTCGTGGGGGCAAAACAGTAGCGGCATGGTGTGGCCGATTGCCGCGACGGGCATTAGTGCTGTAATCATCGTCCGCTGGTCTGTTGCTTTGCAGATGTCCCTCCAGCCGACGAGCCATCTGTGCCCTTCGCGTTCGCCAAGTCGGTCTTTGACGTCGCGGTCAGAAATCCAGTAGTCCGGCTGCGCGAGACAGCCGGGATCCGCGTGGGCATGCGCGTCGAGTTTGGGGAGAAAGCCTTTGTTGTAGTTCGCTTGAGTCGCACCTTCGTAGGTGGAAAAGCGATGGTCGAAGTGATTGACCATCTTTGCTTCGACCAGAGGCAGGAACTTGCCGAGCGGGCCGTCCCAAGTGTTGCCTGTAAGAGTCTGGTCGCCAGCTTCCATTTCGGCTCGTGTCCGAAAGAGGTCGGAGTCACTTGCCATATTGAAAAGACCCTGCATGAACGACAGGTTCCATGAGTTACCATCGGGCTTAGATTCGTCCCAGAGCACGCCGTTGCGTCTGTAGAGATACTTGTTGAGTTCGGCATCCGCCGACGAGCGAAACATCGGACAGGTGCGGGTGTTTGGGTTGAGGGCCGCGAAGTCGTTAGTGTCGAGTGTGAAATGGCGACTGCGATCTCGAAGATCACTTGCGCGGCGTGCGTAGAAGAAAAAATCCCCAGATGCAGCGCGGCCGATGGCGACAACAGCAAACCGCATCTGATTTGTGACGCCGGCAAAAAGTTTGTCTTCGTTGTCGAAGTGAACCAGTGCGGTCAGGGTACGGGTGTCAACAAGCGAGCAGAAAAAAAGCTTCGTCGTATCGTCGGTGGCAATCCCAGCCGGCACGATAAACGCAGCTCGTCCGTCTCCGCAGAGAACGGCGCGATTGAGTTCCGCAAACAAGGCAAACGTGTTGATTTTCCCAACCGCTGTCAGCGGGAAGCGGCCTGATTCGCGGATAAGCTGCCGGGCACCTTCAGAATTGCGGAAGGCTTCTGACCATTCCCGACTCAATTCAGGTCGAGTGACGGGAAGCGATGCGATGAGTTTCTTGCGGGCCGCCGCATTTGGCGCGGTGGCTATCTCGGGCGCCCGCTCCGCAAAGAACTCCTGCTCGTTCATTTGCAGGGTTTCCCACACGGGATTCCCCAGGATGCAGTCGAACCCACCCGTCCAGCCGTTCGGGTTCGTGGCTTCCGGGGCCGCCGCACCAAAGACGTCGGGGAACTCGAGGTGCCAATGAAAAAACTTGTATTGCTTGGCGAGCCGCTGAATCTCGTCGAGCATCCAGGGGGCGAGCGAGTGCGGGTTGGACTCGATGGCGCGGAAGACTTCCTCGGTGACGGGAAAGTCGAACTCGGGCGTCTTCTTCCAGACGAACGCGGCGCACCAGGCGTCGGCGAGGAGCCGGCCGGACTTGTAGTCGCTCGACGAGACGAGTGATTCGTATTGCCGGGCCTTGGCAGCCACCTGGTCGAGCGAGTCGTCGGGGAGGGCCGACAGGGCGGCGTAGACGCTCGTCAGGTTGCCTAGCTTAATGGGAGCGGCGAAAAGGCTGGTCTGTTTGTTTTTGGCGTCTTCTCGCTCTTTCTTGTTGGCCTTCTTGAAGCGGGAGCAGAACTTTTTGTCGTCGCCCTCGATCGGCTCGAAGGCCGCGTCGGGGATGCCGGCTTCGAGGAGCGCGGGCGTGGCGCCCAAGAGGCTGTTGCCGATCTTGATGTGGTGGTCGAGAAACGAGAGCGGCTTGCCCGGCTCCATCGATTCAAGCCAGAGGTTCACGCGGCAGAGCTCGGCTGCCATAGGGTTCAGGTCGACGCCGTAGAGGCAGTTGCGGATGCAGTCGCGGAGGGCGGTGCGATAGGCCTCCGGGCTCGGCTCGGAGTCGCCCGTGCGGACGGCCGCGAGCCGCTTGGCGAGGCGATGGGCGGCACCGATCAAAAAATGGCCGCTGCCAACGGCGGTGTCACAGATCTTGAGGGCGAGTAGGGCGATCTCGGCGTCGGGGCCCTTCTTGCCGGCGAGGCGCTCGGCGAGGAGCGGCTCGAGAGCCGTGTCGAGGCAGACCTGCACAAGCGAATCGGGCGTGTAGTGGGAGCCCGAGGTTTTGCGTTCGTTGCCGGCGGAGATGCCGAGCGTAAACCGGTCGGCGGCCAGCGGGGCCGTGGGGTTGATCTCCGGGTGGAGTTCCAAGAGTTGTTCGTAGACACCGCCGAGTTCCTCGCTGCCGAGGTTCTTGTAGTCCACGGGGCGGCGGCCGTCTTTATCGACGATGTAGGAGAGGCTGCGGACGGCGGCGAGGAGCGCGGCGTTGGAGAGGGCGGCGGTGCCGAGGAGGCCGAGGGCGGCGTCGCTCCAGAGGTAGCCGCCAAGGCCGAGCAGGCCGAGCGGGGCGGCACCGGCGCCGCCGAGCGCCTTCATCACGAGCTTGAGCGATTCGTAGAGGTCGCGATGGCGGTTGCCGCGGGTGGTGCCGGCAAGCGTCTGGAGGCGGGTGGCGGAGTAGTTTTGCTTGTAGAGGTCGCGGGCCCGGCGAGGGGCGGCTGGGTCGAGGAGCAGGTCGCGGCTCTCGGTGACGAAGAGGAAGAGCAGGCGATACACAAGCCGGAGGAGCTGGCGGTAATACTCCTGGCCGGCGAGTTGCCCAGAGGCGAGGGCCGTGCGGAGGTCGTCGTTGGCGGGGTGAGCGAGGAAGCCGCGGCCGAGGGCTTCGATTGCCTGCTTCACGCCCGTGGAAAGCTCGCCGAGCACGCGGGTGCCGACGGTGGCGCCCTCGACGTGCCATTTCTCGATCACGCACTCGTGCGGCTGACCATCGGCGGGAATGTCGAACCGCGTGGCGTGGAGCGTGAGCCAGAGCAGCCGGAAATCGGCAAACGACTGGCCCTTGAACATGGCCTCCAGGTCGAACTCCACGAACGCCTGTCGCGTCATGCTCACGTTGTCGCGGACGAGCCGGAGCTGGCGGCCGTTGGAGACGATGCCCCAGAGAGAACCTTCGCTGCGGTTGAGCCATTCCTGGATGAGCGAATGCGGTGCCGAACGGCTGGCGCCCGTCACGCCCGAGGTGCGGCGGTCGAGCGGCACGTTCACGCCGACCAGATGGATCGGCACGTGGTTCCACTGGTGGGAGATCGGAAACGACTGGCCGGATGAGCCGGTGGCGTCGTCGAGCGTGCGTGCGGTCGGGGTGGCCGTGAGCGTGCCGTAGCCGAGTTCCTGGAAGAGGAACCGCAGCCACTGCTTGAACGTGGGGCCGGCGGCGGTGTCGAGGAGCGGCGACGCGGCGAGGTCGTCGGTGAAGGCCCGGTGAATGTCGGTGAGTCGGGTCCAGGAGCGGGTGATCGCCTCGCCGAGCCGCTCGGTCTCCGCGAGGCCGTAATCGGAGGGCCGCAGGCCGGGGAGTTTTGCGTCTTCGTTGGCCACGCGCTCGAGCACGTCGGTGGGCAGCATGGGCCCGACCGCGGTGACGTGCTGGAAGGCAAATTGACGGCGTTTCTTGGCCATAGGTTTACGCTCCCATCGGCAGGAGAACGTAAACGCCCAGGACGTCTACGGGCAGTTGCGGGCGCACGTCGTACTTGAGGCCCTTGATCCGGCTCTCGTCTCGCAGCTGGCGGTGGACGGCCAGAAGTGTCTTCGCCCGCTCGGCCGCGAAGCCGTCGAGATGCGGAGCCAGGGCGGCGGTGGCGTCTACGACCTTGGCCACGAACTGACGAGCCTGCTCCGGGGCGATGTTGGCGTCGGGGGCGGCTGTCAGCAGGACTTCGGCCTGCTCGGGCGTGAGCCAGGCTGCCTGCTCGGGGGCGCCCTCGAAGCCTACGATGCAGCACTCCTCAGCCAAGAGCTCCCGCGTGTCGCCGGCCACCGTCCGCAGGATGTGGAATCGCAGCCGCAGCAAGAGGAGCGTGGTGCGCTTGGCGACGGCCTGCGTGCGGATTGCACCAGACCGGGCCGCCTTCGACGCCGCCGGCTCGTCGATCGCCGTGCCAACGAGAAAGCTCGCCAATGCCTCGACGAACGGATGTGTGCGGACGAGCAGGATCGTCTTCTCGACATGGGGCAGTTCGAAGACTGCGTCGAACCGGTCAGGCAGGCCCTCGGGGAGGCCGGCTTTGAAAGCCGGATCGGTTGCCGTGAGGTCGATCGACAGGATCGTGCGGCCGCCGGCCTTCTCGACCTGCCTGGCGATGCCGCCGAGCGTTTCCACCGCCCGCGTCACGAATCGCTCCACGTCCACGGTCTTGCCGATCGACTGGCAGGCGTCTATCCAGCTTGCCGCCACGTCCGTGCGAATCGCCTCCTGGGCGAACATCGTGCGGGTGCGCTTCGACCGCTCGGCCTCGCGATCCCACTCCGCGTGAAGATCCGTGGTGGTCGGTTTGAGATACTCCTCGACCTCGGGGAGCAGTTTTTGCGTGGCCTTTGCCGTGCCGCCCCGCAGCAAGAGCCCCTCGAAAATCGCCTCGATCACCTTCTCCGTGTTGATCGGCACGGGCACGCTCACGCCCAATGTCTTCTGGATGCTGCGGTGCTTGTTGATGAGGATGTCGAGAACGATGCCATCGATGCCGTTGTCGGCCCCGTAGAGGAAGGCGATCTCCACCGTGGGCTGCCGCTGGCCATAGCGATCCACACGGCCCTCACGCTGCTCGTGGCGGGTGGGATTCCAGGCCAGGTCGTAATGGACGACGGCGTCGAAGGACTCCTGCAGGTTGATGCCCTCGGACAGGCAGTCGGTGGCGACGAGCAGCCGCTTCTCAAACGCGGCAAGTTTCTCGACCCGCTCCTCCCGTTCGGCCGGTGGCAACGCCCCCGTAACGCAGTCGATCTCGAGGCCTTTGACTGCGAGGCGGTTTCGCAGTTCGGCCGCCACGTACTCGGCTGTGGCGATATAGCGGCAGAAGACGATCGGGGATCGCTTCCGCTTGAGCATGTCCTTGAGCAGCTTGACGAGGGCGGCGAGCTTGGCGTCGGCGTCGCCCTCCAGTTCTGAGGCCCGCTTGGCGAGCGTTTGCAGTCGGCGGCGGTCGGTCGGGGTAGGGGAGTCGTCGATCTCTGCCCCGGCCGAAGCATCGTCTGCCTCGTCAGCGTCCTCAGTGTCGGCATCGGTGGCGGCCGCTCGCCCCAACTCGTTGGCTTCCTCCTCCGACGCCGCCCCCAGGCCACGGGCCCGGTTCACGAGCGTCGCGGCCGCGGCAGCCGGACTCGACGAGAGGCTTCTCAAGAGAGCGATCGCGCTCCACCACCGCACCCGCTGGCGGCGCTTGTCTTCGCCCTCCACGGACACAAGCTCCCGGGCGAAGTCGAGACAGTCATCGAAGAGGGCCTTGTAAGGAGCAGACAGCGAGTAGGTGAGATCCTTGTGGACCTCGCGATTGGGAAACGGCGTCGCAGCATCGAGATAGGCCTCGATATCGGCGCGGCGGCGTTGGATGAAATGACCGGCAAGGTGGCGACGCTGTGTCTCGTGGGCTGGGCCGGAGAGATCCTCCGGCAGGTCGGCAAGGGTGGGTTCGAGCAGGCCGACGAGCGAGCGGAACGCTGCCTCGTTGCCGCTGTGGGGCGTGGCCGTGACGAGGATGAGGTGGCGGTCGGGCGACTTGGCCAGGTCGAGGAGCAGTTCATGCCGCTGATGCCGCGAGCCGCGCGCATCAATATCGCGGGTGCAGGTGTGGGCCTCGTCTACGATCACCAGCTCGGGGCAGGTGCGGAGGAAGTCAGCCCGATAGCGGTTCGATTTGATGAAGTCGATCGAGATCACGAGGTGGTCGTGTACCTCGAAGATCGACTGGTCGGCGGCGCACTCCCGCTCGAGCCGGGCGACTGTGCTCGCCAGCACGAGCTTGGCGTCGATGTGGAACTTGGCTGAAAGTTCCCGCTGCCACTGCTCCGCGAGATGTGGAGGGCAGAGCACGGCCAGCCGCTTCGCCTCGCCGCGAGCGAGCAGTTCGGCGGCAATGAGGCAGGCCTCGACCGTCTTGCCCACGCCCACGTCGTCGGCGATCAGCACCCGAGCCTTGGGCTGTTTGAGGGCCACGAGCAGGGGCACGAGTTGATATGGCCGCGGCGTAACCGCGATCGAACCAAATGAGCGGAAGGGGCCGGCACTGTTGCGAACACCAAGCCTGACCGCGTCGCGAAGCAGCCCGCAAGAGCGGTGGTCGCCCGTGTGGGCGGGGTCGGGCGGCGTGAAGACAGCGGGCTCAATCGGCTCGAGATCGGGCACAATGCCCGTGACTTCTTCGGCCACGCCGGCCAGCGGCCGCAGCATGACGAGGTGATCCTGCGATTCGGGCAGCACGACCCATTCCCGGCCGCGGGCCTTCACGAGTGTTCCGATGGCGAAGCGACTCATGTGGCCCGCCTTCCAAAGAGCCCGGGATGAGCGGCCACTGTTTGTTCCCAATCGCCCTGAGCGGTGAATCGCAGGACGGTCCAGCCGCAGTCGTTCACACACGCCTCCTGCTCGCGGTCGCGGGCCTGGCGGGTTGGGAACTCGTGCATCGGGCCGTCCACGTAGACGATCGTCATGTCGTCGGTATAGACGAAGTCGGGGCGTGTCAGGCAGCCGTTGAGCGACGTCGGCACGTGCTGGGCAGCGGTGGGCAGTTTCAGATTGCGGGTTTCGAGGAACTCGAGCCACTCACGTTCAAGACTGCTTTCACAGCGGGCAAGCAGGCTCTGGAGATGTGCCGCCCGCGGGGCCGCTGACGACGAGGCCGCCACGCCTGCCGTCGCAAGTTGCAGGAGAAAGTCGCGGATGAGGTGGCGGTTGAGACGCTGGTGGTCGGGCTGGTTGGCGTATGTCATCAGGCAGTCGTAGCAGGCCGTTGAACAGTCTTCGCTCGCTCGCGGCGCTCGCTTGCGGTCCTCGCCCGTCGTGGGATCGAAGTGGCAAATCTCGAGGGCCTGTCGGGCCACGCGGCGGAGGGCGTCGGGCTCGGCCTGCAGCCGCTGCAAGACGCCGGCACCGCCTTCGCTCGACTCGAAGAAGAGAATCTGCCGCCGAATGTCGCGGCTCGGCATCGGCTCCGCGGCAAGCTCTTGGTCTTCGAGTTGAAACTCCACTTGGATCGCCGCCTTGAGGGCAGCCTGCAGGGATGCGAGAAGATCGAGCGGTACGTCGCCCATCGGCTCGAAGAGCAGCGTGTTGCGGGTGTCCGTAACGAAGGGGATCACGCGGGCGACCTGCGGCCCTTCCACCTCGGCATCGCCATCGCCGGGCCGGTTTTCAGGGTCGCCTACCCATTCGCCGGTCTGTTCGTTGATGTGGAAACCTTGTCGGTTCTCCAGTTTCTGGCGGAACCACCCGAAGTTGATCCGCCACAGCTCGGCATTGCGGCCGAACGTGAGACGGGCGAGGGGAATGCCACTGCTCGTGACCTCGCTGGTGCTGAATGACGGGACACCGCCCGCCCGTTGGAAGCGGAACGCCGTCCGCACGTCGAAGCCCTGCTTCTGCCGCTCGTCTTCGTCGCAGCTGATCCGCTCACGGCGGCGAGTGAGCACGTTGGTCAGCCGGAGGAGTCGATCGCGGGCGGAAGGGAGCTCGGCGTGGCAAAACTCACAGCGGTCGTCGTCTGCCGCACCATCGACGGGGTGGAGATAGCCGCAGGCGTGGCACTGCTTGGCTTTGTGAAGCACGAGCCTCTGCTCGGAGTCGCTCGGCGGCAGGAGCACCTTTGTGACCTGATACCGCTGTCCCTCGTGGTACACGAGCGACTTCGGGCCAAACTCGCTGATCGCCAGGAACCGGGGCCGGTTGAGGTATTCCTGGTCGCGGGCGCCAGCGCGACCCGGGATGAAGGCCGAGAGCGGCAGCCGGGGGAAGTTGTAGCCCGGGAGAAAGCCCTCGCTGGCGAAGTAGCGATAGGAGTAGAAGTCGGACTGGTGACTCCCGGAGGTGTCTTGATTGAGCAGCAGGTCACGCTGGTTCTCGGCCTCTTGCCGAAACCGTTTAGCCTCCGCCTTATGTCGTGGGGAGATGGAGTTGTCGTTCTCCCGCTTGTGCTCACGCTCCCGCTGGGCCATCGCTGCTCGGTAAAGCTGGCGCCAGCGGTCGCACGAGCGGTCGAAACGCTCCGGCAACTGGGCAAGCACCTCGTCGAGCCACGCGGGCGTGTACCAGCCTGCGACAGCGAGTTTCGGTGCAATCGAATCGAGCAATTGCCGGGCACGGTGGCGGGTGCGGTTCATCGCCGGTGCATTGTCGAGATGGCTCTGCACCTCGGCCGACAGCGGCATCCGCGGCTGCTCGTCGAGCATGAGCAGGTCGCGGAGGCTGTCACGGAGGTTAAGCCCCGCTTCCGACAGCCAGATCGCATGGACGTGCGACCGGACGAGCTCCTCGTTGGCGACGTCGACTCGAGGCGGAGCCACCGAGCCGGCCACCATCTTCTCCTGTCGCTGAAAGAAGTACTGATCGTGAGAACTGCCAGCCGTGCAGTAGGTGATCACGATCGCAGGCTGGCCGCTCCGGCCAGCGCGCCCCGACCGCTGGGCGTAGTTCGCAGGCGTTGGAGGCACGTTTCGCAGGTTGACGGCATTCAGGTCGGCGATGTCGACGCCGAGCTCCATCGTCGGGGAACAGAACATGACGGGCAGCTTTCCAGCGCGGAACTCCGCCTCCCGTTCCTCCCGCTTCTCAGACGGAACTTGGGCGGTGTGTTCGCGGCCCTCCATGCCCGCCACGTCGATGGCAGCAGTCTTGTAGAAATTCACGAAGAACTTGTTGGGCCGCAGGCCAGCCGCCGGTGACCGAGGCACCCGCAGCGGGCAGCGGAACGCTTGCATGCCGTCGGCCGGAACCCAGCGGAGCGTAGAGGCATTGAGTTGGTAGGCCGGATCATCGGCTTTGCCCGAGCAAACGAGATTCGTGCGGGTAAGAACCCGGCAGATGTCGCGAATGACGCCCTGCACCTCGTCGAGCGGCACGCCGGCAGCGATGTTGCCGGGCCGCCGCAGGTAGCGGCCGAGCGTTCCGCGGGCGCTCAAGAAGACATTCGGCGAGCGTGCGTCGTTGCCCTTTGCACGGGGCTGTGCCAGCCGGGCCGTGACGAGTTCCTCCTCGGGATCGATCTTCCAGCCCTCGACGAGCCATTGGCTGCTTTCCCGCTTTGTCGCCTCCTGCCACTGCTCCGTCAGGCAGTCGGCCTGAATGGCTAGTTCCCGCCGAAGGTAGTTGAGGAGCGTCTTGCATACCTCATACCGGGCCTCGCCAGACGCGGCCACGAGGCAATGATGGGAGCCCTGCCAGTCGCTCGTGCTGTTGCAGATGTCGGCGAGCGATTCGTATTCGACCGTCAGCAGACCGCACTGCTCGAGGTTGGGCATAGAGAGCCGCCAGCCCCGCTTCATATCGAGGAACAGCCGGTAGGTGAGCACGTCACGCATGGCGCGTTCCGTACTCTTCTTCGCGTTGTATTGGGCGTCGGGCTGGACGGCGTAGAGCTTGATTGCGTGGCCGTCGGCGTCTTTCGGCAGGCCTGCCTCGAACGCGTCGAACATCCGCTGCGGAAGGTCGCGATACTCGAGACCCTCGGGGCCGGCTTTTGCTGCCGCGGCGTAGAGGCTGCCCCGCACGAGTGCGATCTGCACGAAGTCGTTGAAGTGGCCCGCCTGAAGTGACGCATCCTGCCGGTTGTCGGTGAACGACAGCAGTTTCTGGGCCTGCGGATCGAGCTGACTCTCCTTGCGGAGGTAGGTGACCGCGGTCGTCGCGATCAAGGTGGTGGCACTGGACCGAGCGCCGAACCCCACTTCGCCGAGCACCGGGCGGTCGGTGCCGCGACGGTTGGCATACGACACACCACACGCCAGGCAGAAGTGAAAGGGATTGGCGATGAAGTGGCAGGAGAGCCCGTGCGGATCGGTCTGCCCGGCAACATCGACATGCTCGAGGTGCGGCAACTGTTCAACACGGCTTCGCTTCAGCACCTCCGAGTCGTTGCGGAGTTCCTTCCAGTCTTCGGGCACCCGTGCCAGGATCGCTTCAGCCGTGTGGTCAGCCTGAGGCCACGCCCGCTCGGGATCGGAGCTGAAGTAGAGGTATCCCGGAGTCAGCTCCCCGGTCTTTGACAGGTCGCCCAGATCTCGCGGTTCGAAGGTGGGATCGCCGCCTCGGGTCGGAACGGTCCTCGCGACCGAGTAATACTCCTGGCCGCATTCCCTGCAGAAAGCGAGTGGAAAGAGCAGGGCTTTGTCGTCGTGCGGGTCGGTGCGGACGGCGTCGGCCGTAATGAATCGTTTTGATTCAGGTTCGAGCGTCGCGTAGAGAGTGTCGCCGCGGCTTAAGAACTGATGGAGGCGAAATGCAAAAGCAGGCCGACCTTCGGGCGAGCGGGCCTGCGAGTAGCCGGCCATGAGTTGTTTGGTGATGAGATCCCTGCAGGCATCCGAATCGACGCCTGTGGCGCCTGCAAGTAGCGTGCCCGCCACGTCGATCGTCTTGGGAACCGCTCGCACAAGACGGTCTTCAGCCTCGGCCTTGCGGACGCCGAACGTGGATTCGATCCAACTCGAAAGTGGGTCTTCCAGGAATGCTTCGTAGGCCGCTGGCGGGGCGGAACGACCTTTGACCCGGGCCGTGAGGCTGCTCGCGAAGACCTTGTCTGACGGGTCGCCGACCGGCGTCGCTCGACGCAGGGTCTCGCCAATCACCGACTCAGGACGGACTTCGGCCCCAAAAAGGTCGGTAGCCACCTTCGCAATCTCACGGCGCTGTTCGTCGAGCGTGCCCGGCCCGGCAATCGTGGCAGAGGTGCCGATGTATTGGAGATCTGGCGACTCGAGTTGCTCGCGGAGCCGGCGGCAGAGCATGGCGACATCGGCGCCCTGCCGGCCACGGTAGGTGTGGAGTTCGTCGAGGACGAGAAACTTCAGCCCCTTGGCCGCTTCGACCAGCCGTTTTTCACCAATCCGCGTGAGGATCAGTTCGAGCATGACGTAATTCGTGAGAATGACGTCGGGCGGGTTGTCGCGGATCTCGTCACGCTCCTCCCGCTTTTCCTGGCCCGTGTACCGCCGCACTCGTACCGGCGGGCGGTCCTTGCTGAACGGAGCTCGCTCGAGAAACTTTGCCAACTCGCCCAACTGGCTGTTGGCCAGCGCGTTCATGGGATAGACGACGATCGCCTGGATACCCCGCCCGGAGCCGTTTCGCAGGACATGGTCGACGATCGGCAGAATGTACGAGAGGCTTTTGCCTGAGCCCGTGCCTGTGGTCAAAACGTAGTTGGCGCCGGTACGGGCCGTGCGGACGGCCTGATCCTGATGCAGGTGCAGTCGCATCGGGTAACCAGGGAATGGGTCGTTCTCCTTCTTGCCGGCTCGGAAAACCTCGGAACAGGTGCGGTGCAGCACGCCCTGGGCGACCAGATCGTCGATCATGCCGCCCGGCTCGAAGGACGGGTTGAGCTGGATCAGCGGCGACGGCCAGAGGAGGCCGCTGGAAAGCGACTCCTCGACCTTTGCCTTGAGCCGTGCGTCAGAAATCTCCACGAAGCTGCGGATGAACGAGTCATAGTTCTGGACCAACCGATCCCGCATTTCGAAGACGTTCATGCCTGTGCTTCCGCGCTGC
>Ga0315900_10001272_pt1 | contig 40434 bp, 33 predicted proteins | sample LakEriMetagenome_FD_203521 | JGI IMG/M metagenome (GOLD analysis project Ga0315900, IMG submission 203521) | Freshwater fungal communities from buoy surface, Lake Erie, Ohio, United States - Buoy 12 MA114 | ecosystem: Environmental > Aquatic > Freshwater > Lake > Lake biofilm | place: USA: Lake...
ACCACCGCCGCGAACGAGGGCGAGCGGCCGGCGAAGGCGTCGGCAAACAACTGCCGGTACCCTGGGCTCCGCGCGAGCAGGCCGACCACCGCGTCACGGTCGGCCGCCATCTCCGCCGGATCGGTGACCGCCTCCTCGACCTGCTGCTCCAGGCTGCCGGCCCGGCCGTCCCAGAACAGATGCGTCTGAAACGCCACGTTGCGAATCGTCGGCGTGTTTCGCTGCGGCGACCGGCCATGCGGCTGACTGACGGCCCGCCCGTCGGCCCAGCCGAGGTTCGGCTCGTGGCAGGTGACGCAGGCCATCTTGCCGTCGGCGGAAAGGCGGGCGTCGAAGAATAGCAGCCGGCCGAGCTCGGCCTTGGCCGCGTTGTAGGGATTGCTCTCCGGATGCACGGCCTCCGGCACGAGGCCGATCTCTCGCCATTCGATCCCCGGGTCGACGTGCGGCGCCGGCCACTGGGCCGGCGGGCGGCGATAGGCTTCCCGCAGCAGCCGCACGGCTTCCGCCCGCGCGGCTGCCGACCGCTCCGGCCGCGGAGGCCGCTTCGCCGGCGGGGCGGGTTCGGCGGCCCCCACGGCGGCCAGGCTGACCGCGATCCATGCCGCCCCGCTTGCCACGGCCAGGATGCCGCAACGCATGGCGGCGGAGCATGGGCAGGCGGAACCGGGAAGGTGGTGCATGGGAAGCGAACTCGGCGCCGTCAGCGGACGCGGGCGTCGTCTGCGGCCTGAATGGTGAGTTGGGCGGCCACCACGTCCGCGGAGGCGTCCGCATCGCTGAACCGGACCGCGCCGTCGACGAACAGGGTCGCGGCCCCACCGGGATGAAACGCATAGATCCCGAAGTTGTTGCTGCCGTTGATCATCGTCGGCCCGGGCGACTTGTATCGATTGGCCGGATCGTTCTGCGTCGCGTCGTGACGAAATCCGCGGACCGCAAACTGGTTGGTGTCGGCCCAGCCGCACAGCGGCACGTACTTCGTGCTGACCGGACTCGAGTCGAACCGCCCGGAATCGGGCACCATCGCGCCGAACGCCCACACCTGCGGCCGCCCCGCCGATTCGACGACGGCGATGCTCTTCGAGGTGCCGTCGGTGATCTCGCGCATCCGGCGGCCCCGGCCGCCGGCGACGGTCGCTCCCTTGAGGAAGCCTTCCCAGTTGTCGGGCCGGGGATACGACACCACGGCCGGGGCGTTCCACAGGGCCGCACTCGGGCCGTCGGAGGCGGCGTAATCGGCCGCCGCCGCGCTCCAACTCGGACTCGTGGTCTTGAACCGCGGGTGCTGCCGCGGACCGCCGGGCGTGGACGGGCACGTCATGAAGGCCAGCGGTGTCTGCACGGCGGCCATGTTGGTGGCGTCGTCGAACCGCACGCGGTAGTCGTAGCGGTCCGCCAGCGGACGCTCGTCGAGATAGGGCAGGATCTGGGCGCACCAGTGATGGCGGATCGGCCCCGCCGACACGTTGTTGGGAAAGCAGTCTCGGGCCGCGTGATACTGATGGAACCCGATGCCGATCTGCCGCAGGTTGTTCGCGCACTGGGTGCGGCGGGCCGCTTCGCGCGCCGCGAGCACGCCGGGCATCAGCAGGACCGCGAGTCCGGCGATGATGGCGACCGCGACGAGCATCTCGACCAGCGAAAATCCGGCCGCCGCGGCCCGCGCGGTTCGTCCGGCCCCGGCGTCACCGCCGGTTTCTGATTCATGGATGCATGGCATCGTCGGGGCTTCCCATGCCGATCACTCCGGCCGCTCGCCATCCAGGGCCGCCTTCACCGCCTCTCGCGCCTGCCGCCAGTAGGTCTTCACGGTCCGCTCGGAGCATCCCATCACGGCGGCGATCGTCTTTTGATCGCAGCCGAGATACCAGACCAGGCGAAACACCTCCTTTGGCTCCGCCGGCAACTGCTCGACGGCGGCGTGAAACCGCTCCCAGCGATCGAGCGGTTCCTCGGTCTGCGCCGCATCCTCCACGAAATGCCGCGGCCCTTCCCCGGCGTCGAAGACGTTCGTGCCGTGATTCGCCTGATAGGCCGACTGCTGCGTGTACCGCCTGGCCAGATCGACGAGCTCGCGGTGGATCTGCACGGCGCCCAGGGCCATCAACGACCGCGGCGACTCGCCGGCCGCTGCCAGCTGGCCGAGCGCGCGGTGCAGCCGCATGATCGCTCCTTGGAACACGTCGTCGGTGTCGTCGTAGCGGCGGACACCGGGATACGTCCGCAGGATCTTGTGCGTCAGGTGCCGCAGCCGCGTGCTGCATACCTCGACGATCTCGTCCCGCGCCGCGAGGTCGCCCTTCGTGAGCGCGGCGAACAATCGGGAAACGTCCGCGGCGTCATGCACGGCTGCCGACTCCATAGGACACGCAAACCGGAATCCGGTCACGGTTATAAGAATCTTTCGCGACCCGGGAAGCCCGCGGCCCGCCCGCCCGGGGGCCCCAGGCCAGGCACCCCACCGTGTGCCTGACACTCCACATTCTTGACTACCCTTCCCGGCAGGGGCTATCCTCCGCCCTGCTTCAGCCCGTCCCCTTCGACCGGAAGCCGCTCCTGCACGCACCCGTCACCGCTGTCTTCCCGACACGCTGACCTTCTGGCGCGGCAGGTTTCCATGCAGTCCCATGCGGCTGTGGCGTTCCCGCCTCTTCGGCCCTCTGCCGCCCTCGAGGCCCGACCGTCGGCAGCAGCGGTGACCGTGCGGCATCGCGCCGAGGAGTTCGTTTTCACATGCGTCGCCTGCATTCCCAGCGGACCATCCGCCGCCTCGCCCCCGGCCTGCTGATCCTCGTTTTCTGGCCCTGCCTGACCGCGGCGCCGGCGGCGACGACCACCTATACCACCGCCTGGTCGGGGGGCACGATCGCGGCGGGCGACACCGTCATCCTCGACGCCGGCGCGAGCATCACCGGCAACGTCGTAGCCAACGGCCTGCTGCAGTTCAATCAGACGACGGCCTTGACGACCGGCGCCACCATCTCCGGAACCGGCGGCCTGTCGCTGACCAACACCGGCACGTGGTTCCTGACGGGCCTGACCTCCGGCACGGGCCGGTTTGATCTGGCGATCACGGCATCGAGCGGCGTGCTCGCCATCGGCACGACGGGCACCAATCCGCTCGTCGTGGGCGACGTCGGCACCGGCAGGCTCGCCGTGACGGGCGGTGTCGTGCGGAACGGCGCCGGCTTCCTCGGCTTCGCGGCGGGGAGCCTGGGCTCGGCGACCGTCAGCAGCGGCACGTGGGCGAACGCCGCCGGCAGTTCGGGGCGGATCCTTTACGTCGGCTATGCCGGCACCGGCGTGCTCGACGTCTCGGGCGGCTTCGTCACCAACTCGAGCGGCTATCTCGGCTGGGCCGCCGGCAGCGTCGGCACGGCGACCGTCAGCAGCGGCACCTGGAACAACCGCGGCCCGTTCTATGTGGGCGGCGTCGTGGGCGGGACCGGTGGCACCGGCACCCTCCAAGTGACCGGCGGCAACGTCACCAGCACCACGGCATACATCGGCTCCAATGCGACTGCATCCGGCTCGGTCACCGTGAGCGGCGGCACATGGAGCACCTCCGCCAACCTCAACGTCGGCACCAGCGGCACCGGCAGCCTGACGATTTCCGGCAGCGGCGGCACGGGAGGCCTCGTGATCGTCGGCGGCACGCTCTCCAAAGGAGCCGCCGGCACGATCACCCTCGACGCCGGGGGCACGCTGCAGATCGGCACCGGTACGACGGCGTCGGGCGTCCTCGGCACCGACCTGGTCAACAATGGCACGCTGATCTTCAACCGGCTCGGTTCCGGCACGGTGGCCACGAGCGTCAGCGGCGCGGGAGGACTGACGCTGGCGGGGTCCGGCACGCTCCGGCTCACCGCGACCAGCAGCTATTCCGGCGCCACGCTGGTCAACGCCGGCACCCTGCTGGTCAACGGTGCGGTCGGCAGCACGGTGGTCTCGGTGGCCGCCGGTGCCACGCTGGGTGGATCCGGCAGCATCGGCGGTGCCGTGGCGGTCCTGGCCGGCGGCACGCTGTCCCCCGGCGATGGCCTCAACAGCCTGGCCTGCGGCCCCGTCTCGCTGCTCGACGGATCGGTATTCCGTGCTGAAGTGCGGTCCGCGGTCCCGGCGGCGGACCTGCTGACGATCATGGGAGATCTGACGTTGACGGGCACGGTCGGGCTCGTGCTCGACGATCTCGCGGCCAGTGCCGGGACGTTTGCCGAGGGGACGATCCTCTCGCTGATCAACTACAGCGGGAGTTGGAACGGAGGATTTTTCCATTCCGGCGGCGCGGCCTTGACGGACGGTTCCCTGTTTTCCGTCGGCGATCACCAGTGGCGGATCGACTACGACGCCCCCCTCGGCGGTCTGAACCACACCGGCGACTTCCTGCCCGACAGCCGCTTCGTGAACGTCGTCGCGGTGCCCGAACCCTCGGCCGGCGGCCTGCTGGCCATCGGCCTGCTCGGCCCCGGATGGGCATGGCGACGGCCACGGCGGCGGGGGGGCAAAAACGGGATTTTCTGCGGCCTGTAAGCGGTTTTGCCCCTGCAGGCACTTTTCTTCGCCATTGATTCCAGGGGACGGCCTGTCTGGCCGTCTGCATCTCTCTCCTGGAGTCGACCGCATGATCACTTTTGCCAGCGAATGGAAGGCCGCATCGTGCCCTTCTCTGCCTCCGGAGGCTCCCCACGAGGTGCTCGGACTGCCCGCCGACACCACCGACGCGGGCCTGATCGTGCAGGCGGCCAGACGACGACTCAACGCCATTCGCGACGCCTATGGCAGCGAAGAAGACGTGAAAGACGCCCTGGTCGCGATCATCGTCGCGGCGCGGCAGGCGATGCTCGCCCGAGCCAATGCCGAGGCTGGCCGATAGCCGGCCGACGGTCCCAGGCCGACGGCGCCGTGTGCCCGCTGACGACCGCCCGGGTCCAGCCACTTGACACAAACCTGAACATCTGTATATAACCATGGGCCGACGGTCGTTGTTTCACCTATTCGCAGCCGCTTCCCACATCACGAAAGGACCGCGTCATGCTCGCCCGCCTCCACACCTTTTCCCTCTTCGGTATCGACGCCGTGCCGGTGGACGTCGAGGTCGACGTGTCGGCGGGGGCCCTCCCGGCCACGGTGCTCGTCGGCATGCCCGATGCGGCGATCCGCGAAAGCACCCACCGGGTCGCCCGCGCCATGGTCAATTCCGGGTTTAACCGGCCCAACGATCGGATCGTCGTCAACCTCGCCCCGGCAGAGCTGCCCAAGCAGGCGGCCACGTTCGACCTGCCGATCACGCTCGGGATCCTCGCCGGCAGCGGCCAGTTCTCGTCGGACCGGCTCCGCGACTACGCCGTCGTAGGCGAGCTCTCGCTGGAGGGCTTCACGCGGCCGGCCCGCGGCGCGCTGTCGATCGCCATGGCGGCCGCCCGGCAGGCGCGGCAGACCGACCCATCCGACCGACCACTCAAGGGCGTGGTGGTGCCGGCGGCGAGCGCCACCGAGGCGGCGGTCGTCGAGGATATCGAGGTCATTCCCGTGACATCGCTGACTGAAGCGGTGCAGTTCTTCGCCGGCGACCTTCACATCCCTCCGGCACCGCCGCGAGTGACGGAGTGGTTCGACCGCTTCGCATCCTACGACATCGACTTCGCCGACGTTCGTGGCCAGGAAGCGGCCAAGCGGGCCGTCTGCGTGGCGGCGGCCGGCGGCCACAACTGCCTGATGGTCGGCCCGCCGGGGGGCGGCAAGACGATGCTCGCCAAGCGGATTCCCACGATCCTGCCGCAACTCTCGGCCGCCGAGTCGATCGAGACCACGCGGATCTACAGTGCACTTGGCCTGATGCAACCGGGGCAGCCGCTCTTGGCCACGCGTCCCTTTCGCGCGCCACACCACACGATCTCGGAGGCCGGCCTGATCGGCGGCCGCTCGGTGCCGATGCCGGGGGAGATTTCGCTCGCGCACAATGGCGTGCTCTTTTTAGACGAACTGCCGGAGTTCAACCGGCGCACGCTGGAGGTGCTGCGGCAGCCACTCGAGGACGGCTCCGTGACCATCAGCCGCGCCAAGACGACGACGAAGTTTCCGGCCGACTTCATGCTCGTGGCCGCGCTCAATCCCTGCCCGTGCGGCTACCGCGGCGATCCGCGGCGCGAGTGCCAATGCACCGTGCCCCAAGTTGAGAAGTACATGGGCAAGATCTCCGGGCCGCTGCTCGATCGGATCGACATCCACCTCGAGGTGCCGGCCGTGCCGTTTCGCGAGCTCGCGGCGAGCCGGGCCGGCACGTCGAGCGGCCAGATGCGCGAGGCTGTCTTGGCGGCGCGGATTCGCCAGGCAGAGCGGTTCGCCGGCATGCCAACCCGCGCCAACGCGCGGATGAACTCCCGGCAAATCCGCGAGTTTTGCCGCCTGGAGCCGGCGGCCTCCGAACTCCTGCGGGCCGCCGTCGCCGACATGGGCCTTTCGGCCCGCGCCCACGACAAGGTGCTCCGGGTGGCACGCACGATCGCCGACCTCGACGCGTCCGACGGAATCGGCTGCGCCCATATCAGCGAAGCCATCAACTATCGCCTCCTCGACCGCGGCCTGTGGCTGTAATACGGCTCACACTTGAGCCTCGCGCATGAAGCTCTCCTGGGCAACAACGGCGAGGGAGGGGTTGCCCATGCCCCAGGAGCCGGCGTGGCTGACCAGCGCAGCCAGGACCAATCCGCCTGCGACGGATCGGTGCCCGGCGGAGCGCAGGCAGCCTCGAGAGAGCGGAGGCCGGGAAGGCCGAAGCAAACGTCCGGCGATGGGGCGTGGGCAGCCCCGAACAGCGTCACGCGCGAGGTTCAAGAGTGAAGCGTATAGAAGCGCCGCGTGCGCCGGACATGGCGATCTCGACCATCCGCGGATGATCTGCCAAACTTGGAGCATGGCACTTCACGACACGATGGCACGGGCATCGGCGGTCCGGCGGGACGGGGAACCAGTCCGCTTTCGCATGCGGCTGGCGATCCTCGCGGCCGCACTTTTCTGCCTTGGCGGACTGGCCCTGGCGATCGACCTGCCCGTCGCCCGCTGGTGCCGCGACCCGCGGCTGCCGCGGGAGGCACTGCGGCTGCTGAACTTCTCCGAGGCTTTCGCCCACGGGACCGGTGCGGCGGCGCTGCTGGTGGTCGTGCTCGTGCTCGATCCGCACCTGCGGCTGCCGCGGCTCGGCCGGGGATGGATCGACGCCGGGGCCCGCGACTTTCTCCGCATCGTCGCCGCCACCTTTGCCGGCGGCATCATGGTCGACCTCATCAAGGCGTCGGTGGCGCGGGTGCGGCCGCGGGCGGCCGATCTTGCCGCAGTCCAATCCGCGCTCGATACGTTCAGCCCGGCGGTCCTGCTCCCCTCGTCCACGAGCCATGCCGATGTGGCGAGTTTTCCATCCGGACACTCGGCCGTGGCGGCCGGCTTCGCGGCGGCCCTTGCCTGGCGTTATCCCCGGGCGGCGGTTCTCTTCGCGGTGATCGCGGCCCTGGCGGCTGCCCAGCGGGTGGTGTCCTCGGCCCACTATCCCAGTGACGTCGCCTGCGGTGCCGCGGTCGGCCTGTGCGGCGCCGCCCTGTGCCTCGGCGGCCGCGGTCGCAGCGTGGAAGCAACCGCTGATTCGTGATACGATCCTCGCATCTCTGCCCTGCACCGAGGTCGTCCATGCCTGCCCAAAAGAAGCCCCGCAAGGCCGTTTCCCGCGCGACGCCGGAAGCGTCCGCCGGCCCCGAGGCGGATGGGCGGCCACAGGACGGCAAGCGGATTCTGCTCGTTGACGACGATCCCGAGATCATCGAATCGATGCGTGCGGTGCTCGAGTCGCGGGGCTACCAAATCCTCGTGGCCCGCGACGGTAATCAGGGCCTGTCGATGGCCGAGAGCGACGGACCGGATCTCGTCGTGCTCGACATGATGATGCCCAAGCGCAGCGGCTTCCTCGTGCTGGAGAAGCTGCGGCGGACGAGCCCAAACCCGGTCCGCGTGATCATGATCACGGCGAACGAGGGGAGCCGCCATAAAGCCTACGCCGAGATGCTGGGGGTCGACGACTACATCCGCAAGCCGTTCGCGATGGACCGGCTGCTGGACAGCGTCGACCGGCTGTTGTCCTGATTCGCCGCGGCAAACTGGGCGAAATGAGGGGCCGCAAGTTGGCGTTGACCCGTTTTCGGGGCAGCCATACATTCCGGCGGTGCCTTCGAGCAGCCTCGTTTCTCCAGGCTCCAGCGTGTCCCTTCAGCCCTCCAATTCGACCGCCCGCGACGACCTGAAGGAACGGGTCCGCGATGCCGTCGACATCACCGACGTGGTGGGCTCTTACATCGCCCTGCGGCGTCAGGGCAAGGCCATGGTCGGGCTCTGTCCGTGGCACGAAGACTCCCGCCCCAGCTTTCAGGTCAACCAGGAGCGGCAGACCTATCGGTGCTGGGTCTGCGACATCGGCGGCGACGTTTTCAATTTCCTGATGCGGATGGAGAAGGTCGAGTTTCGCGAGGCCCTCGAGCAGCTCGCCGATCGGGCCGGGATCACGATTCCCAAGGGCCGCGGCGGCCTGGCATTCGACGACAAGGCCGCCCTCTGGAAGGCGCTCTCGTGGGCGGCCGATCGGTTCCACGACTGCCTGCGTTCGCACCCCGAAGCCGTGCCGGCGCGGGCCTACCTCGCGGACCGCGGCCTGACCCCCGCCACCATCGAACGGTTTCGGCTCGGCTTCGCCCCGCAGTCGTGGGACTGGCTCCTGCGACAGGCGGCGGTTTCCGGCATTTCCGCCGCCGACCTGCTGCGCACGGGCCTGGCCGTGGAGCGGCAGGGCCGCTCGGGCCACTACGACCGCTTCCGCGGCCGCGTGATGTTTCCGATCCGCGATCCGCAGGGCCGCTGTGTCGCCTTCGGCGGACGTGTGCTCCCCGGCCCCGACGCCGACCCGGCGAAGTACATCAATTCGCCGGAAACGCCCCTGTTTTCCAAAAGTTCGATGCTCTACGGCCTCGACACCGCCCGCGAGGCGATGACGCAGTCGCGGCGGGCGATCGTCGTCGAGGGCTACACCGACTGTCTCGCCGCCCGGCAGGCGGGCATCGACGACGTCGTCGCCGTCCTCGGTACCGCCCTGGGCGATCGGCACGCGAAGCTGCTGCGGCGGTATGCCGACCGCATCGTGCTGGTCCTCGACGGCGACGACGCCGGCCGCCGTCGGGCCAACGAGATCCTCGACGTGCTGCTCGCCGAGCCGATCGACGTGCGGATCGCCCGCATGCCGGCGGGGGTCGATCCCTGCGAGTTCGTGCTGCAGCATGGCCGCGCCGCCTTCGAAACGCTCGTGGATGCCGCCGGCGACCCGCTCGAATACCGGATGGACGAGGCCCTCGCGGCGCTCGCTCCCGATGCCGGCGACGACGCGGCGCTGGCGTCGATCGAGAGCGTGCTCAAGGCGCTGGCGGCCGTCTCGCCCCGGTCGCCGCTGTCGCCCTCGCAGCGTCGCCTGCGCGAGGACCAGGTGCTCGGCCGGCTGGCCCGCCGCTTCGGGTTGTCGCGCGACGTGCTCCGGGGCCGGATGCTCGAACTGCGGAGCCGTTCGAGTTCGGCCGACGAGGCCGCTGCCGCACAGCCCCGGCCGCTGCCGAGGCTGCCCGCCTGGGACCGCGAGGTGATCGAGGTGCTGGTCGGTGTTCCCGACAGCGCCGGCCTGATCGTCCGCGAGGTCGGGGCCGCGGGCCTGGAAAGCCACGAGGGCCGCGCCGTGCTCCAGGCCGCGGAGCGGCTCCATGGGGAGGGGCGGCCGGTCGCCCTGCAGGACCTGCTGCTCGAGATCGAGGATCCCGCGCTCCAGAGCCTGCTGGTCGCCGTCGACGAGACGAGCGCCGACCGCGGCCCGATCGATCCCCATGAACGCATCAACCACCTCGAAGACGCCCTGCGACGCCGCTCCGCCGAGCGGCAGGCGCACGCGAGCGCGAGGATCCTGAAAACCTCCCGGCTGGATTCCCGGTCGGAGGCGGAACTTTTAGAGCGGCTCGTCGCGGAGCGGCGGGCAGTTCAGGGCATGGCCGATCCCAAGGATGGGTGAGGATGCCCGTCTCGTCGCTGCCAGCGGCCGCCGGCTTCCACCGGCGGTCCGGGGGGCCGGGCGAGTGACGGTACGATGGTGAAGGAGAACCCTGCAGATGAAAAACGTGAGCAACCAGTCGCGCGGCCCCGTGAACCGGCTTCCGCAGCCGGCCGCCGAACCGCATGCCGCCCCCCAGCCGCACGGTGACGGCGAACTCGCCCGGCTGATCGCCGTCGGCAGGCAGCTCGGCTATCTCACGTTCGACGAGGTCAACGCCTACCTGCCGGACGAGGCGGTCGATCCGGAGAAGATCGACGCCCTGCTGGTGGCCCTCGAGGAGCAGGGCATCGAGCTCGTCGACACCCCGCGACCCGCCGCCACCGAGGCCGCCGCGCCGGTCGCTTCCGCCCCGGCCGCCAAGCCGCGGCGCGACGAGGCGATCACCACGCCCCCGGCGAATGCCGGCAACGACCCGATTCGCATGTACCTGGCGCAGATGGCGGAGATCCCCCTGCTCTCGCGCCGCGAGGAGATCTCGCTGGCCAAGCGGATCGAGATCACGCGAAAGCGGTTCCGCCGCGCCGTGCTGGGCTGCGCCTACTCCCTGCGGACGACGGTCGACACCCTGCGCCGGGTCCACGAGGGGGCCCTGCCCTTCGACCGCACGATCAAGGTGTCGCTCACCGAGCGGCTCACGAAGGAGCAGATCCAGGCGCGGATGCCGCACAACCTGGCCACCCTCGACCACCTGATGGGAGCCGCGCAGGCCGACTTCCGCCTCCTCATCAGCCGGCGGACCGGGGCCGAGGAGGCCCGCGTCGCCCGGCAGCGGTTCCGCCGCAACCGGGCCAAGTCGCTGGTGCTCGTCGAGGAGTTGAGCCTCCGCACCCGCCGCGTGCAGCCGCTGGTGAAGCTCCTCCGCGGCATGTCGACCCGCATGGATCAGCTCCAGCATGACCTGCGGGCCATGAAGGAGGGCCGCCTGTCGCGGGACGACCGGGCCGACATGCGGAAGGAACTCCGCGACCTGATGCTCACGACACTGGAAAGCCCGCGGTCGCTCCGCACCCGCGTCGGAGCGTTGGAGAAGCTCCGCCAGGAGTACGAGGCGGCCAAGCGGAACCTCTCCGCGGCAAATCTCCGCCTCGTGGTGTCGATCGCCAAGAAGTATCGCAACCGCGGGCTCTCCTTCCTCGACCTGATCCAGGAGGGCAACACGGGGCTGATGCGGGCCGTGGACAAGTACGAGTATCGCCGCGGCTTCAAGTTCTCGACGTACGCCACCTGGTGGATCCGCCAGGCGATCACGCGGGCCATCGCCGATCAGGCCCGCACGATCCGCATCCCGGTCCACATGATCGACGTACTTTCGAAGCTGCGGACGACCGCCAAGAAGCTGCTGCATGAACTCGGGCGGGAGCCCTCGCCGGAGGAGATCGCGCACGCGGCCGACGTGCCGGTGGAGGAGGCCCGCCGCGTGCTGGAGATGGGGCGGCAGCCGATGAGCCTCGACCGCCCCGTGGGCGAGAGCGAGGACGCGAGCTTCAGCGAGTTCGTGGAGGACGTGGGCGTGGCCAGCCCCACCCAGTCCACGACGCACGGCCTGCTACGGGACCGGATCGAGTCGCTGCTCAAGACCCTCACCTACCGCGAGCGGGAGATCATCCGGCTCCGCTACGGTCTCACCGACGGCTACACCTACACGCTCGAGGAGGTGGGGCGGATCTTCCGCGTCACCCGCGAACGGGTGCGGCAGATCGAGGCCAAGGCCGTGAAGAAGCTGCAGCACCCGGTCCGGTCGCGGCAGCTCGAGAACTTCATGGAAGGCGCCGCGAGCGCCAACTGACCGGCCGTGGCGGCCGGTCAACCGAGTTCCACCGGCCGGCCGGCTGCCCTGCGTGGCGGCCGGCCGGCCGCATTGGTACACTCCCGCCCATGTCCGTCGCCGTCACCACCGCCACGCTCCGCACGCTGCACCGGATCCACCGGCAGTTGGCCGACCTCCAGGACCAGCTCGCCGCCGGCCCGCGGCAGGTCGCCAGCCGGACCAGGCAGCTCGAGGCCGCAGAGGCGAAGAAAGCCGCCGCCCAGGACGACGTGAAAAAGGCCCGGATGGCGGCCGACCAGAAGCAGCTCCAGCTCAAGTCGGCCGAGGCGAAGAACCGTGACCTCGAGGGCAAGCTCAACGCCTGCAAGACGAACCGCGAGTACCAGACGCTCACGGAGCAGATCGCGGCCGACAAGATGGCGGTCAAGGTGCTGGAGGACGAGATCCTCGAGGCCCTGGAGCGGATCGACGCCCTCAAGCCCACCGTCCCGGCGGCCGACGCGGAGGTCGAAGGGGCCAAGAAGCTGCTCGCCGCCGCGCAGGCGACGGTGGCGGCCGAGACGGGCCGGCTCAACGGCGAGGTGGTCCGTGTGCGTGCCGAACTGGAGGCCGTCGAGAAGGAGCTTGCCGCGGACGTCCGCGACAAGTACGAGCGGGTCGTGAAGCACAAGGGCGCCGACGGCATGGCGCCGGTCGAGGGGCAGAGCTGCGGCGGCTGCTTCCAGCAGATCACGGGCAACATGCTCTCCGATCTGATGCTGGGCCGGGTGGTGATGTGCCGCAGCTGCGGCCGCCTGCTCTATGTGCCCGAGTCGTCCGCCCCGGCCTGACCGCCGGCTGCCGCCCCGGGGCCGCCGTCGCGCCTCGGAAGTGAATTGCCAGCACCTGGAGAGACCGAGATGTCCGATCGCATCCCCATGACCCGCGCCGGCTACGAGAAACTCAAGGCCGAGGTCGATCACTTCGAAAACGTCGAGATGCCGAAGCTCGCCGCCCGCGTGGCCGCGGCCCGCAGCGAGGGGGATTTGAGCGAGAACGCCGAGTACCACGGCGCCCGCGAAAGCCAGGGCATGATGCAGGCCAAGATCAACCTCCTCCGCGACAAGCTGGCCCGCGCCGTGATCGTGGAGCGGGCGAAGGAGGCCGGCGACGAGGTGGTTTTCGGGGCCACGGTCGTGGTCAAGGATCTGAAGTTCGGCGACGAGGAGATCTTCGTGCTCGTGGGCGCTGGCGAGGAGGATTACGATGCCGGACGGATCAACGTGGCCAGCCCGCTCGCTCAGGGCCTGCTGGGGAAGAAGGTGGGCGAGAAGGTGTCAATCGACGTGCCGGCCGGCACGATGAAGTTCGAGATCCTCGAGGTCCGCTTCGACGACTGACTGTACGCCTGTCGGGCCATCCATGGCCCCGACAGGCTTGGCTCGGCGGAGGGGCAGCCGAGGTGCCCCTCGCCTCGCAGCGCGGTCGCACCTCCGGGCGACCGTGGCCGCCGCGGAGCGGCGGTCTTCGACCATCGTGACCGTTGCCGGGAAGCCCGAATCGTAAGATGAGGGAATACGCGTCTCTCCACCCGAGGCCACCCGCATTCCCTCGGCTCACGCCTCGGGCTTCAAGGGCACGCGACGAAAACCACAGGCCGAATCAACGCGTACCACCCCGCTCACACCTCGCAGGGCGGCCGCACCTCCGGGCGACCGTAACGCGCGTCACCCCCAAGAAGCCCCGGGTGGCAACCCGGGGACTCCGGGCCCGAAAGCCACCCCGCCTTCCATGCCGCACGACGGCATGCGGTTTCCCAGTGCAACACTGGGCTTTAACGATCGAGGCCGGCGAACAGCGCCGAGCCGATGCGGATCATCGTCGCACCTTCGAGGATCGCCGCCACGAAGTCGCCACTCATCCCCATCGAGAGGTCGCGAAGAGCATCGCCCCCCGGGAGCGTCGCCGCCAACCGGTCACGGAGTTCGCGGAGCTGGGCGAACTCGCGGCGGGCGGCCCCCGGATCGCCGTCGGGCACACTCGCCATGCCCATCAGGCCGCGGATGCGGATCTCGGGCCGCGTCGCCGCTGCGGCCACGATCGCCTCCGCCTCGGCCTCCGTGGTCCCGGTGCGGTCGGGATCACCGGCCAGGTTCACCTCCACGAGCGCCTCGCACACGCCCCCGGCGGCGGCGGACTCCGCGGCCAGCGCCTCGAGCAGCCGCCGGCTGTCGAGCGAGTGAATGAGCGGGTTCGCGGCCAACGTGCGGCGGATCTTGTTCCGCTGCAGGTGCCCGATGAGATGCCAACGCGGCGGCGGCTCGAGATCGGCGAGGGCCTCCGCCTTGCCCCACAGCGCCTGCGGCCGGCTCTCGGCGAGGTCGTGGCAACCCGCGGCATGGACGAGCCGGGCGGCCGCGGCATCGACGTACTTCGTGACCCCGATGAGCGTCACCGCGGCCGGGTCGCGGCCCGCCCGGCGACAGGCTTCGGCGACCTGGTCGCGGACCCGCGCCAGATTGGCGGCCACGACCGCCGCCCCCCGCTCCGGCAGCGGCCGGCCGGTCACTGGATTTCGAGCGTGCGGGCCACCTCGCCCGACCGCTTCACGCGGCCGAGCAGGAACTCGCACGACACGTTGCAGCCGAGGAGCGTCCGGTTTCGCGGCACGTCGAGCGCCCGATACAGCAGCCACTGTTCGAGGCCCGCCTGCACTCGGAAGCCCACGGCCTGGTGCGGCGGCAGGATCGTCCGCATGTCGGCGACGGTCAGCTGCCGCCAGGTGCGCGGCTTTGCGATCCGCTTCGTGTCGCAGTCGATCCACAGGGGGGCGTAGAGCCGCACCGCGCCCTGCTGCTCCAGCACCAGCCCGTCGGCCGTGACGTCGCAAGCCCCGCGGCCCGCCACCCGCCACTCGGGCAGGGCCAGCGGCAACGCCATGAATCGCGTCGCGGTATCGGAAACGATCACGTCGCGAGTCTCCTCCTCGCGGTGACAATCGAGGCCGCCTGCGACCGGGACGGTGCCACGATAGCGGAGGTCCTGCACCGCCACGGGGCCGCCGGGCCGCGGCGTGAGGGCATCCGCCAGGAGCACGAGCTTTTCTCCGGGCAGGACGACCACCTGCCGCTCGATCTGCATGCCTCCGGTGAGCGGCGCCACGACCTCCAAGAACGTCGCCTTACGATCGGACTCCCAGCAGGAGACGGTCCACGCCCCCTCCGCGTCGAGCGGCCGCCCCTCGGCGCTGGCCGACCAGCGCCACGGCCCGTCCACCAGCAGGCGGTCGTCCACCGCGATCTCCAGCCGCGGCGTCGCCTCGCGGTACTCCAGCAGCACGCGCACGCCGCCGCGTTCCCAGTCGGAACGGATCACGGCCACGGCCGCGGCCGGGTCGTGCAAGTCGCGGGGCAGGCAGCGGCCGGCGGCGCGGCCCCGCACCAGCGCCCGGGCCGTGCGGCCGACCGCCCGCGATCCGTCACGACGCGACGCCAGCGCATCGAACAACGGCGCCGAGAAGCACGCCGGCAGACGGCCGGGGCCGGCGAGGATTCGCCCGCCCCCGCCGAGCAGCCGCAGGGCGGCGGCGGCGGCGGCGGCCCATGCCGTCTCCGTGACCTCGTTCCATGGCAGGCCACCCGTCGCCAGCCCTGCCGCGCGAACGCCGCTCCAGCGCACGACCCGCTCGACGACGGCCGCTGATCCGGACAGGCCGACGGCACCGGCCGCCGTCACCAGCCGCCCGATCTCCTCGACGACGGCCGCGGTCGCCGACTCCTCCAGACAGCGGCAGGCCTCGATGTCCTTGAACAGCCGCGCCAGCACGAGCACGAATCGCGCGGGATGTGTGTCGCGGCCGGCGAGCATCGTCTCCGCAGCCCGCGCCTGCTGCACGAGCCGCTCGAGCAGGCCCCCGGCGGAGCCCCCCGCCCGCTTCGTCCGGGCCATCCATCCCAGGGCCCACGCCGCCGCCTCGCAGAGCAGCCAGCGGTCCCGCGACCCGGCACACTCGACCCCGTGATCGAGGCACGCGCCGATCTCCGTCTCCAGGAACGTCATCCGCTGTGCGTTTCCGGATCCACGCCCCACCTGGCCGGCCAGCCGCCGCAGCCGCCGCCGGACCTCGATCGAGCCGCTCACGTCGGCCAGCTCCCGGATTCGCTTGGCCGCGGCGCGGCCGCCCACCTTCGCCGGCACGCCCCGCTGTTCCGCACCCTGGTTCCGGCCGGAGGCCGGCGGCGTGGTCACTTCCTTGCCCACGCGGGTCTCGGGGCCGCCGTGGCTCTTGCCCCGGGCCTGCTTCTTTTTGGGATGCGTCGCAACCATCTACAGTCCAGCCTCCGGAGTTTCCCTGTCGACCCGCGGGCCGGTATCGTACCGGAGGCGGTTGCGGTTCTCCACGGCCCGATATCCCAGGAGCCCACCATGTTTCTCCCTTGCCTCCGTTCCTGCTGCATCGCGGCCCTGCTGCTGCTGGTGGTGGCCTTGCCCGGCGTGTGGTCACCGCCCGCGGTCCTCATGGCGGCCGAGCCCCCGGCGGCACCGGCTGGCGCGGAGGCCCCCGCCCCGCCCCGGCCCGCCGCCCGGCCCGACCGGCATCCCGAGCTCAAGCGGCTGTCCCGCACGGAGGAGGTGTGGATCGACAAGGCCCGCAAGGAGGTGGTCGTGGGCGGGAGGATCGTGCTCGACCGGGGCCCGATCGAGGTGTTCGCGTGCGTCGAGAAGACGAAGGAGCACGAGGCGATCGTAGCCACCCGGTCGACCGCGCGGCTGATCCACGCGGCACTGTTGGCGATCGGGCTCGAACCGGGAAGCCCGGTGTCATTCGATCCGGAGTATGTTCCCCCCAAGGGGCCGCGGGTGAGCGTCCGGCTCCGCTGGAAGGACGCCGCCGGCAAGGAGCACCAGGCGCGGGCCCAGGAATGGATTCGCAACGCCCAGACCGGCAAGCCGCTCGAAGCCGACTGGGTGTTCGCCGGCAGTTCTTTCTGGCGGGATCCCAACGACGGCGTCGAGTACTACCAGGCCGATGGCGGCGACGTGATCTGCGTGTCGAACTTCCCCACGGCGCTGCTCGACCTGCCGCTGCAGAGCTCGCAGGCGAATGCGGACCTGCTCTTCGAGGCCTTCGCGGGCCGCGTGCCGCCCCGCGACACCGAGGTCGACCTGATCCTCTCCGCCGTGCCGCAGTGACGGTCGGCGTCAGCCGACGTGGCAGTGGGCCAGGACATCCCGCGGTGGCGCCACGTATCCGGTGTAGAACGGGCCGAACTCGGCGTAGCGGGCGCTCGCCTCGTCGAACCGCATCGTGTAGACGATCTCCTTGAGCCAGTCGGGCCGCCGGGCCCAGAGCGTCACGCCCCACTCCCAGTCGTCGAGCCCCACGGCCACCGTGATCAGCTGGGTGACGCGGCCGCCGAACTTCATCCCCGAGGCGCCGTGCTCGGCCATCAGCCGGCTGCGTTCCGCGAACGGCAGCGTGAACCAGTTCTCACCCACCTTCCGCTTCTTGTTCATCGGATAGAAGCAGGCGTTGGGCCACGGGGGAAGCTCGGGCTCGAGCCGCGCCTGCCGCATCGCCGGCTCCCGCGCCGCGTAGCCCTGCACCTTGGCGTTGTAGGCCGGACTGTCGGCCACCTCCCCCTCGACCAGGAGCCGGGCTGCGTACTGTTCGACCGTGGGCACGTACTCGCTCACCTCGGTCAGGCTCACGAACGAGTAGGTGGGCACGAGCGCCGGGCCGAGCGGACCGGCCAGCAGCCGCTGGTGCACGGCATCGACCGCCAGCGGCGAGGGATCCATGGCCACGACGCCGAAGTCGGCCTTGTGGCCGGGCACGAGCCAGGTCTGAAGCCGCCGCGGCGCATGGGGGGCGGCGGGATCGAGCGTGGCGGCGAAGGCATCGACGCCGGCGGCGATCTCCGCGGCCGAGAGCGCCGCCAGCCGGCCGCGATCGAACGTGTAGAACGAGTGGGTCACGTGCCAGCCCGTGCAGGGCGCGATCGAGGTCTCGACGGCCTGGGCGGCGGCGTGCGGTGGCGGACCGCCGTGACGGTGGGGCGCGGCGGGGGCGGCGGGCTGTGACACGGGCGTGCTCCGGAGCGGCTCGGGATGGAAAGCAGCGGCGCAGTCTACGCTCCGCATCCACCACTTCCCAGCCGCGAGCCGCCGGCGGGCCGCTGTCCAAGGGGGGGCGGTTGGCGGTAGGATGACGGTTCGGACCACAGGCAGGCACGCTGAGGGGAGACCACCATGGGACAGGCGATCGTCGATCCGGCCGAGCTCCGCAGGTTCGCGGGCAGCCTGCGGAAGTTCAGCGACGAAGTGGTGGCCCAGATGCAGATGGTGCAGCGGCAGCTCGCCGCCTTGAGCTCCACGTGGCGCGACCAGGAGCAGCAGAAGTTCGCCGAGGAGTTCGAGCAGCAGCTCGGCACCTTCAAGCGGTTCGCGGAGTCGACCAGCGAATACGTCCCCTACCTGATCCGCAAGGCGGAGCGGGTCGAGGAATACCTGCAGCAACGCTGATCGCCGCGCCAGGAGCCCGCCGCATGTCCGACCAGGCCGACGTCAAGTCGATCGACACGCTCGCCTTCGTCAAGGCGGCGTTCGCGGCGTTCGCGCACGAGACCAACCAGGCCGTCTCCGAGATCGAGATCCAGGGGCAGCGGGCCGTGGAGTGGATCACGGTCGACCGGGCCGCGTTCTGGAAGGCGGAGATCCGCCGCCGGTCCGACATCGTCAACAAGGCGATCAAGGATCTGGAGCACTGCCGCACCTTCAAGAAGGTGGGCGACAACACGCCGTCGTGCATCGAGGAAAAAAAGGCTCTCGACAAGGCGCGGCGGCTGCTGGAGACGGCCGAGCGCAAGGCCGAGGCCGTCCGCCGCTGGACGCCCGTCGTGCAGCAGCAGTTTCGGGAGACGTGCGTGCGGCTCGTGCGGTTTCGCGAGGTGATCGACGTCGACTGCCCGCGGGCGATGGCCCAGCTCGAGAAGATGCTCAAGGCCCTGGACGCCTACCAGAACGCATCCAGCCCGCGGGCGACGGACGGCGCCGCCGGCGGCACCGGGGCGGAGAACGTCACCCGTCAGCTCGACGAAGCGGCGCCGCCCGCACCGGCCGCGGCTGCCCCCACGGAGGCGGCGTCATGAAGGTCGGCGACCTTTCCAGCGGGGCCTCCAAGCTCGCCAACGCCCTCAAGCAGCTCAACATCAAGTGGGAAGCCGCCAAGGACACGTGGCACGACACCCGCGCCAAGGCCTTCCAGAAAGAGAACGTCGAGCCGCTGCTGCCGGCCGTCAAGGAAACCCTCGACGCCCTCGGGCGGCTGGCCGAGGTTCTCGACCGGGCCGCCCGTGACGTCAGCGAGCACGACGGCGGCTGACGCCGCTTCCCGCCCCGCATCACCCCGTGGATCAGCATCCGTGAGCACCGCCGCCCCGACCGCCCCCGTGAACGTCTACGACCGCGACCTCCTCCGTGCCCAGATGGACCTGCTGCGCACCGAGGCGTCCCTCCGGGCCCGCCTCGAGAACGAGATCGCGGCGGAGCACGAGGCGGCGGTGGCACAGACGCGGGCCGACGCGGAGGCCGCCCTCGCCGCCACGCAGCAGAAGTACGCCGCCGAGATCGAGGCCACGAAGCGGGAGTACGCCGGCCTGCTGCACAAGGCCGACGCCTTCCTCGCCGCCGAGCGCACGAAGCTCGACGAGCAACGCAAGGCGATGGCCGTCCAGGTCGCCAAGCTCTACGAGAAGGAGGCACGGCAGGCCAAGGAAGACGATCAGTTCGACGAGCTGTCGATCAAGGAGAAGCACAAGGAAGACCGCAAGCAGCCGGCCCGCCTGTTCGCCAAGGATGAGAAGGAGGTCGCCCGCATCAGCAGTCAGATCGCCGATGCGGAGGCGAAGGCTGGCCAGGCGCTGGTGACGTTCGGCCTGACGCCGGCCGCCGGCGTGGATGACGCACCGCTCCCCGCAGGCAAGGAGCTGCTCGCCGAGTTCGAGGCCCTGCGGGCCGCGATCGTCGAGCAGGCCCAGGGCATCGTCGACCTGCCGGCCGCCAGGCAGGCGTTCTCGGGCGGCCTGCAGGGGGCGGCGATCGGACTGCCGACCGTGCTCGGCCTGGCGGCGGCCGCCGCCGCCTTCTTCGGCCTCCCCGGCAGCATGGGCATGAGCCTGAAGGCGGCCGCGGCGGCCGGCGCGGCCGCGGTCCTCGCCGGCGGCGGGATCGTGGGCGGACTGTTGCTGGTGCGTGGCCGGCGAAAGGTCGCTCGCGAGCAGCTCGCCGGCCTGCAGGCCGCACTGGCGACCGCGGTGGCCCGGGCCCGGCGGCTGGAGCCGGCCTGTGCCGAGTTCCTCAAGGCCCGCCGGGACGAGCAGGCGACGAAGCTCGAAGCCCGCTTCGCGCAGGAGCAGGAGCAGCGCCGGGCGAAGGCGGACGAGCGGCTGGCGGAGTTCACGGCCAAACGCGACAAGACGCTCGCCGACCTGGAGGCGAAGTACCGCGGCTCGTGCGAAGCACTCGTCCAGAAGGTGGCGACTGCCAAGGACGCCGCGGAACAGAAGTATCCGCCGCGGCTGGCCGCCCTGGAGACCAGCGGCCGCGAGGACATCGCCGCGCTCGAACGCGAGCGTGACGAGCGGCTGGCGGCCGCCGACCGCCGCCGCGACGAGCGGCACCGGGCCATGACCACCCGCTGGCAGGAGGTCCGCGAGCGGACGGCCGCCGTCTACGACGAGGCCCGGCGGATCGACGCCGCCGCCTTCCGGCCCTGGGACGAACTGGCCCGCGACGACGTGCCGCTGCCGGCCGAACCGCCGCCCGGGCTGCGGTTCGGGTCGCTGGGGCTGTCGCTGGAGAGGGTGCCGGGGGGCGTGTCGGGGGAGCCGGCGCTGAACGCCTTCGGTCCGATTGCGTGGACGCAGCCGGCCGTCCTCCCCTACCCCGTTCACTCCTCGCTGCTGATCAAGATGACGGCCGACCAGAAGGAGACGGCCTCGGCGATGCTCCAGGCGGTCACGCTCCGCATCGCCACCGGCATTCCGCCGGGGCAGAGCCGGTTCACGATCATCGATCCGCTCGGCCTCGGCAAGCAGTTCGCCGGCTTCATGCACCTGGCCGACTACGACGAATTGCTCGTCACCAGTCGGATCTGGACGGAGCCGCCGCTCATCGAGCAGAAGCTGGCCGACATCACCGAGCAGATGGAGGTGGTGATCCAGAAGTACCTGCGCAACGAGTACGAGTCGATCGGGGCCTACAACGCCGAGGCGGAGGTGCCGGAGCCCTACCGGTTCGTGGTCGTGGCCAACTTTCCCGCCAACTTCAACGAGACCAGCGCCCGCCGCCTGGCGAGCATCGCCGCTTCCGGCGCCCGTTGCGGCGTGTACACGATCATCTCGGTCGATACCAAGGCCCAGATGCCGTCGGGCTTCAGCCTCGCCGAGCTCGAGCAGCACGCGACCACGCTCGTGCTCAAGGACGGCACGTTCACCTGGAGCGACCCCGAGTTCTCCAAGTGGCCCCTGACCGTGGAGCAGGCGCCCCCCGACGACGTGTTCACGCAGATCATCCAGCGGGTCGGCAAGGCGGCCAAGGCCGCCAAGCGGATCGAGGTGCCGTTCGACCGCGTCGCCCCGGCGGAGGAGGACTGGTGGAAGGGGAGCACGGCCAACGAGGTGCTCGCGCCGCTCGGCCCCGCCGGCGCCAAGAAGCTGCAGTACCTCAAGCTCGGCAAGGGCACGAGCCAGCACTGCCTGATCGCCGGCAAGACGGGCTCCGGCAAGTCGACCCTCATGCACGCGATGATCACGAGCCTCGCGCTGCAGTACAGCCCCAACGAGATCCAGTTCTATCTCATCGACTTCAAGAAGGGCGTCGAGTTCAAGCTCTACGACCACTACAAGCTGCCGCACGCCCGCGTGATCGCCATCGAGAGCGAGCGCGAGTTCGGCCTCTCCGTGATGGAGCAGCTCGACCGCGAGCTGAAGCGGCGCGGCGACCTGTTCCGCGAGCTCTCCGTGCAGAACGTGGCCGGGTTCCGCCAGACGGGGCACCCCGACCCGATGCCGCGGATTTTGCTGCTCATCGACGAGTTCCAGGAAATCTTCGTCGAAGACGACAAGATCGCCCAGGATGCCTCGCTGATCCTCGACCGCCTCGTCCGCCAGGGCCGGGCCTTCGGCATGCACGTGCTCCTCGGCTCGCAGACGCTGGGCGGCTCCTACAGCCTGCCGCGGGCCACGATGGGGCAGATGGCCGTCCGCATCGCCCTGCAATGCAACGAGGCCGACTCGAGCCTCATCCTCTCGGAGGACAACACCGCCGCCCGCCTGCTGACCCGGCCCGGCGAGGCGATCTACAATGACGCCAACGGCATGGTCGAGGGCAACAACCCGTTCCAGGTGGTGTTCCTCAACGACGACCGCCGGGAGCGGTATCTCGGCGCGCTGCGGGAGCTGGCCGACAGGCGGACCGACATCCCGCAGCTGCCGCGGATCGTCTTCGACGGCAACCAGGCGGCCGATCCGGCGGGCAACCCCCTGCTCACGGAGCTCCTCGATGCCGGCACCGTGCACGGCCGGGAAATGACCGCGCCGCTGGCCTGGCTCGGCGACGCGATCGCCATCAAGGATCCGACCGCGGCGATCTTCCGCCGCCAGGGGGGCGCCAACCTGCTGATCGTCGGCCAGCGCGAGGACCTGGGAGCCAGCCTGCTGGCGATGGCGATCACCAGCCTTGCCGCCGGCCACGACCCGCACCCGGGCGGCGGCCTCGGCCGCACCGCGCGATTCGTGCTGCTCGAGCCGGCGATCGCCGAGGAGAAGCCCGATCTGCTGCTCGCGCAGCTGGCCGACCACCTGCCTCACGAGATCGAGGTCGTGGGCCGGCTGGGCACGGCCGATGCCATGGAGACGCTGGCCGCCGAGATCCGCCGCCGGCTCGACGGGCAGATCATCGACGCCGAGGCGGTGTTCGTCGTGGTCCGCGACCTGGGCCGGTTCCGCGAGCTCCGCAAGAGCGACAGCGACTTCGGCTTCTCGATGGGCGACAAGAAGGCCGGGCCCGCGGAGAACTTCCTCACGCTCATCAAGGACGGTCCGGCCGTCGGCGTGCATGCCGTCATCTGGTGCGACTCGCTGACGAACCTGCAGCGCACCTTCGACCGCAACGCGATCAAGGAGTTCGAACTGCGGGTCCTCTTCCAGATGAGCGGCAACGACTCCAGCCAACTCGTCGACACGCCCGCGGCCGCCAAGCTGGGCCCGCAGCGGGCCCTGTTCATCCACGAGGAGACCGGCACGCTGGAGAAGTTCCGCCCTTACGCGTTTCCGTCGGCGGAGTGGCTCGCCACCGTCGCGGCCGCGATGGCGAAGCGGCCGCAGGGCACGCCGGTGCCCCGCCAGCGGCCGACCGCGAAGCCGGCGGCCGAGTCGGCCGATGCCGGCGGCGGCCTGGGGGGCTTTACCGCCTTCGGCGGCGGCGACTTCAACTTCACGAAGCTGCTCGACGACCTGCCCGGCGGCGACGACGCATCGGCCACCGACCCGGCCGCGGGCGGGTGAGTCCGCGACCGGCTCACCGCCGGGGCCGGCGGCCCACCTCGACGGGCACGGAGAGCGTGGCGCCGTCCCGCACCACGTCGAGCGTCACCCGCGCGCCGACCGGCGTTCGCGTCAGCAGCAGCACCAGCGACGCCGGATCCCCGACCTCCTCGCCATCGAAGCGGACGACGACGTCGCCCGGGCGGACCCCGGCCACCGCCGCCGGTGACCGCGGCTCGAGGCCGGCCACCAGCACGCCGGCCACATCCGGCGGCGTTGGCCGCAGGGCCATGCCGAGGTAGCCGCGCTCCATGGAACCGGAGGCGAGGATCGCGTCGTAGACCTGCCGCGCGGTGTTGCTGGGGATCGCGAACCCGATGCCCGTGAAATCGCGGCCCACGATGGCGGTGGTGATCCCCACCACGCGGCCGTGGACGTCGACGAGCGGCCCCCCGGAGTTGCCCGGGTTGATCGCGGCGTCGGTCTGGAGGAACTCCTGGTACGGGCTGTCGACCACGCCGCGGCGGCCCTTCGCGCTGACGATCCCGCGGGTGATCGTGCGATCGAGCCCGAAAGGGTTGCCGATCGCCCACACCATCTCGCCCACGTCGAGGGCGTCGCTGTCACCCCAGGCGGCGACCGGCAGGCCGCGGGCGGCGATCTTGAGGACGGCAAGGTCGGTGGCGGCGTCGGCCCCCAGCAGGTCGGCGGTGAACTTCCGGCCGTCGGCGAGCGTGACGTCGATCTCGTCACTGTTGGCCACGACGTGGTAGTTCGTGACGATCGCACCATCCTCGCCCAACACCACTCCCGACCCGACCGACTCGCTCGTCGCCCCGACCGGCTTGAGTCCCCGCAGCGAGGCGATCTCGTCGGCGATCGTCAGCACCCGCCGCTTGGCCGTGACGTTGACCACCGTCGGGCCCACGATCCGGGGCAGCGTGGTGAACATCTTGCCGATGGCGGCGAGCTCCGTGCCGGCGGCCGCGTCACCGATCGCCGCCAGTTCGCTCCGCACCTGGGCGTAGCGGATCCGCCCCGCGAGCGACGGCCAGACGATCAGCCCGACGAGGCCCACGAGGCCGAGGAAGAGGAGCGTCGTGCGGCTCGCACCGCCCCGTGGATCAGCGTGCATCATGCTCTGTCCCTGCCATTCAAAACCGCGGGTCAGCCGCGGGCCAGCGCCCAGCGCCGCACCTGGTCGATCGCGAACTTCGCCGCCCGCGAGCCGGCCAGGAACGCCCCGCCTCCCAGCATATGCCGAAACCGCTCCACACCGGCGTCGGTCACGAGGGCGACCTCGATCTCCTCCCGGCCGTCGGCCGTCGGCTCCACCGGACCGATGCCCAGCCCCAGCGCCGTGTCGTGCTCGGCCCGGGCCCGGGCGGCAAGCGCGACGGCCAGGCCGGAGTCGGCCGACCGTGGCAGCACCCGGCCGCCCCGAAAGCAGCCGCCCCGCGGGCTGCGGGCTGCGGCCTGGGCGAGCAGCGCGGCCACGCGGCCATCGGTGCCGACCTCGGCCGTGGCCAGCGTCACCCCGGCGGCGGCCACGGCGGCGACCACCGCGTCCTCCAGTTCCTCGTCCTCGACGCCATACACGAGCGGCCCCAGGCAGGTGCGGATCGTCGCCTCGGTGTCGGCGATCGTACTGCGGCACTCGGCCTCGTCGCGGCCACGGGCGGCGATCCGCAGCGTGATCGTGGCCTCGTGGGCGGTGATCCCCACGAGCGGGTCGCGTCCGCGACGCACGAGATCGGGCAGCATGGCCTCGATGGCGCTCTCGCCGGCGCCGAAGCACTTGATCCGCCGCTGCACGATCGTGGCCCGCTCGGGCAGCATGGCGAGGATGGCCGGCAGCACGGTGTCTTTCCACATCGTCCGCATCTCGGCCGGCACGCCCGGCAGCGCGAAGATCCGCGCCCGGCCACCGGCGACATCCACGTCGATGCCGGGGGCCGTGCCCTCGGGATTGGGAATGATGCGGCTGCCGCGCGGGAAGACCGCCTGCCGCCGGTTGCTCTCCGGCATCGGCATGCCGCGCCGGGCGAACCGCGACTCGACCGCCGTGAGGGCCGCGGCCGAGAGTTCGAGCGGACTGCCGGCCACGGCCGCCAGCACGTCGCGGGTCAGGTCGTCGGCCGTGGGGCCGAGGCCGCCGGTGGCCACGACGATGTCGGCCCGGGCGGCGGCCGCACGAAACGCCTCCACGCCCGCCTCCAGCGTGTCGGCGGCCGTCGTGTGAAACACGACCGGCACTCCGAGCACGCCGAGTTCGGCCGACAGCCATTGGCTGTTGGTGTCGAGCCGCTGGCCCGAGGTCAGTTCGTCGCCGATGGCGATCACTTCCGCCCGCATCATGCACCTCGCCTCGCCGGCCGCAGAACCGATCCGTGGCGCAAGCCTCCAGGCTTGCGAATCGAGGGCCGCTTTTACCCTGCCCGCCCCGGCGCGACCAGCCTCACAACCGCTCGGGCTGGCGGGCGGGGCGTTCGCAGGAAACAATGCCGGCATGAACTACGGTCTGCTCGGAATCGACGCGCAGGTGCTGCAGGTGGTGGAGGCCGCCCGCGGCCGCGGCGACGCGGTCGTCATCGGCTGCGACCTGCCCGCGTCGCTGCCGGGCCCGCTCGCCGGCCTGCGGCGGGCCGACTCCTGGCAGGCCCTGCTCGATGCGACCAGTTGCGACGCCGTGCTCGTGGGCAGCGCGGACTGGAATGCCGCCCGGGCCGAGGCCGTCCGCACGCTCGTGCAGGCAGGCCGCACGCTCCTCCTCGCACAGCCGCTGGAACTGTCGATGCTCTGGGCCTATGAGCTCGACATGATCCGCCAGGACACCGGCGCCCGGCTCGTACCGCTGCTCACCGCCCGCCTGCATCCCTTCGTGCGGCGGCTCCGGGCCGCGATCGAGGCGGGGCTGGCCGGCTCGGGCCCGCTCGGCCCGCTGGAGTCGATCGGCCTCGTGCGCCGCATGCCGACCCGGACCCGCGACACGGTGCTCGCCCGGCTGGCCGCCGACGCCGACCTCGTCCGCCTGCTGGCCGGCGATCCCGCCCGCCTGGCGACGCTCGGTGCCGTCGATCCCGACGCGGCCTGGAGCACGCTCGCCGTCGGGTTCAGCGGCCCCGACCTGGTGCCCACGCGGTGGCAGGTGGCTCCCGGCGACTCCCCTGCCCTGGTGATCACGCTGCAGCATGCCCGCGGCGCGATCGAAGTCGAAGCGGCCGACGACCCGACGCGGCCGTGGACCTGGTCTGGTCCCCCGGCGGAGCGGCTCGCGTTCGACACCGCCGCCTGCCTGCTCGATCGGCTCGCGGGTGGAGCGGCGGGCGACGCCGTTCCCACGGCCACCTGGGCCGACGCCGCCCGCGCGGTCGAACTGGCCGAGACGGTGCCACGCAGCCTGGCGAAGGGGCGGGCGATCGACCTCCACCGCGAGGAGTTCTCGGAGCTGGGCACGTTCCGCGGCACGATGGCGTCGCTGGGCTGCGCGATCGTGCTCGCCGGCCTGCTCGTGCTCGTCGCCGCCACGCTCATCGGCGGCATCGCCAACGAGCTCGATCCGCAGCGTTGGGGGATCGTGAAGACCGTCGCCATGCGGATCGCCGACGCCTGGCCGACGGTCGTGCTCGTGGCCCTGGGGGCGTTCCTCGCCCTCCAGCTCCTGCCGTTCCTCGTCGGCCCGGACCGCCCGCGCGACTCTTGAGTCTTTCTCGCCCTGCCCGCACGGCCGGGAAATCGCCGGGAAACGGTGCCTTTCCGTGCTCGGACTGGGCAGACTGTGCGGGCCGCAGCCCCCGCCGGTGATCGGCCGCCGCCGGGGGGCCGATGCTCCAGACATCGCGGAGACGGTATGACCGTCGTCCGCCGTCGTGCCAGGGGGAGCCAACACTCCATGCGGTGCCCGTGGATCGTCCTGCCGCTCGTGACCGCTTTCCTGGCGGTCGCCGCGACTCGGGCCCCCGCCTCCGAAGCCCGCCGCTCCGTGATCGTCCGGGCGATCGAGTCGCAGCGCGACGCCGTGGTCAACATCCACGGCCAGAAGATGGTCGGCGGCGCGGAGGAGGATGGCGGCGAGATGCGCCGCGTCAACGGCATGGGCACGGGTGTCGTGATCGATTCCCGGGGCTACGTCGTCACCAACTTCCACGTCGTGGACGGCGTGCGGCGGATCGAGGTCACGCTCGCCTCGGGCCGGACCGTTGCGGCCACGCTCGTCTCGCACGACCCGCGAACCGACCTCGCCGTCATCAAGGTCGACATCGACACGCCCCTGCCGGTGATCACGATCGGCACCTCCAGCGACCTGATGATCGGCGAGACCGTGCTCGCCCTCGGCAACGCCTACGGCTACGAGCACACCGTCACCCGCGGCATCATCTCGGCCCTGCACCGCTGCGTGGAAGTGAGCCGCACCCAGCGGTACGACGATCTCATCCAGACCGACGCGAGCATCAACCCCGGCAACTCCGGCGGCCCGCTCCTCAACATCGACGGCCAGGTGATCGGCATCAACGTCGCGGTGCGGGCGGGCGCCCAGGGCATCGGCTTCGCGATCCCGATCGACGACGTGCTCGAGGTCGTCACCCGCCTGATGTCGGTCGAGCGGGTGGACCACACCTGGCACGGCATCGTGGCCAAGCCGGACGGCCGCCCGGGGGTGGTCGTCGAGGCGGTGCACCGCGAGAGCCCGGCGGCCACGGTGGGCGTGCGGGCGGGGGACCTGATCACGCGGATCGCCGACGTCCCGGTGTCGCGGCAGCTCGACATCGAGCGGGCGTTGCTCGGCCGCAAGGCCGGCGAGCGGGTGGCTGTGACCGTCGTTCGCGCCGGCGCCGAGGAGCGGATCGACCTGCCGCTGGCGGCGATGCGGCGCGACGCGGTGCCGCTCGACGAGCGGTGCTGGAAGGAGATCGGCCTGCGGCTGCAGCCGGCCGCCGCGGGCAAGGTGCAGAAGCTCCAGGCCCGTTACCGCGGCGGCCTGGTGGTCACCGAGGTGCGACCCAACGGCCCGGCCGCCGAGCAGGGCATCAAGGAAGGCGACATCCTCGTCGGCCTCCACGTCTGGGAGACGATCGCCCTGGAGAACATCTCCTACATCCTGGACAAGTCCCAGGAGGAGCACCTCAATCCGATCAAGTTCTACGTGCTCCGCGGCCGGGAGACGCTCTTCGGCCATATCGTCTCCGACACGGTCCTACGGTAGCGCGGCTGGCAGCCTGGCCGGCGGCGATCGCATGCACTTGGGCACACGTCGAACATCGCCTGCGGATCACTCGCGTTGAGATTTGAGGTGGACTCCGTGGCCGCGTGGATGACGTGGTTGATCGGGCCATGACGGCACGGTCGTGGGCCAGGCGAGGAGCCTTTTTCGCGAAGCCTGCAGAATCGCGCGACAGTGCCAGAATCCGCAGGCCGAGCGAAAACTCTCGGTTGGCCGCAAGCCGCGTTTCCAAGAGCCAGATGACAAAGAAGTCGGTGCCCCCCGGTGATGAAGACCCTGGCACCTTTGAGATCGGGCCAGAGCGACTGCGTGCGCGAGAGCACGCCGCGGATGTCTTCGGCAATGATGGGGTGGGTGGACATGGCTCGCGGCCATCAGCCCAGGGGGTTCCACACTTTTTCGAAGCCCAAGCCCTTGAAATCCTTTGCATTGGCCGTGGCGAATCGCCTGACACCATAATGCCGCAGCGCAAGCCCGAGACGAATGTCGTAGATCCGTCTCGCGGAGTCGGAGGATCGGGCGGCCGCCCAGACTTTTTCCATGAGTCCCGGGCCGGGGTAATCGAGCACCATCCACGCAGGGTTGCGGCGCAGATTGTCGATCTTTTCCACGGCGGCCACTGCTGAAAGCGGTTTCGAGCAGATGACCGGATTCCGCAGCAGCGTATAGGTTTCCACCAGGACAAGCTCGCACAGGGCGAACGAGTCATCGTCGATCCGTGCCTCCAGCCAGTTTCGAGCCGCCGCATGCTGCGGATGCGATGCTTCGATGGCCGGGAACAGAATATTCGTATCGCATGCCAGCATGGCGGCTGCCTCACTTCCGCGATTGCTTCAGCAATGCGGACGCTCCCGAGCCGAGGTTTGCTTGCATCCGCCAGTCTGGGTCGGCGAAAGGGTCGGCTCGCAGCTGCGTGTTTGCCGGCGGATCAAGCCGCCACGTGGCCCGGTCAACGCTGGCCCCCGGCGACCGCACCGCAAGGAGCAGTTCCGCAGCCCGGCGCAAGGTCTCGGCGAGCGACCATTCTTGCGATTCCGCGAGTCGCTTCACGCGGCGATAGAGATCGTCTGGAATCTGAATCTGTGTTTTGATCATGGCGAGGAACAGCTCCATCGAAACGATATGTGGCATCCATCAAATTAGTGTAGCTGGTGGTGGCAGGCAAGAGTGCGGGGCGGGCCGCAGAAAACGGCATGCACCGGGGGCATGACAGGCTGAAGCCCGTCCTCCTTTTGGACAAAGTTTCGAATCGTGGCGTTCACGTAGTCGATGTGGGCGTCGGTCAGCCCAGGGGAGACGCCGAGCCAGAGCGTGTGACGACGGCGGCCGAGGGTGTTCGGCATCATCCCAGACTCGATGGCCGCGCCCGGGTTTCTCGTCCGCGGCCGGGGCGTCGCCGCCTCGCTCCACTCGGCGAGCCACGGCGCCGGCCTCCGGATGAGCCGCACGAAGGCCCGCCAGACCTACCGCTGGCAACCCATCCGCGGCCTGCTCCGCGAACGGGGCGTGGAGCTCTTGATCGCGGGAATCGACGAGGCGCCCCACGCCTACAAGGACATCCATGACGTCATGGCAGCGCAGTCCGATCTCGTCAAGTCGCTCGGCCGGTTCGACCCGCGGATCATGAAGATGGCGCCGGAAGCGGAAAGCCCGAGGACTGACCGGCGTCACTCCGCGATCCTGTGTCACTCCGCCACGCGGTCATCCGCTGCCCGCGTCACCATGGCCTTCAATACCTCGGGGGGGACGTCCGGCGAGAGCGTCTCGACATGGCCGTCGAGGAAGGCCGCGATGAAAAGTCCCCCGGGCCGCCGATCGGTTCCGAGGCCGTCGAAGGGTTTGTCGGGATCGAAGGCGAGGTCTTCCGGCTTCGTCCAGGGAACGGCCCTTTCGCCGGAGACCTCGACGACCGCAATGGTCTTCGAGGTTCCGTCGGAGATGGCCCCGAGCTGCAGCCCCTCCGCATCTTTCGGGAAGGCGGACTTCTCACCGCGGAGCACCTGGAACGTAGTCAGCCCGCCGCCGGCCTGCTCCGGCAATCCGGGATCCTGGAACACCGGTGGCATGAGCGGGATGAGCTTCTTGTTGTGCTCGCTGTCCCAGGGCTCGTTGAGCCGAAACTGGTTGTAGAGGCCCTGCTCTTCGAGGTAGGGAAGCATCGCGACCCGCCAGCTGAGGAGCGGTTTTCCCTCCTTGTCGCAGATCGCCGGCGCTGGCAGCCTCCGCTTCACCGACTCGTGCACGAGTATGGCGAGCACGATCTGCCTGGCGTTGTTCATCGCCTGCGTGCGGCGGGCTGCCTGGCGGGCCGACTGCACGGCCGGCAGGAGCAATCCAACGAGCACCGGCGCCGACATCGGCGCCCCGCCGACCAGACCGCCGCCGCTCGAAAGCGGCCCGAGCGGCACCGTCGAGGTGGAATCGAACAGGATCCCGCCGCCGGGCCCTTTCACCCGTCGGACGACCGTCACGCTCGGCCGCACGTGCGGCATGACCGCCGCCGCGGCGGGCAGCTCCGGCATCCGCACGGTGATCCGTTGCCGGGCGAGCCCCGACTCGACGAGCGGCGAACCCATCTCGTAGACGCTGAAGAGCGTCGACATGAGGGCCGACGGCTCGAGGTAGCCGATCATCGACTCGCCGCCCGAGGCCGTCGCCCGCTTCAACTCGGGCACCGAATCGAGGCCCTCGTCACCCGCCCCCCGGGCCAGCAGCGTCTTCATGAGCTGCGGAGACGCCGTCACGATGAGCCTGTCCTTCGCAAGGCACCAGCTCGGCGTTGCCGGCAGCGGGGTCTCGACGCCGGCCTTGAGGCAGTGGATCGTGTGGCCATGGTAGTCGATCTTCCGCACCGTGACGGCCCGCTCCCCGGCCTCCGCGACCGCCATGCCGAGCAGCCGATCGTGCGCCTTCTCGAAGGCGGCCCGGTCGTCGAGCGACACCTGCAGGGCCATGGCCGGGATGAACCCGCCACCGGGAACGATGAAGAAGCTCCAGTCGCTTCCAATCGGCTCGAGAATCTCCTTCACGACATTCATGCCGATCGAACCACCGAGCCGCTCGAGCCCCTGCCGAGCTTCGACCGCGGTCGATGGATTGACGCGCTCAAAGAGATCGAAGGCCGAGGCGACCGCCCGTGCCAGGTCGAGCTTCAAGAGCTGCGCCATGATCGCATCGCGGGGCACGCTCCGAAGTGCCGCCCCGCCGACGCCCTCCTCGGAGACGGCGAAGATGCCGGTCGGCTCGCCGTCGATTCCCAGGCAGAGCGAGGCCGCAAATCCCTCGGCGGTGAGGCCCGTCACGGCCCCGATCGTTTCCAGCTTCGAAAGCCCTGTGGCCTCGAGCACTCCCTCGGGAATCGCCGGGCCGCCTAGCTTGGGGAGATCCTGCACGATCTTCATGGCAGCCCTGGCATCGACATAGGTGAGTGTCGCGAGCCGCTCCCGTGGCATCCGCTCCTCGAGCTTCGCCTTCCAGGCCGGGGCCTTTGCCGACTTGTCCCCGAGACGATCGAGCAGCCGTTCGGCCGCATCGTTCCCCACGGTCACGACGAAATACGCTCCTCCGAATCCCCATGTCACCGGGCCGACGATCGGCAGATCAACCTTCGACCATTCACGGCCTGCGATCGTGACCGGCTTCGGTTGCATGGCCTCCGGCGCGCCCGCGAAGACCATTCCGAGCAGTTTTTCGATCGCCTCTTTCACAGCCTGCGCCCGATCCCCGCACTTCACGACGAGGGCGGCATCGACCGATGGCGGCCCCGCCGCCCGGTCGATCGAGAGCTTCGACACCGTCAGCGACGCGGGCTGCGAAAAGAGCGTGCCGAGCACGACGATGCCTTGGTCAACGGCCTCGGCTGCCGGTCCGCGGACCCCGGGCGAGGTCTTCATCGCCGTGAGCACGCCGTCGGTGAGTTCCCCGACGAACCGGCGAACCTCCTCGTTCGCGAGGAGCCGCTCCGTGAGATTCGTGGAGCTTCCCGACGGCTCGGCGATGCCCCGCGTCGCGACGTGGAGCAGGCATTCCTGCGGCGCCGAGCGTTCGATGAGCGGATCCGCTGGCAGCGGCGGCACCGAGACAGGCAGCCCCAGCGGGCCGCCGGCAAACATCAGCAACGCGAGCACGAGTTCGACCGCTCCGATCCCGAATCCGACCCCGACCATGAAGCACCCCGTGTGACGCGTGAATGGATTCCGCATGAGAACGCGAAGAGCCTACCCCATTCGGGGTGGTTGCCCCAAGTCCTCCGGGTCGGCGTTCCTCTTCAAATGACATCTGGAACAAGCCGGTTGAGCCGCCGCAGGATGCTTGTCGGCTCCGGCCTCGCCGCGGTCGTGCCGACTGCCGCCGCGATCGACGGGTTTTTCATCACGCCCCATCGCCTCGTCACCACCACGCCCCCCTTCGGCGAGGCCGCCGGATCGCGGACAGGATGTCCGCAGCAACCGGAGGTTGCCAAGAGTGCGAAGGCCAGGGATGGTTTCGCACTGGTAAAACAGCCTGAACGCGATCAGCCGGATGGCGCCGCAGCTCGGGCACCCCAGGGGAAACTCCTCCCCCACCCGCGCCATGAGCTGCGCCGGAGGGTTTGCCGCGGGGCTTGGACCGCGGCCGCGCCCTGGCGACACTCACGGTCATGGAAACCGACTTCCTCGCCTGGCTGCTGCCCCGTCTCCCGGCCGATCCGCGGCTCGAAGTGCCCGCCGGTGACGATGCCGCCGTGCTCCGCCCGGCCGCGCAGCGGCGGACCGTGGTCACGGTGGACATGCTCATGGAGGGCGTGGACTTCATCCTCGGCCCCGACTGCCCGCCCCAGGTCGTCGGCCACAAGGCGTTGGCGGTGAACCTGAGCGACCTGGCCGCCATGGGGTCACGGCCCGAGGCGGCCGTGGTCGCGGTCGCGCTGCCGCGTCGCGGGGGCGACGCCCTCGCCCGCGGCATCCAAGAGGGAATCGCGGCCCTGGCGGCGCGACACGGGGTCGCCCTGGCCGGCGGCGACACCAACGCCTGGGACGGGCCGCTGGTGATCAGCGTCACGGCGGTCGGCAGCGTGCCGCCGGGCGCCGCCTGGCGGCGCGACAACGCCCGGCCCGGTGACCTGATCGCCGTCACGGGCGGCTGCGGCGGCAGCCTCCTCGGCCGCCATCTCGCCGTCGAACCGCGGGTCCGCGAGGCGCTGTGGATCGCGGCGCGGTATGCCGTGCATGCGGCGATCGACGTCAGCGACGGGCTGTCGCTCGACCTGGCCCGGATGATGGCCGCCAGCGGCACGGCCGCCGTGCTCGATCTCGACCGCGTGCCGATCCATGCGGATGCCGAGCGCATGAGCCGGCAGCCGGGCGACGGCCGCACGCCCCTCGACCATGCCCTCGCCGACGGTGAAGACTTCGAGCTGCTCCTCGCCCTGCCTCCCGAGGCAGCGCGAACGCTCGCCGCGGAGGCGGCCGCCGCTCTGGGCACGCCCGTGACGATCATCGGCGAGGTCGTGGAGGGCCAAGGTCTATTCTCCAGCGGCCCCGATGGCCGCGTGCCGCTCGCGGCCCGGGGCTATGTCCATGCCTTCGACTCCTGACGCCGCCATGCCCACGTGCTCCCGCATGATCACGACCGAGGCCGCCTTGGCACCGCTGGCACAGACACTGGCCGCGGCCCTGCCCGACCGCTCCTTCATCGCCCTGGAGGGGGACCTCGGCGCCGGCAAGACGACGTTCGTCAAGGCCTTCGCGGCCGCCGTGGGCATCGATCCGGCAGAGGTGGTCAGCCCGACGTTCGGCCTCGTGCACGAGCACCCATCCCCGGCCGGCATCCTCCTCCACGCCGACATGTACCGGCTCACCGGGCCCGACGACCTGCACGAGGTGGGCTGGGAGGACGCCGTGGCGCGAGCGAAATGGGTGTTCGTCGAGTGGCCCGAGCGGATCACGGCCGCGCTCCCGGCCGACAGGCTCGACGTGGCGATCACAATCGACTCGCCCACGGCCCGCACCTTCACGTTCACCGGCCACGGCCCGGCTCACGAGCCCGTCATCGCCCGCCTCCGGTAGCCACGGTCCGCAGATCGGCGGGCCCGCCTGCCCCGACCGGCAGAGCTCGTCAGAGCAGGATCCGCAGCATGCGGCGGAGCGGCTCGGCCGCGCCCCACAGCAGCTGGTCGCCGATCGTGAAGGCGCCGACGTATTCCGGGCCCATCGCCAGGGCCCGGATGCGGCCCACGGGAATCGTGAGCGTGCCGGTGACCGCGACAGGGGTCAGTTCGCGGAGCGTCGCCTCCCGGGTGTTGGGCACCACCTTCACCCATTCGTTGTCGGCGGCGATCAGTGCTTCGAGCTCCGCCGGCGGCACGGCCCGCGTCAGTTTGAACGTCAGCGCCTGGCTGTGGCACCGCATCGCCCCGACCCGCACGCAAAACCCGTCGACCGGCACGGGTGGCGTGCCGAACGCCTCGCCCCGTCCGAGGATCTTGTTGGTCTCCGCCATGCCCTTCCACTCCTCACGGCTCATCCCGTCGCCGAGATCCTTGTCGATCCAGGGGATGAGCGAGCCCCCGAGCGGCACGCCGAACTGGGCGGTCTCGGCCGCCGTGAGGCCGCGCTGGCGGGCGATCACGCGGCGGTCGATCTCCAGGATCGCCGCGTGCGGATCGCCGAGCAGGTCACGCACCTCGGCGTGCAGCGTGCCGAACTGGGTGAGCAGTTCCCGCATGTGCTGGGCGCCGCCGCCGGAGGCGGCCTGGTAGGTCTGGGTGGTCATCCACTCGACGAGCCCCGCCTTGTAGAGCGCGCCCAAGCCCATGAGCATGCAGCTGACGGTGCAGTTGCCGCCGATCCAGTTTTTGATTCCCTGTTCCAGGCCGCGGTCGATCACGCCGCGGTTCACCGGATCGAGGATGATCACGGCGTCGGAGTTCATCCGCAGCGTGGAGGCGGCGTCGATCCAGTGCCCCTGCCAGCCCTGCCCGCGGAGCTGCGGAAACACCCGTGACGTGTAGTCGCCTCCCTGGGCCGTGAGCACGATGTCGCACCCGGCCAGCGCGGCGACGTCGAAGGCGTCCTGGAGCACGGCCGCGCCGCGGGCCTGGGGCGGGGCCGCCCTGCCGGCATTCGAGGTCGAGAAGAAGACCGGCTCGAAATGGGCGAAGTCGTCCTCCGCACGCATGCGGTCCATGAGCACCGACCCCACCATGCCCCGCCAGCCCACGATCCCGACCCGCTTCATGACGATCGACCTTTCCTGCGTTCCTGATGGTTTCGAAGTGCCCGCATCCGGGCCTGCGATCCTACCCTGCCCGCCGAAAAACGCACGCCTGGAGTCACGGGAGGGCCTGCCGCGCCCGGTGGACGATCGCGGCGTGCCCGGCATCGTCCTGCTGAGAGGGGGACTCACCGTAAGCAGGCTCCACCTTCCTGCCGGGAGCATGATGGTGCTGACATTGATCGATGATGGGCGTCACGCGCACATTTTGCATGCTCCGGCTCCGCGGAACGGTCGTTTCGCCGTGCTGTCCCTGGTGTGAGCCGCTGCATGCATGCAGCGACAGCCGATGAAACAGATGTTGAGCCTCGGCAGCAGCAACGCCGATGCCGCGATGGCCACGCCAGCGCCGGGAAGCCCGAATCGTCAGATGAGGGAATCCGCGTCGCTTCACCCGACGCCATCCGCATTCCCTCGCGTGCCCACACCACAACCAGTCTTGCAGCCGCTGATAGCCTCGGCCAGTGAACCTTTTCGATTGGTAACCCAGGTTGTGCACGTGGGAGCGTAAAGCCCGGTATTGAGGTGAATCGGCATCTGGTCCTCCAACGCTCCCGCCATCGGCGGAGTCGTCGAGAAACGCGGTGTTCGCGCGAGGATGACGGTGGCGAGGTTCGCGCGGCGATCGAGCGGATGGCGGCCGGCCAGATCGAGGGCGTAACGGCCGCGGACGCTGCTGTTGTCACTCCGCACCGCACTGGCGGCCTGGATGCTCATCACGGCCGCGACACGAGTGCCGGCATCGGTTTGACCTTTGGCCGCGGACCTGCCGCACGGTAAGATCCTGTCAGCCATCTCTTGTCCGACGTGGCGGATTGACCGAACGTGAGAGGGTGCCGCGTGGCCGTTGAACTTCGCGAGTTCTCGTGGCAGAGGATGATCGAAGCCGTGCAAGCCGTTCGTGAACGGGCCCTGCGGGCGACCGCGGCGCTGGAAAAAGCGGGCATTCCCTACGCCATGGCCGGCGGCAACGCCGTCGCCGCCTGGGTGTCGCGGGTGGACCGCGCGGCGGTGCGCAACACGCAGGACGTTGACATCCTCGTTCGGCGCTCCGATTTCGACGCGGTGAAGGTGGCTCTGGAGGGGGCAGGATTCGTCCACGCCACCGTGATGAACGTCACCTGTTTCATCGACGGCCCGAATGGCAGCCCGCGGGACGCCGTCCATCTCATCTTCGCCGGCGAGAAGATTCGCCCCACCTATCCGCTGCCGACGGCCGACGTGGCGGAGAGCGTTCCGGCCGATGACTACCATGTCGTCACGCTCGAAGCGCTCGTGCGGATGAAACTCAATTCGTATCGCGACAAAGACCGAACACACGTCCGCGACCTCCTCGATCTGGGCCTCCTCGACGCCTCCTGGCTGCCGCGACTCATCCCCGAGCATGCCGAGCGACTCCAGCGGCTCATCGATGACCCCGACGGGTGATTGGCTCGGTCGCCGGCTTGGCCAGAGCCCACTCGACGACGATGCCAGCGGCGATGTCGAAGGGAGTGGACGCGGGCGCGCATGCCGCCAGACGGCGAGCTGGCTCGTCGTCTGAGCCGGAGCGGGAAAATGGCCACCGCAGGGGGTGCGGGCCGCTCGCGGGAGACGCCTGTTGACGGCCGCCGCCGATCGATCACTCGAACGGACCCGCGCCGCCATCGCCGCGGCAGACAAATCGGCTCAGCCGTGCAGCCAGTGCAGGTACTCGCGCAGCCGCGCCTGTGCGGCGTGGTCACCCGCGGCCACGGCCTCCTCCAGCCGCCGCCGCGCGGCCCGGCTGCTTTCCTGGACGCGATTGAACAGCGTGAGATCGGCGTTGCAGCGGCGGCAGACCGGTCGGGCGGCCTGCGTGGCCCGGCACACCGGGCACTGCACGGTGAACGCATCGTTCCCGGGCTGGTCAGCGTGCATGCTCACACTCTGCCCTCCGCTCAGCCTGCCGCGTAGAACAACAGGTCGTCGAGTTCGGCGACGAGTCCGCCGAGCAGTGCATCGTCACCCGCAGCATGTGCCTCGGTGATCAGCTGCACCAGCCGTTCCACGTCGGCCGCATCCTCCGGACCGAGCGCCGGCAGGGCCTGCCGGGCCCGGTGCAGGATCGCGGCGTTTGGATCGGTGGCCTCCGGGCCGGTCGCGCTGCCGTCGTCGATCGTGCCACCTGGAGGTGGAGCGACCGCGGGCCCGAAACCGGGCAGGCGGCCGAGCCGCTCGGCCGCCTGCGCAGCGGCTTTTCCCTGCGCCTTGGAGAGCGCATCGACGATGGCCAGGCGTTGCGAGATGCCGGACGTGCTCTCGATGGCCGTGACTTCGAGCGTGCCGTCGAGCGAGAGCTCGAACCGCACGAAGATCCGGCCGTCGCACGCGGACGTGGCGTTGAGCCCCTCGAGCATGAAGCGGCCGATCTCGCGGTTGTCCTCCAGCCGCGGGCTCTCCCCCTGGAAGACCTGGATGGCGGCCATCTGCTGTTCGCTGTCATGCGTGAAAAACAGATCCTCGTACCGGGCCGGAAGGGGTGCGTTGCGGCGCAGGATCGGAACATACGCGAGATGCTCGCCCTGGGGTCCGTCCTCCACGGCCGCGACCCCCAGCGTGTGCGTGGCGACATCGACGAGCACCGGGCCGATCGCCTGCCCCGCGATCGCCGCGGCCTGCGTGCCCGCCCCGAGCGCCACGGCGAGGTCGGGATCGACGCTCCACCGCGGCTCACGGCGAAACTCCTCCCGGAGCCGACGCTGCACGAGTGGCGTGCGGGTCGAGCCGCCAACGAGGATCAGCTCGTCGATCTGCGATAGCGCGAGGCCGGCATCGACGACCGCCGTATCCACGCAGCCGATCGTCCGGTCCACGAGCGTGCGAATGAGCTGCTCGTACTCGTCGCGGCTGACTTCGACGTCGAGGCTGACCTGGCGGCCGTTGACCGTGACGATGAACTCCTCGACGATCCGCGCCGTCACGGCGGTCGAAAGCTCGCACTTCGCCCGTTCGCACGCGGTCAGCAGCCGCCACCGGGTGCCCCTCTCGGCCATCAGGTCGTGGCCATGCTCCTGCAGAAACCGGCCGGCGACATGCCGCGCGAGCAGTTCATCGAAATCATCACCGCCAAGGCTGGTGTCTCCCTTGCTGGAAAGCACCTCGACCACGCCCTGCTCGGTCCGCACGACAGACACGTCGAAGGTGCCGCCGCCGAGGTCGTAGATCATGACGTGGCGGCGGGCCGCGGAACCGGCGTGATAGACCAGGCTGGCGGCCGTCGGCTCGTTGATGATCCGCTCGACGGTGAGCCCCGCGAGGCGGCCCGCCTCCAGCGTGGCCTGCCGCTGCGGCTCGTCGAAGAAGGCGGGCACCGTGATCACGGCACGGCTCACCGGTCGGCCGAGGGCCCGCTCGGCCCGGTCCTTGAGCGCCCGCAGGATGATGCTGCTGATCTCCTGCGGCGTGTAGGATGTGCCGGCCATGGGCAGCATCACGGCCTGGCCCATGCGGCGTTTCACCGAGGCGATCGTGCGGTCGGGAAAGGCCGCGAGCTGGTTGCGGGCGGACTGGCCGACGAGCAGGCGGCCGTCCATCCCGATGCCGACCACCGAGGGCACCAGCGCCGTGCCTTCTTCTTCCAGCACCCGCACCCGCCCGTCGACGCAGACGGCGACGACGCTGTTCGTCGTCCCCAGGTCGATGCCGATCACCGGCGAGTCTTCCTGCATGGCATCCATCGGATCAAACCGCTCCATGGTGTCGTCACTCCTTCGTTCACCGCTCAACGAGCCACTCCCACCTCGGCTGGCCGCAGCACGACGCCGTGCCACGCGTATCCCGGCCGGAACTGTTTCGCCACGTGCCCTTCCGGCACCGCGGCATCCTCCACGACATCGATCGCCCGCATTTGCTCGGCATCGAACGGCTCGTACAGCACGTCGATCCGCCGCAGCCCCGCCTGCTCCATGAGCCGCCGGGTGCGCACGAGTACGAGTTCGAGCCCCTGCCCTGCATCGGCAAGCGACGTCGCCGCCGCGACGACCCCCGCTTCCGCACCACCGGCATCACGCGGGCGGGTGTCCGTGGCCCGTTCCAGGTGGGTATCGAAGACCTGCCGCAGGCGGCCGACGAGGCCGGCTGCGAGCACCCGCACCAGCCATGGTGAGTCGGCGAGGCAGGCATCCCAGGCAGCGGCCGGGTCGGGCGGCTCTGCCGCGGCGGTTTCGTCGTCTGCGTCCGCGTCGACTTCCGTCGCCAGGCAGCCGATGGTGTCGGCCTCGGCGGCGATGGCCGCCACCGCCCGCTCCAGGCTTTCCTCGACTTCCGCCAGGGCGGTGGCCAGAGGGCGGATCGCATCCGTGCTGCCGGCTGGCACCGACCGTGCCGGTGCGGTCGCGGCAGTGGCATGGACCGCGGTTTCCATGTGCGACAGCCGTTCCGCCACATCCTCGAGGCGGCGGTCGAGGCCGGCGTCCACGAGGCCCTCGAGTCCGGCGGCCAGGTCGCGGCCCGCCCGCACCTGGAGTTTGAGTTCATGCCGTAACGCCGTGAACGCCGCGACGATGTCCGCCGCACC
>Ga0315900_10001275_pt1 | contig 40354 bp, 42 predicted proteins | sample LakEriMetagenome_FD_203521 | JGI IMG/M metagenome (GOLD analysis project Ga0315900, IMG submission 203521) | Freshwater fungal communities from buoy surface, Lake Erie, Ohio, United States - Buoy 12 MA114 | ecosystem: Environmental > Aquatic > Freshwater > Lake > Lake biofilm | place: USA: Lake...
ATTAGAAGGAATCTCTGTGATTCTTCAAGAAGAATCCTATACCTCAGCTTCTAATTTTTTGAATGACGATCCTCTCCCCGTTTATGGACAGATAACTGAAAAGCCAGTGTTTTCAGGAAAAAGAATTAAGCGAGGGTTATATTGTACAGATAAGGGGATTCTGGTTCAATCTGATGTCATGGGTTCCTACAATATTTTACGAAAAGCATTCCCAAATGTGTTTAACCGCTATGGGATAGAGAGGTGCGTAGTTCACCCAAGGAGAATCAATCTCTCGAAGTAAAAGTGAAAGGAATTTCTGAAATGGAATTCAGTCTGTCTATATTTGACTATACTTTTACTAACTATTATTACTGGATGCTTAAGAGGGGAGATAGTGGTATCTTTTCCCCTATAATAGGCGATGACAAACTAATCAACCATCTGCACATCCGATGAATTAGCAACAGTTGCCAGTGCAGTCATGATTACTGGTATGGCGGTGGCGATGTTGGATGCGGGGATAATTTCCACGGCGGTCGAGGCTGCCGGTTTAAGGAAAGAAGTGGCGGAGGCGGCCATAAATTATCCTAATAATGATATTATTCAGACGCTATTTTCTCAGGAAGCCGTAGAAAAAGCGCAAGTTAATCCCCCAGCAAAAATGGAGATCAAAGCAGCCGATTTGCAACCGGATACGGCGATCAATAAAATTAATGATGCTGTAGCGGTGTTGAGAGGGAAAGCAACGCCCGAAGATCTGCAAGAGTACAAGGAATTTATTTATAATTGTGCCGAGACAGTAGCGGCAGGGGCGGGTAGCGGTTTATTTGGCACTGATAGTCCGAAAGTTAGCGAGAGGGAAACTGTGGCCCTAACTAGGGCTTGCTGAAAAAGTTTTTCGGTGGTGGCAGGGTGTGGGGTGTGGGGTGTGGGGTGTGGGGTTTTATCGATTTTCAGGTGGTCAACTACCTAATTTTCAGGGAAAAAGTACCTGAATTTTCCCCCCAATCACTCCAATGGTCGGCAATTTTTGAGAGAAAAAAAGTCTAAAAACCTTATCCAACAAGATTTTTAGATTTATTCAGCAAACCCTAACTAAGCTAAAGGCAGCTATAGAACTCTAATGTTTGAGTTATGGAGGTTATCTTAGTGGTGAGGTAATGCTCGAAGGGCTGCCATGCCGTCTTAACCGGTAATTTTAGATAGGCAAGCAGCTTAACCGGGTATTCTAGGAAAGTGATCGGATTTCAACCTTGAATCTATGGAAACCCTCTTTCATCTAGTTACTTTTGCCTTTGTCTTTGCTTTTGGTGCCTCGGTGGGCAGTTTTTTAAACGTGGTCATCTATAGATTACCTCAGGGGATATCTCTAGTGTATCCCCCTTCCCACTGTCCGAAATGTCACCATAGGTTAGGTAAAAGCGAGAATATACCCGTTTTCGGCTGGTTATGGCTAGGGGGTCGCTGTCGCTGGTGCAAAACCCCGATTTCTGTCCGTTATCCAGCGATCGAAACTTTTACCGGTTGGTTATTTTGTCTGGTTTTAGGAGGTTTTAGCTTTTCTTGGCAGACCCTAGGCTATTGGATTCTCCTCAGTTGGTTATTAGCTTTAGCTTTGATTGATTTTGACACGATGACGCTTCCTAACTCCCTCACCCAATCGGGATTAGTTTTAGGGATAGTTTTCCAAGCACTTCTAGGTTGGCAAAATAATCAAACTGTTATCTATCTCTTTTCAGCGATCGCTAGTGCAGTTTTAGGAGTCTGGTTATTTGATCTGATCCGGTGGGGGGGAAGTTTTGCCCTCAGACAGCAGTCCATGGGGGGAGGAGATGCCAAATTAGCGGCCATGATCGGTGCTTGGTTAGGATGGCAAGCATTATTAGTCACCGCTTTTCTGGCCTGTGCTATCGGGGCGGTGATCGGTATGACGGGCATTTGTCTCGGTAAAATGGCAAAAAGACAAGCTATACCCTTCGGGCCATTTCTTGCCCTCGGCGCTCTGATGAGTGTCTTTTGGAGTGATAAGATCATCTCAGCCTATCAAACCATTTTTTTGCCTTTGTTGTAAAAAAGCTATCTTGTCATTAAATCTTGATACAATAGTCTTCTGTGTCTTGGATCACCATTAGAACAACCCCCAGTCTAGGGTAAGCCGATTGGCTAGAGGAAATGCTCAAAGCTCACGACATCCCCAGTCGCGTTATCGCTATTGGCCTTGGTATTTATTGCGGCCAGGGGCATCAGGCCGCCCTACAAGTGCGTCCCCAAGATCGCTGGACAGCACTTTTGTTATTAAGTCCTCTAGAGGAAAGTCTATAAATTGTCTTTATTTTAAACTATGTCTCTATTTGATTGGTTTGCAAATCGCCAAAAAACAGAACCCAAGGTTCAACAACAACAGGAACGAGAAATAGCCGATGGTTTGTGGACAAAATGCCCAAATTGCGGCGTTTTGGCCTATACAAAGGATTTATTAGCTAATCAACTGGTTTGTCTCGATTGCGGTCATCATAATCGGGTGGAAAGTGAAGAAAGAATTCGCCAGTTAGTGGATGCTAATACTTGGAATTGCCTCGATGAACAGATTCGACCGACGGATCCGCTCAAATTTCGCGATCGGAAAAGTTATAGCGATCGCTTGCGGGAAACCCAAGAAAAAACTGGTCTGACTGATGCTGTCCACACGGGAACGGGGACGCTCGATGGTTTACCCTTAGCTTTAGGGGTGATGGACTTCCGTTTTATGGGGGGCAGCATGGGATCGGTGGTGGGAGAAAAACTCTGTCGTTTGACGGAACACGCTACCGATGAACGTTTACCCCTGGTGATTATCTGCGCTTCCGGCGGGGCGAGAATGCAGGAAGGAATGTTAAGTTTAATGCAGATGGCCAAGATTTCTGGCGCTCTTAACCGGCATCGGGAAGCAAAGTTACTCTATATTCCTGTCTTGACTAATCCCACCACGGGGGGAGTCACGGCCAGTTTTGCCATGTTGGGAGATATTATTATCGCCGAACCAAAGGCTACTATCGGTTTTGCTGGTAAGCGGGTAATTGAACAGACTTTGCGCGAGAAATTGCCAGAAGGTTTCCAAACATCGGAATACCTATTAAAACACGGTTTTGTCGATGCGATCATTCCTCGTCCCCATCTCAAGAAAACCCTCGCTCAATTAATTAGTTTACATCAGCCCTTTTTCCCCTTGTTATCCCCCCTCAACAGCCATCATCACTACAGTCAGCCGGAGTTAATCCCTGTGAAAACAGCCCAAGGTCAAACAACAGTTTAATCTTTGTAGGACGGCACTGGAGTTGGGAGTGCCGGAGTTGAGAGCCTGAGCATTTGTACTAAAATTTCCCGATGGGCAGTTTCAATGCAGTACAGCTTACTTAACTGGGTTGACAGTGATCGCAAAGTCCAAAAAATTCGAGAGTATGGTAATAAACCTTGAATTGGTGGGATTTTTCGAGTTTTTCTTCCAATTCATGAACGGGACACTCATTAAAGACGATAGACCGACCGCAATGAATACAGGTAAGATGGTGTTGATCCTGCTGAAGGGAACTGTAGAGGGATTCTCCTGTGGCTAGGGTTCTCACCTGAACTGCACCCTGTAGCTTTAGGGATTCTAGGGCGCGGTAAACAGTGGCTAACCCCATATTTTGGTCACGCTGACGGAGTTCCACAAACAATTCTTGAGCGGATACTGCCCGATTTAAGGTTTTGAGTAAGTGGATAATGCGCTCTTGCGATCGGGTGCGTTGGGATTTCATATCAAAAAGGTCAGCGATCAAATTTAATTCTATGCCAAAAAATTATCAGTGCTGTATTTATGTTACCCTGCGCCCTTCGGTTCTCGATCCGGCGGGTACGGCGGTAGAGTCGGGATTAAAGCAATTAGGTTATGATACTGTAGCCGGGGTGCGAATTGGTAAGTATATTGAGCTTACCGTGGCAGCAGAGGATGAAACCAGCGCTCGCGCACAATTGGATCAAATGTGCGATCAACTATTGGCTAATCCTGTAATTGAAAATTATCGCTTTGATTTGCATTGTCAGGAGATAGGAGATAAGGGATAGGGATTAGGGGATAGGGAAATGGGAGAATGGGGAAATTCAACTAAAACCCTAACACCCTAACAGCCTAACACCCATCTGATGAGAGCTTTTTGCAAAATGAATTAACCAAGTTAAAAATTATGAAGTTTGGGATTATTGTTTTCCCCGGATCGAATTGCGATCGAGATGTGGCAACGGTGACGGAGGGGATTTTTCAGCAACCTACCCGCTATATTTGGCATCAAGAGACGGATCTAGCGGATTTGGATGTGATTGTGGTGCCGGGGGGATTTAGTTACGGCGATTATTTGCGCTGTGGTGCGATCGCTCGATTTTCACCAGCGATGAAAACTGTCCGAGAAGAAGCCGAAAAAGGTAAATTAGTTTTAGGCATCTGTAACGGTTTTCAGGTATTAACGGAAATTGGGCTGCTACCCGGTGCGTTAATTCGCAATCGCGATTTACATTTTATCTGCGATCGAGTGCCGGTAAAAGTGGAAAACAATCAATATGTCTGGACGCGAGGTTATCAACCGCAACAGGTGCTTAATTTGCCGATTGCTCACGGGGAAGGGCGTTATTATGCCGCAGAAGATACGCTAAAATCCCTGGAGGATAACGGTCAAATTCTCTGGCGTTACTGTACTCCCACAGGAGAGGTAAATGAGTCAGGAAATCCCAACGGATCGTTAAATAATATTGCGGGAATTACCAATAAAGCAGGAAATGTGCTAGGAATGATGCCTCATCCCGAACGCGCCGCCGATCCGCTGCTCAATTTGACCGATGGGAGTCTGTTATTTCAGGAGTTGATCAATTGTTGTTGACTAGACCTCTTGTAAAAATCAAAAATTGTTGTTGGGGTCAGGAGTCAGTAGTCAGGAGAATTAAAAATGAATAATAATCAATTAAATGGTCTATTTACAGACTTGAGGCAATTCAATCCTTATTTTTGCCGTTTTTAAACCCTCAAATAGTTGGGGTTTTGGGGTTTTGGGGTTTTAGTTGAAATTTCCCTGATAAGTAGCTGGTTATAATTAAATTAAAAATGGACTTTAGGTTCGATCCCCCCTGCCCCCCTTGATAAGGGGGGTGCCGATAGGCGGGGGGATCTGATAACTTTTAACGCCTACCTACTTAACTGATAACTGATAACTGATAACTGATAACTGATAATCCTGTGGCTGTTTTAAAAGATAATCGGGCTACCGTCCAAAAAGTTCTCTGGATCACCCTGCTGCTGAACATTTTGGTTATGGCGATCAAAGCGGGGGTGGGTTTGAGAATTGGTGCTTTAAGTCTGCAAGCGGATGCTCTCCATAGTGTCACCGATAGTGCTAATAATGTCTTGGGATTAGTAGCGATGCGGTTTTCTTCTCCCTATCCCGATCGAGATCATCCCTACGGACATCTGAAATACGAAGCGATCGGAGCTTTAGCGATCGCCGCCTTTTTGGGGATTGCCTGTTTTGAAATCTTGCAAGGGGCGGTCATGAGTATTATCAAAGGAGGCAAACCCGTCGAGATTGCAGGTCCTGAGTTATGGCTATTAATTATCGTTTTAGGGGTGAATATTTTTGTCACCTATTATGAAAGATCCGTGGGGCAGCGTGTCGGTAGTCCGATTTTGATTGCCGATGCTCGTCATACCATGAGTGATGTGTGGGTGACAATTACGGTTTTATTGGGTTTAGTCGGGGTTTGGGTGGGCAATACGGCTAATATTCCCCAATTACAATGGTTAGATGTGATTTTGTCCTTTCCCGTCGCTTTTTTGGTGTTTAGCAGTGGTTGGAAAGTCCTGATGGAGAATTTACCTTTGTTAGTGGATGAAATGGCGATCGCTCCTGAAGTGATTCATCAAATTGTCATGGAGGTGCCGGGGGTGCTTAATTGCCATGCGATCGCATCTCGGGGAGTGGTGGGAAGACAGGTATTTATAGAAATGCACCTAGTTGTCTCCGCTCAAGATGTGGAAACTGCTCACGCAATCACGGAAGCGGTAGAAGCAAGATTAACCCAACAATTTAGCCCTGTGAGAATTTTAATTCACGTTGAACCGCCGGATTATCGTTCCGATCAGATCACTTTTGATGAAGAAGTGTGAAGCAAAAAAGCCTAAAATAAGTAGCGAACTTTTGCTAGAGGTGGCCATGGCGACAGAAAATCAAGCTAGAAACATAGTAATTACTGGTGGAGCGGGATTTATCGGCTCGAATTTTGTTCATCATTGGTGCGAGAATTATCCTGAGGATCGTGTCATTGTTCTCGATGCTCTTACCTATGCGGGCAATTTGAATAATTTAGCGACACTGAAAGATAGAAAGAATTTTCGTTTTCTGCAAGGGGATATCTGTGATCGAGCTTTAGTTGATCAATTATTTGCTGGTGAAAATATCGATACAGTTGCCCATTTTGCCGCCGAATCCCATGTGGATCGATCGATTCTTGGACCTGGGGCTTTTGTGCAGACTAATGTGGTGGGAACTTTTACTCTATTAGAAAGTTTTCGGCAACATTGGTTAAGTAATCATCAACCGGATAACTATCGTTTTCTGCACGTTTCCACCGATGAGGTTTATGGCAGTTTAGGAGTAGATGATCCAGCTTTTACCGAAACTACTCCCTATGCTCCTAATAGTCCCTATTCTGCCTCAAAAGCGGGGAGTGATCATCTAGCGAGAGCTTATTTTCATACCTACGGAATGCCGACAATTATTACTAATTGCTCTAATAATTATGGTTCCTATCATTTTCCCGAAAAGTTAATTCCTTTGATGTGTATTAATATTCTTTTGGGTAAACCTTTACCCGTTTATGGTGATGGTCAAAATGTTCGAGATTGGTTATATGTGCGGGATCATTGTCAAGCTTTAGATACAGTTATTCACAAGGGAAAAGTGGGAGAAACTTATAATATTGGCGGAAATAATGAGGTAAAAAATATCGATTTAGTCAGGATGTTATGTGAGTTAATGGATGAATTAGCTCCCGATTTACCCGTGAAACCTGCTCAGAATTTAATTACTTTTGTCAAGGATCGCCCTGGACACGATCGCCGGTATGCTATTGATGCCAGTAAAATTCGCACCGAATTAGGTTGGCAACCTCAAGAAACCGTAGAGGGGGGATTAAGAAAAACCATTCAATGGTATCTCGATCATCGGGATTGGTGGCAACCTTTGTTATCCAAAGAATATCAAGAGTATTATGGGAAAGTTTACGGTTAGAGAGGGGTAAAAACTTTAATCTTAATTTTGGGTGTGTTAGCCAAAACTAACACCCTCAAACCTTGTACCTCACTATTAAGATATCGGCGTTATTTTCAATAATATCGAAAGGCTGCCCACCGTTCCCTCGATCGCCACTTGTGGAAATACCGCCTGGATGAGTTAGAATCGGAAAGGAGAATTTTTGAGTAACCATGATCAAATTACGTCTAAAACGCTTTGGTAAAAAACGCGAAGCCAGTTATCGTATCGTTGCGGCCGTTAGCACCAGTCGTCGCGATGGTCGTCCCCTAGAGGAGTTAGGATTCTACAATCCCCGCACCGATGAAGTGCGTCTGGATGAGGAAGGGATTATCCGACGCTTACAACAAGGAGCGCAACCGACGGACACCGTGCGCGGCATTCTCACCAAACAGAAAATTTTCGAGAAAATCAATGCCTAGTACCCCCAATTATCTCGAACTGGTGAAATTTATGATCGAGCCGTTTTTAGAAGATCCGGCCAGTCTGAGATTGGATATCGAGCGCTGTAAGGAAAATGAACGTCTTTGGGTGCGTGTAGCCTTCGATGATGCCGATAAAGGCAAAGTTTACGGCCGGGGAGGACGCAATTTACAGGCGATTAGAACTACCCTAGAAATGGCGGCCGCGAGTGTGGGTCGCTCTCTTTATCTAGAAGTCTATGCGGCCGAAAATGAAGCTGAACAGCGCCGCACCCGTCGTTCTAATGGTAACTTTGAAGGTACGGAAAGAAGACCGAGCAATCGCCGACCACCCGCACCCCGGCAACCCAACAACTAACGAGCGATTTTAGGAAAACAGGGAAGGGGTTTCAACCTCGACCCTCTCCAGTTGCTCTAATTGCTGCCAAACTTTGGCGAGTAAAGTGGTTAATCCGGCTCCCGTCACGGCGGAAATAGTCAAAATCTCGGCATTGGTTATTTTAGCAAACTGCTTTTGGTAGTTATCTATCGTTTCCTCGTCCACAGCATCAATTTTGTTGAAAACCAGTATTTGCGATCGCTTTTCCAATTCCCGACCATAGGCGGCTAATTCCCCTTGAATAATTTGATAATCGGCGATCGGGTCTTCTGATGTCAAGGAGACAAGATGAATTAACAGGCGTGTGCGTTCGATATGGCGTAAAAATTCGTGTCCTAAGCCGATTCCTAGATGCGCTCCCTCGATTAATCCAGGAATATCGGCGAATACCGTCCCATCTCCCGTGGGTTTGCGTACCACTCCCAAGTTAGGAATGAGAGTCGTAAAGGGATAATCGGCGATTTTGGGACGAGCAGAGGAAACGGCCGAGATTAGGGTGGATTTTCCCGCATTGGGCAGCCCGATAATGCCCACTTCCGCTAATAACTTCAATTCTAGGCGTAAATGGCGTTTTTCTCCGTCTAAACCGGGTAAAGCGTATTCGGGTGCGCGATTATTATTACTTAAAAAGTGGCGGTTGCCTAATCCCCCTTTTCCCCCGGCAGCCACGATTAAAGTCTGTTCGGGAGTGACCAAATCGCCGATAATTTCCTCGCTATCGAGATCGTAAACCACTGTACCACAGGGAACTTTAATAATGCGATCGCTACCGTTGGCTCCCGTGCAGTTGTTCGGACCGCCCCGTTTACCGTCATCGGCCTTAAAATAGCGACTATACTGGAAATCTAGCAGGGTTTGCAGGTTCTGAGTCGCCACAAAAATCACCGAACCACCTTTTCCCCCATTACCTCCGGCCGGACCGCCGGCGGGGACGTATTTTTCCCGACGGAAAGCGACAATTCCATCACCTCCCTTACCCCCCTCTACTTCTATTTCGGCGCGATCAATAAACTGCATAAGATTAAGTAGTTAAAGTGAAAAAATGATCAAGCTTAAAGCTGTTATATGTTAATATCTTGCCAATTTAAAGCTTCTGCAAATCCCTGAAAATGTTTGACATTAGTAGTAGTGTGGAAGGAACCACAGAGACACAAAGGACACAAAGATCGCTACCATATAAGTTAAACTTATCACACAAAGAATAAGAGAGCCGATATTGTTTTTTTATAACTGCCAATGAGCAAGAATAAGTAATAGGACAAAATTAACTTCTTAGTTAGGATAGGCAAAAGGCACTCATGCAAGAGGTAGTTAGATATGTCTAATTAATTGTGTCCAGCTACTTAATAATATCCACATCAATATTGTAATTATCAGCCGTTTGTTTGCCAATCTTTAGAGTTTCTAGCCAAGGCTATAAAGCTTTAAACCTAAAGGACGAGCATTATCAATCGCGGTCTGAAAATTGAGCAAACACTGGGAAATTTCTTGGTCTTGCTCATCGGTTATTTGTGACCGTTTTTGTCGTCTTTGTTCTAAGATAGCCAAAGCCGAACGATTTCGTTTAATTTGTTCTTTTCGCTCCCAATCTGGATAATTGACGAGTTTGGGTTTTAATTGATTCATCTCTTTTAAGTAGGTAGGTGTTAAAAATTGCCAGACACCCCCCTTATCAAGGGGGGAAGGGGGGATCAAAGACAGAATCTATCTTCAATTTAATTGATTCATCTCTTTGACTGGAAATTGTCTATCACAATCTTAGCCGATCCCTTGACATCTCACAACTCCAGTCACTATCCCCAAGACTTTAAGTACATTTGTTCGTAAATAAAAAACTTGTTTCTGGGCGGGGAATCCCTACAATAGGAAACAGGATAATTAGTAGCAGATGAAAACCGATGGGCCAGTTTTTTAAACAAACTTTCGCTAGTTGCTTGGGAACTTTATTGGGATTATTGGCATTTTCGGTCTTAGGTGTGGGGGGATTAGCATTTTTACTGCTTTCTTCCCTTATGTCTAGCGATAGCTCCTCAGTTAAGGAAAAATCGGTCTTAGTTTTTAACTTAGCCACCAATATCAGCGATGCTCCCCCTAGTTCCAGTTTAGCCGATAGTTTGACCGGTGAGAGTGCGACCACTTTAAATTTGCGACAGGTGATAGCGGCGATCGAAAAGGCCACCCTTGATGATAACATTGTCGGTCTGTTACTCTATGGTCGCGACAATATCGGTGAATATGGCTATGCTACCCTGACGGAAGTGCGGCAAGCTTTGGCAAAATTTCGCCAATCGGGTAAAAAAATTATCGCCTACGATATGGAATGGACGGAAAAGGAATATTATCTCGCTTCCGTTGCTGAAACGGTGATTATTAATCCCGTGGGGAGAATGGAAATTAATGGTTTAAGTAGTCAACAAACCTTTTTTGCCGATGCACTAGAAAAGTATGGTGTGGGGGTGCAAGTGGTAAAAGTGGGTTCTTTTAAAGGTGCAGTGGAACCCTATACGCGTCAGGATTTAAGTGTCCAGAATCGTCAGCAGCTGCAAACCCTACTCGATACAATTTGGTCTAATTATAGTTCCACAGTGGCCAAAAGTCGCAATTTAACCCCCCAACAGGTGCAAACTATTTCTGATACTCAAGGTATTCTGGAAGCAACCACAGCGAAAAAGGCGGGTTTTGTCGATGAAGTGGCCTATTTAGATCGAGTAATTGTTTTGGCTAAAGAGTTGACAGGAGAAGCAAAAAATAAAACTAATGAGGAGGAAAATTCTGGCTCTTTTTCGCAAATTTCTTTAGCTAATTATGCTAGTTCTCTCGATGAGGAGGAAAATAGTAGCAATCAAATAGCGATAGTTTATGCAGAAGGGACAATCGTAGAAGGTCAGGGAGATAGAGGCCAAATCGGTGGGGATAAATTGGCGAAGGAACTGCGAAAATTACAGGGGAAGGAGGAGGTGAAAGCGGTAGTTTTGCGGATTAATAGTCCGGGGGGAAGTGCCACCGCTTCTGAGGTGATTCTGCGGGAAATTAAGCGTTTAGATGCGACCAAACCGGTAATTATTTCTATGGGTGATGTGGCAGCTTCTGGGGGTTATTGGATCGCCATGGGGGGTCAAAGAATTTTTGCCGATAATGATACAATTACTGGTTCGATCGGTGTGTTTGGATTATTGTTAAATATCCAGAAGATTGCTAATAATAATGGCATCGATTGGGATACGGTAAAAACTGGACAATTAGCCGATATATCTACTATTACCAGACCGAAAAATCCCCAAGAATTAGAAATTTATCAAGCGGCAGTTAATCGGTTCTATGATTTATTTATCGAGACGGTGGCCCAGGGGCGAAAATTATCTCCAGACAAGGTTAGAACTGTGGCCCAAGGTCGTGTCTGGACGGGAAAAGATGCGGTTAAAATTGGTTTAGTTGATCAAATTGGTGGTCTAGAAGCGGCCGTGCAATATGCGGCCAAAACAGCTAAATTAGGGGATGATTGGAGTCTTCAAGAATATCCTCGATCGCAAAGTTGGCAAGAAGAACTTTTTTCTAATTTCTTGCAAACCTATCTTCCTCCTCTCACTAAAAATAATCATCCTTTGACGCAGGAATGGCAAAATTTTCAGCAGGAATTATTGAAGTTACCTACATTCAACGATCCCCATAGTGTTTATGCTAAGTTACTTTTTAATCTCGATTTTCGCTGATACTTATGTAAAAATAATGCCCGCTAATTCTGAAATTCTTTAACAAAAATTTCTATGAATCGCCCTAATAGCGTTATTCTTGGTTTAGCCTATATTCTGGGATTATTATCTACAGGTCTGGTAGATTTTAGTCCCTGGTTAAACCGATGGCAAGAAGTGGTAATTAGAATTGTTATTCTTGGTTTAATTACCCTGTTAACCACAACTTTTATCCGTCGTTTTTGGTGGCAAAGTCCCCCGAAACAAATTTGGCTGATAGCGGGATTAATAGCTATCTTTGCGGTTGTTTATCTGGAAATTCGTACTCCTTACCCCAGCGCAAATGATATCAGTCATCTTTTAAAAAATAATGTAGTTAACTCTATTAAAATCACGGGCAATATTATATCAGAAATTCGTCTCAATCGCCGAGAAAATTTACAATTTTGGTTAGAAGTAAAAGAATTTAGCCTCAAGGATTTACCAACAAAAAAATCCACGGGTAAACTCTACGTTACTCTGCCAAATCTAGCAGAAAATCAGGTTTATCCCGGACAAGAAATAACAATTAAAGGATTACTGTATCGTCCCCGTCGTGCCAATAATCCCAATGCTTTTGACTTTGCTAATTATCTAGCGCGTCGGGGTGCTTTTGCTGGTTTAAAAGGGGAAATAATTATCAATAAAAAGTCACCGACTTGGGGAGTTTGGCAGATTCGTCAGCGCATTGTTGAGGCACAAATTCAAGGACTAGGCCAAGAAAAAGGGACTTTATTAAGTTCGATTACCCTCGGACGACAAGCAGTTAATTTGCCAGCAAAAATCACTGATTTATTTATTAAAACTGGATTAGCTCACATTTTAGCAGCTTCTGGCTTTCATGTGGCTATTTTGTTGGGATTTGTTTTAACTATTACTCGCAATTTATCCCCCAAACAACAGTTTATTATTGCCCTTACTATCTTAATAATTTACGGTACTTTAACAGGGTTACAACCTTCAGTCCTGCGGGCGATTTTGATGGGAATTGGGGCATTAATCGGTCTGCTTTATAATCGACAAGTTAATAGTTTAGGTTCCCTGTTACTAGCGGCTACAATTCTATTATTATGGCAACCTCTCTGGATTTGGGATTTAGGATTTCAGTTAAGTTTTTTAGCGACTTTGGGATTAATTATTACCGTTCCTTTACTGAAAAATAAAATCGACTATTTCCCTAATTTAATCGCTGAACCTATAGCTATTAGTCTAGCTGCTACTCTCTGGACTATGCCTTTATTAATGTTTACCTTTAACTCGATCGCTCTTTATAATATCCCCATTAATATTATCACAACCCCCCTAGTTACCCTAATTAGTTTAGGAGGAGTTTTTACTGCTTTTTTAGGTTTAATTTATCCCCCTTTGGGCAGTATCAGCGCTAGTATTCTCTATTACCCTCTAGAGTTATTACTGCAAATTACCAACTTTTTTAGTCTGCTTCCTTTTAGTACCTACTCCACAGGTAAATTATCTTTAGGAGTGATGTTAATTATTTATATTTGCCTTACCTTAATCTGCTTTAATCTCTGGTTTCGTCAACGGTGGCATTTAATCGGTTTATTTATCCTCGCTGTAATTTTAATACCGATTATTTATCAGCATTTAACTTTAACTCAGGTGACAGTTTTAGCCACCAAATCGCAACCGGTAATAATTATTCAAAATCGAGGAAATACTCTGTTAATTAATGGGGAAGAACCCGCAACAGCACGTTATACAGTTTTGCCCTTTTTGCGACAGGAGGGAATTAATCAAATACAAGGTGCAATAACTGTCAATAATTCGGCGCAATTCTCAACTATTAGTGAGGATATACCGATCAAAAAAACTATTAATTTATCCCGGTTAGAAAAATTTAATCTCGGCGAAATTACTGGACAATTGATCGAGAAAAATTTATTTAAATTTCAGGTGAAAAATCAATCTTGGCTCTGGATTATCAACCCGAAAAATCCCGTTAATTTATCCCAAGAATTTAGCCCCCTAGTGTTATTATGGCAGGGAAGCAATCTAGATAAACAATGGTTAGAGTCCATTCGACCACAGACAGCGATCGCTGTTACTAACAATCTCTCCCGTAATGCCAGAAATCAACTGAGAAAGGCTAGGATTAAGACTTACTGGACTGGGAGAGATGGAGCAATTCAATGGACAGCAAAAAATGGATTTCAACCCTTTCTAATTAATGAGTGATATGTACCACCAAAACTGAACAGGGAGCATGATGTACCACATAATTACTGACACTACCTAAGATTAACTCAGATAAACCCGATCGACCGTGACGACCAACAATAATTAAATCTATCCCCTCTTGCTGGGCAACTTGACAAATTTTCTGGCCCGGATCACCGATATAATAATCAGCCCGGGCTGTGATATTATCTTCCTTAGCTCGATCAACTAAACCGTTTAACCAGGCTTGTAATTCCGCCTGCATTTCTTCGGTGATTTGTTGTTCCAAGGCGATCATATCGGGGGGATAACCGCCACCATAACCGATCAGATTACCATAAATAAAAGTTTCCGTGTAGGGAGTCAAAGGTTTGGACAGACTATAAATAATCCGCAACTCACTAGCGTAGGTTTTTGCTAAGAGGATGGCCGTATTCAATACCTCTGGAGTGACATCTTGATAATCCACAGCCACGAGAATTTTATTATAGAGTTTGTTGGTATCCCGATCGACTGAGAGTGTTTCCGTATTATTCATAGAATTAACCTCCTCGATAGCAGATAACTTCAGGGTTGAAGTTGCCTTTTTCCCATCGGCTGCCAGCAATACTCTGGGGAAATAGTCAAAAATTGCTGAAAGCTGATGACTGATGGTTGACGCTCCCCTACCTCTAGTGTGACATTTTTCGGATAATCTAGCTGAATTACCAAGAAAATTAACAATTTACCCTACTGTCACCCCCTCTTCTGCTCCAAGCACCCATCATTTGTTGATACATATCATAGTCAGAACAGGATCAAGATTACATCTATATTGGCGCTAATGGGGGATGATACATTGAAAGCGGATGTTTAAAGCTGTCCTGGCGTGTGAACCTCTTACAAATAGATTATATTTATAGATGTTAGTTCTTTTACACGCCTTTTTTTCCCTTTTTAACCCCAAATCCGTTTTTAAGCAGAAGTTATTCAAAGAGGGCGAATACAATTCGCCCCTACAATAAATAATATTATCGCGCCAATGGTAGGGGCGCACTGCGTGCGCCCAAAATGTCATCTAGATATTTCGACCAAATTGAGATGCAGCCTTTGCCAAGGGCAGCTAAAGTGTATAATCCAATTAGAGCGAGTTCTAAACCAACAACTTATGATTAGTCGCTACATTGTTGCATGGCTCCCGATGATCGTAATAGGAATTAGTAACGGTATCCTCAGAGAAAGCACCTACGGAAAATATCTCGATGAACTACGCGCTCATCAAATTTCTACCCTGACAGGAATCCTTTTTTTTAGTCTTTATATTGGCACTCTTGTCTATTTTTGGGGTCTAGAATCCTCCATTCAAGCAATTACTATCGGTTTAATTTGGTTACTATTAACAGTGGGTTTTGAGTTTCTGTTTGGTCATTTTATCGCCGGTCACTCTTGGTCAAGATTAGGGCAAGATTATAATCTTTTAGCGGGACGAGTTTGGATTTTGGTTCTCTTGGTCATTACTTTTGCTCCTCTACTATTTTATCAACTTTTTTCTTAATTATGAAAGCTATTATCATTAATCGCTATGGCGATAGTAATGTTCTCCAATACACCGAAATAGAAAAGCCAATTCCCCAAGGGAAAGAAGTCTTAATTAAGATTATGGCAGCGGGAATTAATCCGATTGATTGGAAGATTCGTCGGGGGATGCTCAAAATAGCCACAGGTAATAAATTTCCCCTGCAATTAGGTTTTGATTATGGGGGAATTATCGTTGAAAAAGGCAGTCAGGTGGAACAATTCCAGATCGGAGATGAGGTTTTTGGTTTTCTCAATCAATTACCCGGTAGAACCTATGCTGAATATGCAATTATTCCCGCTTCCCTCTTAGTTAAAAAACCGCATAATCAGAGTTTTATTGAAGCTGCCGCCACTCCTTTAGCCGCTTCTACCGCTTTGCAAGTCTTGCGGGATTTTGGCGGCATTCAAGCAGGAAATCGGATTTTAGTTAATGGTGCATCGGGAGGAGTGGGTAGCTTTGCCGTGCAGATAGGAAAAATTTTCTCTGCGGAAGTAGATGGAGTTTGTAGTAGTAAAAATATCGATTATGTCACCTCTTTAGGAGCAGATAAAGTTATCGATTATACCCAAGAAGATTGGAGAAAAACTGAGCAGAAATATGATATAATCTTCGATGCTGTGGCTAAGTCTTCTTTTTGGCACTGTCGTCAGCTTTTAAAACCCCAAGGGACCTATATAACCACCCTACCAAATCCCGGAATTATCCTCTTAAATTATCTCAGTGCTTGGTTGCCCCAAAAAGGGAAACTGATATTTTTTGCTCAAGCACAAGCGTCCGACTGGCAATTTCTCAAAGAAGCGATCGAATCGGGAAAATTAACTGTTAGAATTGATCGCACCTATACTTTTTCCCAGGTGGTAGAAGCTCATAATTATAGTGAATCGGAAAGAGTGCGAGGAAAAATAGTCTTAATCCCCGATTAAGGATAAATAGTTAGGGATTGCTGAATAAATCTGAAAACCTTGTTGGGTAACACTTTTAGACCTTTTGTCAATCAAAAAGTACCAGATATGGGAGTGATCGGGGGGAAAATCCCTGGACTTTTTCCCTGAAAATTAGGTAATTAACCCCCTGAAAATGGGTAAAACCCTACACCCCACACCCCACACCCCACACCCTGTCCCCACCAACAAACTTTTTGCTGCAAACCCTAAATAGTTAGGGATTTTCCCGATTTTTTGGGGAACGAGTAAATAGTTTTAAGTAGGTAGAAACAGAGAATTCTTTAATTGGGAAGGTGATAAAAGTCAAGGGATTAATAGTAATAATAATATTGCGGCTATCCCTCTGTACCGCCTTGATAATCTGTTTAGCCACCCAATCGGCGGACATAATACCCACAGGATTTAAATTACTCTTAAAAGGGCCAAGAATTAGCTTTCTCACCACACAGGGGGCATCTAAACGACGCAGGGTAATCATATCACCGATCGCCCGTTTACTGAGTTCGTAGAGGGGACTAAAGGCAGGATTAACCTCCGCTTCCGAGGTATTCACCCAGACTTCCTTGCGGGCAATTTGCTCGTTAGTGCGGACAGTTTTGAAGAATAATTCCATTAAACGCCAGACGGAAAAAGTATTCACTTGGTAGGCTAATTCGATCGCTTCTGGGGTTCTTTGGCCGTGGACATTAACGCCATGATTTAAAATTAGTATATCTACAGACTTAAATAGGTCCTCAAGTTGCGTTTCTTCACCTATTTGCCATTTTACGGTTTTTACAGGTACTGATTCGCCGTTAATTTCAATAGCGATCGCATTGTCCCCGGAAGTGAGCGCGATTACCTTGGCTCCCTTCAGTTGTAGGTACTTTAACAGCGATCGCCCTAAAGTTCCATTCGCCCCGGTAATGGCGATCGTTTTGCCCTTGAGAGAAAGTGCCGTCCCCATCAATTTATCCATAAAGGTGAAAGTGCCACAATAATAAGCCTTTTGGTTATCAAAATGGTGTCGCCAGTGGTAGGTACGATTAACGCGCCATTGAGCGGGAAAACTCTCAAATTGCCCCGGACGATGGGTTAAATCGGTTAATTCCTCCAGATTGGCGATCCCTAAACCTCGACCGATCGCCGTACTGAGAAAAGCCAAAGTATAAAGGGAACCTAACCAACCCAACCAAGGGCGATCGAACCCCCAAGAGTAGGCCAATAGTACCGGTAAAACACTGGCAGCCAACATGACCAAGGCTTCCGGTACATCATTGTACCAGTGCGCCCGACGATAAATTTCCTTGCTCATTACCGACAGATCGGGACGAAAAACCCGATGATGCCAGACGTGCAGACGATAAAGGGGCTGCCAATGGTGGGCTAGAGCATGATAGCTATCACGCACGATCTCCACCCAAATAATTGAGCCACAAATCAGTCCGACACAGAGGAGCAGGTTTGACATAAGGGATAAATGTTAAATTTTTCTCAACGAATGTAAACAAAGCAATCTTAGCCGAAAAAGCGCATTTATAGGGAAAAAAAAGCCAATAGCTTGAAAAACTAGGGTTTATTTCCCGAAAAAACTTAAGATTCTGTTAAAAATTTTAACAATTTTCGGTAAGATAAAGCAAGAAATAAGCTTCTACTGGAACAGTTACTTAACCTGAGTCGATTATGGCAGAAAATTATTGGTCGCGAGAGGATGATAACGAAGAATTAGACCCGATTGGTTCCCTCCTATCTGACTGGTCCGATCCCGAAGACGAGGAGGACGAATTTAGGAGCGAAATTTTTCAAGGCCGATCGGGACGCAGACAGAAAGCGGCTTTTAGCCTCATGGCGATCTGGACAATAATTATCGGACTTCATTGGCTTAGTTGGGGTTATTGGGCAATTATCGCCTTAACTATGGTACTATCGGGGCAAGCTTTGCGGCTGCTGTTCACCAAACCAGAAACGCCGCCAATTCCCTTACTGGATAAGGATTTAGCCTCTGTCCCCGGGGTTTCTCTCTTAGTAGCGGCCAAAAATGAAGAAACCGTAATCACGAAACTGGTTAATTATCTCTGTCATCTAGACTATCCCCAAGATAAGTTAGAAGTTTGGATCGTCGATGACTATAGTACCGATAACACGGGGGCGATTCTCGATCGCCTTGCTTTAGAATATCCCCAATTAAAAATTCTTCATCGTCCTGCTAATGCCGGAGGTGGCAAATCCGGCGCCTTGAATCAGGTTTTATCCCTAACTAACGGGGAAATTATCGGCGTATTCGATGCGGATGCGGGATTATCCTCCGATTTACTGCGTCATGTGGTGCCGATGTTCGACGAGCGAGAAGTGGGTGCGGTACAGGTGCGAAAAGCGATCGCCAATGCCGACGAAAACTTCTGGACAAAAGGACAAGCGGTAGAAATGATTTTTGATAGCTGTTTCCAACAGCAACGGATCGCGGTGGGAGGGATCGGAGAATTGCGCGGAAATGGTCAATTTGTCCGACGTAGTGCCTTAAATCGTTGCGGGGGTTGGAATGAACAAACGATCACCGACGATCTTGATTTAACTATTCGTCTCCATATCGATAATTGGAAAATTAATGTCTTAAATTTTCCCGCAGTAGCGGAAGAAGGGGTGAAAACCGCGATCGCTTTATGGCATCAGCGCAATCGCTGGGCCGAAGGTGGTTTTCAGCGTTATCTCGACTATTGGAAAGCGATTTTAAAGTCTCCCATGCCTTGGCCGAAAAAGTTTGATTTAATTGCTTTTTTGATTGTTCAATATATCTTACCTGCGGCCGCTATTCCCGATCTTTTAATCACTATTACCCAGCATCAAGCTCCGATTTTAACGCCTTTAACTGGTTTGGCTCTTTCCCTTTCTCTCTGGGGTATGGTGACAGGATTAATCCGGGTTAATACGGGTAAAAAATTCACTTTCGCTCTCGGTTTAAATATCCTTGCTCAAACCATTCGCGGCATGATTTATATGATGCACTGGTTTATTATTATTCCCAGTGTCAGCCTACGGATGGCTTTGCGTCCTAAACGTTTAAAATGGGTGAAAACCGTTCATCTGGGGGAACATCTCAGCGCCGAGGTTTAATTTTTGAGGATAGACTCCAAAAATTTTGGCTTTATCAGACCTGAAATCCCATGTCAGCCAAGGTTACAGCCTTTGGAAACCCCTTTCGGAAAAATTTCCAATTTCCTTAATCATGCTTGCTGCCAATAATGTGTTAATTTGGATACAGAATTGAATTCCGTGACAGCACTGGGGTAGCGAAAAGCGCTCGCTCCAGTTTTTTTTATCTAAATCGGGGTTGGGGGTTAGGGGGAGTAGGGAGAAAAAAGCTGATGGCTCTCTTGGGTTTGCTGGGGAAAATGTATTCTAAGATACAGTCCTGCGGGGGAGCGAATGGAACGAACCACAAAGACACAAAGGACACGAAGATTGATCGCTACCATATAAGTTAAATTTATCACACAAATAATAAGAGAGCCAGCTGACGGCTTACCATCTCAATCATCAAGATAGCTGCTCAATTGAAAATAGGGCAATTATTGGAGCCATGAGGTACAATAGAAGGCAAATAGACAAATAATTGAGAGTCAGAGCAGACATGAGACCCTATTCAGTAGATTTTCGCCAAAAAATTATCGATGTCTGGGAAAAAGAAAAAATTTCTATTCGAGAACTAGCCAAAAGATTTAATGTGGCCAAAAGCTTTATTCAAAAGTTATTGAAACAATATCAAGAAACTGGAGATATCCGTCCCCGTCCCCAGGGAGGGAGTCCCCCAAGCAAGTTAAATAGTGAGCAATTAGTAATTCTTGTCGAAATCATCGAAGCTAACAGGGATGCAACCCTGCAAGAATTATCTAACTTACTCTATGAAAAGACAGAGATTAAAGTCAGTAGAGCCACCCTAGGGCGAATTACGAAAAAACTGAATCAAAGTTTTCCCAAAAAATTCCACAGGAGTCCGAGAAAGTTGGCGAAAAAGTAACATGGTTTCCCATTTGCTTGTCGATGAAGTATTGGTTAAGTAACTGGTTATAATTAAATTAAAAATGGATTTTAGGTTCGATCCCCCCTGCCCCCGTTGATAAGGGGGGTGCCGATAGGCGGGGGGATCTGACAACTTTTAACGCCTACCTACTTAGTTTTGACGTTAGCGCTCGCCTTTTTAACCTTCAGTCTTGAGAAAACGGGTTTCTCCGAGAAACCCGTTTTCTGATGGCTTGAGGTTTAACCGCACCGAATTTAATTTGATTTTCTCTGATTCATGAATAAACCTGATGAAAAAAAAAAAAAAAATAAGCATACTTTATATTCTATTGACAGTAGAAAAAAACGCTCTCAAAATGGTGGAGACGATTAATTGATGGTTTAATAGTTTTTTTTAGCCTAACCTCGACTGGCTACGTTTGCGGAAAACAGGCTGACTCGGCTGAATAAATAATAGCCAAGCAAATTGTGGGCATTGCCCACCCTACACAACTATTCATTTGAGAAATTTAAAGGGTTAATGTCATGACTTCCTCTCTTTTGCCGATTCTTCCTGTTGTTGACGATGTTTTGTTCAATTTCGCTCAATCTGATGGCTTTTGGGCAAATTTGGTGATCGCTTTTGGCACAAGTTATGATGTGGTTAAGGCGACGGAATTACAACAGCAGTGGCAAAGCCGAAATTTTAGTCAAATTCCCCCGATTGAGGTACTTAGTGATGAGGTTTTAGGGACGGCGAATGGTGCTTATGCCAGTAGTACGAATAAGATTTATCTATCAGCATCTTTTTTAAATACGGCTTCGTCAGCAGTGATAGTTAATGTAATCTTAGAAGAAATTGGGCATTATGTGGATGCTCAAATTAATCCGGTGGATAGCGCGGGAGATGAGGGGGCAATTTTTGCGGAGTTGGTGCAGGGAAATAGTCTGGATGTGGCAACCTTAGACGCTTTACGAGCCGAGAATGACCAGACAACAATTATAGTAAATGGGGAAATTATTCAAGTAGAACAGGCGAATTTAACGGGTACTAATGGTAATGATAATATTACGGGAACTTCTGACAGTGATAATATTTCTGGGTTAGATGGCAATGATACTTTAAGTGGTTTGGGGGGATGGGACAGTATTTATGGAGGTAATGGTAATGACTCTCTTGACGGTGGGGATGGAGATGATTACTTTACCAATGATGCGGGTAATGACACGATAAATGGTGGTAGTGGTAATGATCGCTATGATGCTAACTACAGTAGTGCTAGTAGCGGTTTAACCATGACCTACAATACTGCTACCGGGAGTGGGACGATTACTGTTGGTACAGAAACTGATACCTTTACTTCGATTGAGAGTTTTAACGGGTTTAAGGGAACTGAGTATAATGATGTCATTTTTGGCGGTACAGGAGGTGAATCTTATTATTATTATGGTGGACTCAAAGGTGGAAGTGGTAACGATACTATTTCAGGTAATGCTGGTTATGACGACATTTATGGAGAGGATGGAAATGATGTCCTCAATGGTGGTGCTGATAATGATCAACTTTATGGTGGTAGTGGGAATGATCTCCTCAATGGTGATGCAGGAGATGATTACTTTACCAATGAGGACGGTGAGGACGGTAATGACACGATAAATGGTGGTAGTGGGATTGATCGCTATGAGGCTGACTACAGCTATGCTAGTAGCGGTTTAACCATGACCTACAATACCGCTACCGGGAGTGGGACGATTACTGTTGGTACAGAAACTGATACCTTTACTTCGATTGAGAATTTTAACGGGTTTAAGGGAACTGAGTATAATGATGTCATTTTTGGCGGTACAGCTGTTGAGGCACTCAAAGGTGGAGGTGGTAACGATACTATTTCAGGTAATGCTGGTGATGACGGAATTTATGGAGAGGATGGGAATGATGTCCTCAATGGGGGTGTAGGTAATGATCAGCTTTATGGTGGTAATGGTAATGATCTCCTCAATGGTGATTCAGGAGATGATTACTTTACCGGCGATGAAGGCAATAATGACACGATCAATGGTGGTGCTGGTAGTGATATATATGAGGCTGACTACAGCTATGGTAGTAGTGGTTTAACCATGACCTACGACACCGCTGGGAGTGGAACGATTACTGTCGGTACAGAAACTGATACCTTTACTTCGATTGAGAGTTTTAACGGGTTTAAGGGAACTGATTATAATGATGTCATTTTTGGCGGTACAGCAGTAGGTTACGGTTACTATGAATATTTGTATGGTAGAGAGGGTAACGATACCATTTCAGGTAATGCTGGTGGTGACATCATTTTTGGAGAGAATGGGAATGATGTCCTCAATGGGGGTGCTGATAATGATCAGCTTTATGGTGGTAATGGGAATGACACCCTACAAGGAACAGATGGCGGTACAGGAGAATATGATTATTTAGTAGGAGGAACAGGAAGCGATCGCTTTATTCTTGCAGATACGACAAAGACCTTCTATGATGACGGTTTGACAGCTACTGAAGGTACTAGCGACTACGCGTCAATTGCCGACTTTAGCACCACTGATGACACAATTCAACTACGGGGTGCAAGTAGTGACTATCTCTTAACAGTTTCTGGTTCCACTACTAATCTCTACATCAACAAACCAGGAAACGAAGCAGATGAACTGATTGCTTATATCAGTAATCAAACAGCATTAAGTCTAACTGCTAGTTATTTTAGCTATGTTTCTAGTCCTACTCTTCCCAGTATTACTCTTGCAGTTTCTCCTAGTAGTGTGACAGAAGATGGGACAACAAATCTGGTTTATACCTTCACTCGTAGCGGAGTAACCACTAATTCTTTAACTGTCAACTATACAGTTGGGGGGACAGCAACCAATGGAACCGATTACACTTCTATTCCCACCAGTGTCACCTTTGCTGCTGGTTCATCCACTGCTACCGTAACCGTTGACCCCACTGCTGACACAACTGTTGAAAATGATGAAACCGTCATTTTAACCCTCGCGACCGGGACTGATTATACAATAGGTACGACCACCGCAGTTACCGGGACGATTACGAATGATGATAGCAATGTCACCCTTCCTAGTATTACCCTTGCTGTCTCCCCTGGAAGTGTTACCGAAGACGGGACAAGTAATCTCATCTACACCTTTACCCGTAGCGGTTCCACAACCAATTCTTTAATAGTCAATTACAGTATTGGAGGGACAGCAACCAATGGAAGCGATTACGCTTCTATTCCCACAGGTGTCATCTTTGCGGCTAATTCTGCGACTGTTACCGTAATCGTTGACCCCACTGCGGATACTACAGTTGAAGATGATGAAACCGTCATTTTAACCCTCGCTTCAGGTACAGGTTATACAGTAGGTACGACCACCGCAGTTACCGGGACGATTACGAATGATGATAGCAATGTCACCCTTCCTAGTATTACCCTTGCTGTCTCCCCTGGAAGTGTTACCGAAGACGGGACAAGTAATCTCATCTACACCTTTACCCGTAGCGGTTCCACAACCAATTCTTTAATAGTCAATTACAGTATTGGAGGGACAGCAACCAATGGAAGCGATTACGCTTCTATTCCCACAGGTGTCATCTTTGCGGCTAATTCTGCGACTGTTACCGTAATCGTTGACCCCACTGCGGATACTACAGTTGAAGATGATGAAACCGTCATTTTAACCCTCGCTTCTGGGACTGGTTATACAATAGGTACGACCACCGCAGTTACCGGGACGATTACGAATGATGATAGCAATGTCACCCCAATCGAAGCTTTTGGTAACACCAAATTAGTCCAAGACACAACTAACAAACTTTACGCACAAATTGGCGATAACAATCCCATCGCCATCAAAATTGGTGCCACTCAGATTACCACAAATAGCTATTCAGGTTGGCAAACTCTAGCAGCAGAAACCGTCAACGGAGTCAATCAAGTTTTATGGAAATATAACGATAGTAATCATCTCCACTTGTGGAGTTTAGATAGTAACTGGAATTGGCAATCTTCAAGCGGATGGTGGGGATTAAACTCATCGGAAGCTTTTACTCAAGAAACCAACTTCCAACAAGACTTTAACGGTGATGGAATCATTGGTTCACCCTACACCACAATTGAAGCTTTTGGTAACACCAAATTAGTCCAAGACACAACTAATAACCTCTATGCTCAAATTGGCAATAACAATCCCATCGCCATCAAAATTGGTGCCACTCAGATTACCACAAATAGCTATTCAGGTTGGCAAACTCTAGCAGCAGAAACCGTCAACGGAGTCAATCAAGTTTTATGGAAATATAACGATAGTAATCATCTCCACTTGTGGAGTTTAGATAGTAACTGGAATTGGCAATCTTCAAGCGGATGGTGGGGATTAAACTCATCGGAAGCTTTTACTCAAGAAACCAACTTCCAACAAGACTTTAACGCTGATGGAATCATTGGTTCACCCTACACCCCAATTGAAACCTTTGGTAACACCAAATTAGTCCAAGACACAACTAATAACCTCTATGCTCAAATTGGCGATAACAATCCCATCGCCATCAAAATTGGTGCCACTCAGATTACCACAAATAGCTATTCAGGTTGGCAAACTCTAGCAGCAGAAACCGTCAACGGAGTCAATCAAGTTTTATGGAAATATAACGATAGTAATCATCTCCACTTGTGGAGTTTAGATAGTAACTGGAATTGGCAATCTTCCACCGGATGGTGGGGATTAAACTCATCGGAAGCTTTTACTCAAGAAACCAACTTCCAACAAGACTTTAACGGTGATAATCAGATTGGTAATCCCTTACCCAATATAGCTAGTAGTCTAGCGGTTTCTGCTAACGTCCCAGAACCTATTATCGGGTCATCAAACGATGATATTCTCACCGGTACTCTGGACAATGATATTCTAGTTGGTGGCTTAGGTAATGATACCATAACAGGGGGTGCGGGTGGCGATAACTTCACCTTCAATAACCTCAATGAAGGGATTGATACAATTACTGATTTCCTCTCCAGTCAGGGGGATAAAATTACTCTCTCTGCTGCGGGTTTTGGCGGTGGTTTAGCCGCAGAAACTGCGATTACAGCCGAGCAATTCGTGTTAGGAACAACTGCATTAAATGCCAGCAATCGCTTAATTTATAATACAATTACTGGAGACCTATTTTTTGATGGGGACGGGACAGGTACAATAGCAGCCATTCAAATTGCAACTCTTAGTTCTAAACCCACTCTTACCGCCTCTGATATACTTGTATTAGTTTAATCTTAATACAGCTTGTAGGGTGCGTTAGGCAGCTCATGAACCCAACAACCGTCAATACCTAGAAAACGGGTTTCTCGGAGAAACCTGTTGTCTGGACTTTAAGACAAAAAACGTTTCGCTGACAAACTCTATAAAGAACGTAGGTTGGTTTGAAGCATGAAACCCAACGCCTGCTCATGTTAAGCTACCGCTAACTCATCCTAAAAATAATTGTGCCTCCCTAACAATTAATTGAGATTACTTACTTACAAGCCCAAAATATGATATAGATATTTCTATAAAATTGAGCTGCAGCCTTTCACTGATTACTGAACACTAAAAGGTCTCCTATCTCAACTAGAAAATTAATTTTTCACGACTACTTATAGTTAATCATGTATTTCTGGCAATTTCGTGTTTATCAGCGTCCTTTGCTGCGTCCCCTACAAACCCATCACAGACTATGGCAAATTAGGGAAGGAATTATTATTCGCTTAGAAGCTGAAGATGGACGTATTGGATGGGGAGAAATTGCTCCTTTACCTGAATTTGGTTCGGAAACATTATCGGCAGCAATATTATTTTGTCAAAGTCTCGAAAATCCCCTATCAATAAATTCAATTTTTTCTATTCCTGAACAATTTCCCGCTTGTCAATTTGCCTTTGAATCAGCTTTAGAAGATTTAAGTATAGAAAATCAATCAATAGAATTAGAACCGAAAAATTATAGTTATTTATTGCCCACTGGTGCGGCAGTATTTCCCTGTCTGGATGATATTTTAGCCGCCAATCAAACTAATACTTATAAATGGAAAATTGGAGTCAATTCTCTCAAGCAAGAGTTAAACTTATTTGAAAAATTAATTACCCGATTACCCAGGGAAATTAAATTGCGTTTAGATGCCAATGGGGGATTAAGTATTACTGACAGTAGAATCTGGTTAAAAATTGCCGATGAATCTAAAATAATTGAATTTATCGAACAACCTTTACCCCCATCTCAATTAGCGGAAATGTTGCAATTAAGTCAAGATTTTACCACGGGGATTGCTTTAGATGAATCGGTGGCCAATCTTCGACAAATAGAGGAATGTTATCAACAGGGATGGCGGGGAATTTTTGTGATTAAACCTGCTATTACTGGTTCAATACAAGGGTTAAGAAATCTCTGGGGAAAATATCCCTTAGATTTAGTATTTTCCTCCGTTTTAGAAACTAATATCGGCAGAAAATCCGCTTTACGTCTAGCCCAAGAATACCCCAGAAAGGAGCGGGCTTTAGGTTTTGGTGTGCAACAATGGTTTAATAATAGTGACCCCGATTGGTTAGAAAAACTGTGGAAGACATCAGCAAACAATTAGCATATCTCAGTCAAAAAGATTGGTTATATGGATACAATAGCCAGAAATTTTATCAATTATATCATTCCTATTCTCGGCAATTTATCGCCGCAGATAATCCTCGATTAACTATACTTCTGTCCGAAGGCAATCCCATTAAATTCTTAGCGATATTCTTGGCTGCCGTCAGTGCCAAAAGTTGCCTATTTCTAGCTAATCCCGACTGGAAAACTAACGAATGGCAACAGGTTTTCTCTCTGATGCAACCCGATTATATTTTGGGCGAAAATATCAAGGTTTTTAACTATAATTCTCCTCCTGTCAATCCTGGGACTAATTCTCTGATGATACCCACGGGAGGAACATCGGGAAAAATTCGCTTTGCTATCCATAACTGGTTAACTTTAACTGCTTCTGTCAAAGGTTTTTCTGAATATTTTCAAGTCAAGCAGGTTAACTCTTTTTGCTTACTGCCCTTATATCATGTTAGTGGTTTAATGCAGTTTCTAAGAAGTTTTTTAACAGGGGGATATTTTGCTGTTATTCCTTACCATAAAATCAAGCAAAAGCGCATAAATACTCTCAATCTTCAAGATTATTTTATCTCCTTAGTTCCCACTCAATTACAATTTTTTCTAGAAAATGATCCTCGATGGTTAGCCAATTTTAAAACAGTTTTACTAGGAGGTTCCCCTGCATGGCCATCTTTACTAGAAAAAGCTAGAGAATATAATATTCCTCTGTCTCCCACCTATGGAATGACGGAAACTGCCTCACAAATTGTCACTCTTAAACCAGAAGATTTTCGACGAGGCAATAATAGTAGTGGACAGCTATTACCCCATGCTCAGATAAAAATTAATCCCGATAACCAGAAAATTATTATTGAAGCGAAATCTTTATTTTTAGGTTATTATCCCCATCTTAATCAAGCAAGCTACTTCGAGACCGATGATTTAGGTTACTTGGATGAAAGTGGTTATTTATATATCATTGGCCGCGATAGTCAAAAAATAATTACCGGAGGAGAAAATGTTTATCCTTTTGAGGTAGAAACTGCCATTAGACAAACTAATTTAGTTAAAGATGTGGTGGTTTTAGGATTGCCAGATTCTCGATGGGGACAGGTAATTGTGGCTTTTTATGTACCCGTCAACTCTCAGATATGCCAGACAATTATTCAATCCCAGATTAAAGATAAATTAGTCAATTATAAACTGCCGAAACATTGGATAAAATTACCAGAGATACCAAAAAGTCTCCAAGGGAAGATTAATCGAACCACTTTAATTAAATTAGCTGAAACTTGTTTTGACACCGAGTCAAACCCCGGACGATACTTATAGCAGTTATCTTAATGGTGAGTTATGAGATAACCACTGTCTTCTATGCTGGTAGTTAAAGGATGAAAACGAACTCGACGCTTTTGCTTGTCGTAAAGCATAGATAGTATCGGCAGCCAAATTTTCGATTTCAAAGTCTGGCAAAGTTCTAAATTCTTGTTTTTCCTCCGCTTCTAGGGGAGGTTCTCGGAAAAAGAATAAAGCGAGAGGACGTTTATATATTTCTGCTAACTTTTCCAATTGACTATAAGCAGGAAAGTCCTCTCCTGGCTCCCATTTCTCGATAACAGAAACATCTTTTTTAAACTTGACCGCCACAGACTCAAGAGAATATGTCGCCCTTTCTCTTGCCCACTGGATTATCTTGGGATTAATGCCTGTCAGTTTGTCGCCTATCAGTTCATCTTATCATCAAGAGATAGAGATTTCTAGCTTAATTGAGCTACATAATAGTTTATTTGTACTATATAATTACCCAAAATAGAGACAATGTACTGAGTTCTGGATAGGTCAGCGAGGGATTGATAACTTTTTCCTATATAAAAAACCAGTGAAAAGCTTGACATTGGCCAAAATCCCCGGACAATGTTAAGTTAAATTAACCAATAGCCAAGGCTTGTATTTAAGGAAAACCCCTTATGGTAGCAACACCAGTTCAACAGAAATACGACATTAAAGATATTAGTTTAGCCCCCATCGGCAAACAGCGCATCGAATGGGCCGGTCGGGAAATGCCAGTTTTGCGTCAATTAGCCGAACGTTACGCCATCGAAAAACCCTTTGCTGGACTGCGTTTAGTCGCTTGCTGTCACGTTACCACCGAAACCGCTAATTTGGCAATCGCACTAAAAGCCGGTGGCGCCGATGCGTTACTAATTGCTAGTAATCCCCTTTCCACCCAGGATGATGTGGCCGCTTGTTTAGTCGCTGATTACGGCATCCCCGTTTATGCAATCAAAGGGGAAGATAACGACACCTATCACCGTCACGTTCAAATCGCCCTCGATCATAAACCCCAGATTATCATCGATGATGGTTGTGATGTAGTGGCCACCCTGGTTAAAGAAAGAAGTCACCAATTACCCGACATTATCGGTACTACCGAAGAAACTACCACCGGCATCGTCCGTTTGCAAGCCATGCTCAAAGCTGGGGTGTTATCCTTCCCCGCAATGAACGTTAACGACGCAGAAACCAAGCATTTCTTTGATAATCGCTACGGTACAGGTCAATCTACCCTTGATGGTATCATTCGCGCCACCAATATCCTCCTCGCCGGTAAAACCGTGGTTGTGGCTGGTTATGGTTGGTGTGGTAAAGGTGTCGCTATGCGGGCCAAAGGTTTAGGCTCTAATGTAATTGTCACCGAAATCAACGCCGTGCGTGCCATTGAAGCGGCGATGGACGGTTTCCGGGTTATGCCCATGGATGAAGCCGCTAAAGAAGGCGATATCTTCATCACCGTTACCGGTAACAAGCACGTTATCCGGGCCGAACATTTCGACCTGATGAAAGATGGGGCGATTGTTTCCAACTCCGGTCACTTTGATATTGAAATCGACCTGCAAGCTTTAGGCGCAAAAGCCGATAATGTCAAGGAAGTTCGCAACTTTACCCAACAATATAGACTAAAAAGCGGTAAATCCGTCGTTGTTATCGGTGAAGGTCGCCTAGTTAACCTGGCAGCCGCCGAAGGTCATCCTAGCGCCGTTATGGATATGAGTTTCGCTAACCAGGCGATCGGTGTAGAATACTTGGTTAAAAATCAAGGTAAATTGGCCCCCGGCATCTACTCGATTCCCTACGAATTAGACCAAGAAATCGCCCGCTTGAAACTGCAAGCCATGGGGATTGAAATCGATACTCTCACCGAAGCCCAATTAGAATATATCAACTCCTGGACTTCCGGAACCTAATATAAGTTATCAGTTATCAGTTATCAGTTATCAGTTATCAGTTATCAGTTATCAGTTATCAGTTTTCAGTTATCAGTTATCAGTTATCAGTTATCAGTTTTCAGTTTTCAGTTTTCAGGAGTTAGGAGTCATGAGTCAGGAGTCAGGAGTCAGTACCCGCCACTTCATAATTCATAATTCATAATTCATAATTCCTACTTCCTACTTCCCACTCCCTTTTTTTACTTTAAAACTGTTTTCTAAATCCTAAAAAAATATGACTGAATGGATTACAAATACAATGACTTCCATGGGCTATTTAGGCATAGCCCTATTAATGTTTTTAGAGAATCTTTTTCCTCCCATTCCCTCGGAATTAATTATGCCCCTAGCGGGTTTTACCGTCCATGAGGGACAAATGGAATTTATTCCGGCAGTGGTAGCGGGGATTGTCGGAACCGTAGTCGGAGCACTACCTTGGTATTATCTCGGTCGGGTTGTGGATGAGGAAAAAATCGAAAAACTAGCCGATAAATACGGCAAATGGATTACCGTTTCCGCTAAAGATATTCAAAAAGCAAATCAATGGTTTAACCGTCACGGTAGTAAAGCGGTTTTACTCTGTCGTTTGGTCCCCGGAGTACGAACTTTGATTTCCCTACCCGCCGGGATGAATCACATGGCGATGATTCCCTTTTTAGTTTACTCCACCATCGGCACGACCCTCTGGGTCGTTTTTTTAACGGCAGCAGGTTACTTTTTAGGGAAAAATTACCCCCTTGTGGAAGAATATCTGGCTCCTGTGTCAAAAATCGCCCTACTTGTCCTGGTTATCTGGTTTATCCTCTGGATTATCCGCAAACGTAACCGCCGGTATGAGTAAATGTTGATGAGAGGTGGTGTTTTACGACGGATTGTCACCTTCGAGTCAAAGCAGCAATTTTTGTATTCTAACGCGCCCTACGTTTTACTACGTTTTACTGCTTATAAAGGGGCAAAAGGATAAGAATATACGAGGTTTTAATATGCCAACAATTAAACTACGTTCTCAGATTGGTAGAGATGGAATCTTACATTTAGATATACCGTCCGATTTTAAAGACACTGAAGTAAATGTTACAGTAACCGTTGAAGCGGTTCAAGAAGTCAGTGAAGATTTAGCAAGTAGAAAAGAGGAAAGAAAACCTCGCTATAATGCCTGGGGCAACCCAGTAGTAGAGCAATCTATTACCCAAGCTATTTCAGGAATGCGCCGCCTTCAAAAAACTGTAGCTTTACCTAAAAGTGAAATTCGTGCCATGCGAGAAGAAGGGAGGCGGTTTTGATTGAGTTCGTTTTAGATTGTTTGGTAGCAATTAGCTGATGTTTGGTCGATGAAGATAACGATTATGCTAACGCAGTATTAGACATAATGCCAAACGCCGAAGCATTTGTTCCCGAAATTTGGTCTTTAGAGATTGTCAATACTCTCCTAGTCGCAGAAAGAAGAAATCGGATGACGGTCGAGCAAACTCAAGCATCGATTAATTGGTTACAGTCTTTACTTATTACTATTTTTGGATTACCGCCGCGATGATTGGATTTTTCTGGGAGGTCAGGGATTCATGAGGAAAGGATGATATATAATGATAGTCTATGACAGAGAGAGACATTAAATACTGTTTGGTATTAGGAGAAAAGCTTTGCCACTGATTAAAATACCAAGGAATTATCTGATTGCTGAAGATGAAAATTTTATTACAGCAGACGTGCCAGATTCACTGCTTCAGCTTTGGCAAAAAGATTATCAAAAGGTGGTTAAAGCCAAAGGTATTCTTAAGGATAAAAAAGCGGCAATGCTATCTCATGTAGAGTCTCTTCGTCGGGAGTGGGATGGATGAAATACGTCTATGATACCAATATTTTTATTTATTATTTAGCCGATGACGATATAGTTACTTCTTTTTTCTCCCAAGCTTTTTTGAGTTTGCATCAGATTTTTATCTCACCAATTGTCAGAATTGAGTTACTCAGTTTTCCTACTTTGTCTAAGGAAGAAGAGCAGATAATTGAAGATTTACTCTCACAGTTTGAATTAATTCCCATATTGAGAGAAATTGAATATCTGACTATTCAACTGAAACGACAGTATAAAATCAAGATTCCCGATGCCATTATTGCCGCAACAACATTGAGCCAAAATGGATGTTTGGTCACTAGAAATGTTGATGATTTTAAGGGTATTTCTGGTTTAAATATTAAAAACCCGTTTATTGATGAGGGGTAAATAATAGTAGAAGAGCGAGAATTAAAAGTTGACTTATCTGCAAAGTAGCTTACTACTGGAAACCGATAGCTTGATGACAGCAACCAGTGCCAGGTATTGAAGTAGGAAAAAGCCTATGTTTTCGTTCTATAAATCTCCAAAACTAAGCTTGACAAATTGCCTGAAGTTGTTATATCTTACAGGTTACGAGTCTTTGCGCGAGAGAAGAAAAAACGAGAATCGACCAAAGACCCCCTGTTCCCTTCTCAGATCCACACGCTACGGCTAGGAACATCTCGGCGGGAAAGTGCGTTAGCTAATTCGTACCAACTCCATTTTCCTTTTCCTTTTTCAACTAATTGGAGAAGCACCAATTCAAGTTGGGTTAACTGTACGGTATCTTTCATGATTAATCCTCTATACTTGGGTGAAATAAAACGCCAAATCCTTCTTTTAAACCATAATCTTCAAGGGTTGCTGTGTGAGCATTATTCCACAATTTGTAAGCCAGATCGGGATCGGGTGGCTGTCCAGTGGGATAGCCTAGTTTTTTATTTCTTGATAGGATAATTTAAGAATTTTACCTCCCGCTTTAGATGGTTCAAATAACCTTCCGCTAATAGCTTCTTTCTCTTGCATTATAGATTAATTCATCAGTCCTTTATTTTGATTTTTTAATTTCAGTAACAACCATTTTTCACGAGAACAACCTTCCCCAAAATCCTTTTTCAAGATTTTTGATCCTGTCGAGAGCCTTACGATACTCTTCCATATTGCCTTGCTGCGAGTAAAGTTGTGCCGCTTGATTGTAGTCTGCGATCGCACCTTGGTAATCTCCTAAGTTTTTCTTGGCAAACCCGCGATTGCGGTAGGCATGAGCATAGTCGGGTTTGATTTTAATGGCTTGATTGTAGTCTGCGATCGCACCTTGCTTGTCTCCTAAGTTTTTCTTGGCAATCCCGCGATTGTTGTAGGCATCAGCAAAGTCAGGTTTGATTTTAATGGCTTGATTGTAGTCTGCGATCGCACCTTGTTATCAAGGTTCTGGTATCTCCAACTGACGAAAAATTCTCACAGCAGTAAACTCTACAATTTCTCTATGTCGAGGGATGGCTGTGCGCCGACCATTGAGTGGATTTTCCCAGATGGAATGTTCACTTCCTTCTCGTACCAATTGACAACCCTGTTGACTGAGATAACGCAACAAATCTCGACGCTTCATGAGGCTATCAAAGTCGGTACAATTTGGACATGGGTTGATGCAGAAAATATTAGATAAATTGGTTCTTCTAAATCCGCTTCTGGGTCTGTTAACAACTCATTAGGCAAGGGTAAGGATTCCCCCCTAGATATATTAACTTCTGCCATGTCCACCAGCGCACTGGCTAAGGAACGGCGTACTGCTGCTAGATCATTTCCCCAGGAAATCACGCCAGGGAAATCCAAGACTTCTCCATGGACTCCCTGTTCCAGAAATTTATACATTGCTTTGTAGGTAAGCATCCAATTTATACTCCTTTCTTTCACCGAATTTTTTGATTAATAGATTAAGAACTGAACAAATTGGGAAAAAGCCTATGTTTTCGTTCTAGAAATCTCCAAAACTAAGCTTGACAAATTGCCTGAAGTTGCTATATCTTACAAGTTACAAGTCTTTGTACGAGAGAAGAGAAGAAAAAATTCTTCTTAGTTGGAATGATTATTAAACCAATACTTTTCCCTAATCCAAAAGCAGGGAGGTGACCTTGGACGGCATTTTGTGAGAAGTTTAGGTTATGGCGGTTCAACCAATTTCCTCCTTCTTTCCAGCCGACGCTATCACCGAATTCTTGCCATATCTCCTCATTATACTCTCTCTTCCCCCCAAGACTCTCATAAATTTCTTTCTGGATGCTGAAGCCAAAATTGCCATTACTGTAATGTAGCCAGAGTTGATTGATTATCCGTAAATCTTCACAGGGAAAGCTATCGATATCCTCTATTCTTAACCATCCTGAGCTTGTTCGACCAGCCGCCTGACACATGACTTTACCTGTTTCTTCGTCTGCTTCCTTCCATTTTCCTGCTGCTAGCAAGTCACGAAGTTTGGTGTAGTTAATGCCCCTTTTACTTTTCAATTCTACTTCATTACGAGGAGAGCGAACCGTAAACTCACTTCCTAATTCAGATCGAACTCTATCAAAAAAACTAGCAGGCGGCAGTTTTCCCCCCTGTATATCAACTGTCTGAATTATTCCAACTTCTAGCCAACGGCTACCCTCTAACAAAAGGGGGAAAATGGGCTTTTTTAACTCTAAAGCAAGAGCCAGTTCGCAGTTTACCCAATGAGAGTTTTTAGAGCGAGGAGACATCACCAGCATAAAAACCTGACTTTTTCTGAGGTTTTCTTCAATCACTCTTGGCCATTTATCCCCGTAGTCAATTTTGTTATCTAACCACCAGGGCAATTCGTGCTTTGTAAGAGCCTCTAGCAGCTTATTTACATAGGCTTGGTCTTGACGACTGTAGCTAATAAAAATAGACATTCCCAGAAACTCCTAATCTAATTTTCAACCCCAGCAATCTCTGCTAGAGCCAGTGCATACCGACTTAAATCCTGCCTGAGAGCCTCTAACTCCCTTCGCAATTCAGGTTCTTCTGTCCATTGCTGCTCGTATTCCTTGGGACTGACATCAGCAGGACGCTTCGCTTCCCAAACCTGTAAGCGAGGATGCCACTTGGCTAGAAAACGGCGCAACCCCCGATTCAGGACAGCGATCGCAATACCGCCCACTGAATTGCGAGAAGCCCCCACATCGGGACCAGCTTCCTTGAGAATCTCGCCGGTTGTCCCAAATAAACTATACAGGGAGTTCAAAGCCTCACGCAGCAGCCCTTCTTCACCCTCCAGTGGCTCTACAGCAATGCGAGTCACCAATTCCACATAAAGTGACCATGCAGCCCTTCTCTCAGTCGGATCTGCCTCCCATTCGGCTGAACCAATACCAAAAGGAAGACTGACAGACACTTTCTTCAATACAGCCGGATCGCCCTTCATCTGTTTCCCCTCGCCTCAGCCTCTAATGTTGCCATTCTCCTTTCCAATTATATGACGGGATTTAGCTTATTACTCCCAATATTGGGCTGGGTGGAGAGTGGCGATTGTCCTGAAAAAAACGGCTCCGACTAGATGCAGAAATCGTTAGAATAATCAAAGAATGACTTCTCCTGAACGATAGTCATTTCCGAAACACAACAGGCTCTTTTCTTCTCTCTGTCTCTAGTTAAATTTGTCCCCACTGGGCAAAAATTAGCCAAAATGAGCCAAATAACCTCTCGAAAAGTTCCTCTGGGAAGTTCGATTTTTCCTCATCAACATCGCCTTTCTGCTGAAGAAATAGCGAAAATTGAGGCTGAGGATAAAGCTTTAGCTCGGCGTTGTCGAGAGATTTTTGACCGCGTTTATCCACAATTAGCAGGGGAATATTATGACTGGTTTATTGTCATTGAGCCTGAGAGTGGGGACTATCGCTGGAGCAAATTCTTGATGAAGATTTTCTGCCTTTTTAAATATGATTGTTCCAAACTTACCGTACAAAATCAAAAAAAGAAGACAATTATTGCCGACCAATAAAAAACAATTTTGAGGCAGAATGATAAAGTAGCTCATGTTATCAGAGCGATCGCCGCTTGGGATCAAGGTTCTGGTCGGTAATGCGTTATCCTCAGAAAAGGGAAACTCAACTGTACTAGGCATGAGCAGATGCCCCTTGGTCATCCTGAATCATCTGCCCCAGGATGTTTGCTGCTGCTGTTGCGTCGTAGGGCCACCAAATTGGGTACTCTGATGCCGAGAAGATGACTTGTAGTTCAGCGTCTGGGATTTGTGTGGCTAGGAGTTTAAAGAGTGATCATTTGTCTGACTGGCTCAGATTGTTGACCAGAGGAATTAACTCAGCGAGTGACATGGCTTAAACTTCTAGAGGTGCGAGAATAAATTGATCATATCCAAAAAGGTGGTGAGGAATCATCGTTCGGCCCCGGCGGTGAGGATGTCAAAATTTTTCATAATTGACAAGGTGGGCTATGCCTACCCTATTTTGTTGAAACTTTTAGCACTCTAGTTCACAATAAAGGTAAAGATCGTAAGAGCTACCTTGTAATGGCGGAATTGCTTTCAAGAATTACAGTTAATCCTCGGCAGTGCGGTGGTCGTGCCTGTATTCGAGGAATGAGAATCCGGGTATCAGATGTGTTAGATCTATTTGCGGCAGGTTTAAGCGCGAGAGAAATTCTAGATGAAATGCCTGATCTTGAGGCAGATGATTTGAAAGCAGCGCTTTTATATGCCTCGCGGAAGCTTAATCACCCGGTTTTAGTGGCATGACAATTTGGGTTGACGCACATTTGTCTCCTGCAATTGCAACCTGGATTAGCACTACACTTGAGATTGAAGCTGTGGCTTTGCGTGATCTTGGACTGAGAGATGCTGAAGATACTGAAATCTTTCAGGTTGCAAAAGCTCAAAGAGCTATCCTAATGACCAAAGACAGCGATTTTGTAGATTTAGTTGAGCGACTTGGTTCGCCCCCACAAATTATTTGGCTGACTTGTGACAATACCTCTAATGCCCGGTTGCGTGAAATCTTGAGTGAGACTTTACCCAGGGCTTTAGAACTTTTAGCTGCTGGTGAGACATTGGTAGAAATTAGCGGAGACTAGCTGTACAGGCTAATGAATCCAAGAGCTACCCAATACAAGAGGTCAAATGGCTATTTTCCAATATCAGATTCTTGTGGGGAAGAATTAACCTAATGCTGTGGTCTGGTATGTCGCTTAAGTACAATATGAAACGATAAAATTAACACAATATCAGGGTAAGAGCCTCGAAAAATCTGGCAAATTATCGCAGTTATCTCGGCCGTCCGCTTTTTTTGGTCACTACCACCTTCTCCTGCAAACTAACGCCGTCTCAACAAATTTTTCATCTCTACCCAGATAGAAAGTTGACCACCTAGACTAGCGGGATGAGTGAAAATTCCTTGACGGGGACTGAATAAAAAGGCCAACATAAATAGGGTAAAAGCGACAAGCACGATCGCCGGTCCGGAGGGTAAATTCCAGTAATAACTTAAATACATCCCACTGATACTAGAAATAATACCCACACCCACACCTAAACCCATGACTTGATGAAGACGGGTAACTAAAAGATAAGCAGTGGCTGCTGGGGTAATCAAAAGGGACAAAACGAGGATTACTCCCACCGCTTGGAGACTAGCAACGATTGTCAGGCCGATCAGGAGCATTAAGCCTAAATCTAATAAATTTACCGGTAAACCCGCCGCTTGCGCCCCGATTTTGTCGAAAGTGTAGAATAATAGTTCTTTATACAGGAGCAAAACGGTTAATAAAACGATAACGGCAATAATTAGGGTATCGCGAATGTCCGCAGCAGTAACACCGAGAATATTGCCGAAGAGAAAGTGATTAAGGTCAATTTTGTTGTTTTTTTGGATGAGAGTGATCAGGGTGATGCCAAGGGCGAAAAAAGCCGAGAAAACGATACCCATGGCCGCATCTTCTTTGATTGGGGAACGATTACGGATTAAGTTAATCAGTAGGGTACTGACCATTGAGGCTAGTAAAGCACCCAGTAAAAGATTAAAATTACCAATAAAAGCGATCGCTAATCCGGGTAAGACCGAGTGACTGATGGCATCGCCCAAGAGGGCCAAACGTTGTACCATCAGGTAGGTTCCCACCACCGCACAGATGATCCCGACGATGATAGCTTCAATTAGGGATCTCTGCATGAAACTATACTGTAAGGGTTCGATTAATCCTGTTAATAGATTGTTGCCCATGAATCTGCCTTGGGGTTAAATTTTTCTGATTCTCGATCGAGGTTTTGCTCCTAGGGTCTATCTTCTAAATCGGGGGAGAAGATAGGTTAGGATAATTAGGATTAATTGTAAGTTTTTTCGCTCCTAACCGCCGCCATGGATACCCCCGTTCTCTCCTCAACTTTTTTTCTGACTCTCCTGCTCATGGTGGGATTATTCTTTTTTATTCGCGGTTCCGTCAAAGAGCGTATCGAACAGCGTGTCTATCTTACCAGTACCAGTGACGACCAACTATTAGAACAACTGCGAAATTATTTTGACCGACGTTCCTATCAAGTCAAGGCGATCGAACCCGAACAGAATATTGTCAGATTACAGGGGTTTGTGCCGCCTAGCCCCTTCCTAGCGATATTTTTGACAATTTTGGCGGCCTTGGGTTTATTTTGCTTCTCACTGGTGTTATCGGTGTTATTTCCCGATACTAATCCCTATATTTTTGCTCTTGTGGGTTTATCTCCCCTCGCGGGTGTTTTCTATTGGCAAAAAGTCGGCCGTTTAGAAGAAGTGGCTTTTAAAGTAGAAAGCAAATCTCAGCAAACGGAATTAACTGTCAAAGCCCATCGGGACGAGTTAAGACAACTACAAGATAGTTTAACCTTTCTAGAAAGACAATAAGCTTTTTATGTCCTATGAACGCCTAATTTATCTGGCCGATACCGATGCGGCCGGTGTGGTTTACTTTGCCCATCTTCTCTCGATCTGTCATGAAGCCTACGAGTTTTCCTTAGCACAATTTGGCATCAATATCAAGGATTTTTTTAAAGATTCTCCGGTTGCCCTACCGATTACTCAAGCGGAAATCCAGTTTTTTCGGCCTCTTTTTTGTGGTGATCGCATAGAGATTGATTTCACTGCCCGATCCCTGAGCGAAAACGAGTTTCAATTGCAGTATAAAATTTATTTGACTGAAATCATGGTGGGAAAAGCGAAAACCCGCCATGTGTGCATCGATCCCACCGCTAGAAAAAGAATCCCTTTCCCGGAATCTTTAAAAAATTGGTTAGGATATTTATCAACCCCAGAGGAGACTGGTATTTAAGGGATGATGTGGGCAGATTTAACGATGATTTTAACTAGGGATTGGTGGCACAGTGCTTGGCAATTATTTAACCTTAGTACCGCGAGGATTGTCTGGAATTCTTTTCTGGCCTTTATCCCCTTTATCCTCAGCTTTTGGCTATTTAGGACTACCCTCGATCGTTCCCTACTCTGGTGGTTAATTCTCTTAGTTTTTGTGCTTTTTTTACCCAATGCTCCCTATATTCTCACCGATAGCATTCATTTAATCGCCTATCTTCAGCAGGATTACGCCAAAAGTTTAATTTTTTTAGTTTTAATCCCCCAGTATAGTGTCTTTATTTTCCTTGGCTTTCAGCTATACGTTCTCTCCTTACTTAATTTAAAAAGTTATTGTCAGCAAAGTCAGCTAAAATCAGCAGTTTTACCCCTAGAAATAACTCTCCATTTTTTAAGTGCGATCGGTATTTATCTAGGGCGTTTTCTCCGGCTGAATAGTTGGTATCTAGTCACTCAACCGCAGCAACTATTCTGGAGTTTGCCGAATTTACTGACTAAAAAACCTTTGCTATTCATCTCTGTCTGTTTTTTAATTATTTGGCTACTATACGAGATCAATAAAAGGCTTTACAATCGATTTTTTGGCTACAATTAACGCCTATCGGGAATGTCCACCCTCTGCTCGTCCCTTTCGGATTGATTAAAAGATAAGTAGGTAGGCGTTAAAAACTATCAGATCCCCCCGCCTATCCGCACCCCCCTTATCAAGGGTAGGGCTGTTTCATTTAAATTAAGTACAGCTGATTTTGAGTCAATAAATTTGACTTAAGATTCTCAAGTTTATCTTTTTCTAACCAAAAGAGTTAGTCACAATAATTAATC
>Ga0315900_10001279_pt1 | contig 40297 bp, 32 predicted proteins | sample LakEriMetagenome_FD_203521 | JGI IMG/M metagenome (GOLD analysis project Ga0315900, IMG submission 203521) | Freshwater fungal communities from buoy surface, Lake Erie, Ohio, United States - Buoy 12 MA114 | ecosystem: Environmental > Aquatic > Freshwater > Lake > Lake biofilm | place: USA: Lake...
CGCCCCCACCCCCAGGCCAAGCACCACGCCCACCGTCAGCACCACCCACAGCCGCTGCCGATCCACCGCGTGCCCCATCCCCAGGTACCGACCCTCCCGACCCCGCCGCCACAGCCCGCACGGCACCGCCCCGCGGCACACCGTCCACACCAGCCGTCCCGCCCCGCCATGCCCCTCGTAGCTCCACGCCGGGTGCCGCTGCTCACGGTCCAGCACCTCCGCCCACCGCAACTCCAGCCCGCACTCGCTGCACCGCCCGTCCAGCGGGCACGCGCCCTGCCACCGCATCACCTCACCAACCAGGTCATAGCCGCAACGCGGGCACAGCGCTGGAGGTCGGTCATCAGCATCAGCCAGTACCCGCTGCGCGTCCATGGTTCAACCCTCCACCTTACCCCGCCAGGTCACCCATCGTCCGCCCGAAAAGCAAAGTCCCCATCACCAGCGCCGCCAGCCAACTCACCGCCGCAATCAGCACCCCCGTCGCCAGCCCGTGCCGCACCCGCATGTACAGCGTCAGCGTCCGCCCCCACCACCACGCCATCACCACCGGCGTCACCGCCAGCCACCACACCAGCTCCGGCGCCCGCACCCACAGCCCCCTGGCCAGAACATCAAACTTCAAAGCCGCCAGCACCAGCAGGATCGTCGCCAGCAGCGGCCCCAGCGCATATACCGCGCATCGGGCCACGTGCCGCCGTCGCACCTTCGCCTCCCGCAGCGTCGTGCTGAACAGCAGCGCCGCCAGTGGCATCGCCAGCGCCGCTGATCCGTGCAACGCCAGCACCGTGAACTCCCCACGCAGCGTCTTCGTTGGCACCAGGTTGCCCAGCACCATCCACCCTCTGCCCCAATACGCCCGCCGCTGCGTTTCCATCACGCCTGAGCCAACCGTCACCGCCAGCCAAGCCGCCGCACCCAGCATCAGCAGCACGCCAACAAGCACCGCCAGCCGACAGGGGCACACCCGCGTCTCCATGGCCATGCCGCCGTCCCGCCGCCAGAGCGCACCCGGCCATGCCGCCCGCGCAACTGTCCCCGCCAGCCGCCGCATCATCACCGGCCAAGGCCCTTCGAAGCTCCACCGCGAACGCCCGCCCACCGCCAACAGCCCCCACCGGATCTCCAGCCCGCACTCCACGCACCGCCCCGCCAGCGGACACGCCTCGGCCCACCGGCTCACCTCTCCATCAAGGTCATAGCCGCAACGAGGGCATTTCACACCCGCCAGCGACAGCCTCTTCTCGCCGTCGCATCGGCCCGCCCTGTCACGCACACCGGTCTCGTGCATGCCGCCCACCTCCAGCTCCTCGCGGCATCGCTGGTCCGGACACGGCCAGCATCAGCCCTCAACGAAAAACCGGCTCGCCTCTCTCAAGGCCAGCCGGTGATGGTACATCTGTCCACCCACGCCCCATGGTCACCCGCACCCCGCTGCGGTTCACCAGTTGTTGGCGTTGCCGCCACCACCGCCGTACCCGCCGCCACCGCCCCCGCCGTAGCCGCCACCGCCGCCGCCACCGCGACGGCCACCGCCGCCGCCGTAGCCGCCCCGGCCACCACCACCACCGCCGCCACCGAAGCCACCGCGACCGCCGCCGCCGCCGCCGCCGCCGCCGAAGCCGCCGCTGCGGGGCTCCTTGGGCTTGGCCTCGTTGACCATCAGGTTCCGCCCGCCCAGCGGTTGGTTGTGCAACGCCTCAATGGCGCGACGCCCTTCGTCGTCGTTGGGCATCTCCACGAAGCCGAAGCCGCGCGAGCGACCCGTCTCACGATCGATCACCACCTGGGCGCGAGCAACCGTGCCGTGCGCCGAGAAGGCCTGCTGAAGATCCGCGTCCGTGGTGCTGTACGGGAGATTGCCGACGTAAATGTTCACGATCCAAAACCTCGCCCGAGCCCTGACTTCCAGATTGCGTGCCGATACGTGCGTGCTCGGGCGTGAACATCGCGTCGGACATGGCCGACACCACCCACACGATGGCGACTCGGCCACTTCGAGCGGCAACCCCTCAGGACGCCGCCTGCAAACAGTATAACCCAAATTCTCGAAACTGCTGCAAGCCTGTTCTTTGAGAATTTCTCCCCAGTCCGGTGTCTCCCGGCCCGCCCCCCCCACCCTCGCCACGCCCGCACGCCCGCACGCCCGCCCACCGCCCACCGCCCACCGCCTCCCGCCTCCCCCCTCCCGCCTCCCGCCTCCCGCCTCCCCCCTTGCCCCGCAGCCGCCCACTCCTAACACAACCCTTCACGTCCGGTCGTAGCACGTTGACATCCCCCGGCCAGCCTCCACCACGCGCGCACGAACGCGCTCACACCAAACGCGCAATCCGACCGCCCGCACAGGCCCACCTAAGCCCCTGCAAACAAAGCATCAAACACACTCAGTCCCAGCTTCGCCGCGCGCACGAACGCGCCGCTTCCCCCTTGGGTGGAGCGTCGCTGCATGGTCCCACTCCAGCATCGCCTCCCCCCACCACCCTCACCCCCTCACCCCCTCACCCCGGGAGCCGCCATGTCCGCCACCACCGCCCCGACCGATGCCCAAACCACTCCTGCCGCCGCCCTCGCCAGCCTGCAGGCCGCTGTGTTGCTCGCCGCCACCACCGCCCTGGCCACACTCACCACCCTGGCCCGCCAGACCGACCAGCCCGCTGTCGCCCTCAAGGCCTGCACCACCCTCGTCCATGCCCTCAAGGCCCTCCCTGCCGTCACCGTCAGCCTTGGCCTCTCGCAGCCCCCGCAGCCCGCGACACGCCCAGCCGCAGCAAGCCGTGCTGACACCGCCGCCGCCAACCCGTCTTCGCCACCCGCCGTCACACACCCCCGCCCCCCTGTCGCCCCCACCCGCACCCCCGCGCAGCCGCCCCCACCCGCTCACGCTCATGCCGCCATGTTGGCGCCGTCGCCGCTGCGCACCTCGGCGCCCCCGGCCGCAGGCGGAGGCGGCCCGATCAGCGCGATCGACTCCAGTTCGATGCCCGATGCCACCTCGTTGTACCCCAACACTGCCGCCGCCGGATAACTCCCTTCGATGAGCTGCCGGACCACGCCCCGCACGTTGGGCGAGGCCAGCACAACCTGCTGGTGTCCCTGCGTCGACAGCATCTCCAGCCCGCGTCCGATCTGCGCTGTGATCCGGCCCGCCGTCGTCGGCGGCATGTTCACCGTCGTCCCCACCGCCGAGCGGTCGATGTACCGGTTGATCAGGTCCTCCATCTCCGGATCCAGCGTCACGCAGGTCATCTTCGGCCGGCCCGCCTCATCCCGCGTCGTGAAACGCTGGCAGATCGACCGCCGCAGCGCATGCCGGGCATACTCGGTCAGCACGTCCAGGTCCTTGGTCTTGCCCGCCCAGTCCGCCAGCGTTTCCAGCACGCTTTCCAGATCGCGGATGCACACCCGCTCCCGCAGCAGGTTCTGCAGAATACGGTGCAGGTCGGACATCTTCACCATCGCCGGAATCGTGTCCTCCACCAGCTTGGGCGCCTTGGTCTTCAGCTGCGCCACCAGGTCGGTCACATCCTGCCGGGTCAGCAGATCCGGCGAGTGCATCTTCGCCGCCTCCTGCAGGTGCGTTGCCACCACGCCAGGCGACTCGACCACCTGGTAGTTCAGCGTCTCCGCATGCGCCCGCAGCGCCGGATCGATCCACACCGCGTTGAGCCCGAACGCCGGCTCGGTCGTCGGCAGCCCGTCCACCGGCCCGGTCGATATCCCCGCGTCGATCGCCAGCAGTCGATCCGGGAACGTCTCGCCTCTGGCCACCACCGCGCCCTTGACCTTGATGCGGTACTCCGTCGGGCTCAGCTCCACGTTGTCCTTGATCCGCACCGGCGGCAGGATGAACCCAAGTTCGGCCGCCAACTGCCGCCGAATGCCCGCGATCCGCTCCAGCAGATCCCCGCCCCTGGCCGCGTCCACCAGAATCACCAGCCCCGAGCCCAGTTCCAGTTCCAGCGTGTCCAGCTTCAGCAGCGCCTCCGGCGGCGGCGGCTCCGGGCGCGACATTGGCGCCGCCTCCGCCTGCTGCTGCGCATCCCGCTTCTTCTGCCGCCCGAACCCGCCGGTCATGAACCACGCCACCATCACCAGCGCGGCGCCGATCGACAGCAACGGCAGCGACGGCAGTGGCGTCAGCGCCAGCACCCCAAGGAACCCCGCCGTGATCAGCAGACCCGTCGGCTGCGCCATCACCTGGCCGGTCATCTCCGTACCCAGCTCCTCCTTGCTTGCCGACCGCGTCACCAGCAAGGCCGCCGCGATCGACACCACCAGGGCCGGAATCTGGCTGGTCAGGCCGTCGCCGATGGTCAGCTTGGTGAACACCGTGAACGTCTGTCCCACCTCCCACCCTTTGTCCAGCACGCCGATGGCCACCCCGCCCACCACGTTCACCGCCGTGATGATCAACCCGGCGATCGCATCACCCCGCACGAACTTCGAGGCGCCGTCCATCGCACCGAAGAAGTCCGCCTCCCGCCCGATCCGCTCCCGACGCGCCCGGGCCTCCTGCTCGTTGATGATCCCCGCCGACAGGTCCGCGTCGATCGCCATCTGCTTGCCGGGCATCGCGTCCAACGTGAAGCGAGCCGCGATCTCCGAGATGCGACCGGCACCCTTGGTGATCACCAGGAACTGCACCAGCACCAGAATCAGGAACAGGATCACGCCCACCACCAGCGAGTTGCCCGCAACAAACTCGCCGAACGCCGAGATCACCCCGCCCGCGATCCCGTGCGCCTCCTCAGCGCTGTTCGCGTCGGCCGTGAGAATCAACCTCGTCGAGGCGATGTTCAGCACCAGCCGGAACAGCGTCAGCCCCAGCAGCAGCGACGGAAACACCGAGAACTCCAGCGGTTCCTTCATGTAGATCGTCGTCATCAGCACGATCACCGACACCGCGATGTTCGCCACGATCAGCAGGTCCAGCAGCATCGGCGGCAGCGGCACCAGCAGCACCGCCAGCAGCGACACAAAGCCGATCGGGATGATCAGCCCGCGATACCGCTGAATGAACTGGGCCCACACCGGAATGTTCGGATTCACTGCAACAGCCATGTCGGTCCTCGGTTGGTCCTCAGTCGTTTCTCAGCCGCCCCCCCACCCCCCGCTCACCGCTCACACCGCCGCCCGCTCCCGCTGCTCCTCGCCCGCCTCCTGCTCGCCGATCGCCCGCTGCGCCTCCTCCGCCTTGCCGCTCGCCCGGAACACGAACGCCAGCACCTCGGCCACCGCCTCATAGAACCGCGAGTCGATCGGCCGACCCACCGGACACGTCGCGTACAACGCCCGCGCCAGGGGTGGCTTCTCCACGATCGGTACCCCGTGCTGCCGGGCCAGCTCGCGGATCCGGAACGCCAGGTAGTCCGCCCCCTTGGCCACCACCACCGGCGCATCGGTCTGCCCCGGCTCATACCGCAGCGCCACCGCGAAGTGCGTCGGGTTGGTCACCACCACGCTCGCCTTGGGCACCCCCTCCTTCAGCCGCTGCGCCACCATCTCCCGCCCCACCTGCATCCGCTTGGCCTTCACAAACGGATCGCCTTCCATGTTCTTGAACTCGTCCTTGACCTCCTTCTTGGTCATCCGCAGGTCGCGCAGCCGCTGCCATTTCTGATACGCGTAGTCCACCAGCCCGATCACCAGCATCGCCGCCAGCAGCCAGGCAGACATCTTGATCAGCAGCCAGAAGATCGCACCCAGCCCCGCCGACGCCTCCAGCATCGGCAGCCCCATGATCTCCTTCAGGTGCGCCTGCACGAACAGCCACATCACCGTGATCGCGAAGGTCAGCTTCAGGATCGACAGCCCCGTCTTCACCAGCCCCTTCTTCCCGAAGATCTTCCCGAACCCCTTGATCGGGTCCAGCTTGTCGATCTTCGGCTCCAAAGGCTTGAGCGTCAGCATGAACCCCACCTGCTGAATCTGCGCCAGCGCCACCACCGCGAACATGATCACCATCACCGGCCAGCTCGTCCACAGCCCGTGCCCAAGCGCCCACACAAACAGCTGTGGAGCCGACTCCGCGGCCTTCTGGCTGTCGGGGATCTCCCCCGCCAGCAGCCGCCGCATCAGCGCGCCCATTCCCGACACCATCATGTTGCCGAACAACCACACCAGCACGATGCCCCCGATCAGGTCCGTCACACCCGAAAGGTCCATGCTCTTGGCGACGTTGCCCTCCTCGCGAGCCTTGCCCAGCTTGCGCGACGAGGGCTGCTCAGTCTTTTCGCCCATGTCCTCAGCCACCGCCCACCTCCCCTCCGCCCGGTCCGCCGGCGTTGGCGCCGCGCCCCGGAGCCGACGGCGGGCTGGTCGGGTCCTGCCCGTACTGCACCATCTTCGCGCCCATCTCCCCGATGTGCTGGTCCACCGCGTGCTGCATTGCCGTCAGCCCTCCCACCAGCGCCAGCAGACCAAGCCCGATCTTCAACGCAAACCCGATCGACATCAGGTTCATCTGCGGCATCGTCCGCGTCAGGAACCCCGACGCCACCGTCTCAAGCAGAATGATCGCCAGCACCGGCGAGCTCACCCGCAACGCCAGCTCCGTCCCCGCTGACACCACCCCGGCCACCAGGTCCAGCGGCGCCATGCCCACCGCAAAGCCCCCCGGGGCCACTTTGGCGAACGACTCCGCCACCGCCACAAACATCGCCTCAAGGCCGCCCAGCGCCATGAACACCCCCAGCGCCACATACAGCATCAACTCGCCCAGCAGATCCGAGTCGCTCTCCATGGCCGGGTTGTACACCGTCACCAGCCCGAACCCCATCTGCTGCCCCATCAGCGCCGCGCCGAGCTGCACCGCCACCACCGGCAGCATCGCCAGCAGCCCGATGATCACCCCCAGTGCCACCTCGGTCATCACCACGAACCCCAGCCCGAACACGTCCGTCGGCAGCGACACCGCCGGCCCCGCCGGCAGCGTCGGATACACACACAGCGTCAGGCTGAAGGCGAACAGAATCTTCACCCGCGTCGGGATCGTCATGCTCGCCAGCAGGGGCGCGAAGATGAACAGCCCCGAGAGCCGGAACAGCACCAGCAGAAACGGCATGACATGGGCGTACAGGCTTTCCATGCTGGCTCGTCCGCACCCCCCGACCATCCTGCCCCCCCCCCCGGATCAGTCGCCGCCCCGCCCCCGCGGTTCGCCGCACTCAGATGTGCAGCAGGAACATCTCCTTGGTGAACGCCACCACCCGCGCCACCAGCCAGGGCAGCAGCAGGGCCGAAGCCACGATCATCACCACGATCTTGGGCACGAACGTCAGCGCCTGGTCCTGGATCGACGTCACCGCCTGCAGGATCGAAATCACCAGGCCGATCACCAGCCCCGCCAGCAGGATCGGCCCCGCGATCTTCAGCGTCACCAGCAGCGCCATCCGCACAACCTCAAGCACCGATTCGTCGTAGTGCATCACATGCCTCCGGGCCGTCGCCGGCCACGCCTCACACCAGTCCCGCCCGCACCGCGTTCAGCACGCCCACCGGCCCCACCGCCGCCGCCTGCTCCGCCAGCCGCAGCGCCGCATCGGTCGCCGGCAGAACCCCGCTCAGCGCCTCCGGGGGCAGCCCGCCTGGCTGCACAAAGCTGGTCATCAGGCTGCCGCACACCAGTTGCCACCCGTCCACCAGCACGAACAGCAGCAGCTTGAACGGCAGCGAGATCAGCACCGGCGGCAGCATCATCATGCTCATCGAGATCAGCAGCGCCGAGATCACCATGTCGATCACCAGGAACGGCAGGTACACCCGGAACCCCATCAGGAACGCCACCTTCATCTCGCTGAGCACAAACGCCGGGATCAGCGTCACCATGTCGATCGACTCGGGGTCGATCGTCTCCGGACGCGAGGTGTCAATCCCGCGGTAGTTCATCACCATGTACAGGCTCGACCAGTTCCCCGTCGCCGCGATCTGCGTGTACATGAACTCGTGCAGCGGCTTGCGGGCCGCCTGCCACAACTGGTCGTACGTGGTGATCTGCCCGCTCCGCCAGGGAACCAGAGCCTCGTCGTTGATCCGCTGCGCCGTCGGTGCCATCACCAGCATGGTCATGATCAGAGCCAGCCCCAGCAGCACCTGAGACGGCGGCATCTGCCCCGCGCCAAGGGCCTGCTTGAGCAGCCCGAGCACGATCACGATCCGCAGGAAGCACGTGCACATCAGCATGATCGACGGCACCAGCCCGATCACCGTCAGCACGATCAGAATGTTGATCGCCGTCGACAGCCCGCCCGCCGGCTGCTCACCGCCGCCGCTCCCACCGCCAGCCGCGGCCCCGGGCCCCGCGCCCGTCGCCCCGCCCCGCACCGTCGGCAACGCATCGGCCGCGCCCGCCAGCAACGCCAGCGGGTTGCTCAGGTCCGGAGCCGCCGGCAACGGCGACGCGCCCGTCGGCATCACCAGGGGCGTGCCCTGCCCGAAGGCCGAGCCGCCCAGCAGCGCCGTCAGCAGCCATGCCGTCATCACCAGCCACGTTCTCATCGGCCGCCTCCCTTCGCCCCGTCGCTCCGGTCGCCCCGGCTGGCCCACAGGCCCGCCAACTGGCTGCGAAGCCCGGATCCGCCCACCGGCCGGATCGCCTCCGCCGGCGCATCGGCATTCCACAGTTCAACCTGGTCGCCCTCGGCCGTCCGCTTCACCGTGCGGCCGGCCGTCGGCCTGCCTGCTGTCGCCGGGTCGGATTCCCGCTCCAGCTTGGAGACTATGTCCTTGAAGCGGTTGTGCCAGGACCCCTCGTCGGCCTCGGCCACCTTGCCAAGCAGCCCGGCCACTTCGTCGGCATCACGCAGTTCGCACAGCGTGCTGAAGCCCCCGCTGCACCCCTTCACCGGCAGGGCATGGCTCAGCAGCAGCACCCGTCGATCCAGCTTCAACAGCACCAGGCTGTGCCCGCGTGCCGCCGGATACCGCCCCAGCACCTCCAGCACACCCGCCGGCGACTTGCCCGCCGCACCCAGCGACGCCGCCAGGCCCGTATTCATCCTCGCCACCTTGCGGAACACCGCCGCCGCGATCACGATCACCGCGATCACCACCGCAAGCGGAGCCGCCATCGACAGCACCTCGCCCGTCGCCGACGTGCCCCCGTCCGCAGGAGCCGTGCCCGTTTGCGCTGCGGCCGACTGCCCGACAACGGCCGCCGGGGGCCGGGGCAGCGCCGGACGCGCCGGTCTGGCCGGCTGGGCCGTCTGGGGCTGGCTCACGGCCGATGAAGACGCGGCCCCGCCGGATGGCATGGCCGACACCGACGCACCGATGCTCAGCAGCACACAGGTTGTCGCAATCACCCACCCCGATGCCGTGCGTCGCATGTCAGCCCTCCGTGGCTTTCAGCCTCCCCCTCTCACCGTCGCCGGTTCCACCGGCACGGCCCGCCGCAGAAACACTCAGCCCGCCGCACGAGCCTGCGGGGTGTGCGAAACGATCTCATTGATGCGCACGCAGAAGTTGTCGTTGAGCACCAGAACCTCGCCCCTCGCCACGGGCCGGTCGTTCACATAGATGTCCACCGGGTCACCCGCCAGCTTGTCCAGTTCCACCACCGAGCCGTCCCCCAGCCGCAGCACATCCTCAACGAGCATCCTCGTACGGCCCAGTTCGATCTTCACATTCAGGTGCACATCGCCCAGCAGGTCGATACCCGCCGGCTTCTCGCCGGACCCGCCGGAGACGAAGATCGGCGGGTCAAATGGTGACGGAATGTGCTCCCCGCCGATCGCCCGACCGCCGGTTGTGCCGCTGTTTGCGCCCCGCGAGCTGCCGCCGCCGTCGTCTTGTGCAGCCGCCTCCGCCTGCAGGGCCGCGATGTCCAGCCCCGCCAGCGGGTTGCTCAGATCAACCTCGTTGCCGGCAGCGCCCGGAGGCGGCGTAACCGGCGGCGGAGTCGGCGGAGCCGATGCGGTGCCCAGATTGACGGCCGCGACCGCCTCCTGGGCTGCCTTGAGAGCTGCCTGAATATCCGCGTCAGATGGGATGTTGGAACTGTCGGCCATGGCGTACTCCTGCGAGATGGCCTGCAGGATCGGCCGAAGCTGCCGGCTACGGAGCACTTTGCGCCGTTGGTGGGGTGTTCCCCGGCGCCAACGCGCAGAATCCGCGCCTGGTCACTCAATCTGGAAGCCGCGAGCCTTGGGGATCATCACCCGCTCGATGAGGGGTTCACCCTTGTCATCATTCCCGAAGATCTTCTCAAACATCGCCGAGAGCTGGCGATTGAGCGCCTGCCGGTCCGGCTCCTTGAGCTGGGTGTGCTGCGCCCGCGAGATGATCCGTGAGATCTCCTCAAGCACTTCGGCATTTCGCTGCTTGAGCTTGTTCTCCACGGTCTCCCGGTTTCGTTCCTTGGTCTGGATGAAAATCGCCAGGTCCCACAGCCAGACCTTGCCGGTCTGCAGATTCTGGAACTTGTCATCCACCACCTTGATTTCGATGGTCTTGTCGCCCGTGACGGTCACCAGCTGGCTGGGGTCCACCTCCGCATGGGTGGCCTTCGGCCGCATGGCTTTGAACAGAACGAACAGCGCAGCCGCCTCAAGCAACATGACCACGCCGACGATGCCGATGGTCTTGATGGGCAGTCCGCCGCTCTTGGCGACCGGCTTGTCAACCTCGGGCGCCGGCTGCTCGGGCTTCTTTTCTTCCTTGGCCGACATGCGGTGTGCCTCGCGGGGTGATGGCTCCCGACCGGTGAACTCCGATCGGCTCCCGCGTCATCGGCAACTCCTGCGCTCGGCCTCAGTTGCCGACGGCCACCCATGCGTGGGCCTGTCAAACCCCATCGCCTATGCGGCCTAGGCGGCCTCACGCAGGTGCAGGGCACGGTCCCGATAAACCACCAGCCGCAATCTGGCCCGCAGTTCGCGTCCTCGAAGTCCGTCACAGGCCCCATAGGCCAGCTCGAGCATCAGGCCGTACAACATCTCTTCCCGGCGGGTTATCCGCTTGGCCAGGCCGGTCGCGTGCGCTCGGAAGACCAGCAGAACCAGCACGCCAGCCAGCAGCGGCACGAACCTCTCCAGCCCCGACCCCGCCGCGGCCTCCACTGCCAGGGGGGCCAGGATGCCGGCCGCCATACCGAACAGGGCCAGCACGCTGACAATCGGCGCCGCGACCGCGCCCATGCCGCACAGGGTGCGGGCGAGGCTGGGCAGTTGCAACTGTTCCCGCCGCTGATGGGCGATCAGATCGATCTGCAGGCGGACTTCGCAGGCGTCGGCGCCGCGGTCGATCAGATCAAGCGTCGCCGGCACCAGCGGATGAGCCGCCAGCCTTGGGGGAAGGGCCGCCAAGGCCCGCTCGCGGCCCTGCGGGTCGGCGAAGGCCGCCTCGGCGAGCGCGTCGACCACGGCGTCGGGCTCGAAAGCGGGCAGAGCCGTCGCCGGGGTGAGCCATCGCCGCAGCGGACGGCTGCGCAGCAGCAGCGCTGCGCCGATCACGCTTGCCGCACTCAGGATGAGGAACTGGCCGAGCGTCATGCCTTCTCCGGCATTACCGACCGAGCACCAGCAACTGCTGCAGCAGTTCGTCGGTCGTGGAAATGACCCGCGACGATGCCGAGTATCCCGTCGAGGTCTGGATCAGGTCGATGAACTCGCGGGCGAGGTCCACGTTGGACAGTTCCAGCGAGCCGCCCACCAGCCGCCCGGCGCCCAGACTGCCCGGCGTGGTGACCAGGGGCGTTCCGGAGTTGGGGCCGGTGCTGAACAGATTGCCGCCGTCATCAACCAATCCCTCAGGGTTCGCGAACACCGCGACGACCACCTGCCCGACTGTGCGGACCAGTCCGTTGGAGAACGACCCGGTGATGATGCCGTTGTTGCCCACCGAGAAGCTCGTCAGGCTGCCCACCGGGATGCCGTCCTGGAACGTGGCCGCAAGGTCGGAGGTCTGAGAGAAGGCCGTCACCGTCGCGGTCGGCGAAGTGAAGAACAGCTGCATGGTCAGCGGGGTGACGGCGCCGGTGTTCTGCCGGTCGATGCTGATCTGGAAAGGCTCGGCGATGACGGGCTGGCCGTTGCTGTCGAAGGACAGCGTGCCGGTGCCGGCGCGGAGATCCACATCGGTGTCATCGGGGCTCTCGACAAAGTACCTCCAGCGGGTGCCGCTGGAATCACGGTCGATCAGCACCATGGTGATGTCCACCGACACCGGGGTGCCCAGCGAGTCATACGCGACATAGCTGGTCCGCACCGATTCGCCCGAGGCCTCTCGCGGCAAGCCGCCGCTGGTGGCGCGGGAGAAGTTGATGGGAGAAGGCACCGCGACGGGGTTGCCCGCGGAATCCAGGATGCGAAAGTCACTGGTCTCAATGTTGATGGAGTTTGCAGTGCCGACATTGCCGGTGATGGTCAGCCGCCCGCCAACGATGGCGACGCCGGGCACGCCGCCGTCGGGGTTGGCGCCGGTGCTGGTGTCGATGCCAATCGCCTGGGTGAGGAAAGCGGACAGGTCATCGAACGTGGACGTGGCCGTGATCTCAAACCGCGCCGTCGGGAGCGTGCGTCCGCCCTTTTCGGCGCCCTGAATTTCGATGAACTGCCCGACGCTGAGGATCGGCACCGCGCCGGTGGCGCCGGGCTGGTTCAGGCTGGTGAGCAGATCCGTTCCGACAATCGCCGGGTTGCCGGCGGCGGTGGAGGCCAGAGCGATTGACTCGCTGACCGATCCGGAGTTGGCCACCGTGCCGTTGGCCCTGAGGTTGCCGGTGAATCGCACCTCACTGGTCGCCTGTGCCAGCCGCATCTGCCCGACCGGAATGTTCAGGGGCACGAGCTGGCCGGGACGGACGTTGAACTGCTCGTCAATCGGATAACCCATCACCCGCTCGCCGGAGATGGTCACCAGGTCGTTGGTCGCGTTCTGGCGGAAGGTGCCGGCGCGGGTGTAGAACTGCTGGCTGCCCCGCTGCACCACGAAAAACCCGTCGCCCTCAATGGCCAGATCACGGGCGTCGCCCGTTGCCGCGAGCGATCCGTTTGAGAAGTCACGCTGCGTGCCGGCGATGGTCACGCCCAGGCCGATCTGCGCCGGGTTGGATCCGCCGCTTTCGGCCGACGGGACCGACCCAAGCGAGATGTTGCGCGAAAACTGCGTCGCAAAGAGCATGCGGTTGCTCTTGAACGCCGTGGTGTTCACGTTGGAGATGTTGTTGCCGATCACGTCAAGCCGGCGGGCGTTGGCGTTCAGACCGGACAGAGCGGAGAACATTGCGGTGGTCGAGGCCATGAGGAACCAATCTCCGGGGATGCAGGGCGGGCGGCACAAGGCCGCGGCGGGATCAGAATGCGGAGGATCGCGGGCTTCCGGCCGGATGTTCGCAACCGGTATGCCGCTCAGATCAGGCGGAGCGGGAGGCGTTGACCTTGGCCATCAGTTCGGCCAGACTGCCGGTGGGCACCCCCACACCGGGCAGGGGCAGGATGCGGGGCGGCTGAGTCGCCGTCGGCATCACCGCGACGCCGTTGACGGCCACCAGCCCGTTGGCGTCGGCCTTGAGCGGTGTGGGGGCCGCATCGGCGGGCAGGTCGGGCACGGCGATCACGCCGTCGATGCGCGTGACGGGTCCGTTTTCCGCGTCAATTCTGCCGGTGATCTGCCGGGTGCGGACGTCGAGCACGAAGGCCTTTCCGTCGATCAGCACGGCGGCGGTCTCCATTCCAGCCGCCTGAGCCGCATCAGCAGCGGAGGAGATCCGCTGGAGTTGTTCGGGCTCCAGGTAGGCGTCCGTCCGCGGCGCAAGGGTGACCGGCAGGTTGCTGTTCAGGGCTCCGCCCTGAGCCTTGCTGAGCAGGGTGGCAAAGTCGGCGCTCGGCGCCGCCGGGGCGTCGGGCGTCTGGCCGGTCATCCGAACCCCGGTCGACGCGCCGGCGAGTTTGCGAAGCAACATGGATGCGTCTGTGGTCATAATCACTCCGGAGGACGTCCGCCGGCGGCGGACGTGAAGGGCATGCCTGCCGTCGGCGGCTGGCTGACGAGCGGCACAGCCGGGGTGGATGCGGGCGCCGGGGCTGGAGGTGCGGGCGGTGCCGGCGGCGCGGGCGGATTGGTGTTGGTCGGCGGGTTGGTGTTGGTCGGCGGGTTGGTGTTGGTCGGCGGCGTATTCGGTCTGGGATTCGGCGGGGTGTTCGGCGGCGGGACGATCTGGCCGGCGATCTCCTCGATCTTGCCGAAGGGAATGCGCCAGCCGCCGGTGATGTTCAGCACCGGTCCATCGCGGGTACGGCTGACCGAGATGACCTCGCCGGCGACCTGCTGATTCTGTTCGTTCCGACCGGCAACCAGCGAGCCCACCAGGTTGCCGGCTGTGGCAAACTGGTTCTGCGTCACCAGATTGTTCAGCTTGGTCTCCAGCGACAGGTTGCTCTCAATGGAGCGGATGGCGGAGATCTGCTGCAGCAGGGCGTTGGAGTCGTTGGGCTTGGTCGGATCCTGCGCTTGCAGTTCCGAGATCATGATCTTCACGAATTCCTCGCTGGACAGCTCGGAGAACCGGTTGCTGGCCTGAGTGCGAGAGGATCCGGAGGCTGGGGCGACTGTTGACATGAGCGTTTCCTGGGTGGATCGGTCGGGCCGGCGGGCGGGTCAGGCGGTCACGCGGACGCGGCCCCGGGCGGTGTCGATCACCATGGGTGCAGAGATGAGCAACTCCGGGGCCAGTGCAGCATCACCGGCTGCCGAGGTGTTCGCCCTCGGGTCATGTGCCTCCGATCCGGATCGGTCGTTGCCGGAATGGCTCTGCTGCTCACCCCCACCGCCGACGTCGCCCCGGAACTGGCGGGGGTCGGCCTGGGACTGTCCGGACGGCGGGCTGGGCGTCTGCGGTGCCGGCTGGGCGGACTGGGGCTGAGCCAGCACCGGTGAGAGGCTGGGCGACAGTTCCACTTGAGCACGATCAACACTCAGCCCCTTGGCCTCCAGCGCTGAGCGAAGGCTGTCCAGCGATGAGGCCAGCAGTTCGCGGGCCTGCTCGCCGCCCACCTGAAATCGCAGCTTGGCAGCGTCGCCTTGCATGCTCAGATGAACCCGCATCTGGCCGAGGCCCTCAGGGTGCAGCCGCACCACCACACTCCCGGAAGAGGCCGGATTGGGCGGGGTGATCTGCGAGGAGGGCGACGCCGTTCGACCGACGGGCGTCGGCCGGCCGCTTCGCGAGCGGAGCTGGGACTCAACGGCATTGATGGCCCGCTGCACCTGTGCGGCGAAACCGGGGCTGGCCGGCAGGGCCTGGGCATCGGGCCGGGCTGCACCGGCCGACACGGCCGATCCCGAGGCGGCGGTCGTTGACGTGGCCGATGCGGCCGACCTGCCGCCAGCGGCCTCCGGCCTGGCCGCACCGGGGGCAGACGACGACGGCGAGGCAGAGGCGGTGGATTGCCCAGCGGACGAACTCTCGCCGGAGCCCGCAGACTCCTGCCGGGCCGGGACCGACGGCATCGCAGAAGCCGAGATGTGATCTGCGCTTCGAGCCGCCAGAGGATCCGCCGGCGATTTGACGGTCGCACCGCCGGAGATTGAGCCACCCGCACTGCGGCTGGCGGACCGCATCAGTCCCAGCGGATCAGCGCCGAACACGGTCGGACGCCCCGCCGGCAACGCAGCATCTGGCTGCATCAACAGCATGCGATTGAGCGAGTCGATGGTCATCGGCTGATCAAGGCCGCCACCCGCCTGGGCGAGTGCGCCGGCATCGGCAGCCGCCGAACCCGGCCGGCCCTGCGTCGGGGTATCGCCCGGCGAAGGCACCGGGCTGCTCGCTGGGGAGTCGGTTCCTGTCACGGCAGCAGCAGCTCCAGCGTCGCGACCAGCCGAGTCCGCCGAGCGCAGGGCTTCAAGCGTGCTTATCGCTGCCCCGGGGCGATCAGAGCCGATCGATGACGTTGCGGCAACGCCAGCCGGCCCGACGACGCCGGAAGCGTTGGGCGTGACTGTGTTCGTTCGGCTGCCGGTCGTCAACATGATCTGCGACTCACGGTCCAAGCCGGCATCACCGCCTGGGAACACCATCGTGAGGTCGATCACCTGATCAGCGTCGTTCCCGGGCATCACGTCGCTGGCATCGCCGTCTTTCAGCGCGGCTGCTTCAGATGCGTCCTGCTCCTCAGCCGTGTCCGCCTGATGCTGCTCGGCGTCGGTCGCCTGAGCGTCGGTGGACGACGCGGCGGGCTCGTCGATCGCGGGTTCCCGCCGTTCCTGCGCGGCCGAGAGGCCTTCCTTGCGCTCCCGCAGGGCACGCTCGAAGGTCGACTCTTCGACTGCCGAGGGGCGTTCACCCGCGGTGTTGCGGGCTCGGGAGGGCTTGTCCACGCCTGCGGATCCGCCGGCGCGGCCCGGGGCACCGATGGACATGCCGGAAAGAAGCTCGGTTACACGCTTTGCGGTTTGGGCTGTGAGTTTCATGGTCGACCGGCGCTGGCGGCGGCGGGAGGAGCTTCCACGCCGCGGGTGCGGAGTTGCTCAAGCAACTGCGCTGCCAGCCGATCGTCGGTCTTGATGAACTCGCCGAGAATGCGACTGCGGCTCTTCTCGGCCATGGCGGCCAGGTAGGTGATCACCTGATCGAGCTGTCCCGTGTCGATGAGGGCCTGGAGCACCTTGCGTCCGTCGGCAGGCTGCTGCGCCTCCAGCGCCGCCAAAGCCGCCTTGAACTGCTCGGTTTCGGCGGCCTTGCTGACATCGGCCTTGCGCTGCTCGAAACGCTTCTCACGATCAGCGAGCTGCTGCTTCTGGGTGTCAATTTGCGCCTGACGTCGATCGACCTCGGCCCTCAACTGCCGGAGTTCGTCGCGCAGCCGCTCGAGATTCTGGCGAGCAAGTTCGTCGTTCATCTTCTGACGCTCGATCTTCTCAGCGGCAGGCTCGGGCGGCTCGCTCATCTTGAGGGCCTCGGCGGCCTTCTTGTCAGCCTCGGCCTGAGCGGCTTTGTCGGCCTCAAGGCGACGGTTCTGCTCGGGAACGGTCTCCGCGAGCAGATCCTTGATCTGCCGGAGCCTGGCGACGTCAAGCCGGTCGGTCGCCCAGAGCATGCCGACGAATGACACCACTCCAAACAGGTTGATGAAGGCAAGAACAATGGCGGCTGTTGCAAGACTCTTCATGCAAGGGCTCCGGGATCGTTCGCGTCGGTCGAGAGCGGCTGATCAGCTTGCGATCTGAGCCGCGCCCGCATGATGTTCTGATCATCCTGCTCGAGGGCCTCGCGGCGGGCCTGCTCTGCCCGGAAGCGTGCCAGGGCCCGGTCGCGCAAGGACTGCACGGCTTTGCGGCGGATGCCGGCCTTGAGCAGATCGGCCCGGGCGGCCTCGGCCTTGACCGAGGCGCCGGCCATCTCGATGGCGGCACGCTGCAGCCGGAGCGTGCCGTGCAGTGCGGCGGCCGACCCGGCGCGCACCTCGGCCATATTGACCGGAGACGGAGCAGCCGCGCGGCCTTCAGCGGGCATGAGTCGACTGCGAAGGGTGTCTCGGCCCTCGCGAAGCTCGCCGGCGATGCGCTCGGCCCGCTGGCGGATGGCCAGTACGGCAGCATTGGCGGCGGCAAAGCGTGCCTGCTGCGCCTGCTCGGCGCGTTCGCGCATTTCAAGGACGGACTGGAGTTTGAAGCGGAAGCGGGGCATGGGTGGAGCCGAAAGGAGCGGCGGGCGGTTCAGCGAGCGGACGTTGCGGCGGGCTGCGGGGCGGGCCGGCCGGGGGCGACGACGTTGGCGTTGCCGGCCTCGAGCGCGAGCTTGACGGCCTTTGCGCGTGCGTCGGCGAAGGCTTCGGGCTTGTTGGAGGCCTGCTGGAGAATCTCGCAGATACGGGGGAAGAAGTCAATAGCCAGATCGGTCTCGGGGTTGGCGCCACGGACGTAAGCGCCGATCTGGAGCAGTTCCTCGACCTGGCGGTACGAGGCGAGCAGGCGGATGATCTGACGGCGGGCGGTGGTGTGGGTGGGGTCGCAGACATCGGAGGCGACACGCGAGACCGAGTCGAGCACATCGATGGCGGGGTAGTGGCCCTTCTGGGCGAGGGTCCGGGAAAGGATGATGTGGCCATCGAGGATACCGCGGGCGGCGTCGGCCACCGGCTCGGTCATCTCGTCACCCTCCACAAGGATGGTGTAGATGCCGGTGACTGAGCCGGCAGCGGCAGGGTTTCCCGGCCAGCGCGGGTCCAGAGCTCCGGCACGCTCAAGCATTCGGGCCATGGCGGAGAAGACACTGGGCGTGTATCCCTTGGCGGTGGGCGGCTCACCGACTGACAGGCCGATCTGCCGCTGGGCGTGGGCGAACCTGGTGACCGAGTCCTGCATGAGCAGCACGTGCTTGCCCTGGTCGCGGAAGTACTCGGAGATTGTGCAGGCGGCCATGGCAGCGCGGATGCGCATGAGCGGGGACTCATCTCCTGTGGAGGCGACGACGACCGACCGCTGCAGAGCCTTCTCGCCCAGGACGTGCTCGACGAAGTCTTTGACTTCGCGACCACGCTCGCCGATGAGTGCGAGGACGTTCACATCGGCCTGGCTGTGGGCGGCGATTGAGGCAAGCAGGGTGGACTTGCCCACGCCGGGACCGGCGAACACGCCCATGCGCTGCCCCCGACCCAGGGTGGTCATGACATCGATGGCGCGAACGCCGGTGGCGAGCGGCTGGGTGACGCGGGAACGGCTGAGCGGGGGAAGGGGCGCGGGGTCCAGTTCTCGCGGGGTCAGATCGTGCAAAGGCCCCTTGCCGTCGATGGGTCGGCCGAGCGCGTCGACCACGCGGCCGAGCATCGACGGGCCCACGCCGACGGTGCGCGTGGACTGGATGCCGACCACCGGATCGCCCGAGCGGATGCCGCCGACGGGACCGAGCATCATGACCACGGCCTGCTGGCCTGAGAATCCGATGACCTCGCCGAGAGTGGAGAACTCGTCGGGCTCGGGCACGCCGAGACTGGCCGAGAGGGCAACATCGGCGGTAAGGCGGGGAAGACGGACCAGCGAGCCGACGGGCAAAGGCAGATCATGCACCAGCACGGTGAGCCCGCGGAGGGCGGCGACGCGACCGGTGACCTGAATGGGCTGCACGGCGGCGGCGGTGTGCAGGCTGGAGGCGAAGATGCTCATGGCTTGCCTCCGGCGGGCGAGGGCGGGGCGGAAGAAGCTGGCGGTGCGGCGGGCGGTGCATCGGGCAGCAGAGCCTCGGTGATGCGTTGGAGCTGGGTGGCGATTGAGGCATCCAGTTCGCCCCCCAAGCCCATACCCGAGCCGCTCTGGCTGTCGGCAAGCCGCGCAACGCACGAACCCCGGCCCAGGGCCGGGTCGGTCAGCAGTTCAACGTGTTCAACGGCGGTGAAGCGGCTCATCAGGCCGGGCAGAGCCTCGGCGACCAGCTTCTTGTCATCAGGGTGCACGCGAACGATCAGGCGGGTGGCGCGCAGGACCATGGTCAGCACCGACTCGAGCTGGGCGTTGACGATGGACGGATCGGCGGCGACGGCCCGCTTGGTGATGCGCTCGGCCAGGAGCACAGCAAGACGGACGAGATCACGACGCGCATCGGCGACCATGGCGGTGCGCCTTGTCTCAAATTCAGCCAGTGCGGCCGACCAGCCGCTCTCGATGCGGCGGAGCAGTTCGGCATTCTCGGCGAGAGCGGCCTTGCGGCCCTGCTCGGCCCCAAGGCGGTGCCCTTCGGCCAGGCCATCGGTGATGCCTTCGGTCCGTCCGAGGCGTGCGGCGTCAGAGATGAGCCGCTTGCGCTCGGCGGCGGCGGCGGCGAGCACCTCAGAGGCCTGTCGCTGGGCGGCGGCGACGACCATCTCGCCCTGGCGGCGCAGGTCGCCAAGATCAAGCGCGACGGCCTGCTTGAATGCATTCTGCGCCTGGTTGGCTTTGAGCAGTCCCATGGGTGTGGCTCAGCTTCGTGCGGGCGGGACGGAGGGTCAGACCAGCAGTTCAGTGTCACCGCCCCGGCCGGAGATGATGATCTCGCCGGAGTCCTCCAGACGACGGACAATGTCGACAATGCGCTGCTGGGCGGCCTCGACATCGGACACCTTGACCGGTCCCATGAACTGCATGTTCTCGCGGATCATGCCGGCGGCACGCTCGGACATGTTGCGGAAGATCTTGTCCTTGAGCCCGTCGGAGGCGGTCTTGAGCGCCAGGGTGAGGTCGTCGTTGTCCAGCTCCTTGAGGATGGACTGGATGCCCTTGTCGTCGACGAGCTTGATGTCCTCGAAGACGAACATGAGACGGCGGATCTGCTCGACCAGATCGGGATCGTCGGACTCCAGGCCTTCCATGATGGACTTCTCGGTGGCGCGATCGGCGAGGTTGAGGATCTCAGCGACGGTCGGGATGCCGCCGGCCTTCTCCATGCTCTGCATGAGCATGCTGGAGAGCCGTGACTCGAGACCTTTTTCAACCTCTTTGATGACTTCGGGGTTGGTCTGCTCCATGTTGGCGACGCGCTTGATGACCTCGAGCTGCTTTTGAATCGGCAGCCCGCCGAGAATTTCAGCGGCCTTGTGGTGGGGCAGGTGGCAGATGATCAGCGCGATGGTCTGTGGGTGCTCGTCCTGGATGAACGTGAGCAGGTTCTCGCTCTCGGCCTTCTGCAGGAAGGCAAAGGGCGTCTTCTGGACCTGGGTCTGGATCTGCTGCAGGACGCGCTCGGCGGCCTTGGGATCCATGGAGTTCTTGAGCAGGGACTGGGCGTATTCAAGCCCGCCCTCGCTGGCGTACTGATTGGCCAGAGAGATGCTGTAGAACTCCTCGATGACCGAGGTGACCAGGCGTTCGGGAACGCGGCCAAGACCGGCCAGTTCGCGGGTGACCTCTTCGACGGTCTCGGGCTTCATGGACTTGAGCACCGAGGCACCGACATCCTTGCCCAGACTGAGCAGGAGGATGGCGGACTTGGTGATGCCGTCGAGCTTGTCGGCCGTCTCGGGGAGCTTCTCGTTGGGCTTGCGTGGCACGGATTACTCCTCGGGGGACATCCAGCGGTTGAGGACGGCGGCGGCATCCTGCGGTCTGGACTTGGCCATCTCGATGACCTGCTCGCGCTTCTTCTTGGCGGCAAGCTGGCCTTCCTCGAGTTCCAGGCCTTCCATCGGCGTGTCGCCCTCATTGGCTTCGCCGACGACGTCGCTGTCGGCGGACAGGGTCGGGGGCAGGCCCACGATGGCCTCGGCGGTGGGCAGCGTGAGTGGGCGAGTGGCCTTGCGGACCATCAGCAACATGGCACCGATAGCTCCGGCGGCCAGACCGGCGAGCACGATCTGGCGGACCAGGCCGCTGCCCACCAGGGACGACACGGTGGCGGCCATACCCGAGGCTCCGCCGGCGGAACCGCCGCCGACGCCGGGAATCAGGCCGGCCTGAGCGCCGGGCAGAGTGCCGGGGGCGAAGATGGGCACGGGAATCATGGAGACGACGACGTTGCGGTCCTCAGCGGCGGCGGCATCGGCGGGCGTTGCACCGGCCTCGGCGCTGGTGGCGCGAACCAGGGTGGCCAGTTCGGCCTCAAGGCGGGCTTTTTCCTTCTGGAAGCGGGCATCGATCTCGGCCTGGGTGGGCGGCGTAGCCGGAGCGCCGGCGGCGGGCTCGCCCTTTTCAAGCTGCACCAGCGAGGAGAGATACTCGCGGGAGATGCCGACCATGACGCTGATGCGGGTGGGCATGCCCCGCATGTCGACGATGGTCTCCTGGCGGGTGCCGGCGTCCACGGTGCTCTTGGTGGTGGTCTTCTCCTCGGTGCTCCGAGGACCGGCGGCGGCGGCGGCGGGTGCGGCGGTCATGGCGGCGTTGGCGGAGAAGCCCGGCTCGCCGCCGTTGGAACTGCCGTTGTCGGTGCGGTTGTTGCGTTCGGCGGAGGTCTCGGTGATCAGCGTGCCCTGGCCGACGGGCAGGAACTTGCGTTCGGTGATCTGACGGCGGGTGGTGTCCACCTGCGCCGAGACCGTGACCAGCACGCCGGGGATATAGGCCAGGGCGTTCTGCAGCTTCTCGCGGACGTAGCCCTCGACGCGGGCGACATGTTCCATGTAATCGCCGGCGGCGAAGTCCTCGGGCGAACGTCCGGAGAACTGGCGACCTGACGAGCCGTCGATGACGCGCACGTCGGTGACGCTCATGCCCGCCTTGGCACCGGACACCAGGGCCGCGATGGCATCGACCATGTTGCGGTCAACGGTGCGGACGCCGTCTGTGAAAACGGTGACCGAAGCAGTGGGCTTGCGGAAACGGGCGCCCATGCCGACGGTTTCCGGCGCATCGATGATGACGTTGGCGGACTTGACGCCCCGGAAGTTGGAGATGATGCGCGAGAGCTCATTCTGCAGCGCGGTGTTGAAGATCTGGTCGTTCTGGCTCTTGGTGTTCATCCAGTGCTGACTCTGGACGAGGTTCTGAAACAGCAGGTCCGTGTTGCTGCCCAGTTGACCGTTTTCCGTCAGAGCGGCGAGGATGAGCGAACGCTGCTCGGGCTTGACCATCAGACGGCCGTCGCGAGGCTCGTAGGCGATGTTCATCTGATCCAGAAAGGCGCGGGCCTTTGCCTGGGCTTCGACGGACATGCCGGGCATGAGATCCACCATCGTGGTGCGGGCTCCGCTCATGGCGACGACCAGCAGGCTGATCAGGGCGACGACCAGCAGGCCGGCGACCATGGCCATCTGCGGCCCGGGCAGCGATTTGAGGCTCTGCTTGATGGCCTGCATGCGGTCGTTGAAGCTGGGCACGGGCGGGGCTCCTGATCAGCCGGTGGTCGCCGAACGCGAGTCGTAGTGCGTTCGTCGGCCTCTTCGGTCGGCAACGGCGCAAAGAACGCAACAGCGAAACGCGCAAGGGAAACGCCCCGGTGCGCAGGAGTTGCCGGACGGCGACCGGGCGCGGGCGGCCCATTGGACGGAAAACAGCAACGCCCCGCGGCACGGGCGGCGGGGCGCATGGACGGTTGCGGGGTGATTTGGGTGAGGGTCCGCCGGTGACCGAGGGCCGGACTCAGATTCGGACCTGCTTGACCTCGTCGTAGGCCGCCTGCACCTTGTTTCGGAGGGCCAGGAGCATGCGGAAGGCGGCGTCGGCCTTCTGGGTTTCAGCGAGAACGCCTTCAAGGTCGGTCCGGCGGCCGGTGGCCAAGTCCTCGCCGGCCTGAGCGCCCTGGTTCTGCAGGCGGTTGACCTCTTCGATCTGGTTCATCAACGAACGGGCGAAGCTCTCGCCGCCGGCGGGCGCAGAACCCTTGGGCTCCACGGGGTCGGCCGGCGAGGCCGTTACCGTGGGACGCTGGAGGCCCCGGAGGGCGGGATTCGAAATGGAACGGAGTGGATCGTTCATCGCCAAGGGGCTCCCGAGGAACAAGTCTACGGGAACTCCGTTTCCCGGCCAAACTGGACGCTGGTATTGTCGGCTGGGATCAGGGCGGGGAAGCAGAAGTCAGGACAGGGGCGAACACCCCGGTCAGCGGGTCAGGGCGACTCAGTCGGTCAGGCGAGCAGGCGGAGGGAGGAGGAGATCATCTGCTTGGTGGCCTCGGCGGCCATGACGTTCGCCTCGTAGGCCCGCATGGCCTCCAGGGCGTTGATGTTCTCCTCAACGCTGTTGACGTTGGTCTCGGCGATGTAGCCCTTGTAAGGGCCGTCCTTGTAGGCGAGGGGGTGGTCGGGGTCGTACTCACGGACGTTGGGCGGGGCTTGGCGGTCGGTGAGGATGGCCTTGACCTGCACGCCGAAGTCTTTGCCGCCGGCGGTGCCGGACTGCGGGTTGCCGGGCGCAAAGACGGCAAAGCGACGCTGATAGGGGTTCAGCCGGCCGGACTCGTCGAACAGTGTGGAGGAGTTGGCCAGGTTTGCGGAGGCGACCTCGAGCCGGATGCGCTGGGCGACCATGCCGCTGGTGGAGATGTCCAGTGCGCCGTACATAGGGAAACTCCTCAGGGGGTCCGATGGGTGCTGCGAAGATCAGGCAGCAAGCGGCGTGCTAGACGCGTTCGGCGATGGCGGAGCGGATCAACTCGAAGCGGCTGCGGAGCAGGTCGTTGGCGACGCGGAAGGTGGTGGCGTTCTCGACGAGCGACTGCATGAGGCCCTCGACATCGCGGTTGTTGCGGTCGTTGAGCAGCAGACCGCCGGAGCCGGACTCGGTGCTGGGAACGAGGGTGAGGCGACCGCCGGGGCCGGTTCGCAGTTCGCGGGACTCGGCCAGACGGAGTTCGCCATGGCTGCCGCCGGTGGTCTGGCGGCGGGCGTCGACGGCCTCGGCGAGGGTGCGCTGGAAGTCGCGGACGGAGACGTCCTGCTGAAGATATCCGGGGGTGGAGATGTTGGCGATGTTGCCGGCGATGAAGGTGTGGCGCTGGGCGGCGAAGGAGGCGAGGGATTGGAGCGCGGGGATGGCGCCGGCATTGGTGACGTCGAGGATGGACATGGCGCGGGGTCCTGATGCCGACGGGGCGGGTGCAAGGGCGGAGAGGCTGGGTCAGAGGGCAACGTCGACGAGGTTGAGTTCCTTCCAGCGCTTGAGCTTCAACCCGAGGGTGCGGACACCGATGCCCAGGACCTGGGCGGTCTTCTGGCGGTGGCCGTTGAAGCGGCTGAGGGTGTAGATAATGGCGTCGCGTTCGATGTCCTCCAGCGGGCGATCGGTGACGCGGACGAGTCCGTCCAGCACGCCGGAGGCGGTGACGGCCGGACCGGAGAAGGGCTTGGGCTCGGGCATGCCGACCATGGGGCCGGTGCCGACCGATGCCTCACCGTGACCGACGATGGTCGAGAGCGTGGCCGGGGCAAGGCCGGCGCCGGGGACGGCGATGGCCCCTTCGGGCATGGCGTTCACGACGGTGCCGGCGGAGAGCCAGGGGCCGACGACGCCGGCGTCGATGACGCCGGACCGGCACAGAGCGACCGCCCGCTCGCAGATGTTGTGCAACTCGCGGACGTTGCCGGGCCAGGAGTAGGCGGCGAGCACCGCGACGGCGTCGTCGCTGAGCTCGGGAGCGGTGCGGCCGTCGCGAGCGGCGGCGCAGGCGAGGAAGTGGCGGGCGAGGTCGGGGACATCCTCCAGGCGATCGCGAAGCGGCGGGAGGTGGATGGGCAGCACGTTGAGGCGGAAAAACAGGTCCTGCCGGAAGGCGCCCCGGGCGATGGCCTTGGGGAGGTCCTGGTTGCTGGTGGCGACCACGCGGACGTCGCAGCCGATGGGCATGGAGGAGCCGACACGCTCAAAGACGCGTTCCTGCAGCACGCGGAGGAGTTTGGCCTGGATGCGGGTGGGGATTTCGGAGATTTCGTCGAGCAGCAGGGTGCCGCCGTCGGCCAGTTCAAAGCGGCCCTTGCGGAGCTTCTCGGCGCCGGTGAAGGCGCCGCGTTCGTGACCGAACAGTTCAGACTCAAGCAGCGACTCGGAGAGAGCGGCGCAGTTAAGACCCAGGAAGGGTGCGGCGGAACGAGGGGAGGTCTCGTGGATGGCGCGGGCGACGACCTCCTTGCCGGAGCCGGACTCGCCGCAGATCAGAACGGTGCCGTGGCTCTCGGCGACGGCGAGCACCTGCTCCTTGACGCGGCGCATGGCCGGAGAGGAGCCGATGAGGCGTTCAATTCCGAACAGCGAGGAGGCGCCCGCCGGGCGCTGAGCAGGGGCGACGCTGACGTTGCCGCCGGCCTTGAGCAGGGCATTCTCGCGGAGCACGCGGATGTGCTCGATGGCCCGCTTGACGGAGATGATCAGTTCGTCACCTTCGAAGGGCTTGGTGATGTAGTCGAAGGCGCCCATCTTGACGGCCTTGACGGCGGTCTCGACGGTGCCGAAGGCGGTCATCAGAACGACGGGGAGGTCCTCGTCGATGGTGCGGATGCGCTCAAGCAGTTCGATGCCGGTCATGCCGGGCATCTTCAGGTCGGTGACCACCGCGTCGGGGCGACGGCGGGCGATCTGCTCGAGGGCGGCCTGACCGCCGTCGGCGACGACGACCTCCAGGCCGGCGCGGCTCAGGGTCGTGGAGACCGAGTCGCGGAGGAGTTCCTTGTCGTCAACAACCAGAACCATGGGCATGGGCGAGTCTCCGGGTGCGGCACTTGCGTGTCGCCGAGGAGTCATCGGACGCATGCCCTGCGCCCGCTGCAATTCCTGCGCACTGGCACTCACCCCAATCCGCGGGGGACCGAGGCGGCGGAAGTGAAGTTCGGGTGACCCGAACAGCGTGGATCCGGGGCGGGACGACCGTCAGAGGGGCCGAGATGCCCGATGGTCTGCGGGAACGCGGGACCGAAGCTGGGGGTGCTCGGGTGCGGGGGTGCGGGGGGGCGGGGGGGCGGGGGTGCGGGGGTGCGGGGGGGCGGGGGGGCGGGGGGGCGGGGGGGCGGGGCGATCAACCGCAGCCGGCGACGAAAGAGTTGATGAACAGGACGAAGTCGTCTCCGGTGATCTGGCCGTCGGGCAGGCCGGCGGCCCCGATGTCCGTGATGTCGGCGACGGCCGCGTTGGCCGCGAAAGCGTTGACAAAGGCCACGAAGTCGTCGGGGGTGACCGATTCGTCCGGGCAGGGCTGGTTGCCGATTCCGACGATGTCGGCCGGGTTGCAGCCTGGAGATGGGGGCGGCAGCGTGGAGACGGAGAGGCTGTAGCGGGGCAATTCGGTCAGATCGGGGCCGAGGGTCTCCGCGGCGGCGATGAAGAAGGTCTCACCGGCGACCAGTTCAGCGACCAGCGCCGCCCCGCAGTTGAGGCCCTCGGCGGTGCAGGCGAGCCGATCGCCCGGTGTTGCGGCGCCGGTGATCGGGTCGATCCGCGCGGCGAAGACAGCCAATGCGGCTCCGGTGGGCCGGGCGAAGCCGGTCTGACGAAGAGCGACAAAGTGGGGACCGGACTGCTGCGGACTGACCGTGTACCAGAGCGTGTACGGCGTTGGAACGCACAGAGCTGGCTCGGGTGCCGGGCCGGATGACACGGGATCGGCGGCGGCGGGTTGGATGTCGGCGACGACACCGGAGGCAGGCAGCGGGGCGGCGTTGCCGGGCAGGTCGTTGGGGGGAGCATCGGGCAGCAGGTGAAGCGCGACCCGGCGGTAGGTGGCGCCGATGCCGCCAAACTGACGGACGTACCACCAGAGTTGGCCGGGAGCGACGAACGCGGGGCTGAATCGCCCGCGGACGCGGATGACCGTCTGGAAATCGGGCGGCGGCGGGACACAAGTCAGACCGTCCCAGACACGACGGGTGAAGACGTTGCCGATGAAGAACGGGGGGAACGGACTGGCACGATCAACAAAGGCATACTCGATACCGCACGGGTTGCCGTTTTGATTTGGATTGGTGAGGTAGTCGATGGTGATGACGTAACGGGTGTACTGATTCGGCGGGATGACGATGACATTCTGATCAACCCGGAAGCCGCCCCACTGGATATTGACGTTGTAGGTGAAGGGCGGATAGACATACTGACCGAGGGCGGGTGCAGCGGCGAGCATGCCGACGAGGGCGGCAAGGCGGGCAGCACACCGGGCAAAGCGCGAACGGAGAGGGGGCGTCATGGGATCACTCCTGTCTGCCCCCCACCCCCCCACCCCCCCCACTGTCGCGAGCAACCGGGCTCACCGTGCAGTGGAAACCTGGGGCTCCCGGATTGTTCCTCGCTCGCCGCTGCGGACAGGCACGGACAAACGGGGACGCACTCTGGTACCAACCTATCAGGCGGAATCCGCCGGCGGCTCATACAGGATCTTGGCAGGGAACAGAAAGAAAAAGCCCGTCCGGCGGAACGGGCCGCGGGACGGGCGATGTGCGTTGGAGTTTCAACGGCTCGACCAACTGCCCGGGCTTGACAACACAAGCCCATACATGAAAAGGACTTACGGGCAGCCGGCGGCGAAGGCGGAGATGAAGGCAATGAAGTCGTCGCCGGTGATCAGACCGTCGCCGGGCGGCATGCCGCCGACGGCCACCACGTCAGCGAGGAGGTTGTCGGCGGCAAAGGCCCCGATGTAGGCGTTGAAGTCGTCACCGGTGAGGATGCCGTCGGCCGGGGGCAGGCCGCCAACCTCGACGATATCAGCGATGTTGCAGGCAGCAGAACCAGGCGGGTTGGTGAGGATGGTGACCACGCTGGTGCCGGTGCGGGTGTGGGTGGTGGTGGCGTTGAAGGTGGTGGCACCGAAGGTTGTGGAGAAGCCGGAGACGGCGAGGTAGTAGGTGCCGGCGGTGAGCGTGCCGTTGCGGCCGTCGGCCGGGGTGAAGGCGGGGGTGGTGTCGGTGACATAGACGCGACCCGGGCTGGCCTGACCGAAGGTCAGCATGCTGGGACGCCCAATCTGGCCGGAGAGGGCGGCCTGCCAGTCGTCGTTGACGGCGGTGACAATCCCCGAAACACCGGTGACGATGGTGCCGTCGGCACGGTAGAGGCCGATGTGGGTGTCGTTGCCGGTGATGGTGTTGCCGAACGTGTGCATGTCGATGTAGCGGGTCGCGCTGGCCTCACCGCCGGCGGGAACGGTGAATGTGTACCAGAGGATCTGGCCGGCGGCCATGGCACGAGAATCGGTGAGGGTCGGGTTGGACTCGCTGATGGTGCCGAGATTGATGGCGGTGGGAATGGCCCGGACATCAAGGTTCGCGACGCGGCTGGTCGAGCGAGCCTGAGCGTCGGAGGTGGTGAAGGTGAGCGGGTAGACGCTGCCGGTGGTGGCGGCGGGCAGGGTGTAGGAGAGCGAATAGATGCCGTCGCCGGCGGTCACGTCGCCGTTGGTGCCGTCGTCGAACAGGGCGGCGGCAGCCGAGCCGCCGACGGCGGCCAGATCAACCGTCACGGTGATGCCGCTGCTGGTCGGCAGCGTGCCCGGAGTGACGTTGGCGGTCAGCAGGGCAGGGGACCCGGCGACAACGACGGAGGGGTTCACGGCGACGACGGCGCTCGGGGCCGTCGGGAGAGCCTCTACGGTGAACCGGACCCACCGGACCTCGAACTGTGAACGCGAGAGGTTCACGGTCGCTGAGGTGTTCACGGCGGTGATCCGCAGGTCCAGATTGTTCTGGCTGAGCGTGCTGCTGTTGAGGACAGAGTTGGGGAAGTCCATCACCGTGCCCGTGCGGGAGGTCTCTTCGGGCGGGCAGGGCTGGTCATTGGCCAGGTTGAAGGTCGACCAGGCGACGAAATAGGTGCCGGGGTTCAGGGTGCGGATGAGGGTGTTAGGGTCGTCAATCCCGAAGCCGGGAATGGGGTTGAAGTTGGCGTCGTACACCCAGAAGTCCGTGTCAGCGGTGTTCAGCGGTCCGCGGTCGATGGTGATCGGTCCGGCAGCGAAAGCGCCGGCGACGACGGTCGGGGTGACCGGTCGGGTGTCCAGCGTCGCGATGTAGGCGGAGGGGGTGAGGCTGCTGCCGGTGACGCGGTAGTAGATCTCCTCCTGCCGACCGAAGCCGTACCACTGACTGGTGAGCATGCCGACGGCAGCGGGGAAGTTCGTCGACGCGGCCTGAGCGGCTACGTCACTGGTGGTGTTGATGACACCGGTGGTGCCGGTGGGACTGGAACTCTGAGACAGACCGCGGATGGTGGCGACGTTGCCCGAGTTGGAATTGAGCAGCGACAGGCGGTGGCGGTAGATGCCCAGGGGCCGAGCGATCGTCTTGATGCGGAAGGTGTCGGCGCTGGCGGGACCGGGAACGGTGGTGCTGGTCCCTGTAGTGGTGCCGGTGATGGTGTCGCCGGAGGCCATGCCTGCGCCGCTGCCGGCGGCGGGGGTGGCCAGAGCCTTGCTGTCGTTAGGCTCGGTCTCGGCGTTGACAGCGGCGCGGACTTCGAGGCTGGCAAGAGCGGTGGTCGATCGGGCTGGTGAGTCGGATGTGGTGAAGGTGAGCGGGTAGACGCCGAAGGCGGTGGCGACGGGCAGGGTGTAGGACAGCGAATAGATGCCGTCGCCGGCGGTTACGTCGCCGTTGGTGCCGTCGTCAAGCAACTGGGCGACGGCCGATCCGCCAATGGCGGCCAGATTGACCGTCACGGTGATGCCGCTGCTGGACGGCGGCGTGCCCGGAGTGACGACCGCAGTCAGCAGTGTGGGGACCCCGATGGTGACAACGGCGGGATTCACCGCGACCACGGCGCTCGGGGGCGTCGAGGGCTGAACGGTGAACTGAGCCCACTGGACCTCGAACTGTGAACGCGTGTAGTTCACCGTCACCGCGATGTTGCTGGCGGTGATCCGCAGGTCCAGATTGCTCTGGCTGGTCGTACTGCTGTTGAGGACAGAGTTGGGGAAGTCCATCACCGTGCCCGTGCGGGAGGTCTCTTCGGGCGGGCAGGGCTGGTCATTGGCCAGGTTTCCGGTCGACCACGCAACGTAGTAGGTGCCGGGGGTGAGGGTGCGGGTGAGGCTGTTGAGGGTGTTGCGGTCGTCAATCCCGAAGCCGGGAATGGGGTTGAAGTTGGAGTCGTACACCCAGAAGTCGGTGTCAGCGGTGTTCAGCGGTCCGGGGTCGATGGTGATCGGCCCGGCGGCAAAGTCGCCGGCGACGACGGTCGGGGTGACCGGCTGGGTGTCCAGCGTCGCGGTGTAGGCTGCGGTGGTGACGTTGTTGCCGGTGATGCGGTAGTAGATCTCCTCCTGACGGCCGAAGCCGTACCACTGACTGACGCGGGCGTTGGCGGCGGCACCGGGGAAGGTGGTCGACGCAGTCTGAGCGGCTACGTCACTGGTGGTGTTGATGACGCCGGGAACTCCGGAGAAGCTGAAGTTCTGGGACAGACCGCGGATGGTGGCCGTGTGACCCACGGTGCTGCTGAGCAGTGACAGGCGGTGGCGGTAGATGCCCAAAGGCCGAGCGATCGTCCTGATGCGAAAGGTGTCAACGCTGGCTGGGCCGGAGCTGGCGGTGCCGAACCCCGTGGTGGTGCCGGTGATGGTGTCGCCGGAGGCCATGCCCGCGCCGCCGCCGGCGGCGAGGGTGGCCTGGGACTTGGTCTCGTTGGGCTCAGCCTCGGCGTTGAGAGCGGCACGGAGTTCAAGGCTGGCAAACGCGGTGGTGGAGCGGGCCTGGGCGTCGGAGGTGGTGAAGGTGAGCGGATAGACGCCGACGGCGGCAGCGGCGGGCAGGGTGTAGGACAGCGAATAGATGCCGTCGCCGGCGGTCACGTCGCCGTTGGTGCCGTCGTCGAACAGGGCGGCGACGGCCGAACCGCCGATGGCGGCCAGATCGACCGTCACGGTGATGCCGCTGCTGGACGGCAGCGTACCCGGAGTGACGCTGGCGGTCAGAAGGGTGGTGAACCCGGCAAAGCCAAAGGCCGGAGTCGCCGCGACCACGGCGCTTGGGGAGATCGAGGGCTGAACGGTGAATTGGACCCATTGGACCTCGAACTGTGAACGCGTGAGGTTCACGGTTGCCCCGGTGTTGGCGGCGGTGATCCGCAGGTCCAGATTGCTCTGGCTGCTCGGGCTGCTGTTGAGGACGGCGCTCGGAAAATCCAGCACCGTGCCCGTGCGGAAGGTCTCCTCGGGCGGGCAGGGCTGGTCATTGGCCAGGTTGAAGGTCGACCAGGCGACGTAATAGGTGCCGGGGGTGAGGGTCCGGGTGAGGGTGTTGGGTCCGTCAACACCGAAGCCGGGGACGGGGTCGAAGTTGGCGTCGTACACCCAGAAGTCGATGTCGGCGGCGCTCAGCGGGCCGCGGTCAATGGTGATCGGCCCGGCGGCGAAAGCGCCGGCGATGACGGTCGGGGTGACCGGTTGGGTGTCCAGCGTCGCGATGTAGGCGGCGGTGGTGGCGCTGCTGCCGGTGATGCGGTAATAGATCTGCTCCTGACGGCCGAAGCCGTACCACTGGCTGACGCGGGCGTTGGCGGCGGCACCGGGGAAGGTGGTCGACGCGGTCTGAGCGGCTGCGTCACTGGTGGTGTTGATGACACCGGTGGTGCCGGTGGGACTGGAGGACTGGGACAGACCGCGGACGGTGGCCGTGTGACCCACGATGCCGCTGAGCAGCGACAGGCGATGGCGGTAGATGCCCAAAGGCCGAGCGGCCGTCTTGACGCGGAAGGTGTCGGCACTGACGACACCGGGAACGGCGGTGCTGATCCCCGTGGTGGTGCCGGTGATGACGTCGCCGGAGACCATGCCCGCGCCGCCGCTGGCTGCCGGGGTGGCCTGAGCCTTGGTCTCGTTGGGCTCGGTCTCAACGTTGCGAGCGCGGACTTCAAGGCTGGCAAGCGCGGTGGTGGAGCGGGCCTGGGCGTCGGAGGTGGTGAAGGTGAGCGGAAAGACACCGACGGCGGCGGGGCCGGGCAGGGTGTAGGACAGCGAATAGATGCCGTCGCCGGCGGTCACGTCGCCGTTGGTGCCGTCGTCGAACAGGGCGGCGACGGCCGAACCGCCGATGGCGGCCAGATCGACCGTCACGGTGATGCCGCTGCTGGTCGGGAGCGTGCCCGGAGTGACGGCCGCAGTAAACAGAGCGGGAAACCCGGCGTTGACAACGGCGGGATTCACCGCAACTACGGCGCTCGGGGGCGTCGAAGGCTGAACGGTGAATTGGACCCACTGGACTTCGAACTGTGAACGCGTGAGGTTGACGGTCGCCCCGGTGTTGGCTGCGGTGATCCGCAGGTCCAGATTGCTCTGGCTGGTCGTACTGCTGTTGAGGACGGCGCTCGGGAAATCCAGCACCGAGTCCGTGCGGAAGGTCTCCTCGGGCGAGCACGGCTGGTCATTGGCCAGGTTGAAGGTCGACCAGGCGACGTAGTAGGTGCCGGGGGCCAGATTGCGGGTGAGGCTGTTGGGTCCGTCAACACCGAAACCGGGGACGGGGTTGAAGTTGGCGTCGTACACCCAGAAGTCGATGTCGGCGGTGTTCAGCGGGCCGCGGTCAATGGTGATCGGCCCGGCGGCGAAAGCGCCGGCGATGACGGTCGGGGTGACCGGTTGGGTGTCCAGCGTCGCGGTGTAGGCGGCGGTGGTGGTGGCGAGGCCGGTGACACGGTAGTAGATCTCCTCCTGACGACCGAAGCCGTACCACTGGCTGATGCGGGCGTTGGCGACGGCACCGGGGAAGGTCGTCGACGCGGTCTGGACGGACACGTCACTGGTGGTGTTGATGACGCCGGTCGTGCCGCCGGGACTGGAGGCCTGGGACAGGCCGCGGACGGTGGCGGCGTTGCCCAAGGTGGAGTTGAGCAGCGAGAGGCGGTGGCGGTAGATACCCGGGGGCCGGGCGGCCGTCTTGACGCGGAAGGTGTCGGCGCTGGCGGCACCGGGAACGGTGGTGCTGGTGCCTGTGGTGGTGCCGGTGAGGGTGTCGCCGGAGGCCATGCCCGCGCCGCCGCTGGCTGCCGGGGTGGCCTGAGCCTTGGTCTCGTTGGGCTCGGTCTCGGGGGTGTCGGTCTGTGCAAACGCGGCCAGAGGGGCCATGGCGGTCGCGGCGGCAATCAGGGCATAGGGAGTCAGGCGGGTGCTGTGCATGGACGCATCCTCTGTGAGAGCACCGCTCAGGCGACGGACTCCGTCGCCGTTCGCTCTTGGCAGTTGCGACATTCCTTGAGCGAAGTTCTACCACAGGTTCACGGGCAATGACGGAGAATTCCCCACAAATGCGCTGCTTTCCAAGGTCCAACCCGAGATGGCTTGCACGCGTCCAGGGGCTGCGCGTGTCAGATGTCCGATAACTCTCCGACCGGGTCTCGGGCAAAAACAAAGCCCGCCTGGCGCAAGGGCGCACCGGGCGGGCGTTGGGGTCATGAACTGGTCCCCGCTGAAGCGAAGAACCGTGCCTGACGCCGGTTACGGGCAGCCGGTGGCGAAGGCGGCGATGAAGGCGTTGAAGTCGTCGCCGGTGATCAGGCCGTCACCCGGGGGGGTGCCGCCGATGGCGACGATGTCGGCGAGGAGGTCGCCGTTGGCGAAGGCGCCGATGAAGGCGTTGAAGTCGTCACCGGTGAGGATGCCGTCGGCCGGGGGCTGCCCGCCGATGGCGACGATGTCGGCAACGTTGCAGGCCAGGGACGGGGGCAGACCGTTGGTGGCCAGGGTGAGCCGCACCGGGCCGCTGTTGGCGGAGGTGGAGTTGGCGACGAAGCCGTTGGCGAAGTCGGCGTTGAAGCCGGAGAGGGCGATGGCGTAGTTGCCGGCGGGGAGCGTGGGTGAGGTCTGACCGATGGCGGCGTTGGTCGGGTCGGTGTAGGAGCGGCTGGGGTCAGTCTGGCCGAAGGAGAGGAGGCTGCGGAGGCCGCCGGCGTCGTCATTGGCGGCCACCAGAGCGCCGGTTGCGAGGTTGAACAGCCCAATCTCCGTGTCGTTGGAGGGGGCGAGCAGCGAGCCGCCGGTGTGGAAGTCGAAGAACACGGTGGGGCTGGCGTCCTGCGTGGTGGTGAACGAGTACCACTTGACCTCAGCGGCGGCCAGGTTGGTATCAACCACCAGCGGGGTGTTGGTGGCGGTGAGGCTACCGAGGGGGAAGACCGGGAGCACGGTGAGTGAAGTGGTGCCGTTGCCGGAGCGGGCCTGGGCGTCGGTCACGGTGAACGGGACGGCGTAGGAACCGAGAGCGGTGGAGGACGGGACGGAGGCGGCGAAGGAGAAGATGTTGTCGCCGGCGGTGACGTCGCCGTTGGTGCCGTCGTCAAACAGGGCCTGGGTGGCCGAGCCGCCGATGGAGGAGAGGTCGGCCACCACGGCCAGACCGCTGCTGACCGGAGCGTTGCCGGGCGTCACGTTGACGGTGACCAACGTGTTTCCGCCGAGGCCCTGAAGGAAGCGGGACGGGGAGGCGGTGATGACACCGGCGGGGCTGGTGGTGAGTTCGGCGACGGTGAACTGGAGCCACTGAATCTCAAACTGGGTCTTGGTGAGGGCGACGGTCGTGGACACCGAACCGCCGGTCAGGCGGATGTCCAGCAGACTGAACGACGTGGTGCTGCTGTTGAGCACGGCGTTGGGGAAGTCCAACACGGTCGCGGTGCGGAAGGTGTCGCCGGAGGCGGAGGGCTGGTTGTTGGCGACGTTGAAGTTGGCCCAGGCGATGTAGTAGGTGCCGGGGGCAAAGGTGCGGGTGAGGGTGTCCGGGTCGTCGTTGCCGAAGTCGGGGATGGCGTTGAAGTTGCTGTCGTAGATCCAGAAATCGGTGTCGTTGGTGTGGCCGGCGCGATCAATGGTGATCGGCCCGGCGGGCAGCGCGGTGGCGACGACCGTGGGGGTGACGACCTGGGTGTCCAGCGTCGCGGTGTACGCGGCGGTCGTGGTGCCGAGGCCCGCAACGCGGTAGTAGATCTCTTCCTGACGGCCAAAGCCGTACCACTGGTTGGTACGCGTGCCGGTGGCAGCACCCGGGAACGTGGTGGAGGAAGTCTGGGCGGTGGAATCGAGGGTGCCGATGACGCCGGTGGTGGTGCTGGAGGAGGTCGTCTGGGCCAGACCGCGGATGGTGGCGGTGTGACCGACGGTTGAGCTGAGCAGGCTGAGGCGGTGGCGGTAGATCCGCAGCGGGGCGGCGGCGGTCTTGACGCGGAAGATGTCGGCGCTGGTTGGGCCGGCGAGCGTGGTGCTGGAGCCGGTGGTGGTGCCGGTGATGGTGTCACCGCTGGCCATGCCGGGGCCGCCGCTGGCGGCCGCGGTGGCCGTGGAGCGGGTTTCGTTGGGCTCGGCCTCGGGGTTGGCGGTCTGCGCGAACGCGGCCAGCGGGGCCATGGCGGTCGCGGCAGCGAGCAGGGCCCAGGGGGTCAGACGGGTGCTGTGCATAGATGAATCCTCCACGTGGGCGACGCTTTGGCAACGTGCCTCTGTTCGTGCGCAGCCCATAAGGCCGCGATCTCCCACGGGGATACTTATAACACACGACTTGCCGGTACGCAAGTGGGCAACTCGGCGATCTGCGGCGGAAAACCGGCGAAGCTGGGCCGCGGGGCGCCGGCTCACAGATCCGCCATCGGATTGCATAACCATCACGGCCGACCAACCGGGGCGTCGCGAGGAACCGACGGTTGGTCAGGCGACTTTGGCGGAAGACCGACAGGCGAGCACGATCCGAGGACCCCACCAGGCCGGTGGGCCGAACGGGCAGGCAGGCGTCTGTGCATATTCAGCAGAGCACGGGAGATTTATCCGACGTCGCCAGCAGCAGCCGTTGTCCAGATTGTCAGAATCACGTCCCATAACCCAATACGGAACGCGCTGAGTACCCGGTAATCGTTCGACTGGCCGGCGACAGCAGTCCGGGCGGGAGGCTCATTTGGCTTCGGCGGGTGCGTTCTTGCCGCCGGCGGGGGTGCGGCGCGAACCGCCGAGTTGGCGCTCCAGCGAGCGGCGCATCTGCTGCATCTGCGCCAGCGACATGCCGGCGGCCTTGAGGTCCACGGAGATCGCCGGCACCCAGCGCGTCTCGATGGGCCGCAGGCCGAGCTTCTCGCGCAGCACCTCTTCGAAGGCGGTCATGTGGGCGGCGCCGTAGAACGCGGCGACGGAGCGCACGTTGGGCTCAGAGGCGAAGATCTGCTGCAGATCGCCCACGACCACGTCGTTGCGGTCGTGCACGATGACCTTCATCATGGGGCCCATCGCGCCCATGGGGCCCTTGGCATCGGGCGAGTCGTTCTGGAACATGCGCTCGGAGGCGCCGAGGGTCTCGACCATCATGGCCTTGGCCATGGTGCTCATGGTGTCGCTCATGGCGATGAGGTTGAGCAGCAGGCCGACCACGCGGGCGGAGAGCGAGGAGCCATCGAGCATGCTCAGCAGGGCGCGGCCGTCGGCGCCGTTCCTGGCGAGGCGTTCCTGCACCTCGTCAATCGCCAGATCGCTGGAGCGCCAGTTGGGCTTGGAGGAGTCCATGCCGTCGAGCTGGAAGGTGAGGTTGAGGGCCTTGGCGAGTTTGGCCTGCAAACCGCCGCCCCCCCCACCACCAGCCCCCCCACTGCCACCGGCGGGTTTGCGGGCGGTGACGGTGATGTCGGCGGCGGCCTCGGCCCCGCCGGGAGCGACGTCGGCCCCGAAGCTCAGCAGCGTGGCGGTGGGCGCTTCGGTCGGAGCATCGGGCGAGGCTGGCGTGGCCGGGGCGGCCGGAGCATCCGCAGGCGGGGTGTAGACGATGGGCTTGCCCCAGCCGTCAACCAGCAGCGACGTGACCAGCGTGCGGAAACGCTTGTTGCTCTCGGCGAGATCCTGCAGCGTCTTGGGCGGAGCGCCCTGCTCGCCCCAGTGCTTCTCGATCAGTGACGAGAGGAACTCCAGCCGGCGACGGGTGGCGGTGGCCCGCTGCTCGTCGGTGGTGAGGTGGGCGAGGCGGCCGGCGCCGGGCGGCTTGACGCCTTCGAAGAGCACCACGTCCTGAGCGTCAAGGAATCGCTGCATTTCCTCGTAGAACGCCTTGTCGGCGATGTGCACGGCGGAGACCAGGTGCACGACCGGGCCGGAGCCGTCGGGCCTTTGGAACGAGCGGATGGCCAGTTCGAGCGTGGTGCGTTGAGCCTGGGCATCGTCCACGACGCGGATGTACGAATCGGGCGTGATGGCGGGCGCGGCGGGGGCCGTGTTCGCGGCAGGCGCCGCGGCCGGTGCTGACGCCGGTTCGGCCCGGCCGGCAGTGAAGCAGAGCAGGGCGGCGGCGCTGCAGACGAGGGTGCACAGGAGCGGGCGGGTGGGCGTGGTCATGGCGGGGCTCGAGAGGTCGAAAGAACGCGAGGGTGTACCGCGGCGGCGAGACGGGGTCGCAAGGATGGGGGGATGCGGCCGGACGGGCGACAGAATGATGGGCGGGACCAAGGCTCCGGGGGGCCGGGAAACGGCCGGCGTTCGGGATGGCCCGACGCGGGCGGGACGGTACGGGCGGTGGTGCGGGCCGGGAGCGAGCGGGCGGCGGCGGGGGTGATGGCGGTGTGCCGCGGGGTGCTGCCGAAAGTGGGCCGGGCGGAGCACGCCGAGCCGGGCGCGGAGGCGTTGCGGGCGGCGTGGGCGGAGATGGAGCGGCGGCCGCCGGCGGACGGGGAGGCTGGCGGCGGGCGGCTGCTGGTGCTGGCGGGGTATCGGGCGCCGTGGGTGCAGGTGCGGAATCTGGAGCGGTCGCTGGTGCGGCTGACGCACCGGCGGGAGGTGGTGGCGGTGGCGTATCCGACAGCGGGGACCGTGGCAGGGGTACTGGCGCGGGTACGGGCGGCGCTGGATGAGGCGTGGCCGGGATGGCCGGGGTGGACGGACGGCCACGCGGTGGATGTGGTGGGCGTGTCAATGGGCGGGCTGGTGGGGCGGAGCCTGGCGATGGGGCTGGATGGTGAGAGTTTGGCGGCGACGGAGCGACGGCTGGCGGTGCGGCGGATGATCACGCTGTGCTCGCCGCACCGGGGGGCGGTGGCGGCGGAGTGGGTGCGGCCGGATGCGTTGGCGGGGCAGATGCGTGCGGGCTCGGCGTGGCTGCGGGCGATCAACGCTGCCGAGACAGGGGGCGGTGGGCGCGGATACCCGCTGATCGCGTACACGCAAACGGCGGACTGGCTGGTGGGCGCGAGCCGGAGCGTGCCGGAGGGGGCGCCAGATGGAGGGCCGGGGCCGGGCGATGCGCACGTGCACCTGCGGGGGCGGCTGGTGATGAGCCACTTTCTGGTCTCCAGCGAACGGGCGGTGCTGGTGGATGTGGCGCGGCGGCTGCGGGGGGAAGGGGCGGTGATGGACCACCAAAGCACACGACCCCGCAGCGGGGCGGGGTCGTGAGAGGGTGAGTCTGGTTGTGGACCGACTTCAGCGGCGCTTGGCCTTGGCGGGCTTGGCCTTGGGAGCCGACTTGGCCTTGCCGTGACCGTTGCCGTTGCTGTGACCGTTGCCGTTGGCGTGCCCGTTGGCGGGCCCAGCGGCGGAGTTGGTGCCGGGTGCCCAGACGTTGGCCTCCACGGCCTTGCCGGGCAGGACGAAGCCTGTCTGCAAGACCTCGGCGGTGTCGGGGAGTCGCATGTCGCCGCTGGTGAGCCTGGGGTAGTGCTCGCCCTGCCAACTGTCGGGGTACTTGGGGTCATCCAGGCCCAGCGCGGCCTTGGTGGGGAACAGCGGGCGGAAGGTGTCGCACATGACCGCGAGTTCCTGGGTGTAGGTGGCCGAGAGCGAGAGCTCGACGGTGCCGGGGTGCGGGCCGTGGGGGATGCCCTGCGGGTGGGCGGTGAGCGAGCCGATCTCGATGCCCTTGCGGGAGCCGAAGTTGCCCTCGACGTAGTAGAGCACCTCGTCAGAGTCGAGGTTGGAGTGGTTGTAGGGGACCTTGATGGCCTGGGGGTGGTAGTCGAGCATGCGCGGGCAGAACGAGCAGATCACAAAGTTGTGGGCCTCGAAGGTCTGGTGGATCGGCGGGGGCATGTGCAGCTTGCCGGTGATGGGGGAGAAGTCGTCGATGTTGAAGATGTACGGGTAGTAGCAGCCGTCCCAGCCGACGACGTCGAGCGGGTGGTAGTCGTAGAAGTAGCTGTGCACGTGGTCGCGGGCCTTGATGCGGACCTCGAAGCCCTTGTCCTTGTACTCGTTGAAGACCAGGGGCAGTTCGGGCAGTCGCAGGTCACGCTCGCAGTAGGGCGCGTGCTCGAGGAACTGGCTGGTGGTCTTGGAGACATAACGCGGGGGCGGGCCGATGTGGCTGCCGTTGACGGTCTCGATGACCAGGAACTTGGCCAGCGCGCCGGGGGGCAGGCCGCCGCCGGGGGGCTGCTTCTCGCCGTTGATCTCGGCGACGGGGCGGGAGAGGCTCTTGGGCTCGTCGAACACCAGCTTGTAGATGGTGCCCTTGGGGATGATGATGTAGTCCTTGGGGCCGAACTTGAGCGTGCCGAACATGGTGTAGCAGGTGCCCGAGCCGTAGTGGATGAACAGGCACTCGTCGCCCTGGCCGTTCTTGTAGTGGTAGTTCATCTGCTGGCGGGGCAGGCAGACGGCCATCTCGCAGTCGGCGTTGCCGAAGAGCACCACGCGGCCGGTGACCGGATCGCCCGAGGGCTTCATGGGCGACGTCTTGACGTGCCGCATGCGCATGATCTGCTCTTCGACGTACTGCACCTTGGTGGAGTACAGCGGCTTCCAGCCGTGCACCTGGGTGGGCGGGTTGATGTGGTAGAGCGTGCTGGTGGGGCCGACGAAGCCCTCGGTACCGAAGACCTCTTCGCTGTACAGCTTGCCGTCGGGGCGACGGAACTGAACGTGGCGCTTGCGGGGGATCTCACCGAGACGGGTATAGAACGGCATGCCGGGGCTCCTTGGGCGACTGGCGCTGGAGCAAGTGTAAACCCCGAGGCGACCGGCGGGTGCGCGCTGCGGACCGATGTCCCCCACCGGCGGGGCAAGGGGCGGCGCGGCGGGGGGGGGCGGGGG
>Ga0315900_10001281_pt1 | contig 40271 bp, 26 predicted proteins | sample LakEriMetagenome_FD_203521 | JGI IMG/M metagenome (GOLD analysis project Ga0315900, IMG submission 203521) | Freshwater fungal communities from buoy surface, Lake Erie, Ohio, United States - Buoy 12 MA114 | ecosystem: Environmental > Aquatic > Freshwater > Lake > Lake biofilm | place: USA: Lake...
ACGCCCACATGGGTGCCGCGATCACGCCGCCGCCGGCCGCGGGGGCCGACGCCAGCGCCGCATCGGTGCTGGCCAGCGTTGTGGCCAGGGCGGATGAACCGAGAAGTTCGAGCAGGTGGAGCATGGGGGAGGCACTCAGAGGCCGGGGAAAACTCGGACGGGTGAATCAACCGCAGAACACGACGCACAACCGGCATCGGCGACCGCCGAGGCCGTGACCAACCTCGCGGGCGGATCAGCCCTTGAGGTCCTGCCAACTGCTCGCGTCGAGTGTTTCCTTCCGCCGGAACAGCAGCACGACAAGGGCGAGCGCCAGCGCCGCCTCGGCCGCCGCGACGGTCAGCACGAAGATCACGAACGTCTCGCCCGTGTGGTTCAGGTGGAAGCGGCTGAAGGCGATCAGGGCGATGCCCGCGGCCTGGAACATCAGCTCGGTGCACAGGAACATGATGATCAGGTTCCGCCGGGTCACGAACCCGATCAGCCCCAGACCGAACATGATCGCCGAGACGAGCAGATAGTGGAACAGCGTCGCCCCGCCCATTTCCGTGGGCATCGGGCCTTGAGCAAGGGTCGGAGCGATCGAGAGCAGGTTCATCACGCCGCACCTCCCTGGCCGACGCCGGGCGTCGCGTACGGGCCCTCGATACCGAGTTCGTCGCCGCGCTCGGCCGACCGCTCACGCGCGATGGCCTGCCGCAGGGCTTCCTCATCCATCTCCACCTTCTTGCGCGAGAGGATCACCGCGCCGAGCATGCTCATGAGCAGGATCACGCCCGCGATCTCGATCGCGCCGGGGTGCGCATCGATCAGGCTGAAGGCCACGCCCTCGGTGTTGCTCAGCGAAAGGCCCTTGGGCCAGTCCTTCTGCGCGATGAGCTGACGCTCACCCGTGCCGTTGTTGCTGGCGATCGTCAGCGAGCCCTGGCCGTCGAGGCGAGGATTGATGTCGTACCGACCGTTCGTGCCGTTGATCGCCAGACCCCACGAATCGTCCGGCAGCAGCTTGGCCTCCCGCAACTCGGCCAGAACGCGCTTGGGCATCACATCAAGGTGCCGGTCGGCCACGGCCAGTTCCGGATTCAACTTCAGATTGCTCGAGCCCGCGGCGAACATCGTGCTCAGGGCCGCGATCAGCACGAACCCCGCGATGCTCGCCGTCCACGGCTCCCGCGCCACGCGGTCGTACTCCCCCATCGCCTCGGCCACTTCTTCGGTCGGCCCTTCGCTGGCGAGCATGATCACGAACAGGTACGTGATCAGAATCGCGCCCGCATACACGATGATCAGCGCAAAGGCCATGAACTCCGCGGCCAGGATGAGGTACAACCCCGTCGACGCGAGGATCGTCAGGACGAAGTACAACGCCGAATAGATCGGTCGTGCGTGCGTGATGCACCGCAGCGCCGCGCCGAGCGCAATCGCCGAGAAGATGTAGAAGTGGAAGTTCGGCAACGCGTCGGGCTTGGCGACCGCCAGGCCGATCAGCGCAAGCCCCAACGCCGCGGCACCCACAATCGCGCCGATGAGGTACGGGCTCACGGCCCGCCGAGGCATCGCCAGCGCGACGCCGAGGGCACCAATCGCACACGCGGCGTAAAACAAGATCGGGCTCATCATCGAATGCACGGGGGCTCCCGGGAAGAAGAATCATCGCGACGCAGGCCTTCGCACCGAAGCCCGACGCCGCCCACCACCGTTCACGGCGAGATACGGGAAAACCCGCAAGTCTCGCCATTACCCACCGCGAGCGCACCGCCTTCGGCACGTTCGGGAAGGGTCTGAGGATAGTGACCGCCAACCCACCATTCAACCGGCGCACGTTGCACACCCCGCACTTGCTCCGGCGCCAAGATGCTCGTACCGACGACACCGGCAGTAAAGAAGTGGATCCGCGGCTCTTCGAACGATCGGGTGACTCCCGGACGTGCGCAACCCAAACGAACTACGAAAAATGAAGGCCGTTGAGTGTCGTTCGCAACCGCGCGATGATTGACCCGAAATTTGAGGTACTCTCTCCGACCTTTTTCCCGCTCTCGGCTTGTTTCTGGAGTCCCCGGCGTGATCAACTCCCGATCTGTTTACGCAAGGCCGTCGTCATCGGCGCGCCTGGTAGCGACTTGCGCTGGACTTTCGTGCTCTCTGTTCGTAGTTTGTTCTGCATCTGCGATGCAGAACAACGACATCCAGTGGTCGCTTGCCAGCCATGCCGGTCCGGCCGACCGCCGCCCGATGTGCCCGATGCAGGGCCAGCCGTTCGACATCATCTTTCAGAGCGGCCGGCTCGACCTGACCGCCGCGCGGGTCGGCGTGGATGAAGGTGCCGATGGCGTTGGCATTGTCTGGATCGACGCCCAGTGGCAGGCGGGCGTCGGGCCGTCGGACGTGTGGCGCGCGAACATCCCCGGCAGTGCGGGGACGCGTTTGGCCTACGTGATCGAACTCATCGACGGCACCGATCGCGACTACATCAGCGCCAGCGGCGTCAGCGATGCACAACCCGCCGTCGGACAGTGGTGGACGCTCGATTTTTCCACACTCGCCCACGCCCCGCACGGGGCGACGCCCGTCCCCGGCGGCACGGTCTTCCGCGTCTGGGCCCCGGGCGCGAGCACGGCGCACGTCCGCGGCGACTTCTCGAACTGGAACGCCACGCCGCCGATGACGCGGCTCGGAGAGGACTTCATCGCCTTCATCCCCGGCGCGAGCGTCGGGCAGGAGTACAAGTTCGTCTTCAACAACACGCTCTTCAAGCCCGACCCGCGCGCACGCGCCCTGAACGGCAGCAACTACAACTCACGCATCGTCGATCCGCACGCGTTCGCTTGGCGCAACCCGTGGTTTACGCCAAAGCCGCCGGAGGAGTGGGTCGTGTACCAGTTGCACGTCGGCACCTTCGCCGGGCGGAACGACCCCGCTGGCGCAACGCCGACGATCTCGGGCTTCCGTGATGTCGCCGCGCGTGTCGGGCATCTTCAGAGCCTGGGTGTCAACGCGGTGATGCTCAACCCGATCAACGAGTTCCCGGGCTCGCAGTCGGGCGGGTACAACCCGATCTCGATGTTCGCCTTCGAGAGCACGTACGGATCGCCGGACGACCTGCGCACCATGATCGATGCGCTCCACGGCGTCGGCATCGCGGTGCTGCTGGATACGACGTGGAACCACTTCTCCAGCAGCGACAACTATCTCTGGAACTTCGATGGCACGCAGATCTTCTACGACACGCCCGTGGTCAACACCCCCTGGGGCCCGCAGGCGGACGTCGATCGCGCGCCGGTGACCTCCTACTTCCTGGACAGTTTCGAGACCGTTCTGGGCGAGTTCAAGATGGACGGCTATCGCCACGATGCGATCTACGAACTCGTCGGCAAGACGCAGGCCGTCGCCGGGCAGAACCTGATCCGCCAGTCGCAGCAGACCCTCCGCCGTCGCTTCCCCGATGCGCACGTTCTTGGAGAGATCTACGACAACAGCGCCTGGAACACCAGCCCCGGCGGCATTGATCTCGACGGTCAGTACCACGAGGCGTTCAAGAACGCGATCTACGACGCGGTGGAAGCCGCCGCGGCGGGGGATCCGAACATCTCGCGCCTCGCGGCGACGATCGACGGCTCCGGCCCCTGGGTCGAGGGCACGCGGGTCTTCAACTACTACGAACTCCACGATGAGGCGTGGCCTCTCTCCGGAGCGGGGCGAACCCGGGCCGTGCGCCGCATCGACACCACGTTCCCGCACGATGACCGTTTCGCGCTCGGCCGCACGAAGCTTGCCAACGGCATCACACTGCTGGCTCAGGGCATGCCCGCGATGCTCATGGGCAACGAGTGGGCCGAGGACGCGTCGTTCGAGACCGAGCGGCTCGACTGGTCCAAGAAGACGACGAACGCGGGCGTGCTGGCCTTCTACCGCGATCTGATCGGCCTGCGCACCACGCGGCGCGCACTGTTTGCCAACAGCCCCGCGCGTGTGTTCCACACCAACGAAGCGGGCAACGTCTTCGCCTTCGAGCGCTGGGGCAGCGACGGGCGCTCGTACGTCGTCGTCGCGAACTTCTCCAACAACGACTTCCCCGAGTACATCCTCGGCGTGCCCCGGTCGGGCTCGTGGGGTGTGGTCATCAACAGCGAAGCCGCGGCGTATCGCGGGCGCGACACGGGCTCTCCCGTCGGCGCGGTGCCGGTCTCCGCGGCCGCCCGCGACGGCTTTGCGCAGAGCGCTCGCCTGGCGCTGCCCGCGCACGGGTTCCTGCTTCTGCAGCACAACCCGGAGTACATCGAGAGCTTCGACATCATGGACCGCGACCGAGACGGACGCGTCACCGTCGACGATCTGCACGAACTGCTGCAGCGCGCGTGGGATGTCAACAATGACAGCAGGCTCGATGTTGGCGACACCAACGCGATGATCAACCGCCTGCGTCGCAACGAGTCACGGACCGCCGCGGGCTCGCAGCGCTGACCCGCCCCGGTGTACCGGGATCACACCTTGCCTCGGGCGTCGGATGCGACCATGAGCACCCACCGCGAACGATCGGGCCCGGCGGACTCACTGGCGGATCGGATCGATGACGTTCTCGCCGCACGGTACCGCGAGGCGCTGACGCTCGCGACGATCGCGCGGAGCGTCGGACGCAACGCCAGCTACGTGTCGGCGATGTACCGACGCGCCCGCGGCATGACCATCACGGCGAGACTGACCCACCTGCGTGTCGATCACGCGCGATCGATGCTCGCATGGAGCGGCATGAGCGTGCTCGAGGTCGCCACCGCCAGCGGATTCGGATCGCTCAGTCAGTTCTATGAGGCGTTTTCGAGACTCAACGGCGGGCCGCCCAGACGACCCGGCGGGAGCCGCAGTGCTCAGAAGCCCGCCGCCGCGCTCGCGGAGACCGGCGCACTTCGGGGCGCGGCACGTGCGCCGATGATCCTCGCGGCGTGGGTCGATGACGCACCGGAGAACAACATCCGCGAGCGTCGGGAACTGCTGGCGCGAGGCGTGGCTGTCGACAGCTTCGCGACCGGGGAGCAGGGCTTGGCGGCGCTCGAGTACGGCGGATACTCGCTGCTGGTGAGCGACATCCGCCGGCCGGATACGGAGCGCTCGCGCATCACCGACTCGGGCTGGACACTCGCCGAAACGGTGCGCCAGCGCTGGCCGGATCTGCCGATCGTCTTCTACTGCGGCTACGCCGATCCGGCCCGCCGCAAACGGGCCCGCGAGATCGGCGCACTCGGAGTGCACACGCACCCGGCGGACCTGATCAACGCGGTGATGCGAGCGCTGGCTTCGCGCGGACGCGCGAACATGAAGACTCGATGACGCGCAAACACGCCGGATCATCGCGCAAATCCACCGGACACGCTTTGTGGTGAATCCTCCGCACACTCTCTCAGGGGCGAGGCCTTTTCAGTGCCCCCGAGGAGTTCCGCCGAGATGACACCCAGTTCTGTGCTTGCCCGTTCGACGTCTGGAGCTATGCGCACGCTGCTCCGCCCCGCGCTCGCGTTGGCGTCGCTGCTCGCCGCGGCGAGCGTCGCCGCCGCGCAATCATGCCCGCAGGGGGCGTTCTATCCGCTCGACGGCGCGTTCGTCGCCGGCAACGGAACCTTCGGCTTCGTCCCCGAGAACAACTCCACACAGATCCGCGTGGACAACAACGGCAACGGCACGATCGCGCCCAACGAGCCGGTCTACGACCTGCCCGCGCCGATCAGCGGTGAGAACTTCGCCGGCGCCTCTTTGTCGCTCTCGCCGACGCGGCGTGTGCTCATGGCCGTCGGCGGGCAGTCGCTCCCTGGCTGCGCGGGAACATCGCTGCGCTTCTATCGCCTGACGCCCGGCAACGCGACGCCCGCCGTGCTGCACGAGGTGTGCGTGGGCACGGTGCTGCAGAACCGCGTCTTCTTCGATCGCGCGCTCCGATACTCCTCCAGAGCACCGCTGTCGACACTCGGGAGCAGCATCGCCGCGGTGCTGCACGCGCCGAGCGTCACCAGCCCGACGGCGACTCTCAGCCTGTTCGACCTGGAGGCGCCCGGGTCGCGGCGAGTCGACATCACGAACCTGCGCTCCGGCATCGGTGACATCCGCATCGCCGGCGGCGGCCAGGCGATGTACGTTCAGCACGATCTCAGCCCCACGAATCCCGATGGCACGGACTACACGCTCATCTCTCTCTGCTCGCAGACCTTCGGCCAGCAGGCCAACCCCGACGGCGGCTTCCCGCTGCGCAACGTCTCGGGCGGACCGCTGGACGCGTTCATCGGTCCATCGGCCAACAGCCTCACCCGGGTGAGCTTCACGCAGTCCGGCGGGGTCTTTGCGCAGCTCAATGTGCGAGACTGCTGCGCGCAGGTCGATCCCCCAGGCGTCGCGCAGCTCAGCCTCACGCAGAGTGTCTCTCCAGCCGCCGGCGATATCCCGCCCGGATCGAGCATCACCTACACGGCGAGCGTCGCGAACATCGGCACCGCCGCGGCGACGAATGTGGTCGTGCAGATGCTCCTGCCATCGAACACGACGCTGCTGAGCGTCTCGAACCAGGGTGGGCCGCTCGCGCCGGGATCGACCGTCATTCAGTGGACGATCCCGTCGCTGGCAACACTGGCCGACGGCGGAACGGTGACCGACCTTTCCTTCACGGTTCGGGCCGAGTGCGCGACGAGCGACTACTCCCCCCGCCCGCTGAACGCGACGGCGGTTGCCGCCAACGCGCCGCAGGTCAGCTCTTCGCTCAACAGCGGGCCGAGGGTCGTCATGCCCCCGACCACGCCGCTGATCTTCAGCGTGAGCACCACGCCCGATACCCCCGCACCGCTGCGCCGGGGCGACACCCTGACCATGACGCTCTCGATCACCAATCCCGATGCCCGCGACCAGCAGGGCCTTCGCACGGTACCGATGATTCGATTCCTCGGCGGGGGGATCGTGCTGGACTCGATCATCGCAGCCAGCACCGGAACCGCCACGCTGGCTCAGACCGAGGTCGACTGGCTGCTGGACCTGCCAGCGGGTGCAACGGCGAGCCTGGCGCTGCGTCTGCGCGTTGACACGTGCCTCCCGCCGGAGACCCTCGCGGTCGCGGCCAACGGGTCCATCATCATGTCCAACGCGTGCGGCGTTGCGGTGCTCTCGACACTGTTCTCATCGCCGGCCTATCTGATGGCACAGGACTATCGCCTTTCGGTCGTCGCGGGGCCGCTCGCTCCCGGGCAGATCGGCGCTCTCGTTGAGGATCATCAGCCCGTGCGCGCGGGCGCACGCGGCGTGATCGAGGTTCGGGTGCAGAACAACGGCCCCGCTTCGGGCGCGACGGGATTCTGGTCACTGCACGTGCCGACACAGACGACGATCGGCACGCCGGCGCTGCTTCCCGGCACTTCCCCCGGCGTGGTGTATGACGCCGCGACGCGGACGCTGGGCTTCGCCGGCAGCCTGAGCACGGGTCAGGAAGTCATCGCGCTGCTGAACGCCGATCTTCTTGCTGACTCGCCGCGATCGACACTGGTGCTCGCCGCGGGACAGAACGGCTGCGCGTGGGCACGCACGACCGTGCACCTGTGCCCGGTGCCGACGCTGCCGACGTCGGCGCTGCTGGGGCTCGACACGCGCGAGGGCGTCTGGGTGTTCGACCCGGCGGTCGACACGCAGCCGCGGACGTTCTTCTCGCCGATCTTCGGCGTGCAGACGCCGTTCGAGGGCTTCGACATCGGGCCCGATGGGCGGCTGGCGATCGTTGGGCCGCGGATCGTTCGCCTTGACACGCAGACCCTGGAGTTATCCATGGCAACCACGCCGAGCACGCCCGAGGGGCCGCTTCTGCCAAGGGACGCGGCGTTCGACCGCGTAACGGGGCAACTCGTCATCTCGGGCACGCTCCGCTCGGGCTTCGGCGCGGCGCTCGGGACGATCCAGTCCGGCGGCACAACCTCGCTGCTGGCGGATCTGAACACCGTGACCATACTCGCCGGTGTCGCGCCACTGGCGTCGGGAGGCGCACGCGTCGTTTCCATGCCCGCGGCGTTCTCCATCAGCGATCAGGGCCGCGGCGTGATCGGCACGGACACGGTGACACCCATCGCGAGCCTGAACTCCGCGACCGCGATCCCCATGCCGGCGACTCCGTTCACCTTCACGCCCGCCGGCTCGACACTCGGGCCGTACCCGGTGGCGATCTCGCCGACGAGCAGCATCGGCGCAGGATCGGATGACACGTGGGCACTGGTGATGCACCGGTGGATCGACGGACCGACCTTCTTGCCGACATCGCGCACCAGCGCCGTATCGCTGCTGCGGATCGCCGCGGCGGGCGCGACCAGCATCGCGGTCGACCTGGTCGCGGGCGATCTGAGGACGAACGCAGGTCTGGCTCCGTGGCCGTTCGACGCACCGCTCACGCCGCTGGAACTGAGCACGGGCAACGGAGAGAACCGCGGCGCGAGCATCGCCCCGGGTCCCGGCGGGTCGGTGTACGTCGCTTCGCGGACAACGCTCTACCGGCTCGACAACGCGGCGAGCGGCTCGGGGCCGATCACGCCGACGCTGGTCTTCTCTCTGCCCACGGACCTCTCGCGGTGCATCGACCTGGCCAGCGTGGGCATGGGCGCGACGCTCACCGGATGCTCACCGGCCGACATCGCCAACACCGATGGCTCGACACGCGCCACCGGCGGCGGGCCCGACGGCGCCATCGACAACGGCGACTTTACCGGCTTCTTCGCTGCGTTCTTCGCCAGCCCGGGGAGCATCGAGAATCTCGATGCGGACATCGCCAACACCGATGGCGACACGGTGCTGACCGGCGCCGGGCCGGACGGGACGGTGGACAATGGCGACTTCAGCGCGTTCTTTTTGCTGTTCTTCGCCGGGTGTCCATAGCGATCCACCGATCGGTCCATCGCCCGTTGTCCGCCGCGCATCGGCGCGTGCTCAGCCCTGCCCGCATCCCTGGAAGAAGAACAGGAAGAATGCTGAGAAGTCACCGTTATCGACGATTCCATCCGGGCCCGCACCGTCGAGCGTCGTCTGCCCGTCGGTGTTGGCGATGTCGGCCAGCAGCGCGCCGGGTTGATCCGCCGGAAGGAAAAACGCCTCGAAGAACGCGGAGAAGTCCCCGTTGTCCACCTCGCCGTCGGGCGTAGGCAGGCCATCGGTGTCGGCGATGTCCGCGGGCGAGCACGCGGGCGGTCGGACAACGAGCGTCGCGGCCGCGCTGGTCGATGAGCCGCACGCGTTGGAGAAGAACCCGTCGGCGTACACATCGCCGGAAGGCGTCGCGGCAAGGGCGTGGACCTCATCGTTCACGCCGGAGCCGAGCGGACGCCATGTCGCGCCGTCGAATCGACCCACGCGCGAAATGGGGCCGGATGGCGTGCTGGTAAAGCGACCTCCCGCAACGATCGAGCCATCCGGCAGCGGGGTCATCGCCTGAATGCGGTCATTGAAGCCCGTGGCCAGCGGCAACCAAGTGCCCTCGCGAAAGCGCGCGACGTAGTTGGCCGGGAGCCCTCCCGCGACCGTGAACAAGCCACCGACGATGAGATCACCATTGGCAAGCTCGGTGACGGTTCGGCTGCCGCCGATCGTCCCCGAACCGAGCGTGGACCACTGGTTGCCGTTCCATCGTGCGATGCGGTTGGCCGGCTGCCCGCCGGCGGTGAAGAAGATGCCCCCGGCGATCACATCACCGTTCGACAAGACCGTGACGCTATTGACCTGATCGCCAACGCCCGAGCCGAGCCCGCTCCAGAGCAGCCCGTCGAAGACGCCGACGAAGCCGACCGGGATCGAGCCCGAATTCACGAAGTCCCCGCCGGCGTAGATCAGATCACCCGGACCAACGGCCAGGGATCGCACGCGGTTGTTGAGCCCCGCGGCCAATGCGGACCACGATGATCCGTTCCAGCGCGCCACGCGAGAAGCGGGGGCACCTCCGGCACTGGTGAAGATGCCGCCGGCGATGATGTCGCCGTTGGAGAGCCGCGCCAGCGCCTGAACGCTATCACCGAGCCCCGTGCCAAAGCCCGACCACGCCGTCCCGTTCCATCGCGCCACACCGGTGACCGACGTGCCGCCGGCAAGCGAGAAGCTGCCGATCGCGATCAGATTGGTCGTGCCGTTGGGCCCGGCGATGGGGAGCAGGCCGAGGACCTGGCTGTTGGTCCCTCCGCCAACGGCCTGCCAGGTCGAGCCGTTCCAAAGGGCGATGTTGTTGATGGCCTGACCATCGATGGTGTTGAACGTGCCGCCGACGACCAACTGGGCTGGCAGCGGCCCTTCGCCATCACGGTCCCAAAGGAGTGAGGTGGCGATGTTGGCCGAGGTGCCGTTGGTCCGTGTCGCACCGGGATTGCCGAAGGTCGCGGGCCAGAGTCCGTCGCACTGCGCCATCGCGGTCCCGGTGCCGGCGAGGGTCACCAACATCCCTGCGGAAGCCAACAGCGCGACGCGTCCTGCACGACGGCTCCTGATTACGAACTCGCTCAACATGCTGCTCACTCCTGTTCTGCTGACGTGACGAAGGCTGAAAGCCGGGGCTGCCGATCTCGGCCTCGATGGCCGCTTTTCTCGGCCTCCACCCAGAGGAACGACGAAAATCACCCTTGCCGACTTGTTGTTCTTAGAACGTTCTCATACACATGACACTCTTCTCGTATCCTCTGCAAGCAAACTTTCCGACAATTCGCGAAGATGGCACTTGGCGAGTCTTGTCGCCCTGGCCGTACGCTCCTGAGACTCCCTCCACGATGAGCACGCAACTCCGCACAGCCGCAGACCTTGACTCGCGTTCGGGGCAACTCGCTCACCTGCGTCAGGTGGGCGTTCGGATGCGATCCCAACTCGCCGCCGCGCTGGCCGCCGTGCCACCCGAGTACCGCCCGACGACCAAGCTCGCAAACTGGCTCGGCGTCAACCGCTCGATCTGTCACTGGGTCCGGACCGCTGCCACATTCGACGGCGATGATGCGCTCGTGCTCAAGACGCTCCCGGGTGTCGAGGGGCTGGAGTCCATGCTCCTGGCCCTGAACCACAAGCTGCCCGAGACCTCACTCACAGAGAGCGCGCTGGCGTCCGTGCAGGCGTATCGCGAGGCCATCGGCATTGCCGGCGGAAGCAAGGCCAAGCTCGATCGGCTCGTTGCGGACCTGATCGCGACTGAGCAGGCCTCGGCCAACCAGGGAACAGATCTCTCGGGGCGAACGCGTTTCTTCGAGGCGGCGTCGGCGATCGTCGGCGCAGCATCGGAGACGCTCTCGATGAGTTTCATCGCGCAGCCCGACGGGGCGGGAGGCGTGATGTGCATGGCCGCGCTCGGACACGTGCAGGTGCGCCATCAGCGCGAGCACATGCCGCTGGTGCTGCTGCGACGAAGATCGGACGCCGCGGCACCTTCGACGGATCGCACGCTTCAGGGCGACCGCGCGGCGGGATTCACGCCCGGCGCGGTGATCGGCCGCTTCAGCACCGTGCCCCTGCCGATCGTCACGACGCAGACGCGCGAGCGCGCGCTCGTTCAGGTGCTCGACCCGCAGGCCGATGCTCCGAACCCGTTTACCGTGTACATCGGGCAGCAGTTCCCTCTGCCCCCGTTGCCGCCCGAAGGCCCTGCGGAGCAGGTGTTCTCTGCCGTGCCGCGTGTGCCGACGCGCAGGCTGCTCCTGGATGTGCACATGCACCGCTCGATGCCGATCCCGGGAATGCCCACGGCGTTCTCGCAGTTCACGGGCTCGGACGCCGGCGCGGGCGCACGCCCCGAGCGGCGATGGTTCGATCAGGTCGGCTCCACGCCCACGCCGACGTTGCTCGAGCCAGGACGACGCGCCGGGGCCGGCGCAGCGCTTGCGACGCACGAAGAAGTCACCTCCTGGCTGCTCGAGGAGGCAGGGCTGTCACCATCGGACGTGCGCACGTTCCGGCTGGATGTGGAGTACCCGCTGTGGAGCGTGCGGTACGTGATGTGGTTCCGGCTGCCGACCGACGCGGCATCGCCCGGGATCGAGGCGGAGGTTGACTGAGCGGTCGGTTCAGCCGCCGGAGCGCCGATCAATCAATCACGCGCGACCGCACTTTGTCGAACTCACGTGCGGCACAGACACGCTCAGGTGGTCGCCGACATTCACGGCAGAATCGCGTGCCACGGGATCGCCGCGAAGATGAACGCCAGCAGCACCGCGACGACGGTGAGGATCACCCACATCGGCACGCCCTTGGCCGGCTTGGTGATCGCCATGTCGCAGTGATAGCAGATCGCCACGTCGTCGAAGACCTCTTTGCCGCAGTGCGGGCATCGTGTCGTTGCGTGGCTGAACCGCTCGATGTCCGTCTGGCTCGGGCCTTCGTAATCGCCCTCATCGTCATCATCGCGCGGCCTGGGGGCGGGCCGGCGTGAGATCACCTCGCCGTCGCGCGGCGCGGGGATGAGCCGCAGCCTGCGCGCTCGCTCCTGCTCGGATTCACCGTGCTCATCGGGCATGATCGCGGCATTCTACTCGCACGCCGACGCGGCACGCCGTCGACCGATCACCGGCCCGGCTCACGCATGTGCGGGTCGCTGGCGATGGTGTCGGCGGTCACGACGATCTCGGCACGCTGGTTGGAGTGGTGACTGGGCGTGTCGTACGCGGTGGGATTGATGCGGTCGTTATCCGCGCACGCGACCAGGCGCAACTGGTTCCACGCCATGCCGTTCTCGACCAGCACGCTGGCGACGGCCTGCGCGCGCTTGTAGCTCAGGCTCATCGCCGCGTCGACACCCGCCGCGGCCTCGAGCGCCGAGACGTGCCCGCGGATCTCGATGACGTACTTGGTCCCGCGCAGTTCCTTGGCGACCTGCCTGCATGTGGTGCGTCCGGCCTGGCCGACATCCGTCGATCCCTGCTCGAACGCGACGGTGCCGTTGATGTTCGTCAGCGTGCCGCGGTCGATCCCCTGGAGGTTCGGCTTGTCGCCGGTGGGGCCGACCTGATTGGCATCGCCCTCGGCGAGTTTCTGCTTGATTCGCTGCACGAGGATCTGCTCGCTGGGGTTGTCGCTGAACGGCGACACCGGCGAGTTGAACGCCTCGCGGATGGCGATCATCATGTCGAGCATCCCCGCGGGCGTGCCGGCCTGATTGCCGTTCTGGTCCGACTCGCTCGTGGCCTTGGCGCCGACGTTCATGGCGAACATGATGACGAAGAAGCCCATCTGCAGCAGCGCGTTGTCGGCGAAGGACACGACCCACTCGGGCACGCCTTCTTCGTGCTCCTCGTGCTTGGCGTGGCCGTGGCCGTGCTTCTTGTGCCCGTGACCTTTCTTCTTGTCGTGCTCGTCGTGGCCGCCGCCTCCCTTTCCTGCAGCGCCGCCCTTGGCCTCGTGCTCGCTCATGCGTGGCTCCTGTCAGCGCGTCCTTACGCGGCCTTGTTGAACTGCCCACGCTGCGGCCCGGGGACAAAGGCCAGCATGCGGTCCATGGTCACGCGCGGGTTGTCGCCCGCCTGGATGCTCAGCACGCCCTGGAGCGTCATCTCACGGATGAGCATCTCTTCGGCACTGCGCATCGCCAGTTTGTCGCCCATCGGGCCGGCGATACAGTTGGCCATGACGGTGCCGTACATCGTGGCCACGACGGCCACCGCGAGCATCTTTCCCATCACCTCGATCGAACCACCGAGCGCACCGAACATACCGATCTGGCCGATCAGCGTCGCCGTCAGCGCGATGCCCGGGCCGTAGACCTTGATCAGGTCGAAGAACTTCTTGCCCGCCTTATGCCGCTCGGCCATCGCCATGAGTTCCATGCGCATCGTGCTCTCGATCGAGTCCGGCGAAACGCCGTCGATCGCCATCTTCAGCCCCGCGGCCATGAACGGGTCGGGCAGCTTGCTCACCTCGCCCTCCAGCGACAGGATGCCCTCGCGACGCGCCTTCTCCGACAGGTCATTGATCTGCTTGACCACTTCCACCGGCGTCATGCCCTTGTGAAGGAAGTAGCGCTTGATGTACCCCATCGCGCCCGTGACCTTCTCCATGGGTAGAGCCATGAGAAGCACGGCCAGCGTCCCGCCCACAACCATGATCGCGCCTTTGTCCGACCACAACGCGATCAGGTTGCCGCCCGTCGCCTTGTAGCACACCACAAAGCAGATGACGAACATCAGGATGGAGCCGATCAGGCTGGACTTGTCCATAACGAGATCTTCCAGTCGCCCGCTCGCGTGCGCATCCGGCGCTGCCGGAGACCAACGGGTCTTGTCATGTCATGAGCCGCTCGCGCATCAGCGCGTGCCTCTGTGAATCGACCCGCCACCAGCCGCCCTTGACGATCACCCCCAACCGCCCAACTTCGCGCAGCCCGCGAACGCGCTCGCCTCGGCGCAGTCGGCATAGCCCACACCCCTTGCCACGGTTCTCGGCCCAGCCCGGGCCCTCGGTTGATCGCCGCCTCGGGCGTTACACCCCCGAACACCTTCCAACTCCTCACCACCACCCATGGCAGTCTGCCGATCGCCCTCGTGTTCCTCGGGCCATCCGGCCACTTTCCTGAATCGACCTCCTTCATCATCACGTATTCTCGGACAAGACCTCGTGCAGAAACGGAGATCCCCATGGCAGGCCTGGAGTCGTTGCGACATCGGCTGGCTGGCTCACGCGCCGCTCGTTCTTCAATCATGCTTCTGGCTCTCGCCGGCACGCTGGGCGTCGCCCCGGATGCGAACGCGGGCGTGAGCATCTCCATCAACGTCGGCAGTTCCTGGTCGCGCGGCTGCGGCTGGTATGACACCTTCCCCGTCTGGACCGGCCCGGTGTACCACCGCGGCTGGAATCATGGCTGGGCCCCCGCTCCGTGCTACTCGTACGTGCCGCCGGCCGTGTGCTTCACGCCCATCTATACCCCGGTCATCATCGCCACGCCCGTGCGTCCGCTCTGGTGGCACGATGATGATCTGTGGTGCTCTTCGACATGGGCACCGGTGTACATCACGCGCCCGCGGTGGGGTTGGCGACCGGTCCGTCGCTGGCATCACGCCTGGGACGACGCGTACTGCGCACCGGTCCCCGCGGCGGTCGCGATCCTGCAGCCAGCGCCTGTGATCATCACGCGCACCGTCGCATACTCCTCCGCCTTCTCGCCGTGGGGCACATACACCGAAACGACCTGGTACACACCCCCGGCGATCTATGTCCCGGCCGCGACCTGGTGCGCACCCCGACCGGTGTGCTTCGTCCCGCCCATCTACACCCCGCCGAGCTGCTCGCTGTACTCGGGCTGGTCGGTCTCCATCAACATCAACGATCATCGACCGTATCGCCATCGCTTGAGCCACGAGACCGCACCGGTCGCCGCGATCCCCGCGGCGGTCGCACCGCTCGCACCACCCGTCGCGGCCATCCCGCCGACGGTGCCGCTCGCGCCGATTCCGACGACACCAACCGTTGCGGAGAGCCGCCCGCCGACACCATCGCGCGAGATCGCCGCGATCGATCGCTCGAGGCTGGATGGTCGTCGTCCGACGATCGGCGATCGTCCGACCGCAGACGATCGCCCCGCCGGCACGATCGCCGCCGCACCGATCGGGCCAGCGGCCCCGGTCTCCCCGGACGCGACGCCGTCGCGAACCTGGAACACCGCCACGCCCGCCAGCACGCCGAGCATGACCGATGGTCGTCGCCCGAGCGTTGATCGCTGGCCCACGCCCGATCGCACACGCGGGATCGCCGCGAGCGTGCCCGATGCGGCGTCGAGCGAGCCGAGCGAGCAAACGCCCGTCAAGCCTTCGCGCACCGTGGCCCGCGCCAACGAGTGGCCCGCCGACACGCGCCGCCCCGCCGTGACCCCGGCGCGACCGGCAGTCGCGCAGTCGCCGAGCATCAACGATCGCACGTCGCCGCAAGACCGGGCCATCCCGATCGACCGTACCGACCGCAGTGACCGTACCGACCGCACTGGCCGCACCGTCACCTCGCGCCCGACCGCGGTGCCAACGCGAGCGGTCACTACGCCGACTCGTCCGCTCGATCAGCCGCCAATGGCCGATGCGCCGCAGGCGATCAACCCCGACGCCAAGCCTGCACGCATATCGCGTCCTGCCGATCCGATGTCGGGCCCGCGTCTGACCCGCCGCGATGCCCCGGCACTGCCCGCACGCGAAACACCCGCACGCGAAACGCCCATCGCCACACGCTCGCCCGCGAACACACCCCGCGGCACCGCTCCGGAAGCGCCCATCGACGCGCCCGCCAAGGCGCCGAGATTCACACCAACGCCGCAGGTCGCGCGTCCCGCGCCCGCCGATGTCCCGATCCGCGGCCTGGAGTCGCCCGGCACCTCGCGCACATCGCGCTCGCGATCAATCGATGTGCCCGCCAACACCCGCACCCGCGGCACCGTGCCCGGACCGCAAGCACCCAGCGAGCCCGGCTCGCTCCGTCAGCCCCCGACAACCCTCGACACACCGCGCGCGCTCGAGCAGCCCTCTCGCTCATCGCGCCCGGCCCCCGCGCCTTCCATCGGCACGGGCCCGAGCTTCACGCGTCCGGCTCCATCGAATGTGCCCTCTCGTGTGCCTTCGCGCACACCCGCGGCCGCGCCCGAGCCCGTTCCCGCTCTGACACCGCCAACGCCCGCGCCCTCACGCGTGATGCCAAGCGAGCCGACCAAGCGCGTTCAGTCCTCTCGCGGCCGGAGCGACCGCCTCGCCGATGATCGCCGCGTGCGGGGCCTGATCGCCACCGAGCGGGGCATCGCGCCCCCGGGAACGCCGCCGGTCATTCCCGCCGCCAGACCCGCGACACCCTCCACGCGACCCTCACCCCCCACACCCCCCACGCCTCTCGCCCCGCCCGCAGCCCCCGCGCCGAGCCGCGTCGCACCGTCACCGGCGCCGGAAAAGTCCGCACCCGCCGCGCCTGCCCCGGCTCCCGCCAAGGGCGGCGGCGAGGAGTGACGCGGCCGCGACCGGTGCTTGCGCACCGGTTCACCCAGCGCAGATTTACCCGCAAACTCCGCGCGCGTGTACGCTCGCGGCATGATCCCAATCTGGCTCGCCACACTGCTTCTGCTGGTCGCCTCGAACGTCTTCATGACCTTCGCGTGGTACTACCACCTCAAGCATCAGGGCTGGGCGCTCTGGCAGGCGATCCTCATCTCGTGGCTCATCGCGTTCGTCGAGTACTGCCTCATGGTCCCCGCCAACCGGATGGGCCACGTCAGCGCCGGCGGCCCGTTCACCGCGCCGCAACTGAAGATCATTCAGGAAGCCGTCACGCTCACGGTCTTCGGGTTCTTCTCCTGGCTGGTGCTCAAGGAGAAACTCCAGTGGACCGACTACGTCGCCTTCACGCTCATCTTCGCGGGCGCCGCCGTCGGGCTCTTCGGCAAGCACTTCACGCAGGCCGCGACCGCCACCAGCACCGCCGCGTCGAGCACCGGCGCGGGTTGAGCCGTCGTGCTTCGCTGCTTGTGGAGCCGATCAGCGGGCCGGCGCAGCGCCCGGAGCCTGCCGGCTCTTCTGCTCGTTCTGCTGGCGGTACTTTTCGCGATATCGCTCGGCGAGGATCGTCTGCTTATTGCTCAGGTCCACCTCGCGCCCGGCGATGAACGCCCGAACTGTTCGCGTCTTGACCTCTAGCACATCGCCGTCGGTCAGGATCAGCGTCGCGTCCTTGCCCGGCTCGATCGAGCCCAGCCGGTCCTGCACGCCCAGCAACTGCGCCGGTGCCAGCGTGATCGCCCGGACCGCGTCCTCCCGCTTCATGCCGTGGGCCACGCAAATCGCCGCGGCGTACGGCAGGTTCCGCTCGTGCGGAGTCTCCTCTCCGCTGGCGATCGCCACGGGCACGCCCGCCTCCACCAGCAGCCGCGGGGCATCGAAGCCCTCGGTCACCGGTGAGTCGTCGCGCTTGGGCATGGTCAGCGGGCTGTTGAAGATCACCCCTGCGCGCGCGTCCTTGATCTGCTCAAGGCAGAGCGGCGCATCGCGCCCGCCCACGATCACCACGCGCACGCCGGCCTTTCTGCTCCAGGCAAGCGCCGCCAGAATCTGATCCACGTCCTGCGCCTCGATGAACACCGGATTCTCCGCCGGCTTCTCGGCTGTGCCCAGCACGCTCCGCATCGCCTCCCACCGGATATCCGTCGGCGTCATCGGCTCCGCGTCCTTGCGCGCGATGTACGCCCGCGCCGTTTCGAACGCCTTCTCCACCCGCTCCTGCCCCTGACGGATCCGCTTGAGCTGCTCCTCCTCGCTCTGATCCATCCACCACGCCCGCACCACCCGCATGAACGGCCACGACACGACCATGCCCGCGTCACGACGGACCGTCATGTCCTCCCACGTCCACCCGTCGGCGTGCGTCACGCTCACGCGACCGGCGATCACACCACCCTGCGGGAACACGCCAAAGGCCAGCACGCCGTTGCTCCGGGCCACCGGCATGAGCCACGAATCCGGGTTCACGCTCACCGCGGCGAAGACCTCCGGCGTCACATCGCCCACCTCGTTGAAGTCCCGCGACGCACGCACCGCGCCCATCTCCGTCAGGCCCATCTGTGTGTACGCGCTGATCAGCCCCGGATACAGCGTCAGGCCCTTGGCATCGATCACACTTCGCCTCGGGTCCGACGGCAGATCGCCCGCACCCATCGACGCGATCTTGCCCTGATCCATGATCACCCAGCCCCGATCGATCGGCTCGCGCGACACCGGCACGATGCGCGCATTGACGATCGCCACCGCGCCCGCCGGCGCCGGCAGTCGCGGCGTGAGATCCTGCGCGATCGCTCCGCCGGACGCGGCCAGCGCAATCAACCCTACGACCGAGAACACCCTGCTCGAAACGTTCATGCATGATCCGATCCGGCGCGCACGCCGATGAAGGTCACCGATCTCTCACCGTCCCATGTGCTCGTCGCAGCCGCAGACCCCGGCCCGATGATCCGCCGGGTTGATCCCGCGACGCATCATGTCCAGGAACAGTTCACGCCGCAGCCGCGTCGAGTCATCGACCATCGCCGCGATGAGTCCCCGCCGATCGCCCGTCCGCGGCGGCTTGTCCGACGGCGTATCCACCACTTCCTTCTTGACGGTCTCGCCTGCCCTATCGGGCGTCTTTGCTCCACCGGCTTCGCCGGCCTTGTCGCCCTTGTCGGTCTTCTGGCCGTCCTTGGGCTTCTTGTCACCGGCCAGCAGACGCTGAACGATCCGCGCTCGCTCTCGCGCGTTCTGCTCACGCAACTCCTTGTCCTTCTCCAGCGAGAACAGAAGCCTGCCATCGACGAACGTCGCCTCGCATCGGCTCGTGCTGCTCAGGGGCGAGCCTGACCAGATCACCACATCCGCGTCCTTGCCCGTTTCCAGCGACCCAACGCGCGACTCGACTCTCAGCTGCTTCGCGGGGTTGAGCGTCACGAACTTGAGCGCCTCTTCCTCGCTGACGCTGAACGTGCCATCCTTCTGCCAGCTGTACTTGTGGGCCTTGGCCGCCTCCACGTGCATCCGCCGCGCCAGTTCGTCGCTGTCGCTGTTGTACGACACCACCACACCCTGCTCGTGCATGATCGGCCCGGCGTACGGAATCCCGTCCTGCACCTCGACCTTGAAGCCCCACCAGTCGCTGAACAGCGATGCGCCGATCGCCTGCTGCCTGACGAACTCCGCGACCTTGTACCCCTCGAGGTTGTGCTGATACGTCCCGATCCGAATGCCGAACTCCGCGCAGAGCTGCGCGAGCATCTGCACCTCATCCTGACGATAACTGTGGCAGTGAATCAGCCGCGTGCCCGCGAGAATCTCCGCCATCGCCTCCAGTTCCAGGTCGCGCCGCGGCGGCACGCCCTGACGCCCGCCATCCTCGAACCGCTTCCACATCGCGGCGTATTCGCGCCCGGCGACAAAGCGATCCCGAATGATCGCCTCGACACCCATGCGCGTCTGCGGATACCGCGTGACGTTCCGGTCGCCCCAGTTGCTCTGCTTGGGGTTCTCGCCCAGCGCGAACTTCACGCCGGGCTTCGCGGCCTCCATGTGCATGTCATCCGGCCGCACCGCGCCCCAGCGGACTTTGTTCGTCTGGCTCTGCCCGCCGATCGCGTTGGCCGAGCCGTGCAGGTTGTTCACGCTCGTCACGCCGCCGGCCAACTGGCGGTACCAGTTGATCGCATCGGGATTGGTCACATCCGCGATCCGAACCTCGCACGTGACCGCCTGCCCGGACTCGTTCACGCCCTTGCTGATCCCGGTGTGGCTGTGGCAATCGATGATCCCCGGCGTGACATGCTTGCCCTGCGCATCGATCACCCGATACTCGCTCCCGAACCGCGGCATGCTCGCACCCGGGCCGACATACGCGATCACGCCGTCGCTCAAAAGCACCGCGCCATCGCGGATGATCCCCGCGGGGCCGCTGGTCCAGACCGTCGCGTTGATGATCGCCACACGCTCGGCCTTCGGATACTCCTTGATCGCATACGCGCCCAGCGGCAGACCCGGAAGCACTTCGGCGACCTGCGGCTTGACTTCATCGTCTTCCTTCTCCGCCGCCCGTGCGCGCGCCCGCAGCACCGACTCGCGCTTGGTCGGCGTCGCCCCCTCCACCCCCGCCGCCGCCGGCTCCTCCCACGTCTCGCGGATCACCAGCACATCCCCCTCGCGCAGCACCACCGCGCTGCGCCGCGGCGCTCCCTCGACCGCGCGCTCGAACGAACCGGCATTCGGCTCGCCCTTGGGCGAGACGCGCACCTTCTCGCCCTTGCTCTCGCTCTTCTTGCCCTCAGCGTCCTCGCTGACCAGCGTCACGCCGTCCCGCGTCACGATGATCGTCGTTCCCGCCTTCTCCTCCGGGTTGATCGCGACACCATCGCGCTCGAACACCCGCCACGTTCCGACCAGCCCCGAGGCGGGCCGACGGACACCCGACACGGCCGCACGCTGGCCATCGGCCCGGACGATCATCCCGCGCAGCGTCGCCGCCGTCGTGTCGAAGGTCACCAGACCGGTCAGCGTGAACACTCCCGGCTGCGCCTCGTCGAGTTTCTCGTGATCGAACGCCAGCGACAGCCGCGTGCCCAGCACGCTCACCTCGGTCGCCTTGACCTGCTTCTCGCCGCGCGTCACGGTGATCGCGTTGCCCTCATCGACGATCAGCAGTCGCTCGGCCTCCGGCGCACCGGCCACCGTCAGGTCCCACGTTCCCTCCAGTTTCGTCGGCGCGGGCGTCACCTCATGCCGAAGCCCATCGATCCAGGTCTCGCGGACCTTCGTCTTCTTCTCGAGCATCGGCCCGTCGTACACCACAAAGCTCGCCCGCTTGCCCGCGTCGAGCGTGCCCAGTTGATCCTCCACCCCCAGCAGCCGCGCCGGCTCAACGGTCAGGCTCGCCAGCGCCTGTTCGTTCGTCAGCCCGTGCCGGATCGCCGTGCGGAGCCGATCCGGGAACTGCCCGCGATCCTTGATCTTCGATGTCGTGATCGCGAACGACACCCCCGCCTGCGCAAGCCGCCGCGCGTTTGTCGGCGACTGCTCCCACATCATCAACTCGCGCAGGTCCACCGCCTCGGCATCTCCAAGGCTCGCCACCCGCGGCTTCTCGACGTAGTTCAACGGCACAACCAGCCCGATCCCCTTCCCACCCGCGTGCGCCTCGCTGATCGCCTCCAGGCGACGAAAGTCCGTCCCGCCCGTCACCACCACCGCCGGACGCGCAAACTCCCGCGCGATCTTCGCCGCACGCAGAACCTCCAGTTCATCCTCGACCGTGAACATCAGGCCCGCAACGCTCCCGTCGCGCTTGCCCAGAGGCGCCAGCGCGTTGACCCCGAGGTCCACCGTCGTTCGCGCCGCATCCACCGCGCCGCCGGCACCGAGCCCGGCGACATAATCCGCATCGCTCAGCGTCTGGCGGATCAGCGCGATCGCCCCCATCTGCGAATCCGGATACCCGCCCCATCGCGAAACATCGCCATCGCCCCCGACCGTCTCGAACGCCACCGTCTGCATCCCCGAGGCCTTGTACACCGCGGGCTTGCGCTCGCTCGAATCCTCCGACTCCTGCGCCAGGCTCACCACCGCCGACGACCCGCGGAACACGCCACCCTTCGGCACGATCCCCGCCGCGACAAACCCCATTCCGCGCAACTGTCTGGCCGTGCCCTCATCTACACCCCGTCCGTCGGTCGCGTTGCGTTGCGGCATGACCCGTGCGCTCCAGTGCGCACCGGCGCGCTCGCCATCAACACGCGGCGACTCAACCTCCAAATATGCCTCGATCAACCCCGGATAAATGTGCAGCCCCGCAGCGTCGCGCGTCAGCGCCCCGGCGGGCACCGGCGTGCTTGCCGAAGGCCCCACGGCCACGATCACGCCGTCGCGCACGACCAATGTCGCATTCTCGATGACGAGTCCGGGCCCGACATGCACCGTCGCGTTGACCAGCGCCTCAAACCCGCGTCGCTCGGCTCCCGGGCGGTTCGCCGGCGGCAACAGCGGATCGGGCCGAACCTCCGGCTCCTGAGCGAACGCCGCACCCGGCCAGCCCAGCCCGCCCGCACCAAGAACCACCGCCGCGGCGAGAATCCGGAGCACCCCCGCGCTCACGCACACATCTGCATTCATCATGTTCCCGAGCCTACAGACTCTCGACCCATCCGACCATCCCCCTACATCGGGCCCCCCGGTGCTCATCCCCGCCTCGCGGCACCCGCACCCCCGGCCAACAGATCGCACCAATCAGGGCCCCTGAATTCAGCACCGGGCTCTCCACCCGCTGCCCACGATCCCGGCCGTGATCCCGCAGCCCCGCCAGCGCAGCGGATATGCTGATCCTGCTGTCTTGAACACTCTCGCTCGATCACGGAGACGCTCGCTCATGCCATCCAAACTCATCGAAGGCGCCGCCATCATCGGTCAATCCGGTGGCCCCACCGCCGTCATCAACCAGTCCCTCGTCGGCGTCGTCGAGGGCCTCAAGGGCAAACTGCCGGTCAAGAAGATCTACGGCATGCGCCACGGCGTCGACGGTCTGATCAAGGGCTTGCCCCTTGTCGACCTGACCAGCCTCAGCCAGGACACCCTTGAGCGCATCGCCAAGACCCCAAGCGCCGCGCTGGGCTCCAGCCGCGCCAAGCCCACCGAGGCCGACGGCCCCAAGATCTTCGAGGCCTGCAGGGCCAACGACATCCGCTACTTCTTCTACATCGGCGGCAACGACTCTTCCGACACCTGCCGAATCGTCCATGACCTGGGCCTCAAGCACAACTACGAACTCCGCTGCTTCCACGTGCCCAAGACCGTCGACAACGACCTGATGGGCAACGACCACACCCCGGGCTATGCCAGCGCCGCCCGCTACGTCGCCATGGCCTTCATGAGCGACGACCGCGACAACGCCAGCCTTCCCGGCATCAAGATCAACGTGATCATGGGTCGCCACGCCGGCTTCCTCACCGCGGCCAGCGCACTGGCCCGCCGCGAAGACGGCGACGGCCCGCACCTGATCTACCTCCCCGAAGTCCCCTTCGACACCGACAAGTTCATCGACGACATCCGCGCCGTGGTCGCCAAGCACAACCGCTGCCAGATCGCCGTCAGCGAAGGCATCAAGGACAAAGACGGTGTCGAAATCGGCGCCAAACTCATCGCCGGCGACAAGGACGCGCACGGCAACGTCCAACTCTCAGGCTCCGGCGCGCTGGGCGACATGCTCGCCAACCTCGTCAAGGACAAGCTCAAGAGCCCCAGCGGCAAGCCGCCGCGCGTCCGCGCCGACACGCTCGGATACCTCCAGCGATGCTGGCCCGAGCCCAGCTCCGTCGATGCCCACGAGGCGCGGCAGGTCGGCATCAAGGCCGCTCAGGAAGCCATGACCGGTGCCCAGTCCGGCTCGGTCGCCATCATCCGGATGAGCAACCACCCCTATCGCATCGAGAAGCGGCTCATTCCCCTGACCGATGTCGCCGCCAAGACCCGTCACCTTCCGCCCGAGTACATCAAGGGCCACGCCGACGTTTCGCCCGCGTTCATCGAGTACGCCCGCCCGCTCGTCGGCGAACTGCCCCAGATGGCCAAACTGATCTGATCCCCGCGGCGCAACCCTGGCGCACGATCCCACCCCGACCCTTCTTCCCCAACGACCCTCGCGAGCCGCGAGGGTCGTTGTCCATTCGCGCAGCGCCTTTTCCGGCCTCAGGTCGAGTGGCCAGTGCTCACTTCTTGCCGCCATCTCCGGTCCGCGGCGGGATCGGCACCACGAAACTCGACGGACGATCTGTCGCGGGTCCCGGCGTGCCGGCCGCGGGCCGGGGGTTGTCTTCAAGCAGACGGACCCGCTCGTTTTCCTCCCCGCGCGTGCTCTCGCTCTCGGGCCGGTCCGCCACCGCTCCCGCCGCGGCGACCTCCGTCAGGCGTGCCAGCAGCCGATCGCGTTCGGTCGCGAACGCCGCGTTGATCCCGCGGGCCTTCTGCACCTGATACAGCGCCCCGACCACCTCGGAGTACGTCATCGAAAGACCCGGCTCGGGCTCATCGGCACGCGAGCTCGAGCCCAGGAATCTGGCGAGTTTCCAGACCGTTTCGGGCACGACGGTCTGCACCGTGCGGGTCGAGCGGATGTCGCGGTAGAACAGTCGGACGCCCTGAGAGTCCGGCGTGCCCTCGGGTGTATCAAGATCCGCGGTGAGCATGAACCGGTCGCGCCAGGCCGAGACCAGCAGCGGCCGCTGCAACGCCATGTCCCGTCCGAAGATCACGATCCGCGACTCGCCCTGCTGCGTGATGTAGATCAGCGGGTCGGTGCTGTCGACGATATCGATCGCGAAGCGACCGTCCACGTCGATCCGCGCGATTCCCGGATCGCGACGCTCGACCAGAGCCTCGTACGCCGCGACGCGGATCTCCAGTTCGGGCGAACTGACAAGCCGGCGCAAGGCCTCATCGACGCGCGGATCGGTCCCCAGCCGTCCCAGCAGCGTGATCGCCTCCGTGCGCATCGCGATGCTCGGCCGCTCCCCCGCCGCCGTGCCCAGCGCCATCGCCGTCAGGTGCGGCACCGTCCGCGGGTCACCAAGTTCCGCGCCGACACGCAACGCCGCCATCCGCGGCAGGAATTCCGGATACTCATACAACGGCGCGACAAACGGGATCGACTCCTTGCCCAGCGCCACCAGACACGCCGAGAGTTCCTCCGCCATCGCGGGCATGGCCTTGAGTTCATCCGTGTACCGCTTGGCGTACTCCTGCGGGAACGCCAGGTCCGTCTGCGTATACGCCAGCAGCCGGACGAACTCGTCCGTCCGCGTGCGCCAGCGCCGCGGCACGCTGATGGTCAGCAGCGTGTCGTCGCGACCGGTCGCGGTCTTCTCCCGATCCTCCGGCCCCGCGGGCAGCCGGGAGTTGATCGCCGAAGCGATCGCGGCCACCCGCCCGTGGCTCGGGTTGTCAACGACGATCGTCATCTCCAGCGCGTTGGTCACCTTGCCCCCGCCCAGCACGCGCCCCACCGTGCGCGTCACGCCGTCGTCGCCGCGGATCGCTCCCGCCGGGTCCGCAAAGGGGTTGATGAACACGGGGCCGTACGCCTCGGCGACCTTGCGCGTCCGCATCGATCCGAACGGCGAAGGCGGCCCCAGGTGCAGATCCGTCGTCCACAGCATCCCGCCCTCAAGGCTCGTCGTGCTGCTTCCCGGCAGCGATCGCACACGAACATCGAACGTGGTCGACTCCGGGCTGCCCGGCGAAATCACCGCCTCGACCACGACCACCGCGACGCGATTGTCGGCGAGGAATTGCTTGGGCGTCACGCCCGCCAGATCCCCGCCCTCCATCGCCGAACCCTTGCCGATGCCCCGCCGCGAGAGTTCCCGCTCCATCGTCGCCTGAATCGCCTCGGGATACGGCCCGCCCCCGGTCTCGGCCAGCCCGACAACCACGCCGAAGCCCGACACGAGCGTCGGCTCTCGCCCCTGAATCGACGCCATCGATGAGATCGTCCCGCGCAGAACCGCCGGCACGTCGCGGATGATCGGATCCGCCTCGCGGGCGGTCTTCGGAGCCTTGACCGTGTTGTTGCACGACGGCAGCAGCACGCCCAGAGCCAGCAGGCCAGCCAGCCCGATCCCCTGCATCGCCAGCAGCGTGCCCCGCGTCAGCCCCTGGCCCTTCGCAAACACCCGGACATCCGCGCACCCGCCGATGTTCTGTGAGGTCGCCGACCGATCCTGCTTCGTCGCGCTGCGCATGGACAACTCCTGCCCGCCACCCGATAGGCCCACGCCGGATTGTTGCACACCCGTCGCCCCGCCGACGACATGCCTCCCGGCCCCATTCCGCCGCGGATCGGAAGGGCGCGGAGTCGGCGATGAAGATCCGGATCGGCGGACGCCCTCCCGCCGCGCCCCACCCTACTCCCGAGCATCACGGGAGTTCGTCGGTCCGGTCCGGCTGAACACCCGCCGAGACCCGCGCGCCGTGGGTTTTCATCCCTGCTCAGCACTGCGCGATGTCGTGCGGATCGCGCATCGGGCGCGTGCCGCTCAGCCGCCGCTTCGCCGCGTCAGGATCGGAAGAAACTCCTCCGCCAGCCCCCGTCGCCACATCGCCGAGTCCGCACCTTGCTGTTCCCATCGACGCAGAACCTCGATCATCGCACCATGATCAGCCCGCACCTGCGCCGACATCTTCAGCGTCCGCCGAGCCTGCTCCTCGGTCATCGCATCCAGCCGCCCGGCCCAGACCGCGAACACCGGGACCTCCGCCGTCGTGCTCCACAAGGATGAAACCACGAGCCCGGACGCGACGCTGAACTCATCATCGCTCAGGCCCAGCAGCCAATCCTGCAACCGCGCTGCGCGGGCCACCGTCGCCGCGCCGGTCTGCCCGAGCACCTGAGCAGCCTGTTCGACATCGTTCGACGCGCCCAGCACCGACACGGTCGACAGTGTCCGCATCGCCGCCTCGGCCGCGCGGTCCAGTGCCCGCGCCCTGTCCTCAGGGGTGACCGACTTCTCGTCGCCGAGCACGTCCAACCACGTTGCCAGAATCCCGAGATTGTCCCCGTCGGCATTGCCGAACGCCTGCACGTACCGCGACTCGCTGTTGATCCACATCGTCAGGTCGCTCTTGTGGCGCGATCGGAGTTCATCCACCGCCGACCGCGCCGCGCCCTGCCCCGCGTACGGCACCATCCAGTACAACACCGGTCCCGGCACCGCCGATGCCCACCCCTCCCGATACACGCGCGGCGCAAGCACGATCCCCGCCCCCGCGAGCGCCAGCACCGCCGCGAGCGCCAGCCCGCGCACGCGCCGACGTGTGCGCCCGAGCATCGCCTCGCTCCGCGCGACAAACCCGCACTCCGAGCACCGCCGCGAGCTGTCGCCAGGCGGCCCGCCCTCGCCGGGGCTCCCCGTATCGCTCTGCCTGCCCAACTCGTACCAGCACCTCGGGCACCGACGACGCCCCCGCGCCCGATCGCCCCTCACGAACCGCATCAACACCCATGCACTCAGCGCGATGATGCTCCATCCCACGATTCGGGCTACCCACACGCCGATGAGTTCGCTCATGGTCATGGTGCATCGCCCCGTGCGCATCGCTCGAACGCAGAATCGCCAATCCGCGGCCCGATCCTGTATCCTTGCCCGTTCCCGACACCCCCGCCCCAAGTTCCCCCAGTCCCCGCCTTCTCGCACATCGCCCGGAGCCGACCATGTCCGCCGTACCAACACGTTCACCGCTCGCCGCCTCCCGATGCGCGCTGGCCGCACTTTCCGTCATCATTTCCGCCGCTGCCGCGCAGGCCTGGGACGCGCCGGGTCACCGCGCCATCACCTTCCTTGCGCTCGACGGGCTCCAGCAACTCGCGCCGGAGGCGCCCGCATTCATCTTCGACCCCGACCAGCGACACGCCATCGCCTGGCAGGCCAGCGAGGCCGACCGTTGGCGCGGCACGCGCTCGGCCTACCTGACCCATGAAAACGCGATGGAGCACTTCATCGACATCGAGGATCTCGATGAGTTCGGCCTGACTCTGCGCACCATCAACCCGCTGCGCGCACGCTTCATCCGCGACATGAGCGTCGCCCGATACGCCCACCGCGAGGGCGACTCACCCCGCACCGACGGCGCTCCCGAGCGTCCGCCCTACAACGAAAGACTCGACCCCACGGGCCAGAAGGAGTTCCCCGGCTTCCTGCCGCACGCCATCGTCGAGCACCATGCCAAACTCACCAGCAGCCTCAAGACCTGGCGCATCCTCACCAGACTCAATGAACCCGCCCGCGCCCCGCAGTTGCTCATGGCCCAGAGCAACATCCGCGTGACGATGGGCATGCTCTCCCACTTCGTCGGCGATGCCGCCCAACCGCTGCACACGACCAAGCACTTCAACGGCTTTGTCGGCCCCAACCCCCAGCAGTTCACCACCGCCAACACCTTCCACGCCAAGATCGACGGCGGCATCCTGACCCACCACGCCCTGAACTACCACACCGTCAAGCCCACACAGACCTTCACGACCATCGTCGATCCACTCGACCCGTGGCAGGACCTCATGACGTACATCGAGCGCTCGCACGAGAAGGTCATTCCCCTCTACGTGATGGAGAAGGACGGCTCGCTCATGGCCGAGCCGGGCAAGATCTTCATCACCGAGCGGCTCAACGATGCCGCGTCGATGCTCGCGGCTCTTTACGCCAGCGCCTGGGCCAACAGCGCGATCACGGACAAGGACGTGTCGGACTTTGTCCGCTACGACGGCTTTGACATCAAGTCGCTGCCGAATCCGACCGAGCAAGACAAGCCGAATCCGTAAAAACAAACCGACTGTCGGTTTGTTTTTTCTGGGCCTACCCACCCGTTCGGGCGAAACATCGCTCAGCATGGCCGTGCGGCGATGAGTTGGCCTTGCTTTGCGCGCGCCGGTCGGCGTTCGCGCAGGCGTGTTGTATTCTCACCTTCCGCCCAACCGTACAGGAGATGTCCCCATGCACCCGACCAAGATCGCGGCCAACATTCGTTTGCGCCGTGTAGCGGCCTTGGCTCTGCTCGCTCTCGCGGGGACGGTATCGACCTCATCGGTCGCGTCGGCATCGCCGTCGGCGTTCGCGCTGATCCAGTCCGACCTGACGGAACTCGGCGGCATTTCCGCCGACGGTTCGACCGTTGTCGGAGCGCTCGGAATTGAGTCCGGTTTTCAGTTCACCTTTCGCCCATTCCGCTGGAGTTACGAGACCGGCCTCTCGCTGCTGACACCCATCCCGTCGTCCGGCCAGACTGTCGCACAGGCGATCTCGAGCAACGGCTCGGTCATTGCCGGCCGCAACCCATCGGGCGGCTTCATCTGGAACACCCCCGGGCCGATGCAGAACTTCGCGTTCGGCGAGATCCTCGATCTCTCGGCAAACGGTTCGATCTACATCACCGATGACGGACGCGGCACGTTCCCCAACCCGCCCGCCGCGCTGCCCACGCTCCCCGAAGCCAGCATCGGTCGTCCGGTCGCCCTTTCCGGCGATGGCCAGACCGTCGCCGGCAACGACACGGTTCAGGTCGAAGATCCCGGCGGGGGTGGTTACGGCTACGGCGGGCCTTCGCTGATCAACGTCTCGCGTGCCGTGCGAATCACGCCGTCGAACGTGGTTCAGCCGCTGGGCCTGCTCGGCGGTGATGAGTCGTTCGCGCTGGGCATTTCCTCCGACGGCGCGGTTGTTGTGGGCTTTGCCGAGCGGGCACCAGCCTCCGGCGGCACGAACCGCGCCTTCAGCAGCACGGGCGGCGCACCGATGGTCGAACTGCCAACTCCGGCGGGCACGGAGGACGCGCCCAGCGAGGCCCGCGATGCCTCCGGCGATGGCTCGGTCATCGTCGGCGCGGTCGATGGGCGTGCGGTGTTCTGGTCCGGCGGCGAGCCGCAGTTCATCCGCGAGTACATGCTCTCACGCGGGATCGACCTCTCGGCCCATGAGTTCCTCACCGCCGAGGGCGTCTCGGACGATGGCCGCTACGTTGTGGGCCAGTCCTTCCGCACCGGGACGGGGACGGTCGACGCATATCGCATCGATCTTCAGGCCTTCTGCTTCGCGCCATCGCCCGCGCCGATCTTCGCGCCGACGTTCTCGCTTCACGAGGTTGGCCAGCCCATGCCCGGGATCGCGGGCGAGACGATCCTCGGGCTGTCGAACGCGGATCTGGCCACAGGAGGAGCCAGCGCCACGCTCGCTCAATCGACCGGTGACCGGGCCATCGGCGGGCCGCTCGGTGCGCCGATTGCCTATTCCGGCGCGCCGCGGATGGTCTCGGCCTTTGCCGATACCCAGGGCCGCGTTGTGGTCTCGGGCGGTGTGCTGGTGAGCGTTCCCAACCCCAATCCGTTCGAGCCGCCGCTGCTCGCTTTGCGCGGCCAGATCGATCACTTCAGCCCCGGGCTGAGCGAGCCGCTGGTCCGAGAGGGCGACGCCGCGCCGGGAACGGGCGGGGGAACGATGAACACGACGGACATCGATCTCAAAGCGATGGTGAACAATGCCGGTGATGTCGCGTTCACCACGCGGGTCAGCGGCGGCAACAGCGGTCTGGCGCTGTTCGTCCGCTCGGCTTCGGGCACGAGCCGCGCGTTCTTCAGCGCCCCGGCGATCACGAATCTCGAGTCGCTCCAGTCGCCGACGGTTCACGCCTTCAGCGACACCGGCGTGATCGCGCGATCGGGCACGGTCCTGGTCACCGGCGGCGTGCCGATCGGGCAGGGGTTCTTCGTCGGCGGGCCGTCGACACACACCCTTCGCCTGCGCACCGGCGCTCCCGCGCCCGATGCGTTGCCGGGGAGCGCTCTCTCGGACATCGAGACGACCCGCGTGCGACAGTTGCCAAGCGGGCTCACGACGGTCCGTGCGACGATTCAGAATCCCGACAGCACCAGCCGTCGCGTGATCTACTCGATGGACCCGGCCCCCGATGCGCAAGCCCGGATCGTGCTCAGCGCGGGCGACGGCATCACGGGGCTTGGCGGCGTGACGATCTCGGACATCGGCGAGTACACGCTGCGGGCGAACAACACCGCGATCGTGCAGGTGTACCTGAGCGGGCCGGGCATCAACTCGGACAACGACATCGCGCTGGTCAGCGTTGACCTGGCCGCGGCGCAGCCGGCGAGCATGATCACGCAGCGCGGCACGCTCACGCCCGGCGCGGCGCCGTGCCAGTGGTACTCGCTCGAGGTCACGCATCTTTCCAGCGCGGGCGAGTGGACGATCCTTCACACCACCTCCATCAGCAGGAGCGTCACGGTTCCGATCGTGCTCGCGATCAATCAGGATGGCTTCGTGCAGCCGCTTGTCCGGGCCGGCCAGTCGCTGAATCTCGGCGGCGGGCCCTCGGTCTTCATCCGCTCGTTCAGCCCCGCCACCATCGAACGTGGCACGACCGGCGGCGATGGTCGCCGGTCCGACATCGCCTCAACCGGCCAGTACCTTCTGCGTGCGCAGGTCAGCGACACCGAGAGCGGGCCGCAAAGCTCGGCGCTGCTGCGCATCGACCTGCCGGTCACGCCGGGGTCGATCGCGTGCTCGGTCGCGGACATCGCCAACACCGACGGCGACCCCGGTGCCGACGGTGCCATCGACAACGGCGACTTCCAGCTCTTCTTCATCGCGTTCTTCGCCGATGTGAGCGACCCGCTGCACCTGCTGGCCGACATCGCCAACACCGACGGCGACCCCGGTGCCGACGGCGTGGTGGACAACGGCGACTTCAGCACCTTCTTCAACTTCTTCTTTATCGGTTGCGGATCCTGAGACCGGGGCGCTCGCACAGCCGGGACGGTTGGCGTTAGAATGCCGTCATCGGCGGATCGCCGCGGGGCGACGGCCGGTGTTGTGTGCGCTGACGGGCAGAACTCTGGCGGGGGGATCGAGGGCGTGGCCCCGGCGGCCGCCGCGCGGTCGCCCCGGCGTGCGCCGCCCACGGAGCGGACCGGCAGCGTCGCCAAGGCGCAGGTCTGGCACGAGGTGCTCGGCATCATCGGGATCGTGTTGGGCTCGGTCGGCGTGCTCATGGCGCTGTGGCAGCTCGTCTGGCCCGGGATCGCGGCGCTGATCGGTGGCCCGTTCGCGGCCGCGATGCGGATGCCCGAAGGATCCACGCTGCCGACGCACAACATGATCTATGGCGTGGTCAAGCTCGCGATCGAGGCGGCGCTGATCGTGCTGTGCGCGATGCTCGTGCGTCGGCACCGCGCGAGCGTTTGGGGGCTGAGGATCTGGGCGATCGCGGAGATCATCGTGCTTCCGTACAAGCTCTGCGTAACGGCGTGGAGCATGGAAGCGGGCTTTGAGCAGCAGGCGGCGGGGCCGCGAGCCGGCGGCCCGGCACCGGAGATCATCGAGCAACTCTCGCTGGTCATGGGCGTTGGTTTCTCGGCCCTTTGGACGCTTGCGCTGCCGATCTTTCTCCTGTGGTGGTTCGGGCGTCGCACGATCATCGCCAGCGCCGCGCGGTGGCCCGGCGCAGCTCGACCCGGCGCAACTCGGCCCGGCGCACCTCGGGAAGGAGCCTGAGCGCGTGAAGTGCAAGACCTGCTCGTACTCCCTGTGGAACATCCGCTCGCGGACGTGCCCCGAGTGCGGCACGGGCTTCAAGCCGTCGGACTTTGCGTTCATCCCGCAGAACGTGCGGTTCTGCTGCCCCCACTGCTCGCAGGCGTACTACGGGACCGATGCGAACGGCCTCCTGGAGCCGCGCGAGTTTGACTGCGTGCGTTGCGCCGAAGCGATCACGCTCGATGAAATGGTGCTCATGCCCGCCGAGGGGGTGCGGGATGAGGACGTCGAGCCGGTGGTCAATCCGTGGCTGGCTCAGCCGCGGAGCGGCTGGTTCAAGCCGCTGCTCTCGACAGCGGGGCGCGGGATGATCGCGCCGCGGCTGCTGCTGAAGCGCAAGCCGGTGACGGGCGACACGCGAAGGGCGTGGAGCTTCATGCTGCTGCTGACGGTGCTGGGCGTCTTTGCGCTCGCGATCACGTTTCTCGTGCCGATGCTGGCGGTCGCGCTCGGCGCGGCGTTCTCGACTGCGGGACAGGCGGGTGCGGCGGCGAGCGCGGGTGGGGCGCTGCCCACGACGCGAGCCGGGCTGGTCTGGATTGTTCTGGCATCGGTCACGGGGCTTTCCGGCGGGGCGTTTGTGCTGCTGGGCATCGCTCTGCTGATCTTCACGCTGGTCTGGACGCTGATCGCCCACGCGGTGTTGATGGTGACCGGACCACGGAGCGGGTCGCTCGGCGTGACGCAGCAGGCGATCCTTTTCACGTCGGGTGCGATGCTGCCGGTGCTCGTGCCGTGCGTCGGCGTGAACCTGGTGCCGGTGCTGCTGATCTGGTGGATGATCTCCGCGAGCATGGCGATCGGGGTCGCGCAGGGCGTGCGCTGGTGGCGTGCGTTTCTGGCCGGGGTGGTCGCGCCCTTGCTCACGGTGGTGGCGCTGGTCGTCTCGCTGGTTCTCGCGGCGGTTCCGCTGATCACGCTTGCGAGCGCGGCGATCGCGCGGCAGACAAACGCGGCGCTTTCTTTGGCGCAGTCCTCGGTGCCGATCAGCACGCGGCTGCCCGAACTGACCCGCACGCTGCTGGACAACCCGCCCGCGCACGGCGTGGAACTCATGGGCATCCGTCGCACGATGCCCGGTGCCGCGTCGCTGCGGATCGGGACGGCGGCGACGATCGGTGAAGGGGCTGATCCGACCATGACTCGCGGCGACGATCAGAAGGCCGGCAAGGCTGGTGACGGCGTCTCGGAGGGCGGCGTGCAGATCGAGATCGAAAGCGGTCCCGCGGGCCCCGGCAACGGGACGAATGGGACGAACGGGCGTTCGTACTTTTCTTTCGCGCGGGCGGCGGGAGACTACTTCGCACCCGAGAGCACACTGAAGTCACGCATGATCACTGTGGCGGGCAGGAGCCTTGACGACATCGTCGAGGGCTTGAGCGATGGCCGGCCCGATGCGCTGCCGACGGACGCGACGCATCCGGATCTGCTCGCGGGCGCGGATGTGGCGCACCGCGTGGGCGACCTGGTGTTCACGTATCGCGGCGTGAACGCGGTGTCGATGCCGAGCCGCGATGGGCTGTGGCTGGTGATCTGCTGGCCGCTGCACCCGATCGCGGCGCACCTGTCGCCCGAGCCGGACGCGGTGAGCGAGCCGCTTTCGGGCGATGCGGATCGGAAGATGCGTTGTGACGTCGCGCGGGCACGGGCGATTCAGGCGGGAGTTGATCCGGCGGCGCTCGGCACCGCTGACGAGCAGGGCAAGATCGCGGTGCTGCGTGCCGATGGCACGACGGTGATGATCCCGCGGGGCGAGTTTGATGAGAAACTCAGGGAGCAGAACGAGGCGCGGGCGCGGGCGGGGCTGGCGGAGCTGCCGCACCCGCGGAGCGTGACCAAGGGCTGCGTGATCACGCCGCCGATTGCGCCACCAGTTGCGCCAGCAGCGGCACCGACGGCAGCGCCGACGGGCGCACCCACGGTTCCGAGCCAGCCTTGATCGGCGGAGGACGTTGCGGGCGTGCTCCGAGTGCGCGTGTCGCTCCGCTGTCTATGCTGCGCTGCGATGAGCGATGCACGCGAGAGACAGAGCGCCGGACCGGACCGCTTCGACGTGCTCTTCTGCACTTTCGGCTCGCGCGGGGACGTGCATCCGTACATCGCGGTGGCGCTGGCGCTCCGGGAGATCGGCATCACCAGCGCGATCGCCACGGGCAAGGAACACGAGACGACTGTTCGTCGCGCGGCGGGGCCCGACGGACGTGCGGGGGTCATCGGGTTCGTGAGCGTGCCGCCATCGCGCGAGGAGTTCGATCGTGATGGCGGGATGATGGAGCGTGTGCTCGACCCGGTGCGCGGGGCGGAGTTCATCTTCGGGCAGATCGTCTGTCCCTTTCTCGAGCGGACGCACGGCGCGACGCTGGCGGCCGCGCGCGCGGGCGGGTGCCGGCTCATCGTGGGGCATCCGCTGGCGGTGACCGCGCCCATGGTCGCCGAGCAGCTGGGGTTGGCGTACGTGTACACGTTCCTGCAACCCATGAGCATCTTCAGCGCGACGGATCCGCCGGTGATCCCCGCCGCGCCGTGGCTGCACGGGCTGCGGCGGCTCGGGCCATGGGCGCACCGGGCGTTGTATCGGCTGATGGCACGCCGACTGCGGACGCTCGGTGAGCCGATCGAGCGGTTCGCACGCGGGCTTGGGCTTGAGCCCGAACCGGGGCGGACGCTGCTGCAGCGGCTGGAGTCGAAGGTGCTGAACATCGCGATGTTCTCACCGGTTGTCGCCCCGCCGCAAAGCGACTGGCCCGCGAACACGCGCGCGGTGGGCGCGTGTCTGTGGGACGACCCCGGGGCGGAAGACGCGGCCGAGTCGGCAGCGCTGGAGGCGTTCCTACGCAGCGGTGAGAAGCCGGTCGTGGTGACGCTGGGCTCGGCGGCGGTGGAGATCGGGCAGCACGTCTACGAGCATGCGCTGGAGGGTGCGCTGCGCGCCGGACGGCGCTGCGTGCTGCTGACCGGGCCGATGGATGCGCCCCTGGCGGCGCGCGGACGGTCGGATGTGCTGGCGGTTCGGTACGGGGCGTTCTCGCGGATTCTGCACGCATCGTGCGTGGTGGTGCACTCGTGCGGCGCGGGGACGATGGCGCAGGTGATGCGTGCGGGGGTGCCGCAGGTGTGCGTGCCGTTTGCGCATGATCAGCCGGACAACGCGATGCGCGTGCGGCGGCTGCGCGCGGGGGTGATGATGGGTCGATCGGCGACGAGCGCCGAGAGGATGCGCCGGGCGATCGAGCGGGTGCTGGATGATGGCGAGGGGTTCATCGCCGGGGCGCGGGCGGCGGCGGAGCGGGTTCGGGGCGAGAACGGGGCGCGAGCGGCGGCGGGTTTGATTCGCGATGTGCTGGCGCGGCGGGGCTGAATAGCATCCGAACGGGCACGAACGGCGTACGAGAAGATCGCACACACCGGCGGAACAGAGGGGCGGGCAGGAGCGACGCATGACGCACGGATCATCACCGGTCGGGGCTGAGCGGGGCATGGCCATGGGCGGGCGCGGTGCGCGGATTCTGGCCGCGGCGCTGATGATCGGCGCGCTGGTGCCGCTCACGATGGCGACGAGTGCTCTTGCGCAGGCGGCCGGACAGGCCGCGGCGCAGGGCGGGAAGGCGGCAGATGGCCCGGTGGTGAGCATGCCGCTCAAGGACGCGTTGGCCAGGGCCCGCGCGGAGAATCGGCTGTTGCTGGTGTACATCGCATCGGGCAAGCGGCGACAGCAGGAGATCGATGCGTTCTGGAGCCTTCCCGGGCCGCGGCAGTGGGCTTTGCGGCACGCGCTGGTGGTAAAGGTCAGCGACTCGGCGACGATCCGCGATCTGGCCAAGAGCGAGGTCAAGCCCGGCCAGCGAGCCGACCCGCTGGTGTTTGTTGACGGGAAGTTGCGGCAGGTCTTCTCGTGCGGCTGGCCGGCGCACGAGCCGCGGATGCGCGATGGGAACGACACCAAGCGCACGAGCGTGGGGCCGCTGGTGAGACTGGACTGGACGCTGCGGTCGATTCCGGGGCACTTTGCGGGGCACCAGGTGCCGCCGATGGTCATCGCGCCGAGCAGCGGTGTTGGAGAACTCAAGAGCGTGACGGAGTGGCTCGCGCTGCTGGAGCGTGCGCGGGCGACGGCGAACGCGGGGCAGTTGGGCGATGCCGCGGGGTTGTATGTGGGGCTCTGGGAGTCGGCGGAGGGGCTTGTCACGCCGGGGCTGGAGGCGGCGCGGACCGCGATGCTGACGAGCGTGGCCGGAGAGATGTACAGCGTGGCGATCCGCGATGAGTCGGCCAAGGCACGCGTGGATGTCCTGCGGACGACGCGGCTGGATGCGATGGACTGGGCCGATGGGAAGCGGGTCTGGGCGTACCTGCTGCTGTGCAGGGCGGCCAACGACCACCTGCCGACGATGGAGTTCCTTGATAAGTCGCTCAACGACCCGGATGCGGAGCGAGCGATCCCGGCGGGCGATCGGGCGATGCTGGAGGTCGTTCTGCCGCGGTCGCACTGGAGCAACCCGCTTCGCGGCGGGGATGCCGCGGCATCATTGCGGCGGATCGTTGAGGGGCGTGGCGCCGAGCGGCCCGAGGGGCTGAGCGAGGCGGACTGGGAGCGGCTGCGGTCGCTGCGCGCGTGGACGCTGGGTGTCGAGGGATGCAGGCAGTACGCGGCGCTGTTGCGGCAGGGCAAGGACGAGCAGGCGGTGGCCGCGGCCAAGACGCTGCTGGACCTGACCGGCGAGGATCAGCGCGCTGCGCGCCGGCTGGAACTGGTCGTCACGGCGCTGGCCGATCGGCAGGGGCGTGAGCATCAGCGGGCGTGGATCGCCGAGAGCGGGCTCGCGGAGCCGGCGCGGGCGGCGCTGCTGAAGCTGCTCGATGAGCAGCTCGCGGCCGCGCGGAAGTGATGCGGCCGCCCGGTGGCGGCGCGGCGGCGACGAAGCTGGATCGGGGCGCCGGCTGGGGACGTGGGTTGAGCGGCGGCTGAAATGAAAAAACCCCCGGATGGCCGGGGGTTGTTCTTTGTGGTCAGCCGGCGAACCGGGATCAACGCTTGGAGAACTGGAAGCGACGGCGGGCACCGGCCTGGCCGTACTTCTTACGCTCGACGTCGCGGGCATCGCGGGTGAGCATGCCGTGCTGGCGAAGGGTGGCCTCGACGTTGGGGTCGAAGTCCTTCAGGGCGCGGGCGAGGGCGAGCTTCATGGCCTGGGCCTGGCCCATGAAGCCGCCGCCATTGAGGCGGACGAAGACATCAACACGGCCGAGCATGCCGGTGGCCTTGAGGGCGGCGATCGCGTCGGTGCGGTCGCGGTCCTCGGCGAAGTACTCGTTGATGGCCTTGAAGGTCGCGCCCGACTTGCGGGTCACGGCGTGGATCTGGACCTTGCCCGACTCGCCCGAGGCGGGCTTGAGACGGACGCGGGCGACGGCGGTCTTGCGACGGCCGACGCCCCACCACCAGCCACCCTTGGCGGGCTTGGGCTTGGCGATGGGCTTCTCGATCGGAAGCGCGGCGGGGGCGGCGGTTGCGGCGGCAGCGGACGTCGGCTTGAGCACAGTCTCGGGCATGGGTGACTCTCGTGTGTCGCGTTCGTGTTCTTCGCGAGCGGAATCGTGTGTTCGGGATCAGGACGTGGTGAATGAACCGATGAATGAAACCTTGGAACTCAGACCTTGAGCACGGCCGGCTTGCGGTCGGCGTGAGGATGCGTCGCGTCGGGGTAGACCGACAGGTTCGAGAGCATCACGCGGGCCAGGCGGTTCTTGGGCAGCATGCGACGGACGGCGTCGGAGATCAGACGCTCCGGCACGCGGTCACGGACGTCGCCGTAGGACTCGAGCTTGCGCCCGCCCGGGTAGCCGGTGTAGTGGGCCTTCATGCGGGTCTCGGCCTTGCGGCCGGTGAGCAGCACCTTCTTGGCGTTGACGACGATGACCTTGTCGCCGCAATCAACGAAGGGGGTGTAGTCGGGGCGGTGCTTGCCCATGAGCACGACGGCGACCTCGGCCGCGAGGCGACCAAGGGCGATGCCCTCGGCGTCGATGATCTTCCAAGACTTCTGGACCTGACCGGTCTTGGCATAGGACGTTTGACGACGCATGGTTCACTCCTGACCTGTCGGCGGACGGCGGAATGAATCCGACGCCGCGAAGTGCGTGCTGCTCGCCGCCTACCGGGCGGGGCGGGGCGATCGGTCGTCGATCGCCAGGGTTTCTCGAGCGAAGGAGGGCTTGTCGAGCCATCCGGCTGCATGTGTCGGCCGCGCCGACGGACGTGCAGGGAGAGGAGTATTGGCCAGTGGCGGAGTCGAGTCAAGCGGAGCCGATCTCGGGTACGGATGATGTTCGTGTGATGGGTAGTCGAAGCGGGCCGTTCCGGTGACCGGGACGGTTCCGACGGCTCCGTGGTGCTCCGGATGTGCGTGCGGGAACACGCGGGGTCCGACGGGCCGCGGCACGGTCCAATCCACTCCGGCGGCAGATCTCGATCAAGTCGCGGCATGCGGCGATGGGCGGCGCGACACGGGCCACATCGAGACCCGCGGCAGCACGGAGCACCGCAGCTGAGCACCAGATGTCAGGATGATGTAAGGCACTTTTCGTGGTTCGCATGAGTGATTCCGAGCCTCGCCATGATGTCACGTTGTGAATGCCCTCATGGGGTCGACACGCAAGGGGCGGAACGCGGCGGGTCGGTGCGGACGCAACGCCGAATGCCCGCCGGAGGTGTACGTGAAGCGGGACGCGAACTGATCATGGCGGGGTGAGGATCATCCCGCAGTATGAACACGGCATCGGGAATACGCACACGAATCGCGATGCAACTTTGAACTCGCGGTGCGGCGATCGCGGGCTGGATTTGCAGAATGCCAGATCGGCGCGGGCGGAAGTCGCGGGGACGGGTGAATTGAACGCGGGTCACGGGATTGATCGCATTGCAAAGCGGCCTTGGTACGGGAGAGTCCTAAGTTGAACTCTGCGCGGACTTGATTTTGACACATTTGTGTGCTTTGCTCATTGTTCGTTTCGAAAGAAGTGATGGTCGTTGATACGGTATCACGAAGAGCATTTGTTCTTACTTCAATGGAGATGGACATGGCAAGGTCTTCTGCTGGTGGTCTTGGAGCGTCGCTGAAGGGTCTTTCGCTCGCGGCGATTCAGGCCGAGATTTCCCGTCGTCAGCGTGGTGTGAAGAAGCTCGTGGCCAAGCGTGCGAAGCTCGCGGCAAAGATCGCGGCGCTGGATGCGCAGATCACGGAACTGGGCGGGGACAGCGCGGATGGCGTTCGGTACGGCAAGGTCGGCGGTCGCCGCATGCCTCTGGGTCCGCGCCCGCGCAACACGATGAACCTGGTCGACGCGATGCACAAGGTTCTCGAGAAGCCCATGGGCGTGCTGGACATCATCCCGGCGGTCAAGAAGGCCGGGTACAAGACCAACGCCGCGAACTTCCGAACGATCGTCAATCAGACGCTCATCAACAGCGGCAAGTTCAAGCGCGTTTCCCGCGGCGTGTACGCCCGCGCCTGAGCAGGCCCGATCGGGCTGCCAATCCCCCCGTGCGCGATCGCAACGGGGTGATCAGCCCATCATGGAACGCACGGACTCAACCCAGCGCCCGCCGACGCTTGTCGGCGGGCGTTGTGCTTTGGAGGGAATCCGGCGTGGGACCGCTCGCGTCAGGGCTTGATCGGCGTTGAGGGCGGCGTGTCGGCGAAGGCCT
>Ga0315900_10001285_pt1 | contig 40193 bp, 87 predicted proteins | sample LakEriMetagenome_FD_203521 | JGI IMG/M metagenome (GOLD analysis project Ga0315900, IMG submission 203521) | Freshwater fungal communities from buoy surface, Lake Erie, Ohio, United States - Buoy 12 MA114 | ecosystem: Environmental > Aquatic > Freshwater > Lake > Lake biofilm | place: USA: Lake...
TATCTAATACTACTGTACTTCCATCTATTGTAGTTTTAATTAAGATCTTATAATATCTTTCAGGTTGTAATCCTTTCATATATAAAGTAAAAAAACTACTTGTTTCATCTTTACTTAATTGAGTATATGTTACATCAAAATCAACCACATATTCATCTGTATCTAAATCTTTTATAGCATAATATGAATTATCAGGTAAATAGAAATTTTGAGTGAAATAAGAAGAAGTTGAAAATACTCGAGCTGGGTATTCAGGTCTTGAATATACTCTAAATTCATTGATACTATCAGGATAAAAATATCCTGAGTTTTCACCGATTGTAACTACAAATGGTTGAATATTGATTGTAGATAAAGTTGAAGAACCTGTATTAAAAGTAGTATCTATCCATTTAAATTCTAAACATGGAGGATAAATAGTATGAGTATCAATAGAAAAATATTTCATTTTAGGTTGAACATCTTCACTATCAATAAATTCAGTTTCTTGTTTAACTATAAAACCATTATTTTCAATAGAAGAACTATACCAAGCATTAACTATATTTGTAGTATCAACATTAATATCTTTATCTGTGTAATATCCAAATGTTTGAGAACCACTTAATGATTGAGTTACATACCATGTAGCTCCTCCTGGATCTACTGATGAAGAATATGAACCAGTTGAACCCGGGGCAAATGAACTAGTAGTCCACCGAATACCACCTTTATAATCTCTCCAAATCCAGCTTGCTCCATTTTGTACTTCTGGAGAATATTCATATCTTCCTGTACCCATATTCCAAGATTGAGAAATTGGGTATACTTCTATTGTAGTGTCTGAATTTAAAGCAGTAACATTAGCAACAAAACATTTTAAATTAGATTGCCATTGAGATCCAGAAATTTTATCATTAATGATATTTATTATTTCATTTGAATCAAATTGAATTAAAAAACGACTTGCTTGAGGAGAAGGTGTTCCATAATTTCCTACTTCTAAAGAAGATTCTAAAATTTCATCTAATCCTGTATTCATTTCAGGATATAGAGAATACAATGTTGTATCTTGAGTCGGGAATATTTTATATACTGCCATGGTTTATTTTATAAGGATACTACTCTACCCTGAATGTCTGTTTGTGGATATTTTATTTCAAAAATCATAGGATCTAATGAAGGATAAACTACATTATTTTTAGTTGCTCCAGAAATATCGTATGCATATTCTGAGTATCCTAAATTTGTTCCTACTTTATTTGAAATATTAATAGTTTTAACGGTTTGGACACCTTCAATTTTATCTAAAAGAATATAAATTTCTCTTAATATAATTGGTTGGTTTATCTGCCATTTTGAAATAGCAAAATATGATTGTAAAGCTGAAATACATGCTGTTAATACTTCATTACTATTATAGTTAGGAAGTATAATAATATCAAAATCTATTCCTATATTGATAATAAATCCATCTTTAATATTGATAGCATCATTAATCATTCTATATTGAGAAAGATATGTAATTAGATTTTGTTTTAAAGCAACCGAAGCAGTATTTAATTTACCATTTAAATCAGTTGTTAAAACATATAAATCTAAAATACCAGCAGATTCACCTGATGCTGCGCTTTGAGCTTTAGTTGGTTCAATATATGCTTTTGAAATATTTCCATATTTAGCAGGCATACTTAATGCTCTTACTAAGTAATCATCTTGAGTTACGTTACGTAATTGAGTAGCAAAATTTGCAGAAGAATTTTGTCTAATTTCTTCAATTGTATCTCCATCTCCTCCACCATTTGCTGCTTCAGGATTTGTAATTGCTAATGAGGCAAAAATATCATTTGCTGTAGTTGGATTTAAATTTGAATTTAAAAACTTAACAGTTCCATTTAACTTAGTTAAAGTGTTTGATGATACATTTGCTGTTACTCCTCCACCTGTTAAATACCTAACTGTTAATGTTGTATTTGATGGTGCAATACCATAAGTATCAGTAAATAAAAAGTTTGAAGGAGCATATGCTGTAGTAAGTTTGGTTTGTTCAAATGGTAAACCAATACCTACATTATCAGGATTTGGAACTATGTTTTCATCTACATCAGCTGTTGTACCTGCTCCAAATTGAATTTGTAATGTTGTTGAATTTCTAAAACGAGTAGCAAACCTATATTGTACTTTTTTTAATTTTAAAAGATATGGAGTATCTTCACTATATTGAGATAAATTAGGATCATTAACATTTGTATTTTTAATAGAATCATAAACCATTTCTTGACCTAAATAATCTACCTCATACCATTCATTTCCTTCACTATCAACAATATCTAAAATACCTACCATATTTGAAGCATTTATTTCAACTGTTGAAAATTTAACAGGTGAACCAAATGAAAAGGTAGTAGTATTGATAGTTGAGGAAATTGATTTACGTGTTTTTTTCAATAAAAAATACACAGGATTCCCACCTGATATTTCATAAACAGTAACTTCGGTTGGATTCCCAGAACTTGATACTGAAAAATCTACTGGATCTGATAATAAGAAAGATATACCATTTGATGTAGTAGCGGTAGCATTTCCGTCAATAAACAAAGCATAATCAAAATCGGGAACATATACTGAACCTGAAAGTTTAGATGGTATTTTTTGATAAAAATCTATATTTGTGGTTGCTACTCCTGTTACATTTGGTTTATACCCAAACATATATGCTAATTCAAATAAATTATTTGATTGACGAGCAAATTGTAAGTAGTTTTCTTGAACTTGATTATCTAAATAAAAAGATAAAACATCACCTACATATGCTGCCATTTCCATAAACATCATTCCTGGAGATGCTGGGCTAAAGTCATTGTATGTGGTTGGGAAATAAGTTTTAGCATAGTCAATTAGACTTGCTCTATATTCATTAAAATCTTTATTTATGTATTTTATATTTTTATTAGCGGCCATTATGCAAACGTTATTTCTACTTGATCAGTTACTCCAGTATTAATAATACTGTATGTTAATTGTACATTAATTTCATTAGCATCAGGATATTCTAAAATATCTAATTTTTCTACATTTATATTAGTAAAATATTGACTGATTAATTGCTGAATATCTTGTTTTAAAAAATCTAAATTACCAGAGGTTATCTGTTCAAAAATAAATGCTCTTAAATTAGCACCAAAATTATTATTTAAATATCTTTCTGTTTTATTAGTTAAGAAAAAATTTAATAAATTATTTCGAATAGCATCTTTAGTGGTATAAGTTGAAAAAAATACTGCAGGTGCATTAAAAGGAATAGAAATTCCTACCGCGGTACCCGGTTTTTGATCTATTGGAAATATTTTTTTTGCACCAAATGCCATTATTTTCTAGTTAAATTCATTATTTGATCTAAACTTAGTTGTCCATCAGGTAGAGCTCCATTTACTGGATCTATGGGTCCTTGCATTTTGAATTCTCCTTCTAATCCAGATTTAGGCCCTTGAGCCATTTCTCCTAAAATATCCATATATGCTTTTTTAGTATCAATAGGAGATCTAGGTGGTAAAGAATTAGTATTAAAATTTAAAGTACGAGTTTCAGAATCAAAAGATTCTTTTATAGGCTGTTTATTTGATCTAACTGCTTCTAAAAGAAGATCTTTCATTTCCTCTTGAATTGCTTCACGGACTGCTTCTTTAATAAGTTTTTTAAAAATGTCTGTTTTCATTTGTTATAAATATTTAATCAATAGGCTTTTAAATTACTTCTATCGATAATTAGTTTAAGTTCTGCAATTAATACTTGAGTGGATGTTGTAAATGAAAGTGGTGTTTGTAATAATATAATACCTTGAGAATTTCTAGCCACTCCTTTTATTCTTTTTATAGTAGGAGAAAATTGTTCTTCAACAATATCTAAAGTAAATCCATTATATACTTGTGAAGATGTTGGAGATTCTTGAACTTGAGTATATTGTTGATCTATTCTATTTACATATTCACTAGTATTAGATAAATCTGAAGATGGTATTCCACATCTAGTTAAATATAAATCTATTGATTTTAATAAATTAAGTAATTTAAATATTTTATCATTAGCATAATCTAATGCTTCAGATATAGAAGATATCTTATTTTTTGCTGTTTGGATATTTGGATCTAAAACATTAATTAGATCTCCTAAAACATTAATTGCTGCAGGAGCAGCTCCTGGGGCTAAAGGGATAAAACTTAAAGCTACATTAGCAGCAGTACGTGCAGTTTTAGTAGCATCTAATATTGTAGAAGTTGTTGTAACAACTGTATTTAATGTATCTATTGGTTTACTTAAAGTTTCTATTGTTCTAGAAATTGAATTTAATTGATCAACCATATTATTTCTCAATTGTAAGATTGAATTTAATTCATTTTTGGATAAACACGTAGTAGGCATTTCCATATTAGGTTGCCCTATATTTTTAATTCCTGTCTCTGTAATTATCTGAGTAATAGTTGGAACTAATTGATTGATTAGTTTTTGGGAGGAATTAATTATTAATAAGGGAAGTTTATTACCAGCCATTTTATCTTAAAGAATTAACTAATTTAGTTTGTTCAGACAATTGAAGCTTATTTTGTTGTTCTTTTAAAGTAGTTTGATTTATATTTAATTTATCTTCTATAATTAAATTATCATCCATTTGTTCCCATATTTTTTCAGGACCAAACGTTGTTCTTAACATATTATTTATAGTATTATATGGAAGCCTACTTTTATCAGTGGAAGGATTATATAATCTCCAAAATGGAAAAGATATTTTATTGGCTCTTACACCATTTAGATAATCAGATACAGGTACTACATATCTTTTATTTCCCCATATTATAGGAACTAATGTATTAGAAGGATATTTATTTATACCGTATTCATCGGGTTTGTTTTGTTTATTCCAAAGTTTATATGTTATATCTAAAACTGTTTGTCGTGGATATTTTAATTGAACAGTTTGTGTTCCTACCCAACCATCAACTTGAATATTTGGATCTGTTTTTTTAGTAAATTTTTGAATTGCCTCTATATCTGCTCTATTTAAAGGAGGTAAATTAACTAAATATGGATTTTTATTTTTAACATTTTCATTAAATTCATTAATTAATTCTAAACTTATTCTACTTCTTCCTTCTAAAGAATTTATATCAGTTGTAATATTTTTATTTCTAAGAAATATTTCAAATACTAACCATTTTAAATAAACTTCTCCAGGATTAAGTCCATTTACATATTCTATATCTAATGGATTTTCATTTAGAATTGGTGGTGATTTTAAATCTACACCTGATACTGTTCCAAATCTATTTTTTTCTGATGGGTTATCTTCTTCTTTATAGTTTATGACAGCCATTATAATGTAAAATTACGTTTTGAGGTTAAAGTACAATTCTCAGGAGTTGTTCCTAATTGTTTTTCTAAAGATTCTAGATATGTAATAGCATTAGTCATAGGTAAAAGCAATTCAGGAAATTGAGCAGGGGTATATGGAGCAACAGGTAAAGATGTTAAATTCTGTAAAGATTGGGCTATCTCTTTAATAACTGAGGTTAAATCTCTTAATAAATTAACAGTTGTATCACCTAATAATAATGGTTCTTTTGCTAAATCTTCTTTTCCTAAAAATATTTTATCAGCATCAGTAATGAATTTTTTAGTATCTATATTAACAGATTCTTTGGAATTTAAATTTATAGATTTAGCTGAACTTAGTAGTAAATGATCTTCATAAGCATTAAATACTAATCTACCAGAATCTAAAATTATTTGTTTACCAGCATAATTTTTAGGAGAAGTAGGTTGTTGACCATCAGGATAACTTATGTAACTAACACTTGAGGCAAGTATAGGGATATTTTGTGTGCTAGTTAAATAAATAGAAGAATTATCTGTAGATAGGTTTTCAGTAATAGGAATCCAACCTTCTGGGGTTTGGAGACCTTGTCCATTTCTAATTATAACAATAGGATCTCCATTTTCTCCAGTACTTGACCAAGCATTTGGAGTATTATTAACTGTACTTCCTAAACGAATTGAATTTCCCCATCTACCTTCATGGATTACATCTCCTTCAAATGGTAAAAGTGGGTGAATATTTGAGCGTTCTTTAAATGTTTTACCTAAAAATATTTCTGTAGATTGATCTGTTACTCGTCTAATACTTCCTGCTTGAGTTTGAATATAATCTTTCTGTTGGGAAGATGGTAGATTATTAGGAGTTGCTGGATAGGCATTATGATGTGGATGATTCCACAAACTAGTAATATTTATGTAGTATGAATTTGTAGATACTGTTGTTTCACCTATTTCAGTATTTGGAAGAGATATTAAATATACTATTTCATTTATTAATGGATAGTTTTTAATATTTGGATTAAGAGTAGTAGCTGTAGGAAAAACAAAATTTTCAGCAAGGGGTCTTGGGAAAGGAGTATTAACAGATTCATATTCAATAGTACCTAATCCATTCCACCCCCCTAATTCATTAAATCGGGGATGAGATTCATCTAATACAATACTAAGTACTCTAGCAGAAATAATTAGATTTGATAGACCTAAAGCTGTATTTGTAGTAAAATTATTGTTTCTATTTGAGTTTAAATTTTGATTTAAACCGCTAAATCCGTAATTCATTATTCTTTAGAATTATCATTCAATTTATTAATGTCATTTAAAAGTTGTGTTTTCTCAGCCTCAGATATACCAAATCCATCACCACCTCCTGTACTATTAGCATTTAAACAGCGCTGAATGACTGTGGCCATTTTAATTAATTGTTCATCATTTTTAACACCTATTTCAAGATATTCTTTAAGTAATGGAACAATTAAAGTAGCATCCCCAATACTTTCAACCATTGGTTTTAATTCTTCAATCAAAGCAGAAATTTGTCTTTCTTTTTTCTTTTGGTTGGTATATATTTCTTGAAATAAATCTTTAAGTTTTTTATCACCAAAGATATTGGAATCTAAATTATCCATATTTTTATCAATATTTATTTATTATAAATACGAGATGTGTTAAAATTTTATATATCCGTTTTCTAAATAAAAGATATAGCCCTTTTTAAATATAATATACAATCGATCGGCTATTTTAGTAATTTTAGGTGTTTTAGCATCTATCATTTCTCGTATATAAATGTATAATGCTTTTTTATTAAAAATTTCTAAATTATCTCTTTTTCTAAATAATTCTAATATAGCATCTGCTATTTTGGCATCCGCTTCCTTAGGAAATAGAGTATAAATATTATTGGTACAATACTCAACATATAAATCTGTAAATAAAGATATTTTGTCATTATGAGACAATTTATCACTTGGTGAATTATTTTCTTCTATCACATAAGAATGCCCATTATCTTCCTCTATTGTGGATACTGGGACTGAATTTACGCGTTTTTTATAATTATTATCGTTATATAAAATTAACCATCGTTTAGTAATAGTTCCAAAATATGAATATGCTTTAGGAGGGGTAAGTTTTTTTAGCTTATCCATACATTTCTCAGATACATTTAATTTTGAAATAAACTGATCAATTTGAGATTGAGTTACAGTAGGTGAATCATTTGTATAATTAGTAAAATTCAAAGTATATTTTTCTTTAAATTCTTTTATAATAATTTTTTCTAATCTATCCTGGATACTTCTACTATGGTGATATAAATGAATTTTGGATAATAAAAATATCATTATTTCATGTTGTAAATCTTCAATATTTTCAACCTCAGTATAATAAAACTTAAATGTATGAATTATATTTTGAGTAAGTTTAAAAAAGGCATAATGTATTCTATCATTATATATTCGACTTTTTTCATTAAAATCTTCACTTAAATTATAAGCTACGATTGCGTCTTCAGTTTCCTGAGTAAAGTAATTTTTAGACATATATTATTTTACTTTAAAATCATTTAATTGTTCTTGTATAAATTGTAATGTTTTAAAGAAAAAACCTACCTCATCATCTCCTTCAAATGTACCCTTAGAATCAATTTCTTTGAGTTTTGCATCTGAGAGTTCAATTGCAGTAGATAAATTAATCATATATTTTTCATATGATTTAATTACATCTTCACATTTTTCGTTTTTCTTAAGTAAATTATAAGTAGTAAAAATTAATATTACTATAATAAGAGAAAGAATAATAATTGTTGTTACCATGTTGTTAAATTAAAAAAGGTTATGAACTTAATCACAACCTTTAATGTTAAAAAATTAAAAAATTAACTTAAGCTTTAAAAAAATCATTCATTACATTTTTTAAACCTTCACTTTGAATATTACCTAAGGCTTTAGTTTTAATAGAAGCTTTGTTAACTGGCTGCTTGCCAGTCAATGTATAATTATTTTTTGTTGGAGCCAAGTTACTTTTAAATTTTGGTAACCATTCTTTTTCAAATTCAATTCTTGCAGCCATTAAATCAGCTTGATGTACAATATATGGTAATGAAGTACGTGGTCTTTGTTCTGGCATGAATGTCATTAAATATTTTTTGTTACCTTCATCATATAATCCATCATGGGTTTGGATTGCAATCATTTCATTAAATGTATAAGGAATACCATGAGATTGAAGTAAAAATAAACCACGATCTGGTACTGAGGCAAATTGTACTTTAGTATTAAACATATAATCTTCACCTAATTTATCTCTACGCCATTGATCAGTTTGTGGGATATAAGATTCATTTTCTTCATCTCCTATTTTACCTAAATCATGGTTTAATGCTGAAAATACTAATTCTTCAATAGTATATGTAGTATCATCTACTCCCATTTCAACCCAAATATTATTTAATTTAAGAGCACAATCAATTACACGAAGAACATGGTCTACATATCCTCCTGGGAATGCATTATGGTATTCTTTCTTGTGAGCAGCAGGCATCAACATTAGACGTTCTGAGTATTTTTCATAGAATGCTTTTAAATTTGAACGACGAGGCTCAGTAATATAGGCATCAATTCTGGATAATAATTTATCCCAATTATCTTGGATTTGTTCGGCTGTTAATTTCATAACTTTTATTTTTAAATTAGATTCGATTTAATTCACTACCTGAAATAGGTTCAGATTCAACATACATTTTAAGTTGTTCAATTTGAGATCTGAATTCTTCAATAACTTCATAACATAATTCACGGTTACCTTGATTTAAGGCCATAACTAATTTGTTAGTATTAGACTCCAAACTATCTAGTTTGCGTAATACTGATTCTCTATTTCTCATAATATATAAAATTTTTATTTAGGAAATAATATATAAAATAATTTTTTGGATTCCAAGTTAAAAATAAAAGATCTTATATTTATATTTAAACACATCAATACATGAAATTCTCCATCTCAACTTTTCTGGTAATAATATGTTTTGGATTATTTATGAATCTAACAACTATAGATGATAGTATAAAAAAAACCAAAAATGATCTTCCTCAGCCTTTTCCATTAGTACTGGATAATGATTCTGTTTTTATAATCCAACCAATAGTTGAAAATATAGATATACGTGGGTTTGAATTTGTAAAGAATATAAAATTATATTATAAAGACAAAATGTCTCATACTATTTTATTTAAAAAAGGAGAACCATTAGAAACATACTGCTCAGATTCTACCATAATAACATTATATCCTAAAACACAACAACCTATTATAATAGGAAGTACTAAAAGAATGAGCTGCAAAATACTAGCCATATTCAGTATATCTAAATATCAAACTGCTTTACTTAAAACTTATCCTTTAGATTCTATTAAGATCCACAATTATGTAACAGAAAATAAATATGTTTTTCCAATCAAAGATAAAACATATTTCCCCCGTCTACTCTCCCAATATCCCACTCATAACTAATCCCCATCTCCTTTAATTACTTATTCTGTTTTTTAAAACCCGTAATTTTAATATACGGGTAAAAGAATAAGCAATCAAGTTTACTTTAAAAATTCTTTAACTTTAATTTCAATACCTTTAAGTAAGGCACATTTTTCATATTCTTCAAATTGTTCAAAATGTTGTACTGCATACTCTAAGTTTTTACAAAACCCAAAAGATGCTTTTTTCCTTAAACACTCAATATGAAATTGGTTATTTAATTTTATATCTTTTATATACTCCCAAGCTTTTTCAAACATTATATGGTTCCCAGCTCGTTCAACTTCATCCTCATCTAAACTTGGAGAAGCATCCTTAAACATTTTAACAGCATATTGTTTAAAATAAGAATGATTAGAAATTATTTTATTAAACCCTCCAATCCAATAAAAAGGATGTTCTGAAAAATCTATTAATAATTCATTTTCATCATCTTGAGGTTGATCGCTAAATAAGTTAAATATGTTATTTATATTCATTTTAAAAATATCAAAAAGCGTTTTAAATAAATAACCTACTAAATTAATAGATTTATCAATTAAAGTTAATTTATTTTTGAAAAACATTTTACTTAATTATTTTAAAACAAAAATTGCCTCATATATGGTTTCCCATAAATATGAAGCAATTCAAATCAAACACTAGTATACTAATTACTTTATAGTATCAGTTTTAACTGAATCTTTAACAATAATAGTAGTATCAACAGTAACCGTATCAATAGTAACAGAATCAGTTACAGAAATAGTTTCGGTTTTGGTTCCACCACATGCAGTTAAAAGTGTAATTAGTGCAGCTAGAATAATAAATTGTTTCATAATAAATTTTAATTTGTTTTAATTTTAATATAATAATAAATATTCAATATCCCAAGTTAAATATAACTTTCTCCTAAATGTTTGACAGCTTCTATAGCTTGATTTAATGTTACATCAAAAAATTCGCGATAATTGTTCGGTCTAAAATCTTTTAAATGCTTGTGTATATCACTCTCAAGCTGTAGTCCATTATAACATCTGAACACGTACTCCAATTTAAATGGTGTTGGAACTCCTGTTGCTTTAGAAAGATCCTTAATTCGGATACCAATTTCCTTACGTGTGTATCCTATTTTTAATAAACCAGGAATTGAGGGATTTGATAAAACATAAATAATATCATCCCCCATTCCATCAGTTGGAACAGTCTTTTTTGGTCTTCTAGTATAATAAGTTACATCCCAACTCCCATCAACACCCGGAGGTGGTTCTTGTGGGGTTAATGTAAAATAATAAATAGAAGAATTTTGCACATCCTCATCTTGAGAAATATATTGTTCTGCTTCCTCAAGCGAAATAGATTTAATTGAAGGGATTTTTTTCATAATTTACAATATATATTATTTAATGAGCGTCCTTTTCCATTTGGTGAATCCATACCATAACCCCATAACCAACCATCACCCATTTCAAATCCAAATTGATCAATATTACATTTACAATGCTGTTTTTTAATTAACACACATGTCTTTACATCTTGTGCTCCCCGTTGGTATAACAACTTAGATAAATAATTTAACGTATTTCCTGAATCAGCAATATCATCAAATAACCATACTATTTTACCCGAAATATATTTGGTATCAATCATACGATATAGATTGAATTCTTTCTGTTGTTCACCTTTATATGAACTAATACCAATATATTCAATAAAAGGATCAAATGTAACTCCTTTAGCAATATCTGAGAAAAAAGGAATTGCCCCTTGTAAAACAGGAGCAAATAAAACTTGATCATTTGGTGAATAAGTATTATTAAAATACCCAACAATGGAGGAAACTCTCTCAAGAATTTCCTCTTTAACCCATAATGTCCTACCATTCATAACCTTCCTACGTATATATGTATATATTAATCTTCTGTTACTTTAGATATCCCCCAAATACTAAATATAATATAGAATACTCTACCTACCCAACTCCAATTGGCTATGTCAAGGTCCCAAGCAATAAAACTACCAATAAGGTAATACATAATAATTACAAGGATTATTTTTATAAAATTTTTCATATATTTTTTTCTGGAATATATAAAATGAAATTTTGAAATCCTAGTTTTTAATATCTTCTTTTTTATAATAAGAAAGTAATTGTCTTAATAAACTAATTTTATCGGTAATAGTTCCGTCTTGATATGCTTTAATTTTATCAAGAATATCCTTTTCTTTAGGACGACCTAACTTCATTTTATAATCAAAAATATCTATTAAACTCATGAACCAATAGCCTTGAGATTGAAATGAATCTTTTAGAATATCTGAGGTACTTCTTACTTTTATATTTTCATAATCACCCCCTGCTTTAGCAGGATCCCACTCAGTAAACACCTCAATACGCTTGTCTTCTTTAGGACGATAGATGGTTTGTCCCTCGAGACCTGCTTGTTTCCAATATTTAGCTTCTGGAATAATAATATCTAAATCACCTACTGTACTACGTAAATCCAATTTGTCTCTTAAAACTGGGAAAAGATATAGGGCTGCCGAACCTGCTATAAAATAAACTTTATTACTTGGATTGATACCAAACTTTTTAAAAACAAGCTCGTTTGCTTTAGTGAGCAATTCTTGAAGAGCTGGATTTGATTCCTCATTTAATGGGTATTCTTCTTGTAGTTCTTTAAAAAAATTCTCAAAAAATACGTTAATGTAGATCTCTGTTAAATTCATTAGATAAATGGTTTATTATAAATATACGTATATACTTTGTCGATAATGAAAAGATCGTTTTTTTGGTTGGGTGCGTTCCTTTTAAGGTTTGGCAAAAAGGGTTAGTTTGAAAATTTAGATATGTTTATGGGTATATATGTATATACGTATATACAAGTCGAGGCGTAAAAGTTGTATAAGATGTGGGAATTGGTGGCATATCCTGTCCCGACGCGCCCGCCCGCTATATGGACGACGGCGCGCATGGGCCAGTATTTATAATTGCATACGTACGTACGCATATATAAGTAAATCTTATAATGGGTTACAAATCATTTCCCATACAAGCCAGCAGTCTATCTCTTCTATATCGTCGGATCCTATATGTAATTTAAACGCATTAAACTCGTCCTCATACGTATCTTTATCCATGATGGAATTAATAATGTCCATTAAGTCATTATCTGTTTTCCCGTCCAATACTGTAGTTAATGGACCCCATATCTCATTAATGACATATTCTACATCGCCATCATACGATTCGATTAACTCAGGAATACGTTCATCGCGTTCAAATTGTAAATACTCGAGTACGTTTAATTTTCTTAATTCGATTTTCATATATTTTACGTTTTTTAAGTTAATTTAATATACGAGCATATACTATGTAGTCCTATTCATCGATAAATCTAGTAAGCCACAAGCCATAACATAAGGTAACCAATTCAATACCCACCATTATGAAAAACTCACATCCACTCTTATGTGAGGCAATCTCCACATTTATTAAACCCACTATACCAGCTATTGATATTCCTATTTTAATGAACCACTGAAATGGTTTAGGGAATGTAATTTGAGTACTCATATGTTTATGTTTTATTGGTTGATTGAATATACAATATACTAATGTGTAGTCCTAACGCGTTTGGTATTTATAGAAATGGGCATTATGTACAGTTACAACACATGCTACAGCACAAGCAATATTCATTACCAATGCTCCCCAGCTCGGGTACATAACACATGCTGCGGTTACTCCAATGTATTCAAACGTTATAACAACGGCTAACATGTTTAATAATATTTGCTTTGATTTCATATGTTTCGTTTTTTAAGTTAATTAAATATACTAAATATAATAGGGTAGGCCTAATGACCTACCCATTTAACTAATTTATATCTTGTTATATCTAATCATTACATAATCAATTCCTACACTAATAAACGGGGGGTATAATGTTTCGATTTTTACATCTAATTCAGAATCTTGTTCTAAAATAAATGCTTTTACTACATTCGCATCTAATACATTACAACATATTTTCACTCTCTTATTTCCACTTTTATAAGTATCATTATAAAAAGTAAAATTATCTTTAAACTCAGCTCTTAATTTAGGTCTTAATTCTGTCCAGTTCATCATAGTTTTAAGTTTTTAAAAGTTTAAATTATCTTTTTTTATTATATTTAAATATATGAGATAAAATAAGGTAGTCCTAACGGACTACCCTATTACTTAAAACATACACAACTTACTTACTAACTTCTGCTTTAACCATTGCTGGTCGACCGCGTTTAATTTCAATTCCACTCGCTGCTTTAGCAGCACGCTCAGCTAATCGTTTTTGACGTTCTGATTCGCCATTTGAGGGACGACCTCTTTTAATAACGCCTCCGTTTAATTCAGCTTTCGCTGCTAACTCAGCTAATCTAGCTTGACGTACTGATGTCCCGTTTACCGGACGTCCTCGTTTTAACTCTCCGTTATTACGTTTTGCTTCTAACTCTGCTAATCGTTGTTGACGAACTGAATTCGGATTAACAGGTCTACCTAATTGTTTTGTTTCGATGTTTTGATTTTCGTTTTTCATAACCTTTATTTTTTGTTTTTAGTTTTTAATTATTTATTTTTATTATGTTTTAAATATACAACTGTATATCTTGTAATCCTAATTAATTTATTTTACTTATTTTTATTTAAAGAACGAATTATTTATTTTTCTTATACTTAAATATACAACTATATAACTTGTAATCCTAATATTGTAACTGAAAATAATAATGGGCGGACTTAAGCATCCGCCCCATTAATAAACTACTACTAATAAATAATCTTAATGACGTTTTTTCTTATTACATGTTCGCCCTATTGAAACATTTTTCCAACCATGATGGCTGCTTTTATGTGTTTTATGTTTCTTTCTTTTCTTGTTTCTATCTGTTGTATTTGCGTTCGCAACCGCAGATATCATCAATGCAGTCATAATCATTAAAACTATCTTTTTCATATTTATGTTTTTTAAGTTACTTGAATATACAGTTATTTAATATGTAATCCTATTATTTTTAAAAATTATATGTTTGTCTCTCAGACGAAACATAGTAATGAATTCTATTTCTAGTTCCTGTTTTAACTCTAACCCTACCAATTGTACCCTTAAATAAAGCACGTCTAATCAGGTCGGCATGTTTTTTTTCTCGTTCTGAATTCCATAGTTCAGCACATATTTGTTTCTCTGTTTTGAATGGATTATTAGTCAGAAACTCAACTAGTTCTTGTTGGGAATTAATCTTAATTGTTTGACCGAAGCAATTTATTTTAGTTTTCATATTTTTAATTTTTTAGGTTAATTAAATATACAATTATAAAACGTGTAATCCTAATAAATAAATGGAGGCCCAACGTTGTGGACCTCCATGGTTTAAGTGGCTCGACGACTCTATGAGTTGGCCGGCCTTCGCGTGGTGGCTATTATGTCCACCTTTAAATCGGGTGAGCCGAGGGCGGGCTTATTTCATCCTCTTGTCCCTAAATGGCTCCCCTGTTTGAACCGTCCTTTTCACTTTAACTTATCCCCCGTTACTGGGGCCGGTTACTTATTTAATTAATATACGAACTAAAATTCTGGAATCCTAACTTTGAGTAAAAATAATACTTAATACTAATCCAACATAATAAATGGTAATAAACCAAGTTGGAATTAAAATAACTGGACTCTGAATTGCTTTTTTCATAGATGTTTTTGTTTTTTTGTTTATTTAAATATACGAATATATGTTATGTAATCCTAGTATTTGAACAGTAAGGTAGCCAGTCAACCTAATTATCAACCAGCTTTATGTATAAATTTAACTCACATTGTTTTGCTGTATCATTAACTCATGTTATTTGCTCATCTAATTGGGTCGACTAGAGGCGGGAACATTTTTGTCAAAATTTAAAAACCGGTATATTACTCCGGGTGCATTAATGCTTTTGTTGTAACTAATATGTGTAAAGAGCGCGTTTTTGAGCACTACTTGGTTGAGAGCAGTCCTGACTAGCATTCACTTCTCGTTGTCCTACTGTGAGGATCCCTTTTGTGTTCCATTATACATATGGTGAAGGTAAGTAAAAATGCAAAGAACTATATAATGTTGTAAGAGATATACTGATGATTGTACCTCTAATAGACTCTAGTTCCTGTTTCTTAGTCATCTTCCCTATATAGAAACAAAAGCCTAACTTTTCAGCCAACATTTGGTAGTCAGGACAGGATTCGAACCTGTATCTATTAATTAGTTGACGTTGCCCATCCATTCCGCCACCTGACTATATGCTTAATCAATTAATTAAACGTTTTTAAATGCTTTTCTTATGAGATAAATATACGAACGTATTTTTTGTATTCCTAGTTGTATAATACACCTCTTATGTTGTTAATGTTTTCCAAATCATTGTATAAATCATTCAACATGGACTGGAACAATGAAACTAGTTGCAAGTCCTCTTGTGTTTTAACAAAATTGGAACAGAAATCATCAACATCTTGTTCAAGAGCATCAATAGCTATTTTTAGTTCCGCTGAAATTATATCAACGTTTCTGTACATATCTAAATTAACATCTGTTTTCATATTTTCTTTATTTATTGAGTTAAATATATGTTAAAAAACCATGTAATCCCCGCAAGTTTTACTGTATTTTGCGTGTGTCGTTGTATATACATATATATTTTGTCGATGCAAAGTGGGGTGGGGAGGTGTGGGAAGGGGTTGTGTCTCCCCAATCCCTGCACCCCATTCCCGTTGATCCCTAGGTCACATACTCCCAACTATACGTATATCCATATATCCATATATACGAACTTGTCATACCTCCACATTCACTTCCCTCTCATATAAAGCACAAATCGTTACTCTACCCCACCCAATAGCATCCCAACATTTTCCCCAACTCCCTTCTACCTCCTCTAATTTATCCCCATACAATGGAGTTTCCTCCACTATACGTTCACAATGTTGTAATGCTTTTTCCTTACTAACATATGTTGCTATGTAGTATTCTCTCTGGAATCCATGTTTATCCTCTTCCCCACTATATACTTGATATATTTTCATATTCTGAATATTATTGTTGCTTTTTGTTTGTAATAAATAATGTGATCCCAGCTCCTAATAGAAATCCACCTAACCAAATTAATAATATTGTCATATCTTATTTTTATTTAAATATACTATTGTTTATTTTGTAATCCTAACAATCTAATCTAATAACATAACAATCAATTCCTTTATCATGATGGTAATCAGGTTCACCTAATTCTTCTTCTAATCCATTCTCCTCAGAAGGCCAGATCTCCTCCAATCTAATTGTTGTTTCATTTACAACTAAACCATAGTCCCAATCTGTTGGGTCCGTTGCAATCACAACTAGTTCTTTTTCTTGATCTAATGTTTCGAGGTGTTTAATTAGGTCTTTTATTTTCATAACTCTTATTTTTTCGTTTACTTAAATATATGATTAATTAAAGGGTATTCCTATTTTTTTACTTTAACAAATATATTAACACCATGTAATGCAAATGAATACATTGGTTTATTCTTTGCAATTTTAATGTCCAAATGTGGATATTCATTTTGAGCTACTTTCATTACCTTATCCATTGCTTTAAACGAGGTAGCACCTACCATTTTACTACGTAATCCATTTGTTCTAGCTTCAGTATATACTCTTCTGTAATGTTGTTTTTCTACTTCTGTCAAGGCACTAACGTACACTGCACGTAAATACTTTGCTACATCTAATAGTTCTAAATATTGTGTTCCGGGGAGCTTATTTGCTTTAGTTATTTTCATTTTTTATGTTTTTTAAGTTAATTAAATATACAACTGTTTAATTTGTAGTCCTAATTAATTATATAACACGCTTTTAACCTCAGTAATTGAATCTAGATCCTCATACAAGTCATTTAACATTTCGTTGAATTTAGTAACTTGTTCTAAATCTTCATGTGAAGTTACGAATCTCTCACAATATTCATCAATTAGTAGTTCTAACTGTGTAATCCTTGTTGTTAGTTTTTCTGAAATGCTATCAATGTTTTGATACATTTCTAAGTTTACATTTGTTTTCATAACTTTTATTTTTTAGGTTGACTAAATATACGCTTATAAACCTTGTAATCCTATTGATATTGTTTAATTAAAGCGTTTATCCAACTCTCAAGTTCTTGCTCAACGGCTTTTACCTTATCACTAGCTCCATTCAGTGTACACAAATCATGTCTTGATTGATGGTATTCTATACTATCATCCCATGGTTTAGAGGATGTGGTATCCACAAAATACACACGACCATATCCTTCACTATCATCAATGTCGAATTCGGGATAGTGTTGATTCATATATTCATATACATCTTTGTTGATTGCTTTGTGGAATTGTTTTCTTGTCATAACCTTTATTTTTTTAACAACAATAATCCTGATATACCATTGATACCTCTACTATATCCCATTCTTCAGGTTTTACTTCTTCTCCATTCACAATCAACCTGTCATCTTCCGTCCATTCGAAACTATGAAATTCCAAATGGTTTGCTTTATTAATTGCTATGTACATATATTTAGTTTTCTAATTTATACTTTTCTAAACATTCCGGACATCCAACATGCTCTACTTGTTCAATCCTAGCCCAGTTATTTGATAGTGCAGGTGTACCACATAAGTTCCCTGTTCCACTTTTGTAGATATGAGCTGTATTGCTCCATACATTTCCTTTGTTCCCAAAGATTGAGTATCCTTGTTTTAGTTCTGTCGTTTTCATAACTTTTGTTTTTTAAGTTAATTAAATATACAACTGTTTAACTTGTAATCCTATTCAATTTCTACTCCTAATATTTTTTCCAAATAATCCAATGCTACACTTTTACAACCATCTAATGTTGTGAGTCCTTTATGGTGTGCATCTGAGTCTCTCATTCCACCATGATTATCATCCTTTGTCCACGCTAATTCCTTGATGTGTTCTTTCTTAAGCCCATCCAACTGATATAGTTGAACAGCCCTACCTATACTATACACACCTCTATTTTGCTCTATTAATAGAAATGAACGATCACATTGAGTCAAATAATTATGGATTAATTCTAGTTTGATTTCATTTGATGAAACCTGAGTGAATTTGCTTTTCATAACTTTTATTTTTTCGTTTACTTAAATATACAACTGTAAATTCTGTAGTCCTATTCCTTAATTTGAGCTTTAGCTATACCAATGTGTTTACATGGGTTTTTCCAACTCGGACAATTACATTGCCAATATTTCCCATTCACAGTAACGGTGTACTGTTCTTTTCCATTCGAGCTCTTAATAGCAAATGTTTTAATTGAATTAGTTTCAATTGGTTTTGGTTTCCAATGTTTCCTAACAAACTCCAATGTAATGGTTTGTCCAATTTCGTACCATTTACCATCCATTATAGCGTATCTACCTTGACTTGTATTTGCAATGGCAGGTGGGATATGTTGAGTTGCTATAGGTAGATATATCATTTTAGTTCTGAAATGGTTATTTTGATTAGACCTTTTAAATATCCAATTATGAAGGCATGTGATTTACCTTCTTCCCACATTTGTTCTGTTGAGTTTAATTCTTTTTGTAGCATCTCAGCTAGTATCTGTTGTTTCGTTTTAGTTTTCATATCTTTTTTTTCTTATACTTAAATATACGAATGTAAACCTTGTAGTCCTAGTAAAATAAAAAAGGGGACGTTTACGTCCCCATTATTATCAAAGTGGTAACCTAAAACATAATCCACTTGACCATGGATATCCAACATTGAAATATGTTTTGATATGTGGATATTTTTTATACATGTATCTTTGAATTGCTTCTTTTGGACCTGAATATATCTTGATGCGACGTGTTGTTTTTCGTTTATCGTTGTAGTAACCTAATGAACCGAATTGCTGTTTTAGATCATTCATAATTATTACATATTCCAATTCCTGTCTTGTTAATTCAACAACATCATTTGGTTTGCTTTGTTTTGTTGGTAATATAATTCCGGTTTGTTCTTTTACAAACGTAACTGCATCACTATTCGCATCAATGATTTTCTGCATATCCGTTTCAACTTCGTCCCATAAATCAACTCCCATTAATTTGAAATGTTCAATTATATTACGTTTATTTTCATAATCGGTGATTGTTTTTCCCATCATTTCAATTTCATTAATATCCATTGGCTCAATACAATCAATAACCCAATCATCACTTTTATTCAAACAAACAATGGTTTGAAATTCAGCAGTTACTTTTGGTCCGTTAGGGAATTGTTTCGTAATAGTTGTGTTTACAAACACACTTGAATTTGATTTTTTCATCTTTTTACGTTTTTTAAGTTGTTTAAATATACAGTAATAAACTTTGTAGTCCTAGTAAGCTCGCATTACCAAATTTAAAGGCACGTTGTATCTACTTGGATCAATGATTGGATCAAATCCATCAGTGTCCTCGTTAAAAACATATTCAATTTCTAACCAATCAGTTGTTGATTGATTTTCAAGTACCAGCTTTGCTGAGTCTCCACAATCGGAAAGGATCACTCCATAACCACAAGCATTGGACCACTGATAGTAGCCATGTATTTTTAGTTCGTTCATAGTTCCTCAATTAGTTTACTTTCTATAATTGTTTCTGTTCCCCAATAGATATCTTCATCAATCTCTTCACCTTCATCACGTTCACTTCCGCTTTGGAGTATTTTAGCTGCTTCTTCTTTATTTTCAGCTTCAATAATATATTGTATTGTTTTAATGGATTGTACCTCTGTTGTAAATCTAAATACTTTCATATTATTTCTTTTTAAATTGTTCAAACCATTCTTGTAAAATTTTATCTGTTGATTTAGAAGTTTGCATTGTTGAATTAAATTCTTCTGTGAAATAAAAGTGTGCAAAACTAATTAAATCTTCCTCACTATACATTCTTTCAGCTTGCCATTTAGCACCTTCAATAAATGAATTTTTAGAGTCAGTTAAACCACCCCAACCTTTTATAAATTCTTCAGCAGCTTCTTCAAGTGTTTCTTTCATAATCTTTATTTTTTAAGTTAATTGAATATACATTAATTTAACTTGTAATCCTAATAAATTATAATTTAACTCCAATTCCTCCAACCACTACATTAAACCCATCAACCCAACCAATTTTAATATATCCTTTAGTTAAGTAACTTTGATACACTTTCCCATCTGTTTTAGCTTTAGTTGCTAATAAATCACCAGTACTTGGGTTATACATTAATTCTTTCATAACCATTATTTTTAAATTACATCAATAAATAATTTCTCTTCTTGTACTTTACAAACACCTCCATTTACAGCCTCTTTCACTGCTTTCATTAGTGCTTTGTTAGTTGGATATTCATATGTGTTATCAGGTAGGTGTGGTCCTCTCCATCCACATTGCATATTGCTGATTGAAAACGAAGTCCCTGATTTGGATGTTAAGGAGAACCCCACAGTACCTTCTTCGCGGTTTGTAAATACTTTTAGTGTCTTAAGATTCCCCATTGAATCCACTACTTCAAATTTTCCGATTAGTTGTCTCATAGCTCTGTGTTTTTGTTTTTGTTGCGTTTATATACTTTTGCTGATGGTTTGAAGCGTTGAATCATTTTACGTCGTACTATTTGTGCAATGTGACGTTCACTTAATCCATTTATCTTCTTATCTTCTTTCATACTGTAAATATACAAATAAAAATAGGGTAGTCCTAATGAACTACCCTTTTATTTATTTTAATCTTGAGTGGTTGGAAACACATGTTCCAAAGCGCTAGCAACTGAATCCTCTATGTTTGAATCAACTGAATCTTCAATCACTGAAACTATTTGGCTATGGAATCCTCTTTCATCAATTGTAACTCGTATATCTCTATTATAACCCATTTCTAATTCAATTACTTCATCTAACGAATCTTCAGTTATATCATTTTTAATACCGGTTGTTATGCTTTCAACCGCTTCATCAATTAGAAACTTTGAATAGCTTAGTAGTTGTTCTTTTGTGAATGAAAATGTTCCTTCATTTTTAGTTGATAGCGCACTAACACGTTCAACAAGATTAAATAGCTCGATTTTTAAATTTTCTAATTCAGTCATAAGTTATGTTTTTTAAGTTGATTAAATATACGTTTATAAATCTTGTAATCCTAACACTTTAGATTTTTGCTATTGCATCCCTAATTTCACGAGCGGCTTGTTCAGTTATACTCCTACTTGTTCCACCAATGTGCCATTCGATTAGTTCATTTTCATTCAATGATCTATATTCCTTCCAGTCATATACTGTAAATACATCTCCGTCATTTGTTTCCATTTCCCATTCAAAATTGATCTTATTCTCACCATCATTTCCTGAACAATCGGGATTGCCTAATACTTTTGTTAGGGTTGATAATGAACATTTAACTACTACATTGTGGAACGATGTTCCATCTATTGATTGAGATGTTTTTTTCATAACCTTTATTTTTTTATTTAAATAAATGAACGTAAACTTTGTAATCCTAATCTATTAGTTGAATAGATACTTCATCTGGATGAATCCATGCTTTGTATCCTTCTACAAATAAGTCTTCATCATATTCAAAACAAAAAATAGTTTCCCCATTGTAATCTTCAAAACACAATCCACCATTTTCTCCAATTCCACTAATTGTATGTATTTTTACATTATTTTTCTCTATTACCTCATCAATTACAATACATTTTTTTCCAATTAGTGGGGAGAATTTATTTTCCAATCGATCTTGTCTTTTATGTGCTTCAATGATTTCATCAATTTTATCAAATAGATATTCTCTTGCATCACTATACTCCCATCCTTCATTCATCATATCCACAACAATTGTGTTTGCTGCTGTATTGAACCAAGCAAGTGCTGATAGATCTATAAGACTTTCAATGCGTTCTGTTTTTTCGTTTTTCATAACTTTTATTTTTTTAAGTTGATTAAATATACGTTTGTAAATCTTGTAATCCTAGAGAGTTACTTGATCTCCTTTATAATCAAAACATTGCCATTCATTATTTTCAAACAAATAGTAATATGAAACATTCCCATCAAGAAAATCACTCATATCTCCAATCGCAACATTTCCATCATCATATACTTTACATTCTGAAAGAGATGGCTCTAAACTACTCATATCTCCTAAATCAAGTAAATCAGTGACTTTGTCTTCTGTTGTATAATATTCAGTTAGGATTTCTCCATTGTGTGATGGATATCCATCAAAGTGACAATAAATGTAACGAATTTTTCCGTCTTCAAGACGTTTTCCAATGTAACTACGTGTTGCCATAACCTTTATTTTTTAAGAACGTGAATCGTAAATTCCTACTACTATATCATAGAAACTCTCTGAGATGTCTTCCCATTTTCCATCTCGGCCTTCATTGATAAACATCCGATTGTTTTCTTTCTGAATGGTACTGTTTCCAATTGGAGGGTGTAGTTTTAAAGCAATGTACTTTTTGTTTTGTTTTAGTTGCTTTAGTTTAAGCAAAATTTCGAATTCTGATTGTGTTAATCCGTTCATAACCTTTATTTTTTTAAGTTGATTAAATATACATTAACAGATTTTGTAATCCTAACAAATTAACTTAGTAAAACTACATACTTAGTATCTTCATTTTCATCTTCAGATACCTTATCCATTTGGTGGTAGTCACTATAACTTACATACCCATAATCGACATCTGAAATGTTTGCTGCTACTTGGGTTCGCCAATAGTCTCCATAACTGTATGAAAATTTTACTTCCATATCTGGGTTCATTTCATCAAGTATTTCTTTTAATTCTTGTACCGTCATAACCTTTATTTTTTTAAGTTGTTTAAATATATGTTAAAAGATTTTGTAGTCCTAGTCTATAATACTATTCCTTTTACTGCGTTTGGAAATATTTCAGGACTTAATACTTGTTCATGTGGTCCATAATACCATTCTTTGTTATAATCCAATTCAACATGAACTACACTACTAGTATCCTTTATATCCTCTAAACCAGCTTCATATCCAGGTCTAAATACATATAATTCAGGATCAAGTGTTTGTAAGTGTTCTATTAGTTGTTTTACTTTCATATTTCTAATATATTTCCGTTTGAACTTAATTTACCAAATTTACCATCAGTCACTACTGAACCATTTGAATATACTGTTTTATATGCTGATAATTTAGTTGTGCCTGCATTAATTATATCTTCACAGTTGTGAATATGCCCAAACAAACACAGTTCAGGTTGTAATTGAAGCATTCGTTTTTTAAATGCATTACATCCACAGAATTCTAGTTTATTTGTTGTATCATATGATAGATCTAAAATACCTTTAGGTGGACCATGAACCACTACTACATTTGTATCATCAGGAATAGTAGCCCACAAGTTGTGTAGTTTGTCTCTCTTTTTATTGAATGCCCAACCTTCACCAAACGAAGGTGTAAATGGAGAACCCCATATATTGATACCATCAATTGTAATTGATTCGTTTTCAAGATACACTATATCCTTTTCAATGAAATGGTCTCTAGTAATCCATTTGCGTTCAATAGCAACATCGTGGTTTCCAGCTACAAATATTTTATATTTAATAGGTAGCAAAGCAAACCAATTTATAAACTCTAAAATCTCACTATGGGACTTAACTATATCTTGTGGATTAGAACAGTCACCTGAATGAATAACCATATCAATATCCTTTGGAATATTTAATAGTCCGTGGTAGGTGTGTGTGTCACTTATATGCCAGATTTTCATAACTTATTTATTTCTTGTTCTACATCATTCCACCACATTGTAGTTATTGCATCGTAATGGGTGTATCTTATTTCTTTAACTGCTATTAAAGCACACTGTTTAGATAATACAGACACTAGTATTTCCTCCCCATAATCGCCCCCAACATCCATAAATAGCATTCGGTATGTGTGTACTAATTGTTCTGCTTTTTCTTTTGGTGTCATAGTTTCTCAATTTCATTTCTTACTTTTTGCCAATAGTTATACAAAATAATATGGTCTTCCGCATCAGTGGTGCTCATTATTTCATCAACTGCTACTAAAGCGCATAGTTTAGCTTGTATAGTATCTATGGCTGAAACTCCGTCTTGGATGTTTGGATTTTTACCTAGCATTTTCTTCAGTAAATCATCTGCTTTTTCTTTTGGTGTCATAGTTTCTCAATTTCTTGTTTAACTTGTTGCCAATAAGATACATATTTACCTTCTACTTCTACTTTGAAATATGTTCCATATTCTTTTATAATCTCATCAACTGCAATTAATGCACTTTGTTTTGCAAAATGTTTAGTAATATCACTTGCCGCTACAGAACGTACTTGATACATTTTTCTAAATAATTCATCTGCTTTTTCTTTTGGCGTCATAACTCTTATTTTTATTTAAATATACAATTAAAGGTTTTGTAATCCTAATTAACCCTCATCCATAAATTTAATTAAAAAATCACGTAGTGCTCTACTTAATGTGGATTTCTTTGCTTTAACTAAATCGTATTCGTCTTGTAGTGATCGTTTACCATCAATATGGTCACGTATTTCCCAATACATTTTGTCCTCTTTTGTTATGATCCATGGTTGATTTGACCATTGTTCTCCATCGGGATGCATATACATACCTTCAACTTCCTTTGCATCTGAACCATCTGCTGATTTGCCTGTAAATATCATAACTTTTTTATTTTAAATATACAATTAAGAATTTTGTGGTCCTAGTTTATTAGGTACTTGAAAATTTTCCTTTAGCCATTGTAAAAACTCGTGTAGATCTGCCTCACCAACATAGTCTTCATATATTTCATCCCAACTTTCGTACTCAATTCCATCCATTAATGTTATATCCCAATCACTTACATCCTCATATGCACCATCAGGTCCAATTTGAAAATCATCACTTACGTAAGGTGGTTTAGCATCAAGCATTGCATCATATCTTTCTTTAGCTACTTTTAGTGCCTCGTTTGGTTCAGGACCAGAGTCATCTTCATCATCTTTCCAATGTGAAAACATATTGATTTCGTCTTCACTATCTTCTTTCCAACTACTTCCGAATATTGCCATAGTTTATTTGTTATAATTTTAAATATATTGACGTTCACATTTCCAACTTGTCTTCCAATGGTCTCCCACACCTTCCTGCCAATCATTCCACTTAACATATTTTTGTTTTTCGTAAAATGGTCTCAACCAAATCCACTTATCTTTATTTCCTTGTTTCCCAACCCAAACCCAAGTTGGTAACCAAGCGTATTTCTTTATTATTCTTTCCTGTCCTATGTTCATTTTTCATAAGTTTCTGTATAATATTGTTCAAAATCTTCTTTCTTTAATGATGTAGGAAAAAAGTGTGCTGCAGTTTGCTGATGCTGCTCCTTCTCCATTGCTTTGGCTTGTTGAATCTCTAAGTTATGACTTAATAAATCAACACCTAATTCCGTTAAACTTTCAACCAACCACTCAACTGCTGTTTGCTTCATATTATTTCTTTTTAAATTGTTCAAACAATTCTTCTGTTGTAAAGTATTTCATATCTAAACCAATCCAATTATCTTTAGATGCAGTTTGGAAATCTTTAATTCTAATCCACTCAGCAAACTCAATTGCCTCACTATACATTCTTTCTTGTTGCCATTTAGCACCTTCAATAAAAGCACATTGAAGTACATATTGAATATTAACACCTTCAACTAAATCTTCTTTATTAAAATGTCTAGCAGCAGCTTCTTCAAGTGTTTCTTTCATTTCTTAGTATTTAATTGTTCAATAAACTCTATTACCTTTTCACACATTTTAGATGCTGAATAATCTCTACGTTCTGTTATTTCTAAATAAAGAAATTCTAATATCTGTTTTTGTTGCCAATTAGCACCAAATTTTACTGCTCTTTTGTATGAGTGGGGCGTAGGAGAATCTAAATAACTTTCCATTGCTTCTTCAAGTGTTTCTTGTTTAGATTCTTTTTTTGATGCCCATTCTCTTAATGTTTCATTACTAAGTATAATACCACGGCAATCAATATCTGTACAAATTGGTGTACAATGTTCTCTTATGATTAAATCTAAACCACACTTAGGACAGTTATTAATTAGTTTAGATTCTTTTGGAATGATTATTTTGTAATGTGTTAAATCTTGACCTGCATAAAAATTATATCTGCATTGTACTTCAACCTCCTCACAACTTGGATTTTGGACAAACCATTCAAGAAAATCATCTTCAATAGCTTGTACACCATCTTTGATTAAATCTTGGTCTGTTGTTAGGATGATTTTTTTACTTAAATGAAAAAGTTCATTATCACCTATTCCTATCTTAAAAACTTTATTTTTATAAATAACCCAATCCCCTTCTTTAATTTCTTCATCATTAGTGATGTAGATGTTTTGGTTTATTACGTGTATGTTTTTCATTTAAATGTTATATTTAAAATGTTTTTATTTACTATACTAATACCATCTTTGTATATAGTATCACCTATAACACTATCTGCTTCCATAATTGGATAAGATGCACCTTGATCTGTTGACCAATGAGTTTGTACTTCTATTGGGTATTTTTTAGTTGGTTTCTTTTTGGAATCGGATATACCAAATCCTATTACTACACCAAATACCAACATAGTAAATGGTACCGCTAAATACTTTACATTAAATGCTGACCAATCGTTCATAACCTTTTTTATTTTAAATATACAATTAAAGATTTTGCATTCCTAATCTTTCTTATAATTTAAGTGATCATAATATACTTCCATCATCATAGAAACTCTACGTTCCACCTCATTTGATACAATTGCTCCTAATTTATGTCCTAATACCTCAAGTAAGTTAGTATAGAATCTACAATTAGAGTATTTATCTTTTATTTGTGAATATTGAAATCCAGGTATTTTAATTAGGCCCTGAAATATTTCATCTAGATATTTAGTTATGGATGGAATGTCTATATCTAGTCCGTAATGTCCTTCCTCTAAATAGTCTTTATATTTGGTGTTGAATTCGTCTGCTGTCATTTTGAGTTTGTTTTAATGTTTTCCATCATCCATTTTGCTCCAGCTATAAACCCATCATACAGATCTTGTTTGTTAAAAGATGTTGATGTGTATTTTTCTGCTGCCTCTTGAATAGATAATTCAATCCGTTTTTCAACAAATCCTGGTTTAGTATAGATTATTAATTCGTCCCATTCCTCAGTGGTAAGTTTTTGTTTTAGATTTCCCATTTTATTTCTTTTTAAATTGTTCAAACCAATCTTTAATATCAAAACTCCAATCCAAAGGAGATGTATTTCTTACGGAACTCCTATAATCAGATTGATGTTTTAGTAATAACTCTAATACTTCTTCCTCACTATACATTCTTTCTTGTTGCCATTTAGCACCTTCAACAAAATCTATTGGTGGTGAAGAATCTTCTGCATAATCAAATTGTTTAGCATACTTTTCAGCAGCTTCTTCAAGTGTTTCTTTCATAACCATTCTTTATCTTTTAAATATTGTAAAAATGTTTGTAAAAAATGAATATCTCCACTACTCATTTCAGGTAATTCTTTCCATGAATCAGGATTATTGTTTAATATACCTCTTAACCAATTATCATTATCCCAATGTTCTACTTTCCAATTATTCCTATCTGGGAATCTTTTATCAGTACATTCAATAGTAATACCATAATAAGGAGTACCATCATCTTTAAATATAATAGTTGCTTCAAAAATAAAATCATCATTTTCTACAGAGTATCCTTCAAAATGAGTAGGCTCTAATATAGTACTTTCTTTTTGTATGGTATCTTCTTTAACATACCATACTCCATTAATTTCTATTCTTTCCATAATTTTTTATTTACCTAAATATACAACTAAAGATTTTGTAATCCTAGTATCCGCTTTCTTCACCCCAAAAAGTAGGTGGGTTTAATTGTGCTAAATCCTCTTTCAATCGTTTACGAAATGAATCTTCTCTATCATCTCCTGATAGTAGCCAATCAATTCGCTGAGCATAGACATATGCTTGTTTTAGTATGCGTATTCCATTTTTAAATTCCTCAATAATGTCAGGTGGATATTCGTAATGGTATTCTGATTCCCATTCATATCTTTTGTATCCCGGTTCGTAGTCGATTTTCTTTCCATTTTTTTCAATTTCCTCTTCAATGCCTTCAATTATATATTGAATGCGAGATTGATTATAATCAAATGCTCCTCCGCTCATTATGAAAAATATTTAGTAATTAATTCACCTAAAAACAAACCACAAGCAAAAGCAGCTAGTACTGCTCCAATAAAATTTCCGGTTCGTTTATTTTTTATAAAATATGGTACAATCAAACTTAATACAATTGCTGTACCTCCAATAATGCTTATTATCATCCTAAAAATATTTTTAATGTTTTTCCGTTATCTTGATATACTACTTCAATGTGTTCAAAATGTCCTAATTCCTTATACAAAGTAAGGATTCGTCCTACTGGTTTATCGTTTTTGGCGTGATTGATTATTTCCAATCTGTTTACCTGTGATGGTGGTGTAAATTCTTCTTCCATTATTTCTGTTTTATAATTTCAATTAGTTTATTTAAACAAGCAAGTTCTGCTTCTTCATAAGTCCAAAATGTGTTGTTTTCTATTTCAACTAATTGGTTTCCTTTGTAATCAAGTAGTTCTATATCCCATTGATTTTTTCCGTAATATGAAACTATCCCATGTAAATTATACTTCTCTCTAAACCATCTAAATGCTTGTGAGAATGTTGGTGCTGCTGTAAAAGGATTATCAATATAATCTTTTAAAAGTTTAGAATTATTATTAGCATTAAATTGTTCAGGGTTTATTAAACTACTATTTGTAACAAAACCCACTGCACTCCACATATCTATTAATGTTCCATTATAATGATAAGATGTTAAACACTCTTCATTAAATCCTAATTCTTTTAAAGCTAATGCTTGTTCATAAGGTACAAATTCTTTTTCCATAACTTTTTTATTTTAAATATATAAAAGGGGAACTTGTAGTCCAAGCTCCCCAATTTATTTTTTATAGGCAATATGTGGTAGCTAACTCATATAGTCTTGAATTCAAATCTAAATCTTGATTGAAGTTCTTGATTTTACGTGCTTTACGTATTTTGGCTGCATAACTGTATTGGAAATCTCCATCCATTACTCGTTCTTGAATGCGGTTAAACACTGACCATAAGTCATTTCCTGCATCTTCTCTACGTGTTGGTTGAATAAATGTAGTGTAATCAATTGTAATGCGTTCCATTTCCTCTTCACCGAAACGTACTGTAAGTGCATCTTTAGCGAATTGTAGGATTTGTTCCTCCTCCAATTGTGTTTCTTTAAAACGATTCATTGACTCAACTGTGAGTGGAAGTTTCTCAACAATATTGGTAATGGTTTTCTGTAACTTTTCAAAGTCATAACCCATATGTCTGATTTTTAAATCAGCAAAATCCTGTGTTGAAATAACTAAACCATTCTCACATACAAGACGGAAAAGTCCGGCACGGAATGTAAATGCATTTTTTCCGTCTGAACTATTTGTTAATAGGATTTGTGGAAATACTGTGTCTCCATCTTTACCATCAATAACAATTTCCTCATTACGAAATACAACTAAATGTTTTTGGAATCCAGCGTTTTTACGCGCTTTAACCTCTTTAACATCAGAAACTTTCCATCCTAACAATTCCATATCTTCAATGATTTTGAATGTTGGAATGTGTGAATAGTGTTGTGAGGTGTTTTCAGCACCTTTAGTAGCAAAAATCGAATTTGCTTTTGATTTAATTTGCTCCTTACTAAGGAATGTGTTTGAATTTAGATCTAGCATAACTTTTATTTTTTCGTTTGATTAAATATATGATAATTGATTTTGTAATCCTAATTTTTAAGCATAATTTTCTATCAATCCAAATAATGCTTGATTTAAAACAATGTCGCTTTTAACATCGTTTACTCCTGCTAACGGTCGTCCGTTACGATCTAGTAACATATTTGTTTTGATTAAATTTTCTTGAATCCTGTTATATACCGACCATAAATCGTTTCCTTTATCTTCATCTCGATATACAGTGAGTAGTTGAGAAGCATCCATCACGTCATCGTCAAATCTTAAACGTGCTGCTTTATTTACTAGTTCCTCCAGCTGTGCAGGTTTCAATTCCTTTGTTTTTAATGAATCGAATCTTTTAAGGACTCTTTGTGCTGCGCTATTTACACTTTGCATAATCATTGGCAATCGTTCAATACTTTGCGGTGTATGTTTAATTCTATGTTCAATATACGGGGTACGTTGAATCAATCCGTTTGAACAAACTAAACGATACATTCCGAAATCTAAATTAAGCGGTTTTCTTCCGTCGCAACTATTTGAAACATAGATATTTGATATACCTTCGACTTTGTTTTTATTCATCATTTTAAAGTCAGGGTGTTCCAATTGAACATAGTTGTTTGATATTTTTCTATCTTTACCGCGTTGTTCACATACTCCTGTTATTTCCCAACCTTGTTGTTGTAGATTCTGAACAACACTCAGCGTATCAATATATGCTGAGGGTTGTTTAATTCGGTTTCGTGTACGAAACGATTTGTTATCTAATGATTGAGCAAATGCAATTGCTTTATCGATTTTGTTATCGATAGGAATGAAATGGTTTTTCATAATATATCTTTTTTATTTACTTGAATATATGAAAGGGGAGCGTGTACTCCCCGTTTTTATTCTTCTGCTTGATTTAAAGCGTAATGAACTCCGTCCTTATATATTGAAAAGTAGATTTTGTAATCTTTATCGCAATCACGATTCTTTTCGAAATGCATTGAACGTTCAAGTCCATCTTTGCTACGTTCAACTGCGCAATATGCTTCCATCATATGCTTTAACCTGTTTGAACCCGCAAACTCGTCGCTTTTCGTCATTTGTTGAATATTAACAAACGATGTATAATAACCTAATGCGTTGTTTCCTTTTTTAACTGAATCTTGTAATTTCAATAGCCATGATTCGGCTTGTTTTGCTGAACCACCGTTTTGATCGCGATACATTGCTAATACCTCCGCAAGTGAATCAATTGCAATAACGTCGTAACCTAAGTTAAAAACATATTCTAATGTTTCTTTCACGTTATCCATGTGGTTTTTCAAAAACAATGTCTGAACACAACCAAATGAAGGCATTCTTCGGCAATATTTGTAATGCCCAATTTCATCCATTTCGCCTTGTATTAACAAGCATTTCAAACCTTGCTTTGTAAACTTAGATAACATATCTGTTACTAATGTTGACTTACCTGATCCTGGTCCACCAGCAATCATCATCGATGTGCCGGGCATTAAACCACCATCGGTTGATAAAATTAGATCAAATTCGGTACCTGTTTTGAAAGGTACAAATAGTGCTTCATTGAATTTCAATGATTCGCCTCTGATTAGTTTAACTTCTTCAGGATTAAATGCTGACATAGTTTGTGTTGCGTCTTTTGCTGGTCTACCTCTACCTCGTTTAGGTGTAATAATCAAATTTTCTAACATAACTTTTATTTTTTTAGGTTGCTTGAATATACAAATGTAAATCCTGTAATCCTAATTTTTCAATTAATATTAATTGTTGGCGGTTGAATTAATTTCTGTCTTGCTTGTTTTTTCACGTTACGATCACGATATGTTCCTTGTCTGTAAAACGGAATTTGTTTCCGTTGCCAGTGAGGTCGTGTTTTAATTATTTTCTGATAGCGTGGTTTGTTGAAATCTTGACTACACGATATAGTAAATATCAATAGCAGAGTAATTAGATATTTCATGGGAATAGTGTGTTAAGTTAGTAAACTTGTTCACACAACCTGTTCCGTTATAAATATCAACTTGGTCTGTTATTTAACCCACTCGTAGTATCCCATTGTAATTGCTTCCGATATGGTGAGTGATGGATTTTCCTTCATGTATCGAAGTGCCCATGTTACAACCTCAACATCTAAACCTTCTTCACGTGACTGTTCTAATGCTATTGCAACCGCATCCATTTCTGATACGAGCATTTCCGTATTGTTTTCGTCCTTATCTTGTTTTTTAAACCATTTAAACATATAACTTTTATTTGCTTGAATATACAGATATAGATCTTGTAATCCTATTTATTAACTAATGACTTTTTATAGTCATAAAACGTTTCAAATTGTGGTAACTTGTTTTGAAATAACTTTCTTGCCGAAACAAATGCTTGTTCTAAATCGTTGTCATCCCATTTTTTTGATTTAGTTTTGGATAGCTCTTTTTCCCAAAACTCTTTACGTTCAATATCGTTGTTCATAGTTTTTTTACTACTTTACCTTCTACATTATAATAGTTACTAGTTGTTCTGTATTGTAATCGATTTGTGGCTTGAATTCCATTTATATTTTCAACTACAATCTTACTTTCAAATATTTTAGAGCATTGACCTTCACTTACTATTGCTTTTAAGGTATATATACCTGGTTGAGTATAGTAGTGAACTGGATTGATATCATCATATGAAATGTTTCCATCACCAAAATCCCAATAGACATTATTATATGAGGAGTAAATGTTTAAAATCGGTGTTATATATGAATCTCCAATACAAACTGAGGTATATGGGATATGTAATGTAGCGTCTATAACTGTGTTTGAAATAGTAAATGAAACTTGTTCATGTGCTTCACCATTAGAACGTAATATATATTCTCCACTAGGTAAATCAAATATAGTATCTGTTGTTGTGGGGAGAATACATAATATATCTACACCATTATGAATCATTGTATATCCGACGGGTGATTCATCGTTATTGATAACTACGTATCCTGAGGAACAATTATCTACTATCTCCAGTTGTAATGATTGACTATAGCCTGTTATGTAAATCAAAAACAGTAATGTGTTTAAAAATAACTTCATTTGGGTTGGTATTTTTTGTTAAATTCAATTTTTGGTCCTTGGGTAAAATCTATAAATTGCACATCTTTCATTCTGATATTTTTTTGTTTTAATATCCATTCTAATTTGAAAGCATCCATTTCAAATTTATTCCAATACGAATATTGGATAGTATCTTTATATCCATCATTTTTTGTAACTATAATATGATCAGTATAAAATGTATTAGTTTTACAACCCCATACTGTTAATAAAAAAACGATTGAAAAACAAATTTTTCCCATACTAATAAATATATAAAAAAGGGTTCTTCGACGGGTTAAATTTATCCTTTAATTAATTTTTTTGTGCTATTTCCTGTTAATTTGTCTTCCAGTTTATCAATCCGCATATCTGTATATGCGTTAGATATGTCTCTAGAATTTACATAACTGTTTTCAATTTTCTGATAAACATCTCTAAATCGATCACTCATATCATTATAATTCCATTGAATATCCTTTTGGATATCTTTGATTTGTTTTTCTTGTTTAAACACCTTTACAATACCATAAACAATTGCTCCAACCAAAATCATAGCAACCATCGTTAGTACTCCAAAAGTAAAATACATTGTTTCCATATTAATTTTCCTTTCTTATTATGTCAAAGAACCCCTTTTGTAGTCAGGACAGGATTCGAACCTGTATGTAACCCCTGTGAATGATACTGGCAGAGATTACTCAATTGTTTTACATTCTTTCTAGCGTCTACCATTTCGCCACCTGACTATTTTATAATAACTCAACACTTTCGAACCAATCATTTTGTACCCATGTAAATTTTGGTCTACCAATCTCAGTATGTTTTTTTCCTAATTTTGTTAAAATGTATTGTTTGTTATATCTACGCAAAATACCCTTACCAACCAAATTATTACACCATAATTGTATACCTAAATCACAATCTTCAATTTTAACATTTTTCCAATTTTCTAAAATTAGATACTCATTTTCGTTTAATCGTCTCATATTATTTATTTTTGAAGTCAGGACAGGATTCGAACCTGCATACTATCGGTACGTTGTTACAAGTCTTATTGGTGCTTATAACTAACTGCGTCTACCAATTCCGCCACCTGACTATTTTAATATCTTATCTAAAATTTTTCCTTCTTCACAATAAAAATGAACTAATTCCCATCCCTTTTCAACACATACTTTTTCAATATATTCATCAAGAATAGATTCTTGTTGTCCAACTTCTTTATCGTTGTAATCCTTAATCTCTTTACTGATACGAGATTTCACTTCTCTTACAATATTTTTACGATGTTTTAATGTCATTGCACCTTTCATAATTTTAATTCTTTTTGTAGTCAGGACAGGATTCGAACCTGTATCTCCCCTACCCATTACTAAGATGGGCTCAGGGTACTTAGCCAATTCAGACACCTGACTATTTTATTTTTTTCCAAACTTTTACATAATCTACTTCAAAATAATTTGGTGATATTATGCTTTCTCTATTTAAACCTGTTTCATCAGTTTGAACACCATTGTTAATAATAATATTCATTTCATATTTAAAATCATTTGGTGTAGGAAAAACTCTAACTAACCAACCGTTATAATATATTTTAATATTTTTTTCATTCCAATCACATCCAAACACTGAGAAATCAGAATTTAACGGTAGTGTTGTATGACCAAATCCAGTCATTGGATGTTTTGGATCTTTTCCCCAATGAATAGTTGAGGTAGATCGTGTTTGACCATCAGAAGTATAAATTTCAAATATATCAATTTCTGGAGGCCAAGCCTCAGTAGATGCTAACCAAAACGCTGGCCAAGTTCCACCACTATTTGGAGATTTTGATCTAATTTCAAAATAACCATATTTTTGTTGAAATGTATTAGGCATGGTTTGTATCCAACCAACTTGGTATGGTATTTTAAATGTTCCATAATAATCTCCATTATAATCAACATAGTTAATAGTGGTAGGTGTATCATTACATTCTAATCTAAGTATAGAATCTTTTACAGATATACAACTTGAATCATGATATTGATAAGGTGCAGTTCCATTATTTACAATATTGCCTGGATGAAATCTATGTCCAAAATATGGCATGTCTTGCCAAATTGATTTATTAAATTCATCAAAATCATCTTTAAATGATAATTCATATCCATCTTTAGAATAAGGTGTTCTTTCGTTGTTTAAAAGATAAGGTAAGAATTTACATATTACCCATATTCTAAATTTTAGAAATACATTTAATGGGATTAATTTTAGTAGTTTAAATTTCATTATTTATTTATTTAGTAGTCAGGACAGGATTCGAACCTGTAATAAGTAACCTTTAAAAGGACTTGGCACCATGCCTCATTACACTCCTGACTATGTTTCCCCACCTTGAGATTACTGGTGAGTGGATTTTAACGGTTTTGTTTTCTTAAAAACTCTAACCATTAGTGTCTTACCACATGAACTCTAAAATCACACTACTGGGAGGGTTTGTGCTGTCCCTTTATTCCCACGAGACTGGCGTTTCAGGATGTCCAGTCTAATACCCTATCAAGTTTAAATGAGACATTGACAAGTCTGCTGAGTATCTCTTACTCATTGTAGTCAGGACAGGATTCGAACCTGTAAACCTACCTGTTATCTCGATTTTTATCATCTTATGCGTTTATAACATATACATAAGAATGAGCGTCTACCAATTCCGCCACCTGACTATTTGCTCCTTATTCTATTACCCTTTTATATCGGAACTAACCTGCTTATCTATCAAAGTGTACTCCAAATACTGACACCTGCTTTAGTGGGTGTACCATATACGAATATGACTCCTCTCTGAACAATACGAGTTTTTCAAGGGTACAGGTTATTTTATTTTTCTTATACTTAAATATATAAAAATTTAATCTGTAATCCCAGCTAACTCTTCCTTTAAAATTTCCTCTTTTACCTCATCAATTATTCTACTCAACAATTCCTCAATTAAACCATCCTCCACTAATGAACGAAATCTACTTGATTTAAAACCTATCTCTTGTCCATCACGTGTTTGGTATGGATTTACTATTTCCTCAAGTAAAAGCGCTGTTTCGTTGGTTCTAGCGACATATATTCCTCGTATAGTGTATGTAGTACCTTTTTTAGGAAAAACCAATGGAGGTAAATTTCGATTAGGATCAAGCCTATCATCAACACATATTACTTTTTGTCCTATTCTAAACATATTATAAGTCTTTTATTGGTTCTACCTCTATTTGGTTTGGGAGTGGTTCTCCATATTGGGAAACTAAAATTTTATAATACTTATCGTTTTTATAACATTCAACCCATTGACCTGTTGGTTTACCGTCCCGTACTAACGGAATAGTAATTAGTTTTCCTTTAATTAAATGTGTGAAAAAGTTGATAATTTTATTTTTCATAAACTAAACTAAAAATGGGTAGCCCCGTAGAGCCACCCGTTAAATTAACAAATTTTATGCTTGTTTTGCCCAAACTTCAGAATTTTTAGTACGGCGACAAGAAATGTAGTACATTGCATCAGCAAGTGTGTTTGAAACGCTACGGCGCCCAGCAATTACATTTGAAATGTGTGAAGTTGAATAGCCTGTTTTTTCAGATAAACGAGCTATATCTCCATTAAAATAACGTGCATTGTAAAATGAAAGAATTGCTGTGCGATTCATTCGGCGCTTAAGTGATTTTTGATTTGTGTTTTTCATAAAACTTGTTTTTAGTTAATTATTTATTTTTTTTATTGAAGTAAATATATAAATAAAAATTTTGTAATCCCAATCATTTAGCTTAATTTCTTAAAAGTCTTCCTGCTAAATCATAAACAGATGTATTTTGGTTTTCAAAATTAAAATAAATATATTCTGGATTGCTATATATAGCGTTTCCATTCAAATCGTATTCTGCAATTCTAACATACACCATACCTGAATATGGTGGGGTAAATTTTGTTGAATAGTATCTGTTTGTTGAACTATTTTGAGATGAAGGTATATTAGTTGCATTTCTCCAATTGTTCAAATCATAGCTGTATTGTACTACAAAGTAGTCGCTATTTGATTCGGATAATGTAGTCCAATCCACTTGAATATACATTTCTATTTTCTCTAATTTTATCATTCCAAAAGTAACCATTAATGGATTAGCAGGGAGGAAATATGGACAGAAATTATCAATAAATGTGGTTCGTATAACGAACTTAACATAATATAATGAGTTAGATAGACCACTTACTCCTTGTCCTATAGAAATTAAACGACAACTACTATCATATATTTTAATACTATCCACATATAAAGGATACCCCATTGGTGAGGAATAGCCCCAATATATGATTCCGTTTTTCCCCTCAGGATAGAACTTCATGTAGATAGTTGTATCTGAGATGTATGAGGAGGAAACACAATACCCTCCATTGTATAATTGTATAAATGAGGGTATTGAATATTGAAAATGATTTAAATATGGATCATCCAGATCACATGTTAATTGTGAAAAACCAAATAAAGTATTAAGTACTAACATAACCACTATTAACAACCCTTTGAGAGTGTTTTGCGGTTTCATGATATGTGGTTTTAATTGGTTTCAAATTTAGTTTATGAAAAAGATGCTGATTTCCAAGCTGTACCATTATAAATATATAATAAATTAGTTGTTGGGTTGAAATACATAGATCCTGTTTTTGGAGAGGAAGGATTTGCTGTGTTTGTTGGAATCATAACAGAACCAGATAAATTAACATCTGCATCTACTGTAAATCCATCTTTCCTAGTTGTTGAATTTCCAATACCAACAATAAACTTAGAGCCTGTATTATTTTGAACATTATATGAACCTACTACTGTTTGGAATGAACCAGATGCTACTGTATTAGTTCCCTCAGCATGTGAAGCATCTCCTATTGCTATAGTACTAAATCCTTCAGCGTGTGAATATTGTCCTATTGCTATAGCACTATTCCCTTCAGCATGTGAATATGGACCTAAAGCTTTTGTGTTAATTCCTTCAGCATGTGAGGCAAAATTTGAAGCTGTTGTTTCATATCCTTCAGCATGTGAATAAAAATCTAAAGCTAACGAATAATAACCTTCAGCATGTGAAGCACCCCCTATTGCTTGAGTGAAAGCACCTTCAGCATGTGAAGCATTTCCTATTGCTTGAGTACTATTTCCCTCAGCATGAGCAGCAATTCCTACAGTTTTAGTAATTAATCCTTCAGTATGTGAGAATGAACCAGATGCAATTGTGAATCCCCCTTCAGCATGTGAAAATGAACCAGATGCAATTGAACCAGAACCTTCAGCATGAGTACTAATTCCCATTGCTATTGTTTTTACTCCCTCAGCATGACTATTATTATTACTAGCAATAGTTGATGTTCCCTCAGCATGACTAGTATTACCACTAGCTATTGTTGATGTTCCCTCAGCATGACTATAAGGACCACTAGCTATTGTTGCACTTCCTTCAGCATGTGAACCATTTCCGCTAGCTACATTTCCATTTCCTTCAGCATGTGAACCATTTCCAATTGCTTTACTTCCTATTCCCTCAGCATGAGAATAACTACCTGATGCTATTGAAGAGTTACCTTCAGCATGTGAATATGAACCTGAGGCTAAAGTACTATCTCCTTCAGCATGAGAAGCATATCCAACTGCTTGAGTAGATTCTCCTTCAGCATGAGAATAACTACCTGATGCTATTGAAGAGTTACCTTCAGCATGTGAGAATAGTCCAGCTGCATCATTACCTACAGTTCCGTTTACTACAGTTCCTATTACTGATAGTGAACCAGTTACATTTGATGATCCGGTAACATTTAAAGATCCACTAATTGAAATATCATATGCCTCAGCAGCCGTTAATGCATCTACTGATTGTGAAACGTGCCAAGACTGAATTGTGTATGTTTGAGCTATTTCATCTATTGAAGGATTAAATATATTTTCTAAGACTTTTGCCATTTAATTATTTTATTATAAATATTGGGAATGTTTTATTTTATTAATGATATTTTACCATAAATTATTCTCTCAGATGTTTTAATTCCTTTATATTTTATAACATAAAGATATACATCGTCTTGACAAAATGTAAATTTATATATTCCATCCCATCCTCCCATGTGTAATCCATCTAAATGGTTTTCTATTTTATTACTTTCAAATATAAGTTCTCCCCATCTATTAAACACCATCATATTAAATTCAACTATTCCAATCCCATATGCCTCAAACACATCATTTATATTATCTCCATTTGGGGTAAAACTATTTGGAATATAAATAAAAACATCAGGACATTCTTCTATTTGTATCTGGAGTTCACTTTTGCTATTACAA
>Ga0315900_10001286_pt1 | contig 40154 bp, 34 predicted proteins | sample LakEriMetagenome_FD_203521 | JGI IMG/M metagenome (GOLD analysis project Ga0315900, IMG submission 203521) | Freshwater fungal communities from buoy surface, Lake Erie, Ohio, United States - Buoy 12 MA114 | ecosystem: Environmental > Aquatic > Freshwater > Lake > Lake biofilm | place: USA: Lake...
TCCAGTGGTTTCATATGAACCAGATGAACCAACACCTGTAGCTTCTTTTGTTTCAATTTTTTTAGGTTTTTCTGAAAAACTTCTTTTAACAAAATCACTGTTAGGGTCAAACCCTACAGGTGCCATAAAACCTCCAGCAGAACCAGCACCTGTCGCTTCACTTTGTTCCCCTTTCTTTTTTCTTCCTTGACAATGAGCTTTTTGTGAGAATCCTTTTGGATTCTTACAATCTATACTTTTCTTATATTTCTCAGACCATTCTTCATCTATTTTCTCAATTTTAGGAATGTGCTTATATTTTTTCTTTTTGATAAATGGGTCGTTAAGTGATACATTTGGAGTTCCGAATTCACCAGCATCTTTCTTAATATCTTGGAATTCAGGGTCGTTTTTTAAATCTAATTTAAATTGTTCTTTAGCTCTTTTATCTTCATTAGTTTGAGATTTACCAATTGAATATAATTTACCGATAGGTAAATCCATCTTATCGTTACCAACCAAATCAGTAATATTACTTTTTTTAAACCCTTTCTTAATTGGTTTGTTTTTCATTTTTTTTTCTGTTAATTCACTATTCAGTTTATTTATAGTTTGAAAACCAGTTACAGCACCTTCGGGATTTGATGATATATCATGTTGTCCCATAATATAATTACCAACTTTTTGTTTAAAATCGTCAGTTAAATTTTCTTTTAATTTCATTATAACGCAAAGATTAAAAGTAAAATTATTACACCACCACTAGCGATAGTTCCTCGTCTCCACCAAATGAATTTATCATTAGTGGTTTTTATTTCATTCTGTAAATCATCAGTAAGATGTTCGTACTGATAAATCTGTAAATCTTTATCATGAATAATTTCTTGATTATGAGAATCTTTCTCTTCTAAAAACTTAATCTTACCATCTTTTTGTTTTTCTCGGTCCTCAATCAATGATATTTTAGAATATAATTCTTGATTCTCCTGAATACACCCATCCAATCTAACTAAGTCTTTCGCAATCTTTCTAGCAACTTGAGAACTAATAATAACTTTAGTTGTGTCTTTAATTCCCGTATCTACCTGTGAAAAACTGATTAAGCTCAGCGTTGTCATAATGGTCAACAATATCAACTTTTTCATTTGTTTTGTTTTTTATAACGTTTATGTTGTTATCAACCAATTCAATTTCTTGAGTAATTTCAGCAATATTCGTATCAAGTTCCGCTAATTTATTGTCCAATTCTTTATTAATTAAAGATACTGAATCAATTTTTGTTTGGAGGCTATCTATTGAAGTTCGATACTTTTCAACATCAGTTTTTATTTTGTTAGTTGTAATACTTTCATAAACAAACAAACCGATTATAATTAAAAATAAAACACCAACAATATTATTCTTCATCTTCTTTTTTAGTTTTTTTCCTTGATGCTAATACTTTCGCCCATTTAGATTTAAATTTTTCATAATAAGTTTTTAACTTACCTAATAAATCTAAAAAGTTTTGGTCGGTCTTAATCATATCACCATTAATGTACATACCATTTTCCTCTCCAATGGAAAAGAAAAATTCAATATCAAAATCAATTATTTTTCCTGACCATTCAACATTGTTGGTATAAACATTTAATTTATTAAAATCAACCAAATCAGATACTTCAGCAACAAACTCATCCATTGTTTCTTGGAAAGCAATTTTTTCATCTGTTGTTAATTCTAATTCTGATTGTTCTTTACCATTTAAAACTAAGATACCTCCAGAAATTCTATAAGCTTGAGATTTATCTTTCTTTGACTTTACATCATCATCAATTCTATCTTCAACTGATTTTGTAATGTTCATTTTATCAACAACAGACGAACCTGTCTCATATTCTTCTTCAGTAAGTAATGAATATTTTTGTCTGATATTTTTTACTTGTTCTTCATTTATTGTGCTAGAAAGCATGTTTCTTGAAGCTTTCAATAAATTCTTTATTTCATCATGTGTATTGTTCATTTTCTATGTTTTTTAAAAATATTTCAAAATTAAATGCTGGACTTACATCTGTAAATTCCATTCCGAAATTACTCCTACTCACCACTCCTTCGTACTTCTCAATCCCACTTATTTTGGTGTTGTGACCCAAAACATTATTTTCAATTGAAACTTCATTAAACAACATCTTACAGAGTTTTGCAGTGTTTTCTAACTGTATTGTTGTATAAGGTTGCCAAAAAAAATAATCTCTCCACTTTCTTTCGAAAACATCTCCCTTATAAATATCACCAATCCAGTTAACGTAATAATCATTTAAAGGTTCTTTATGTAACCAACCTAAATTTTCTAATGAAATAATTATTGAATTACGGTTTATATCAGGTGAATTAAAAAAACTGGAATACTCAGTATTTGACAGTAATTGTAATATTTTACCGTCTCTACTGATTAAATAATTTGGAATTTTTTGATATTTTCCATTGAATCTATATTTTAACCCTGATAAATAAGATTCTATTGGTCTAGAAGTATGAACAAGAATTATTTGATTTTTCTTTTTTTGTTTACCTGTTGGTTTAAATTTACCGTATTTAATGATTTCATTCATCAACCATTAAATTTTAAACAGTTTTAGAATACACAATTCTTTTTTTATCGTTTTCGTTTTTTTCCTCCTGTGTATCAGATTCATTAGTATCAAAAGTTTCTGTAACCTCATCATGTACGATAACTTGGTCGGTAACTTGGTCACTTACTTCTTCTTCTATAAATTTTTTAAAATTAACATCAGTAATTTCATCTTGGAATGAATGTTCAATTTCAACTTGCTGAGGTTCTTCTTGGGTTATCTTTAATTTTACATCTTCAATGTATTTTTCCTTATCTTCTTTTACGATTTCATCATTATTTTTACCACTATCATACTTGGTGAAGAAATGTAAGGAAGTTAAAGATATTATCGGAAGTAATCCACCCTCTAAAAATGCCAACCATCTCTTTTGTGATATAATATCTGAAGGGTCAGAACCTAACCCTTCAAATAAAGGACCTGTAAGTTCTACCCAAGATTTAAATAAGTCACTATTAGAATCAATTTCTTTATATGAGAAGAATACATTCCCTATCATTTGAATTAATGTGATAAGACCAAACATAAACCAAACGCCACCTTTAATTTTATTAGTAGCCGCAACTAAAGCGGTCATTGCCCCAACCTCAATAGCAATTGACAAATAAACCGCCCAACTAAAAGGATTTGCAATATCATACCATGAGACTACGTGTGAAATGGAAATACCTGCAACTAAAAAAATAGGGACCAAAAACATGGTCCTATTAGGATTATTCTTTATCCATTCCCAAATTTTACTCATTTTTGTAAATCTTTAATATTTTGTTTAACTATCATATGTAGTTCCATAAGTTGTTCACCTCTATCTTTACTTGAAATATAATTATCATATTCAGTATGGACTTTAACTTTTTCAAGTCGAATAACTTCTGAAATGTTATTGATAGTGTAATCCTGACTCTTAATCACATTACTTAAACTATCTATCATTTTTTCCTTTTTTATTTCGGACTTTTCTAATTTGTTTACCTGTCCTGATTTACTACACGACCTAAAAAAGAAAATCACAAATAATGCGGATAAAATATATAATTTATATTTTTTTACTAACTCAATAAAATTTTTCATAATAATTTTTTTTAATAAAATAAAAAACCCTCTATCATAATAAATAGAAGGTTTTTATTTTTTCTACAAGTAGTCGAATAAAATCGAACTCTCGTTCCTTAATTTTCGTAATGCCTTTTCTTTAATTTGTCGAACTCTTTCTTTCGTAAGATTAAAGTCACCACCAATATCTTCTAATGTTCTTGGTGTCCCTGAGATACCAAAATAGTCCTGTATGATTACTTTTTCTCTTTCATCTAAAATACCAAGTATTGACATCAGTTGTGATTTTAATACCCCATCATTACTAAAAACCGCATCAGGCATATCAGCATCTTCGTTCTTAATAATATCAACTAAAGTATCACCTTCTTCATTAATATACATGTCCAAGTCAATAATAGATGGTAAATTTTCAAACTTGTCTTCTAACTTACCACCACTATTCTCAACTTGTTTTTTTGCTCTTTGTAAATCTTGTACAACGTTTACCGGTAATCGTATGGTACGAGCATTGTCATTTAAAGATTGTAAGATTGATTGTTTAACCCACCATACTGCGTATGATATAAAACGTAGGTTTTTTGACCAGTCAAAGTTTTGAATTGCTTTCATTAACCCTAAATTACCTTCAGCTATCAAATCAGGAAAATCCAACCCTTGATTTTGGTATTGTTTAGCAACGGTAATAACAAATCGTAAATTACCTTCTAACAACTCTTTGTTTATTCGTTGTCTTTCTTGTTCTGAGATGTCACCCGATTGAATCATCTTTGCCAATTCTTTCTCTCGTTCAGGTGTCATAACCTTAATTCTACGAATATCTTTTAGATAATGTTGAATTTCTTCTTGGTTAATCGGAATTGATGAGTTTTTTTCTTTCATATAATTTATTTTGAGTATTTGCTTAATATTTCTTTTTCGTTTTCACTTAAAGAATTCATTCCACTATCAGAAATTTTATCTAAAATATCATCCAAAGATGGTTCTTTTACTTTTTTACTATAACACAAGTCAATCTCATCATCTTCTTCGTCTTCAAAGATAATGTTTTTTTCCACTCGTTCCTTAATAATATTTAAAAATTCTTCTTCTGAAATTATATCATCATCAGTGCCAAACAAGTGAGTTTGTGTAATTGCGTCAAGTTTTACTGACAATTTGTCAGTTTGATAGGGTAATAAAAAATAAATTATTTCAGGTTTACTAAACAACTCATCTAAATGAGATGTAACATTCTTTAAGTTGAAATCAGTTTCAAAGGTAAAAACAGCTGCAGTATCTCCAAAATAAAACCTTACGGAATCACTTTGCATTGCCATACTTAAAAATTTCCCAACCTTTTCAACAAAAATTTCTTGATTATCAGATTTACCAAACAAGAATAAGATGTACTTCATAATATATTTTTTGCTAATATAAACTAAATTACTGAGTTACAAAACTAATATTATCAATTTTTTTAATTCTAATAATATTGTCTGACCAATTGGTTACTAATGGGTTGTGAGTGATTACAAAAATCTTTTCAAAATATTCTTTAATCTTTGTAAAGAATTCAGAAACCATATCCAAGTTATCATTAGAAATTTTACCAAACACCTCATCAAATACAATAATATTTGGTTTTGGTAATGAACAGATTTTACTCAACACCGCTCTTAAAGCTAATGATGCTATGGTCCTTTCATATCCTGAACCTGAAGCCATTAATTTTTCAACTTGTGTATTGTTATCAATCATAATGAATTCAACTTCATTCTTATCATTAATTCTAATCTCTAATCTAAAGTGTGAACTATCCTCTAATAACCTTTGTAATTCTGAATTTATCAAAGGCATCATCGTTTTCATAATCATTTTTGAGATACCATTCTTACCAAAGATTTCTAAATATATTTTGTATATTTTTTCTTTCTCGGATTCTTCTTTAATTTTTTCTATTAACTTTTTATTAGAATCAATTTTATCTTCAGAATTTTTTATTGTAAAATTATTAGTGTTAATTTTGTTTTCAACTCCTCTTTTCTCAGCATCAAGTTCATCAAGTCTCATTCCAGCTTTGATTAATTGAGCATCAATTTTGGTATTCTCTGAAATCTTATCTTGAATTTCTTGATACTTTGTTAGTTTGTTATTTAAGTTTTCAATTTTCAAATCAAAACTCTCAATACTAACTTCTAACTTTTCTTTAACTAATTTATTTTTTTCATACTCATCAAAGTCTTTTTTAAGTTGGACAAAACCTTGTTCCTTACCTGATAACTCAGACATAACCCCCTCAATTTGGGTTTTTTGCACAATAAGTCCGTCAAGTTCAGCAATCTTTGATTGTGTTATTGCAGCATTCATAAGTTCAATACCACAGTGTTCACACTTAATACCATCACTTACTGAACTCTTTAACTGTTCTAACGAAGATATTTTAGTTTCAGTTTCAACTTTCTTTCGGTATTGTACTTGGTATTCCGATTTAATTTTATCATGTTCATCTTCATGATAGTATTGAGAAGGTTCAATAACTTTTATCTCATTAAGTTGGGATACAACATTAGATTTCTGTAAATTAATAGAACTTATCTCACTATTAACTTTATCAGGTTGTAATAAACTAATCTCCTTATCGATGTCAGTAAACTTACTCTTTAATAAATTATCACGATATTCTTGACCTTTACCAATCCTAACAATAACATCACTTAAAGTTTTTTCTAACTCTAAATTATCGTTCTTAAGACTATCTATTTTTTCAATGTTTTCCTGAATTTCATTTTTAAGTTGTTCACTGTTATAAACATTAGATAACATTGATTTAGAAAAATCAGAATAAAGTTCTTTAGCCGATTCTTCTTTTTTCTTTAAAAAATCTAATCCCATGAACCTTGAAAGGACCTGTCCTCTTGCAGTAGGTTTAGAATCAATTAAATCCTCTAAGTTTGTCGCAGTTGTTAGGATAGTCATCAAGAAATCATCTTTAGAACCTATTGATGTTTTAATAAATGCTTCCGTTTCTCTACGTTGTTCACCAGTGAAATTCTGTAAACTACCGTCTGATAATTTCTTAAAGAAATCTAATTCAGTTTTAACATTCCAATCATTACTTTTCGAAAGTTTTCTTTCAATCTTTCTAACGATAATGTAGTCCTCACCATCAATCATGATTTCACCTTTAACAACTACCGAGTTTTTATCGGTAAATCTATTAAATATTTCTTCAGCCTTTGTAGTCTTTGTTGTTTCATTAAAAAATAAGAACAATAATAAATCCACTGAAAGAACTGTCTTTCCTCCAAAGTTAGGTGGGTTAGACTCAACTACTGATATACCATCACATTTATCAAAATCAAGTCTTTGATTTTCACCATATGATAAGAAATTTGAAAACTCAATGTTCTTAATAAACCATTTTTTAAATGGAGTTACTTCAGTTTGATTTAATATGAGTTTACTATCAACTGCATTGTCCAATTTAAAGATATCATCATACAAATCCTCATTTGACTTAGATTTGAGATAAGACTTAACTAATTCTAATTGGTAATTTTTATCTAAAATATTGAATGAGATATCAACGTTATGTACCGTGTCATCATCAACAGTTTTAGTTTTAGTAATTACGTTTACGTTAGTAGATTGATACTTTTTTTGAAAGTATTGTCTTACGCTTTTAATTTTTTCTTGAGTAAAGTTTTCAGCGAAATCCTCCCATACAACTTGTATATATGGGTTGTCAAGCTTACTCAAATCTAAGTCATGAGTCATATGTGAATAATTTAAAATTGGTGATGGATTAAACAAATCCATTATTAGACATTTTCAGAAATCTCAGTTGTTTCAGTCTGTGCTGAAAGTTGACTTCTCATTTCTTCCAATTTTTCTTCCATTAACTTTGTGTATTGTTTTTGGAAATTTGTTTTTGCATTTGCGACGTTAATGTTTCTTTTTTTAACTCGCAATCTGTGGGCTTTAGCTCCACCTCTGTTTCTTGATACTGGCATATATATTTGTTTTTAAAGATTTGTGTTTTGTGGTCGGTTTTGTTCAAACCATTCAATTATTGCGTTAACAGCCCAAACTGAACCTGATGCTAACATCCCGTCAAAAAATATAGACAAAATTTCGTTAGTGTCAAATAATTGTTGGGTTGGTGAGAAAAATACTAATGAGAGAAAAAATCCAACCCACGTACTCACACACATTACACAGGAGATTAGTCCTGATATGAATTTACCTAATCCATAAAAAATATTCTTTTCATTACCACCCCATTTGTGAATAAAATCTCTTTGTTTATTAAAAATGGAACCGTAAACTAAAATATTAGTCATCCCATACGCAATTAAAATCCAAGCTAAAGTACTCATATTACATTTTTTGATTTAAATTGGAACCCTTTAAATAAAAAGCCGGTTGACTCATATTGGATTCCATTGTTTTTATTTTATTTTCTAATTCTTCAATTTTTTTTGTTTTATCAACAATTTCTAATCTTAATTTAACTAATGTCTCTTGTAAAAGTTGTGATTTATTATCCTTAACTTCTATTTCAACAATTTTCTCAACAGGAACTTCCTTAATCACTTCAACAATTTCAGGTTGTTTATTTTCCAACTGTTGTATTTTTAACAACAGTTCATTTACTTGAGTATCATCAGATACTTTAATAACTTTTTCAACAGGAACTTCCTTTATTATTTCTTTAATAACAATCTTTTCAAAAGGAACTTCTTTAATCACTTCAATTTCTTTAGTTATCTCAATAGGTACCTCTTTAATTACCTCAATAATTTTTTCAACCTCTTTAATAACTTCAACAGGTACTTCTACCATTTTTTCAACAATCACCTCTTTCCCTCCTGTTTCCCCTAAAAGACCATATCTCTTAATATCAAATCCCTGTTTAAAACATTCCTGAATAAATTTATTAATATCTGTGATACCATTTATCATACAGAAATCATAAATTTCTTTGTTATTTTTTACTTCAACTGAATACATTTAAAAATTTGATAATTTTTCTGTACCATTAACTATATCATCAAATGATTTCATTTTAAATGATAGAAATGGTTTTGGGTTATCTAAATCAACAAAATCATAAGTGTTGTTTACCACATCATAGATACCATATCCATGTTTTTTAATTGTTTCACCATAGTTTTGTTGTATAGTTGAACCAACCATATATGCTTTTTTACCACCAGGTATGTTAAAGATTTGTCTCTTATGAATATCCCCACAAAAAACTAAATCACAACCATCAAATTTATCAGTTTCAAAACCTGTTTCAAACTTATAACCGATATCAGTCGTTAAACCTTGAACTGGTCCGTGAAATAATCCTATCTTTAGTTTGTCTGACTTTTGAATATCAGGTGGAATATTATGGTCAATCAATGAGTAAACAACCCATTCAATATTCTCATCTTCATAAACACCACGATTTTTATAATAAACAATATTGTCATTTTGTAAGGAATCGATTATTGGAGTTAATGCATCCAATCTTGACATATTGTTCTCAAGGAAATCATGATTACCAATGATTAATACTGTCTTAGCAATTTTAGAACATTCATTTAAAACCCAAGAAACCATCTCAATTAGTTCAGGTGTCATTTGATTTTTAGAGTGTACTAAATCACCTGTAAAAACGATTCTATCAGGTTTAAGTTCGACAAACTCATCTAACATATTCTGAACTATACTTCGGTAAAGTTCATGGTCTTTGAAAAGACGAATGTGTAGGTCAGAAAAATGTACTACTTTATTTATCATTTCTCAAATAAATCAAAATCTTCATTTACATGTCCACAATCATCACATCTGTATGTTGGGAAAGGAACTAATGTATCTTCACTATTCCCTGTTAATAATGCTGGCACTTTTTTAATTAGTACCACTTCTTTGAAGAACTTGCTACCACACTCACTACAAGTAACAGTTGGTTGTTGTTTCAAGTCAATCTTGGGTCTTAAATCTAAATTATCCATAATAGTTTTTATTAATTATAATAGTTTTATTTCATTAAATCAACAAGAGTAATCTCATCTTCAGGTTTTGGTAACACCCAATTCTTTTTGTAATCTTTAATAACACCTTTACGAGCATATCCGTTAATACATGGTTTACCTGTATTATATTTTCCCAAAGCTTTCATCCAATTTTTAGTTTTTTTGTAATTCTCTGAAAGGATTTTCATAGAAATCATAACATTCAATTCCAATGAATCTTTTAATTGTTGTTTAGTCACTTTAAAACCAGCATAGTGTGATGCGTATTGAGGCATGATTTGCATAGCACCAACCGCCCCCGCTCTTGATGTTTTTTTATGAACATACAAAGTATCGTGAGGACCTCTATATGTTGTTTCCAAATACGCAACATTAAACGCAATGTTAATAGGAACATTAAATGAATCCGAATAAAGTGTTATTGCCTCAAACATTCTTTCCGCATAAGTTTTTTGCTTTACAGGTTCAGGGTTAGGTACTTCAAGATTAAAAGAAGCATTAACTAAAAGTACTGAAAGAGAAGAGATTAATAACAAGTTAAATGTTTTCATAATATTTATTTTTTTAAGAATTTACCAATATCCATTTCCAAAACAGTGGTTAAAGTTTGTTTCGGTATACGAAACTCCTCATAATCACCATCATCTTTCAAAAGTACGACTATTCCACCGAATATCCTAATTTTTTCGTATTTGGTTCCTTCTAACATCTTTAAAATTAATTTACCGTATAGTGGTAGTTGTATAAAATAGTGACCCAAAGCATTATTTGGTAAATCATTAAATGGAAACTTCATTCGTTTGGTAAAATGATTTTCTTCAAAGTTCTTTTTCTTATTTGTTTTCCAATCTGTAATAATTAAACCGAGTTCATCACCACCTTTATTAAGAATCAACCATACTTTGTCAGGTTGTCCAGTGTATCCTAAATCTGGGTCACCTAAAACAATCTCAGTATCAAGTAACACCGCACCTCTTTCAATCATCAGATTCAAATAATTTTTACCCGCTGAAATCATACTGTCACCTTTTAAAATTTGGGTAAAGTCACAATCAAAAATTGGTTGTCTGACTTCTTTGTAATTACCAAATAAATTAATCGTACTTTGTTCCAAAAAATAATGTACCCGACTACCCATGTTTGTCGAGTATGTTCCGGCAGCAGCCCACTCTTCAATTAACTGTTGTTTTAATACTGGGTCACCTTTTGACTTCTTTTCAGCAGCCTCCTCTGTTGGGAATTCGTCATAAAATAATTTCATAACTTTTGATACTGATGGGAAATCACTTTTAATTTCACCATCTTTATTTTTCATAAAATATTTGTGGTCTTCCTCAATAAAGGTCAATTCAATTTCTTTTCTTCTATCTTCTAAGATTTTTCTTATTTCTACTGCAATGTTTTCTAAATTCATCAGTCTTTAATTTCTATGTAAAAATTATCTATTTGTCCCCTAAGGTCACAAACGTCTTTATCTTTTGGTAGTTTTATAATTTTAATTCTACCGTATAGTGAACCACCATTTAGTTCTCTATATATTTTAACCGCATCACCAAACGCATCCCCATCAAGAGCAAGAATGATATCCCCTTTAGCCTTTTCGTATATTGTCGTGAATAACAATTCACTTAAATGTTTACCTAACATTGGGATACTGTTGTCCAAGAAAAATCCGTCAAACACACCTTCAACTAAAAAAATATCTTTCTTCCAATCTATTAGATGTTCATTGAATATTATTTTATCTTTTTCAGCTTCAGGGTTTTTATATTTAGCCCGACTGTTTGGGTCCCAACTTCGGGCAATGTAATAATTGAGTTCATTCTTTTTATCATACGATGGAACTATTACACGTCCAATATGTGAACCATTATCACAAAACCCAATATTATATTTCTCTATGATAGTATCATCAATACCCCTTAACTTCAAATAATTGTAGGCTTGTAACCTTACAGGGTATCTTGGGTGAGAATCTTTGAATAAAGTAAAACTTTCAGGTAATACAAGTTTTGGTTTTTCTTTTTTTACTTCTTCGTTTTTTTCGGGAGCAAAAACTTTATAAATCTTTATTTGTTTTTTATTACCATACTTTTCAACCAATCTCCCTAAAGGTCCTCTCATCCCACTAGTATCACCACAACTCCAACATTTGAATACGTGGTCAAAATAGTTAACTTCTAAATTACCTTTATTTCTTTCTTCATCACAAACAGGACAATTAAAGGCAATTTGACCTTTAGATACGTAATGTTGTTTGTATTTTCCAAATAATTCTGTAAGTAACTCAACAATTATTTCCTTTTCATCAGTCATAAACTATAAGATAAGATAAAATAATAAGTTTATCAACCTTCACAAGTTTTTGCTTAAACTTATATTTATTGAAATAATATTTAAAATGCCAACAGTTATTACTATAAATGGTCTGACAGGGACAAGTCCTTTTGATGTTTACTTATGTGACAATCCAATAACAACTTGTATTTACATAGATACTATATCGTCAACACCATACGATTTTAACGTCCCTTTACCTTTAGAATCTCAAGATGATTTTAATATAAAAGTTATAGATGATAACGGTTGCGAAATAATAACAATATTAACACCATAATATGCCTTGTAGTAATTTTTATTGTATTTCAAATACCGGAATACCAAATGTTGATGATAACTATACTTTATCAGGAGTATATAATAGTTATGACTATTGGTCAGGTTCAACTTACGGATATTATATTTACTATGTTACAGGAACAAGTGAATATTGGTGTGTATCATCTTCTTTAGGTGGTAGTTGTATACTATTTGGGGCCAGTCCTTGTATTTCAAGTTGTCCTGATATCTGTGAGGCAAACTTTTTAACAGGTATTTGTCCGTCACCAACACCAAGTCCAACTGTTAATTGTACTATTTTAGATTTTACAGCAATTTTTGATTGTGAAGTAACACCAAGTTCAACAGTTACACCAACAGTTACACCTACACCAACATTTACACCAACGCCAAGTTCAACTAATTACTGTCCAAGTATTGGAATTGATGTTACAATTACGGGTATAACCCCAACCGCAACTTCAACACCAACACCAACACCAACAACTTCACCAGTTATAACTTATTATTGTAATTTTTCAGGTGATGTTAGTTTCATTACAGTTAATTCAACCATACAATGTCCAGGTAGTAAACAATTCCAAGATTGTTATACCGGAGAATATTATTATACAACAAGTGAAATTATAACCCCATCAGGTGATACATTAACTCAATTTATGATTTTTGAATCAGTTATTGATGGAATATCAAGATGTATAAGTTATGTTGGGAACACAACTCAAACTATTGGTATTAATACCATAATTTTGATTAATGGTCCTTTAGGTTTTTCTAATTTAGGTGATTGTTCATTATGTGTACCTGAAGTTTCTCAAACTCCAACAAACACACCTACAAATACACAAACACCTACATTAACACCTACACCAACAACAAGTTTACCATTAGCGTATTATTTGTTTAAAAACTGTGATAGTTTAAATCAATATGTTATACAAACATTACCATCATTTTTACCACTTATTGGTCAATGTTTAGTTGATTTAAACACAAACTCATGTTGGGAATATATATCTCAAACTGTTTCTTATCCAAGTTTATCACCTTTTGATACAGTTACTTATTTTGTTGGTAACTATTTTACAAATACAACAGGTCTTGTTTATAATGGTTGTATTGATTGTAATAACAATGTTATTGCCAGTCAAACACCAACACTTACACCAACTGTTACACCAACACCAACTGTTACGTCAACCATGACACCAACACCAACTGTTACTCAAACTCAAACTTTAACCCCAACAAATACACCAACAATATCGATTACACCGACAAATACACCGACAATATCGATTACACCAAGTGTTACACCAACAATTACAGTTACCCCAACAGTTACTAATACCCCAACAGTTACTAATACATTAACACCTACACCAACATCAACTCCCCCATGTTTAATTGATTGTTCGACATTCATAGCATTTAGAGGCACAAGTGCGGGAGGTTCAGGATTTAGCGTTTATACTTATTTACAATCATCTAACACATTAACATTATTCTCCAATTTTTCAATTTTATATAGCGATATTGCAAATTCAACAGATAAATTATGGATGTTAAGAAGTGATAATGTAACTATTGAAGAATATGACTTAAATCTTTGTCCTGGTTCAATAGTATTGAATCGAATAATTACATCACCAGTTAGTTTAGGTTCACTTTTCTCAGTTTCTAACACAATTTTATATAGTACAAATATTGGAGTTAGTCCAAATAAAATTGTATCTTTAAATATTACGTCGACAACTGCGAGTGTTACAGATATTGCAACATTACCTGCAGGTTATTTAGCAAATAAAGATTTAATGGTTACAGATACAAGTAGTAAAATTATTGTATTAGTAGGTACTCCAAGCCCATCAGTAACTCAAAGAGTTTTACAATATAGTAGTACAGGTACTCTTGAATTTGATATAAATGTTACTTCAGGAATGCCAGGTAAAACTTTAACAGGTATTTTCGAACAATCCTCAAGGATTTATTTAGTTACTAATGATAACTCGGTTTACAAAATATCTAATACTTCACCTTACGCCTTGTTACCACAATCATCAATGGTTGGTCCATTCGGTCCATTAGGCGCTAATTTTGGAGTATCACAAGCTAGATTAAAGATAGGACCATTCTGTATACCAACTAATTTTGTGTAATGCAAACGATAACATTAAATTCAATAACAGGATTAAACTTACCATACACAGTTTATGCTTGTGATGTTTTTGGTAATAATTGTACAGTTTTATCTACAATAGTTTCAACAGTTCCACCAACATTTACTTTTGTATTACCACCGCCATTTGATGTAATACCATCAATTGGTATTAAAATAATAACAGGTGATGGATGTGAAAGATTTGAGATATATAACTGTTATGTTACTCCTACACCAACGCCTTTACCATTTATACCACCTTATTTCCAAGTTTCAAATATTTTAGGTACGAATCCTTTATTGATTAATTTTAGGACCGCACCTAATAGTAGTTTTAATATTGATTGGGGTGATACTTCAACATTATCTGTTAATATTACTAATCCACCATTTCCGTTACCATTTGCAAACTATCAATACAATCATTCTTATGGTGCAAGTATATATACTGCAACGTGTGAAAATTTTCAAGTATCATCTTCTCTTTCAACTGATTACATTAGAGAAATTAATTTATACAACATTTCAGATATAATTGAAAACAGTTACACTTTTAGTGCATTTAGTGCAACAACAAGAATAATATTATCAAGTACAACTCTCACAGAATTTGTATCAAGTTTACCAGATGCACTTATTGATTTTTATATCTACAATACATATGCACCAACTACTCAATTTTTCAATTTTAATCCAACAACAAACTTAGCAACATTACCAAGTTTTAGAGAATTATTAATTAGAGATACTGACATGTCGGGTTTTACATATAATTTTTCAGGTAGTAATTCATTTAGAACTTTAAATCTTTATGGAAATAACAGTTTAACTAACTTAAATATAACTGTTCCAACTGGGTCAACATTTAGGGACTTTTTTGTAATAAATAATACTTTGTTACCCACATTTACGGTAACTAATTATTTATCAGGTTGTACAGGTCTTAAAGATATCCAAGTATTTGGTAATACATCATTAACAGGTTGGACTTATACATTACCGGTATCCTCCCAACAAGCAATTTTAAGTTCTAATAGAATTCGTAATTTTAATACTGATTTAAGTACAAATACTAATCTAACAACATTACGACTTGATAGCAATATTGTATTAAGTTCTTTCACTAATAGTGTATCAGCATGTACATCTTTAACAACGTTAAGGTTAGATAATAATAATTTAACATCATTACCTCCAATATTTCCTAATAGTATACAAACTTTGACACTACAATTAAATGACATTACAGGTTATACAAGTAATTTTCCAACAGGTTGTGTATATTTTGATATGAGTGACACAGGACCTTTACAATATGTACCACAATGGTCTGTTGAATTAACAGGTTCAACTTCATTAAATACATTTTTACTTAACAGTGTTAGTTTATCAGGATGGACAACACAATTCCCAACATCAATTAAGACAATCAGTTTTGAAAGTAATCTTTTAAAGGATTTTGATTTTAATTACACTCAAGGTGCAACATCAATAAGTTTATACAATAACATATTAACGGGTACGACAAATTTATCAGGTCACACTTCTTTAACCACTTTAACAATAGGAAGTAATAATTTCACTGATAGTCCACAAATAATCCAAGGTAATTTCCCATCAACTTTAAGAACATTTAATGTTGCAGGTACTCCATTATTAACAGGGTGGACATCAACATTCTCAGCAATGACTAATATGTTATTATTAGATTTTAGAAATACCAATCTTAAAACTATAGCCGTAGATTATATCTTACAAGATGTTGCAACTATTGCAACCGCAAATACTTTGTATAATAAGACACTTTATTTATCAGGTACTTCTGTGAATCAACCACAGTCACCAACAGGAGGTTTAACAAATCCAAATTATTTGTTACTTAAAAACGCACCTTATAACTGGAACGTAACCGTTAAACCATAATATTTTTACCAAATATTTTCCTGATTCATAAAACCTAAAACACAGGTATAAGCATCAGTTTGGTCAAAATTTTCTTTCTTAAGAGTATTGTTTTTTGTATATTGCCACTGAATTTGTGGTTCTTTTTTTGCAACTAAATCCCAAATTATTTGTTTCTTATCACAATCTTTTGGGTGTCCTCCAAATAAGACCATTTTGTTTTTATCGTTTTTTTGGACTAATTCAGGGAATGCAAATTTTCTTGAGTTATATGTTGAGATATATTCAGGTACAATACCCAAAACATCATAGATTTGTTTAGTAATTAAAGTGTTAAATCTTAATAATGTTTGAATAGTATAAACGTTATTACTGTTCAACAATGGTTCTTCAATAATAACTTTAGTAATACCTAAATCTTTATATTGAATTAGTTTTGTTTTAAAAATCTCACTTTTTAGAATAAGTTCTTTAATTTTGTTATCCTCTTTCGGTTTAGGAACAGGTGAGACATGAGTTAACTCCAACAATTCTTTTGTTCGTATATCAAATAATGCCCATCCTATTGTGCGAGTTGATACGTCTAATCCCAATACTTTTGGGCTTTCTTTTAATCTATTTTTACTCATTATATAATTTGATTATCCTTTTATAGGTAATAAAGTGACACCTATAGAATATTATTTTATATAAAATTCGTAAAGATGTGAAAATAGTAAAGCTATTTAAGTTAAACAAATTAAAAATCAAACTTTACTAAGAACTGTTGTATACCTGTTCTTAAAATTGGTGATTGCATTTTAGACACAATCATTAGATTTTTTTCAGAATCATAAAGACCAATTTCTGTAATGTATGATTTAGTACCAGGTAACCATGTTGGGTTAGTAGTACTTTGGAATTCAGCTTGACCTAAATTTATTTTATATCTCATTTCATAAATTGTTGCTTCAATATCTGTTTCTAATGAACCATAAAAATAATACTCATCCCCAAAATTCAAAGTTTGTCCTGTTGCACCTTGTGGGGTTAAATCAATATAATCACTTAAGTCATATGTTGGAGCGGAATCGTACAAATCTTGTGTTATTACAAATGTATTTCCTGTTAAACTATCTTGGGTAATATACCCATTAATAGTTGTTGCGGATAAAGAGTCAGAAAAATCTATCACTTTCCACTCAGCAGAATTTGGTCTAATATCCCCTTCAACCTTTTGTACCAATATTTCAAAAGTATCTGCAACAAATCCTGTTAGAGTTGCAGGAATTTCTTCAATATAATTTAAACAAGAAAACTCAGTTCCAAATCTTACGGCAACGTTCTGTGAATCAGTTATTGTACAATCAAGATTAGGTCCTTGCATCTTCATATAATAGTTACAGTGAAGATAATTAGTAAAACCACTACTGTTACCCAATCTATAAGTAACATAAAGATATTCGGTATTAGCACTTAAAATACCATCATTTACTGGATTTTCATTTCCACATGTATTTGGAGTAATTAATGAAACTCTCGGTGCCGGTAATGTCCAATTTCGATTAGACTTATATGACATTGCCGCAATGATTTCCTCATCATCAAAAATTATAATCTTATCATCAGGGAATACCTTTCCGACTCTATTAGGATAACCATTAATATTAATATTAGTATCCCATAAATGATAATACCTATGTCCAGGTAAATTCATATCAGTATTTTTATCTGACTCCAAATAATGAACTTCAAATAAATTAAGTTGTTCAAATCCAGGCGGGTCAACCCAAAATGTTTGACCACTACAACAAATTGGCGACTTATGCCACATTAACCAAGGCAAATGAACTCTAAAGTTCCTAGCTTGTCCTGTCGTATCATTAGGATTAGAAACATCATAAGGTTCTAATGCAAATTTTTCACCATAAAAATTATCAATAGTTTGATTTGTATAATGAACAATCGCAATAGATTTTTGTTCTTCAGGTGTCACCACTATTTTGTCAGAAAAAGAGTTAAAGAAATAAACAGAGTCAGTATCAGTTTGTCCTGAAGATGATGAATATCCAAAATACTCTTTAGACCCCAAATAGTTAATTGACCCAAACTGAGTATAATCTTCATAACTATTTGAAATTAATCCTGCAGGATTTTCAGACCAAGGAATATTCATATTCCAAATTTTAACATCAAATTGGTCCGTATCGCAAATTGATTCAAAATTAATAACATCATCTCTCCAATGTGGACTTGGAGTTAAACTGTCATAGATTTCAGTCATTGTTGATGGGTAGATTATTGCTCTTCCGTAACAACCCGGTAAAAATATACTATAATCAGGTGTTGCTCTATCTAATGTTACTTCATTTAGACATATTGAGACAATTCGATAAGTCAATACAGGGTAACAATTAGTAATATCAACTACACATTCAGGTTTTGGTGTTGGTGTACAATAATTTTTTGGTGTCGGTGATAAACAAATTGTTGACGAAGGTGTTGGTGTCGGAGTTGGTGTATCACAAGGTGGTAATGAGGGTAATGGAGTTGCACTTGGTGTCGAACTAGCATATGGTGTTGGAGTAGGTGTTGGAGATTCACAATAACAACTATTACTAACTTGACCACCGTCATAATAAATTGTAACTAAATCACCAACTTGTGGTAATCTAACAATATCAGTATTACAACCTGAATATATAAGTTTTATTGTTGTACCACCAGTTAATGTTGTCATATCAACAATGTAGTTAGAATTAATTACATAACTACTATTTGTTCTAGCACTCCAATCAATAGTTGTTGCAGTTAAATCACCTGTAAAAAATCCTCTCATTGCAGCCCTATTATAAACAGGGCTCACATATGAATCCATAAACGGTATACCGTAAGTATTACCTTTAGTACCCGCAACAAAATAAGGATATTTTACGTATTGTTTGTTAGTTTCAGGATAATATGATGAATTTTGAGAATTATAGTTAGGTTCTAAAATCATAGTATCATACTGATTATAGGTACTTGGAAGTGTGTTGTATGAAACTTCGCTATCCCCAATTTGGAAGTATGAAATATTAAAATTTCCTTGTGACAACTTTAATCTGCCAGTGTCAGTTAATCTTGAATTTATTAATCCTGCAGTATTTTTTAAAATATATCCCATCGTGTATAAATATCCTTTTTTTAATTTTTTTAAGTAACAATCACATTACATGGACTACATCCCAAAATAGTCACATTATAAATAGAGTACGTATCATTTGAATTAGATAAATAACAAATATCATTAGTATTCCTTATTTTAGTTGTAGTTGTTGTAATATATAAACTATCAGTATTATTTAAACTTTGAGAATTCCACGAATCAGTTTCAGAAGTTAAATAAATTGTTTGTGAACCACATAAAACTAAAGTATTTGCCGTCTCACCTGTTGTTACAGTTGTTGTTTGTGGAACAATTACCATGTTTTTAGTTAAAACACTACTCGTTGAGATTGTTGACGATGTAAGTGAAGGTGAAACTTCAGAGTCATTAGTGTGTACTAAATCAAAATTAATTGTTACGCCACTTGGTAATGCCGGTGATACATCAATTGTCGTTGTATATTCTACTGAGTATGTTGTTAATGTATAAGATAAAATTCTTGAAGTTGTTTTAAGAGAAACCGAATAAGTAGTTGATAATGGTGGGTTTTTCAAAGTAACAGAATCATACACAGTATTACCACTTGAATCTTGACTTTGTACCGCATATACTCCTGATTTCAACCCTTTAAATATAGGTGATACTTGATATGAAGTTCCTCCGTCAATAGAATATAAATACGGAGGATTACCATCACTCGCCGTTATAACAATATTACCATCAGAACCTTTTGTCGGGTCATTTGACATGACTTTCATTTGAAGTGATGTCGATGGGTTACAAGGACCTAAATACCCTGTTACAGAACCTGTTGTTCCTAAAATTGACCATCCTGTAATTGGTGGTGAGGTAGGATTATTATTAATCACAGTATAACAACTCCAACTATCTAACACCCATTTATCACCATCCCAATAAATTGAATAAACGAGGGTATCATCAATCCAAGCGTATTGTCCATTAAATGAACCGTTTGGGTTAAAATGTAAATTAGTTATTGTACAATTTTTTAATTTCAATTGTAAACAAAAATCTATAGTATTTGGTAAAGGTGATGGTGTGGGTGTTGGGGTTGGTGTCGGTGGTAATGTTGGTTGTAAAACTGTACAAGTCGTTGTACTTGAGAAATCACCATAATAATCCACAACTACCGCAGTATATGTACCTGCCGCCAAATTATTAATATATGGTCCAATGTTTTTATCATCCCAAACTATAAAATAAGGTGGAGTACCTCCTGTCACAGTTAAAAAAATTGAACCATCCGAATTACCAATTTGAGTAGCATCTGTTACAATACATTCAACACCTAATGGATATAATGTAATTGGTTCACATTCATTTTGAAATGTATAAACAACGCCACATTCAGTGTTTGCCGTCAAATAGGATGTTGGTTCATTTTTTAATATCATTTTGTTTTCTTAATTTTTATGGTGCACATTCAACACAAGAAATATCGTAATTAATTTTCAATGTAATTATTACCGAAACATCTGAGAAACTTATAGTTTGGTCAGTACATCCTGCATTTATTGTAATTAAATTATTTATAGGGTCAACAATAACATTGTCAATACCTGGAAACGCCTCAATTAATGTTGTTACAACATCATAAAATTGGTTATCTGACGGATAATCATTTAAAGTGTAACCAGTATAAAAAGATTGTGAGGTAGTAATACCACTTACGGAAACTTGAGCAATAAAAATAGCATTATTTAAAATACATATTGAATCATCATTTGTTAAATCGTAAAATCCCTCATTTAACATTTGTTGAGGTCCTTTTCTAGTATTTATACCATTGTTATTAAATGTTGAATCACATATATTGAAAACTTCGTAAGATACTAAGTTATTATAACCAATTAAATCTATTGTTCTAGATAAAGTACAATTATAACTATCAGTAATCGTTACAGTATAAGTACCCGCAGTTAAATTACTAACTGTCAATCCTGTTTGCCCGTTAACATTATTACTCCAAACAATATTAAAAAGTGGAGTACCATCTGTTATGAATACAGATATTGAACCATCATTTCCATTTGATGGGTCAACACCTGATAAAATAAAATCAATATTTGAAGTATTTGTTACATTAACCCATTCATTAATTGTACAACCTGTATTATCTGTAACAGTTGCTAAATAAGTTCCTGAATATAGATTAGTAAACGTTACCGCACTTTGAGTTGTGACAATTAAACTACCATTTATATCATATGTATATGGACTTGTACCTCCATTTAAATAAAGTTCAATAGAACCGTTATTTAATTCACATGTTGTTCCAGTCACATTATAGTACAACTCAATACTATTAACACTATTAATCGTAATTATATCATTGTATACACATGGACCATTATCTGAAATTTGTAACGAATAAGTATCCGCAGATAATCCTATAAAATTATAATCAGGACTTGATGAACTAATTGTCGTAATATTACCTGATGTACCAGTAATTGAATAGACATACGGTGGTGAACCTCCAAGTAATGTAATATTAATACTCCCCACATTATTACCACAAATTGAATCACTTGTTGTTAAAGATACCAAACTAAACCCACCAGGTGTTAAAATAGATGTTCCAGTATTTAACGTACATAATCCTGCGTCAACTACATATACACCAAAGTACCCGCTACTTAAATTAGTAAACGTATATGAATTACTAAAAGTAATTGAACTATCACCGTTAAACCCTGAAAAATAATATGGTGCGGTACCTCCAGTCACTGTTACCGTTAATTCACCATCCGAATTAAAACAAGTTGGACTTACTGACATTAAAGACCCTAATCCTAATGGTGAAACAAAATTAACTAAAGTACCAAGTCCTTGTGAACAACCCGTACCATCAGTAACTGTGACTGAATAAGAACCTGAAGTTAAACCTGAAATAAAATTAGTAGTCTCACCATTTGACCACAAATAAGAAAATGGTGGATTACCTGTTAATCCCGTAATATATATCTTACCCAAACCGGGTGAACAACCTGAATCATTAACAACGTATAATCCAAAACTAACCGTTGTTGATGATTTTACAATACAACTTTGACTTGAACCTGTACATCCGCCTCCATCATTTGCAACAACGTAATATGTTCCAGCGGATAAATTAGTAAATGTATAATTTTGGGTTAAACTATTACCTGATGTTATATATCCATCTGTTGTTTCATATAAATAAAAGCTAGCATTACCGTAAAAATTAGATGTCGTCGCAGTTATTGAACCGTTATCTAATCCACACAAAGTATTTTGGTGTTCGATTGAACAACAAGTTCCACTTGAAATTGGGATACTTACCAATACAGATGTTGATGATGGTAAACAAGAGTCATTAATATAAAAAACATATGTGTCAGCCAATAAACCACTTAACTCATAAGTCGTTTGACCAGGAGATAAAGGTATAGTACCATATGTAGGATTGACCCAAGTTATTGTGTAATCAGGAGCTGAACCAATTATATCAATTAAAAAACTTCCAACTCCAGTATTACTACAATCACCGGTAACACTTGCACTATATATTAGACTACAAATTGACATTAATTACACAAAATATTAAAATTTATTCCTAAGTTAAGTTTGAAATTTAAATCATTTAAATCCAAACCACACACGGTACCATATATAATTATGGTATCTTCACTTGTTAAATAATAATCATAACCAAGTGAAGATAAACTATCCAAAGCATTTACTAAACCATTTTCCCAATCTGTATTTGTAGGACTACTCAACCCTGGTGTATTATAACCAATACCATTAAAGAAACTTTCTGTAACCACAGGTACGTCATTAAATCTTAAATCAACAAACCATTCAGTATTTAAACTATCAACAACACAATCATTTAAAATATATCCATTTGCCGTCAAATAGTTATTTAATAGAACACCTAAAACACCTGTAAAATCTTGTATTGTCGTACTAACCATCCAAGGGTATTTAGAACACTCAACAGACTCAACAGGACAATCATAACTGAAAATATTAGTAGTAAGTGAACATGGATTACAAGGAATAGGTATTAACTGACAACCACTTTGTCTTCGATATACAAATTTTTGTCTGTGGAAAATTGAGTTTTCGTATTTTAAACCAGTATTCCAAATTGTTGTTGCCGGAACTAATTGTTCAATTAAACGAACCCAATAGTCACCTAATCCTTCAACATACTGAATCATTGTTTGATATGTAAAGTTATCATTAGCAATACCAATATTTTCTTCCGATTGAAGGTATTTCCAATATATTGACTGTAATGTCGGATAACCACCTGTCTTACCATCACTAATATGTTGTCTATTCCTAACATTAATCATATTCAACCAAAAAGTTTGAGCAAACTCAAAAAATGTTTTTCTTCCAGGTTTAGGATTAATCTCTGTCCAATCAACACCTCCTCTGATAGGATAATTAGATACAGGGCTTGGATTACATGGTGTTGGTGGCACATATCTCAATCCTTGATTTGGAATTGGGTAATTGTACTGTCTTGACATATACCAAACGTCATAAGCCAATCCTTGTGCGGGATTTAAAAATATTTCAGTGTTTTTAACATTTAAAACTAAACGGTCATCATCAGTAAAATATCTTGAGTTATATCCAGCATCGAAATTTGTTCTAAGGCCTATTTCGTTGTTAGTCCAACTTTTATTATTATCTATGGTTTCTCTTAAATTAAAACCTAATTTCGTATAAGGGAAATATCTAAATCTATTTAAATAAATTTGACCATAAGAAAATGGTATCAAACTTGTTTGATAATTTGGATTTGAACCTGTAAAGACAGCATTAGTTAAATTTATTTGTTCAGGTGACCTGTGTTTTGGTGTGGATTCAAACCATCCCGCACCTATTTGGAAATAATAACTCTGACTTGGTTCAGGTACTGATGGATATCCTTCATTATCTATAGGATATTCCGAAATTATAAAATTAACATCTTCATAGGATGTAGTTGTTGTCGTTCCAGTATAAGAAACCCCAAAAATTGTGAAAACATCCGCAGGATTCAATATAGGTATTTCTTGTGAGTAAGTACCTCCCGAAATTTGAGCGTATTGTGTTTCAAAACTACTCATATTAATTCTTTGGTCAGCCAAATAAACGTATTCATTAAATTCAACAAGTGCATCAGGTGCCCCAATTAATCTTAATAAAACTTCAATTGATTTTCTTGTTCCTTTTGATTTGAAAAGAAATGCCGAATTTAAAATTAAATTCTTCTAGAATTGATAATTTAATTCGTCAGGTGTTTGTTGTGTAGGTAAACCTGAAAAATGAGAGACTCCACTATCAGTACTTCCAAATACAGAATTTAAAAAGTTATCATTACTAATTGGTGAAATTGAAGTATTCCATCCTAAAGTCTGAGCTAAATTTTTTAATAGTTGTGATGGTATATCATTTCCTGTATTATAATGAACAGAATTCATAAACGCCAAAGCATTAATGAATTTATTTATTTCATCAAAACTTCTACCATAAATTTGTAAAACTTTTTGCATTTTTTGACCCACAGTATCAAACTCTTTAAACGCATCAGTGGTTAAAAATCTAGCAATTAAATTTGTACGATAAGAATCAAAATCTTCACTTACCGCATTTAATTTTGTTAAGTATGTCGTAAATGTACTTGAAACAATATCTAAGTTCCATTTTCCTGATAAAGGCCATGTGATAAATGTACTTGTTACCGAATATTGTCCACCATCACTCATTTGAGGTATTTTAAATTGAGCAGTGTATTTAGGAACAGAGTTTCTATTTAAAATAAAATTTTCAACGTCATCCAAACTTTCATTAAAAACTTTATTAACCTCATAATCATTAGGTCTAACTACAATATCATTATATATTTGAGTTTCACCTGAAAATGGATTTCCCTCAACATATATTGTTAATAAACCAGATGTTAGAGATGTTGTAGGTAATAATAAAATTAAAGGAAATTCATTACCCAAATAGAATAAAGAATATTTTTTATATTCTATAGTCATATCTCTTAGAGGTGAAACTTGAACTTCTTTAAGTGATAAATTCCTTGTTGAATTTACCGTAAAATCAATACCGAATGGGTTTCTAATTCTTGATAAATCTAAATCAAATTTTGTAGTATTTTCAATTGAATCAAATACAACGTTAGACGCTGTTGTTCCTGTGGTGTAATTAATACCAATAAACTGCATTTCCAATGCCGCTGGAAAATAATTTATAATAGTTGTAACAGACGTAGATATTCTCTTCGTCATTGAACCATATAAAGTGAAATTAGTTACCTCACTTAAATCATAATTTGGATATACTTTAAAGTTATTTTCAAATATTACTTTAGATTGAGCAACACTCTCAACACCCATAGATGTTAAATTTATTGGGTCTGAAAAAGTACCAGTATAAAACTCTCGATTGGTTTTTTCCGTAACACCAACGGTAAATTCAAAATTACCTTGAGTAAGTCCCCCACCTTGAACTAATTGAAAACCAACTAAATCATCTGAAAATGAACCACTTCCAGTTGCTGCAATCGGGGGGCAAAGAAATTTATTAACAGCCATTATTGAGTTATATTTGTAAAGTTTTTACTAAAGTCAATGTTATTACCTCTATCCTGTCTCACTTCATATAACAAGTTATTAAATTGGTCTCTGATTTCATACAAGTTATATTGTTTATAAATGTTGTTATTAGAATCATAAATTGTATAAATTCCATCATCCATAGACTTAGTTTGATTACCATAAAGAGCAATTGCTAAAGTTGAGAAGTCTTGGTCAGCAATTTCAATATCAATTGTAATTGGGTTGAAAAAAGTATTCGTAATTACAATATTTTGATTTGGTTGTCCAATATATGGAATAGCATTTGGTTTATTAGTCGGTGCAGTTGATGGGGTTAGAGTACAAAAAATTAGATTTGTATTATTATCAGTATACCTATATCTAACCGCCTTCGCTGTAGTATTTGTTAAATTTTGTACAACAGGTTCACAATAAAAACATGATGTTATTATCCTGAAAAAATTTGGTATTTTTGTACCATTATCATTTAGATATTCAATTCTATAACCAATTAATCCTTGATTTATAAATCTATTTCTGAATTCTGCTGGTACAGCATTTAAATCAATAACCAAACCTCTAACATTTGGTAATGCCGACAAAACACCACAATCTAAAATTGTAGTTCTTATTTCAGTAGGTCTCAAATAAAGTGTATAAATCCCAAGTTTATTAAATTGGTCAGATGGCAATTTTAAATTATATAAACCACCTAAAACTTCAACATCTGTATTTCCACCTGTTTGAGCATTGTTAAAGTATGGTTTCAATAAAGAAACTGAATTTAATTTTGTTAAAACAAAATTATCAGTTTCATCTCTTGATGGAGTATATAACATTATTATATCAACATCTTCGGGTGAAACGTCTGACGGTCTTATTGTACCATATGTGCCTGTTGCCATTTTAAAATAATTTTACTTTCGTATTTATAAATATTGAATTTATATTTTTATAACATTAAAAAATCCATAACCATAGCTATCAAGTTGTCCCATATTCCTCACTTCACCTAATCTTTGGATATATTCTAAAGCCGTATTTTTACCTCTTTCTGCAAAAACATTTGATTGTACTTCAATTTCTGAGATAACATTCATTAAAACCTCATTTTTTGTAATAGCTGAACATATCAAATCACTTGTACAACCTGACGATTCAACAACAAATACCGTTGAGCCATCCACATAATCATAGTAATTAATATTATTTATTGTATAGGCAGTATACAATCCATCAGGAGATGAACCCCACCAAATACCTTCAGAACCATTAGGTCCTGTAACTGTTACACCAGGTTTAAACTTACCTAACACTAAATCCACTTTTTTACCATATACTTCTAAATCATTCGCTCTTGAGAACGTATATCCTGTAACTAAAAACGGAACTGTTGTAAAATCACAACATGGTGAATTATTTTCACAGTATGAATCACCTGAAAAAATGTAATCATAAGATATTGGAGTCGCAGACCAATTACCTCCACTTGGTATAAAAAACACTTCACCACTTGGGTTGGTAATTGTAACATTATCGAACGGAACATATACTGTTTTTTTAATAATATTAGACCCCCAAGGACTCATACCTGACATTACAATTTCATATTCACCATCTTGAACATAATCATGATAATAATAATTTGGTGAAACTGATGTTACTGTTTGAATTGGTGTACCATCACCCCAACTAATTTGATAATCACAAAACTCAAGAAATTTTTTAAATTCGATATCTGAAGTATTAAAAAAGTAATACCTATATGGATTTATAGTATCAGCACTAAATAAAAAATTCAATAAAGTGTCTTTTTGAGACACAAGTCCATCAAATACATTATAATAACCAATATCAACAATATTTTCACTTAAAAAAATTGGGATTGTTAAATTTAAAAGTGATTTACCTTCAGTACCTCCCGACAATAATTCCGTCATAGAGGTATATGTAAAAGTGATTCCTGTAGTTATACCTGTTACAGTATCACCAGTTATTTGACAACATGGGTCAAATGGAAGTACTTCAGAATATTCATTTAGAATATATCTTAAAGGAACTAAATCACCCTTAATATTTTCAGGTGAAATTCTTATTTTAAATAATCTATCTTCCATTACGCAGGTGGGTTAACATATTCAAACCAGTTTATAGGTGAAGTATCGGTACCTACCCTATTTAATGAAACAACATCATAAATTTCATATGTTTTATTAGTATAATTTAAATCCACTTTATAATAAAAATAATCAGATGGATTAAATGAAAATCTATCACCAGGTAAAGTTGCTTGTGGAACTGTCATCATTTTTATAAAAACACCATTTTTAGCATCAAAAAATTTAGCAGTCATATAAAATGTTTTCAGCTTAAATAAATCAAAATCTTTTAACCAATAAATAAAAAATCCTTCATTATACCCAACATAATCCAAATTAAATTGAGGGAAATTAATTTTCACATTACCCAATGAGTTTATACTTGGAATAAATTCTTCCATAAATTCACTGTTAGTAACAGGTAAAATAATTGTAAAATAATTTTTTTGTGTATTTGGTTCTTTTGTATCGTAAAAATCTATTTTGAAAAAAGATTTTTTAAAGGGTCTCGTTTTATAATATACGTCTTTATATGGAATTCCCGCATTTTCGTAATTTTGAGTCCAGTTTAAAATGTTTGATGTTGGTATATCACTAGACGTAGAATTATAAAAGAAAAAATTATATTGTAATTTTGTAAATGAATTTTCTCCATATGAGTTATGTGAAAATCTTAGAGTCTCATAATCTTTTGGATTACCAATAATATCACCAATTAAATTTTCTTTAAATTCTTCAATACTATCATCTTGACCATGAAAATCCCATTTAATTTCAACCGGTATATTAATATATTTATCGGTTGAAATTGGTATTGTAAATTTATACTTATTACTCACAGTTATCTGTTATTGGGTCAATTATGGTAGTAAACTCTCTGTAGTTTGTACCTTCAGGTATGATTCTAAAAATAATATTTTTATAAGGGTGATGTTTATTATTTAAAAAAGGAAAATCAACACCAATACCATTATTATCAATGAATCCATATGTATATATATCTTTCCATACAAAAACATTACGATTTACTGAAAACTGAGAGTGGTCAGGTACAATATAATCGTTACTTGGTGGTGCTTGTTCTATTGAATCTGAAAATGCTCTAATCTTAACACCCTCAAATGGTTTATAAAAATATCCAAATTGGTTTAAGGATAATGAACTAGTCATTCCAATGTTAAAATTATATCTATTAAATGTTATTTTGTGATATAATTCATTTAAAACAGTTTCTTCTTGAAGAAAATCATTCCATTCACAAATAGCTCCATCAATAATATCACCTGTTTGTAATGTTTGATTATAAACAAAATTAAATGGTTGACCATTATTATTACCATATGGTGACGGTACATTATAAAAACTATTATCAATTCCTGAGTCAGAATTACTATTAGCATATGACCACCAAGATGATGGAAGTTCTGTCACAGGATGTAATGGTATATTAAATTCCCAACCTTGTCTCATCCTATAAAATCCACCTTGTTGGTTTGGTTCTCCTAAAGTCCATCCAAAATATCCAATCCAAAGTGTCGTGTAAAATAATTCAGAAACAGGTCTTTTTTGGTTATCAATTAAACCTAAAATATCAATATCTTTATTAAAACTTAAAGTATAAGATTTATCACCATTTTTAGTGGAAATTCTTGCTCGACCATTTGGTGTTAAACTAGACCTTTCGTATTGCTTATTCACACCAAAAACATTTTCTTCAAAACCAGCATAAGATATTAACGAATCATCATAATTAGTTAATATTTTGTGTCGTCTAATATAATATTTCGATGTTGTCTCGGATTGATTATTAAGGTTTACAATTCTTTTTAAAGTTCCGGTCTGATTGTTATTAAAAATAAATCCAAGAAACCCAGGATTTAAAATATTAATTATATAATTTTCACTTCCTATTGAACCATTACCTAATGAATCAACTTGGAAAGTATCCTGACCTAAATAATCAAAACTCAATTTTATATATTCCCCAACTAAAACATTATGTTTCATAGGACATATAAATGAAACAACATTCATCCCATTCATTTGAGTGTTACTAATCACAAATGGTATACCATCAGAAACAATCCAAGATAATGTCACAACAGGATTACTATCCACTTTATATAAAGTCTGTAGTTGTTTATTATAATCATTTTCAAAAGCATAACTCAAAAAATGATTCCAATTATATGTTGATGCACTTTTTGGAACAAATAAATTGTGAATAAGAGGAGGTGTATAAGTTGTATCATATTGTGTATAACCTGACTCAAATATATCATTTCTAATAAAATCAAACTCATGGTACTGTGGAAATCCTTGCCATATAGTATTTTGAGGGTTAACACAAGTTAAAGCGGCCGCCTGTTTAGCATTGGTATAATATAATTCATTTTTAAATGGTAGATAATTTGTTGACCCAGTGTAAGTATTATTAAATAAAATTTGGAATTTTGATGTGGGTCTAAATAATGTTGACCTTTGTCTTTCATCATCAAAAACTTGACTTAAACTAATACTTTCACTTCTGTCATATTCTGTTAATATTTTACTACTTTGTATAAAAGGTATCTTAAATAATAAATCAGTATTTGGTGCTGATTTAAATCTTAAAGAACCTAAAACAACTCTATCATCAAAAATTCTACTCATTATTCAATTATTTCAGTTTTTATCCATTTAATTTGAAATCTATCATATGCTGTTGCTCCAGGTTTTAATCCAAAGTAAAAATAATAAGGGGCACCTTGTAATATTTTTCTATCTGATGGTCCACCCGCAGTTGGGGGTTGGGCAGAATAACTTGGAGCTAAAGTGACTGGGTCGGAACCTACACTATTGGATATAAAACCTTTGAAAAATCTTGATTGTGATGTATCAACAGGTTGCATATTTCTATGAAGTGGATTTACCCTATCAACTTCTTGGTATTCTAAAGTGTGGAATGTTTGACCATTAATTGGTAATGTATCCCAATTATTTCTTAATGAAGAACCAAAAATAGAATCACCCCCAAGTAAATTTCCAAGTATCTCAGAACCAACAGGTTGTCTAATTTTCCATAAATAAAATGGTACTTCTTGAGAAGTTATTGGGAATTCATCAAAAGTACAGTAATTACTCGGATTAGAATATTGATTAATTATATTCCTTTTAGGTGAAATTAAATCAGTAGTTTGTAAATTAGTATTATAAAATATTCCAAAAATATTTCTGAATAATGCAGTACTAAAATATATTTGTGATGCCCCATATTCACCATCTTGATATTCTTGTACACCTAATTGTGAATTTATAGCATCCATTTGAGCATAATCTCCCGCAATTTTATTGTTCTTTCTTGGGAAGAATACAATCGCTGGGTCAATTTGTGTTTGAATAATGGTAGAAATGAAACCTGAAGAAAAAGTTCTAGATAGAATAAATAAATTTAATAATTCTGTAGTATCTTTAAATGTTGTTGGTGATAATCTATCCATAACATAACCATTATAGTCGTTATTAAGAGATAATTCTTCACTATATGAAGTTCTAGGTCCTAAATCAATTAAAGTTGTTGGGTACATTAGGTCAAGACTATTCCCACCATAAGATGATGATGAATCATCATCACCTGGTACAGGATTTCTTCTACCAATAAACCCAATATTTGTTTTATATGGTGAACTTCTATAATAAAAATTTTGTGTATCAGGGTTTAAAAATATATTATGTTTACAATAACAAGAATAAGGAGTATTTGGAGGTAATTGACCTGGTAATTGTTCAAAATTAGTAGTGTATCTTGTCGTATTATTAAATGGAAAGGCAAATAGTGTTCCGTTAATCCAATTGTTTGTAAATATATGTCCAAATACACCTTGACAAGCCATGATATTTGTTTTCACTCTTTTTACCCATTCGTAAATTAACGCAAAATCTAATAGTAGTGATACAATTGGTACGCTAATTAAACTATAACAACTTCCGTTTTTTATTATTAATTCACCATTTATACCGTTTTCATAACAGGAATCACCTGGTGGTTTTACATATAAAATACCATTTTCATCAGTACCGTAACATCTTAAAGGAACTATTGCCCCACAACTAGGTGAATTTGAAATTCCTTCACCTGAAAAATAAGGTAACTCATTAGATAAGTCAGTTAAAGATTGTTGGTTATCTAAAGTAGCACCATCAGGTATTCCTCCAAGTCCTGGTGTCGTTACAATAAAATTAAATCCTTCTTCAGGGACAGGAAAAATTCCAAAATTATTATTTGAAAACAATACATGTGTTGATGAACCTGAATCTTCTATACTAGTAGATGTTGGTAATCTATCTGACCTCATAACAATTTGTCTACCCGATAACCCTAAATTAATATTAACTACGTCAGTTGATTGATACTTTTCACAATAATAATTAGATGATACTGATGGTGGGAATGTTGGTACTGATACTGTTGGAATTAAAGACCAAGTAGGGTATAAATCGCCAGGATTAACGTTTATAAATGAACCACCTTCAACTATTTCATTTCTATAATATCCTCTGTCTCTCGTTGAGGTAGGCCAGTTCCATACAAATTGTGGTAGTGTCGGACCTGATGGATAGGTAACATATATATTAGGACTTGTATTACCTAATATATATAATTCTTTTGTAAATCCGTTAGAAGGACTTATTACTAATCCTGAGTTTGGTGAAACAGGATTAGGTAGTACAACACCTGTACCCGCACCATTAACATTTGACTCATCAATTTTAGAATAAAATGTTGTCAAGTTAGTTTGGAATGGTAAAAAATTTGTTGGGCTAGGTAAAAAATGAAAAGAATTATAATATAAAAATTCGTTTGAATATGAATCTATAGATGAACTATTTGCAATTATTGAAGGGTCATTATGACGAACACATCTATAACTTCCTTGTATTGGTATGTTTAACTTAAATTGTCCTGAAATAGTATATAAAGGATTCCAAGTTGTATTAAAATCAACATCATAACCATAAATTCTACTTAAGTCAAACTGACAAGTAGTTCTAGTTGAATTTGGGTCAACACCCCTAACTAAAAATACCAATATTTGATTACCAAAATTATTAAAACAAGAATTATTAATAGTTGTTTGTGACTCATTTGAAAAAACACTACCACTACCATCGATTTGGGTAACCAAAGAATAATTATTTAAAAATCTGTTAGTTAATGTATTTAATTCACTCGGATTACTATCAGCAATAAAGTCAGAAACTGAACTACTATGTATAATTTGGAAATATTCCAAATCAATTGGGAATTTACAATAATTAGCATCATCTGTCGCCCCTGTTATTAAATAAAGTTGACTCAAATTACCTGAACCGTCAGGATTAGCATATGAAACTGTAATAGGTTCTTGATAATATTCAGAACCTTCAGGTCCTGTAATAAAACCTGTTGGTGTACCTGTTATAGCGTTATTATTAAAACTATTCACTACAGTACTACCCGTTAAATTCGGGTCTGTTGAACGTTTGTAATCCTGAAATGTTATTAAGTTACCAGTAGTGTAATCCATTTCCGAGTCAGGATTAATCATCAAAACAACAATGTTATCTAAATGCCATTGTGTTTCAGGGTCATTCATATTTACGTTAAAACTAACTTTAACTCTATTCCAACCACCACCAGGATTTTCAGTACTTTCGTTAAAATACTTTGCTTTAGTATTATAAAGATTTAGTCTTTCTGAAAAATGTAAACTAGATGTGAAATAATATGAACTTGGACCCCCTTGAAGTGATGGTACTCTATTTTCAAATCCTGAAATTAAATTATTTAAAGAAGTATTACCACACGTATAACTTCCTGGTAAATTAATTTGTGATAAAAAGGTAAACATATTACCGTTATTTTCATTGAAGGTACTTATACCACCACCTCCAACATCTGAAGGTGATACTTCACCACCGATTTCAGCGGGACTACAGTCACAGAACTCACAGTCAGGATAAGTATACATTGGTAAATTTAATGTAAAACCTTTACATGTGTCATCTAAAAATTCGTAAGCGGATGTTAACGCATTACAACCTTGTTCTAATAAAAAAGCAATACCACCGATAAACCCACCGTCAAAAGGTGTAAACCCAGCAATTTCTAAATTGGTTAACCAATTAAAAAAATCATATAATGAACAAACAATTAATTTTATAAACCAAACAATATATGATAAAAGACATACAATAGCAATTAATATGTGTATAACAAATACAATTGCAATCAAGTTCACTAGTAATAAACTGAGTAAAAAATTAAGAATTGTATATAAAAAAGAAGGTTCCTTTTGTCCGTCATTTGATGGAAATTTGTTAGCTGTGCCGTTACAGTCTTCATTAGTAATATTTTTTATTCCTATGTATTTCCTATTTCCCTTTTGTGACCTGTATTCAGTTAATAATTGGGAAACTGAATAAACTTTATTATATGTCATATAATAAAATCTGTCTCTACATGAAATAGCATCATCAATCATTAATTGACCTGTTGATGTTACATTACCAAAAGTATCTAATTCCGCATAGTCATCCCAATTTAAACTAAATGCGTATGACGCTTTAACTTGTCTATAATTTGAATCATTATAATCATTTAAGTTTGGTTGTTTACATAAAGTATCATCATAAGTATCTAAATAACTTGGGTCATTGTCAGGGTCAATCCAACCCCATTCTTTAATATTTGGGGCTAAAAAATTACCTCTTCTAACTATATAATCAAAACTTGAAGGTTGGTCCCATTTAATTTTAAATCTATATTTTGCCTTAGTTGGTACTCCGGTTTTTGGGTCAAGTGAAATAACTCTTTCTCCATATTCATTAGTAGTGACATATTCTAAATTCATCGGAACATCAATTAACCATGTTCCATTTTCATCAATACATTTACCACCCTGTTCTAATTTATATTCTTCTAATATTGGTCTACCTAAATTATCTGAAAATATTGTTTGACGAATTGCCAAAATTTGACCAGGACCCGCAATTAAACTACATTTTTCACCTAACTTTGGTTTAACATTACAATTTTGTTTTAGAATTGCCTCATCAACATTTGAAATGATTGAACCCATAAAAATTGCAGTAGGTTCAATTTTTAAACCTAATTCTTGTTGTAAATCAAAGTCAGTTCTTGTAATACCTAAATTACAAATTTCAGGTTGTCCCCAAAATGGCTCAACCTCTAAAGTTCTATTAATAGTAACAATTTGAGGTAAATCGGCAAAATTAAAAGAACTTTTAAATTCTGTTCCATTTAGTTGATTCTCATTTGCAAACCCAAGTCTTACTAAGTCTTGTGGTGATAAAGAAAATTCACCAATGTCAGATAAATCAATATCAACGTGTATAGTTTGAGTACCGATTGGTACCCCAAAAATCATATAATCACCACTCTCATTTGTTTGACATGTGTACCTATAATACTTGTCATAAACTTCAATAAATGAAGGGTTAATTAAAACGTCCTCTCTATTGAAAAAAGTACCTGTCGGATTATGTCCACCGTGTTGTTTTTCATAAGGTAATAAATTATACCTAAAACCATCATCGTTTAACTCATTTAAACTTTTATAAGGATATAATGAAGATATGATTGGATTATTTGAATCATCATCAGATAACGGTATAAAAACAGATATTCTTGCGTTAGGTATACCTAAACCATTGTTAACTGTAACCCTACCAACAACTACCCCATAATCAGAACATTGTCGAGTATAAATATCACTCTGTAAAATCTTTAAAGATAATATTTCTAAAGACTCAAAATCTTGGTCTAACTGTACTCTAACTGATTTGTCAACACCTACTTGTGTTCTTATTCTATATGAATCTGACATTTAACTTTTTTTCATAAATAGTTTATTTGAAATTTTTAAAAAAGATAAGATAAAAATTTCTAAAATAAATTATCAAGAAAAGTTAACGGTAGTAAGATTTTTAACTCTAATTGTAATATCTTTGGTTGCGAATCTTACTTGATAAATTTGTGTTGGTTGAGCAAAAATAGTATCATCAACCAATTGGATTTGTTTTGTTGTATTATCAGAATATGATTGTGATGTTTGTGATGACGAATATTGACCACCAACTCTGTTAAACACTTGGATATCTGAAACAGATATAACTCCATTTTCATCTTGTACTAAACGTCTCAAATCAGAGATATACACATTCTCACCCATATTTCTTGTACCAGGGTCAAAGAATGTACTAACAATACTAATTAATTGAGAGATTACCGCTCCTTGATTTTGACTATTATCCAATACAACATCAATGTTTAACGCTAAATCAATAACGTTAGCACTTTCAATTGAAATATAATCATTAATCATCCTATAATTAGACAGATAATTTGCAACATTACTTTTTAATGTGTTTGATATAACTTCAGTTAAAGTTCCATTATTATCATATGACAACATTTTTACTCTAATTTTGTTATTATCTTCAGTTATCGCAACTTTTGCAGGTGCTCCAAACTGTGAAGGCATTGTTCTTATAATAGAATCATAATCGTTCACCGTAACCGCTCTGTTTTGAGCCGCAAAATTAAATGAAACTAAATTTCTTACTTCTTCTATTGTTGGGTTGTTCGCTCCACCTATAGCAGCAGTAACATTTGTACAACGAAGTGAATTAATTGTTATATTGTTTATATTTGCTGATGGTCCGTTTACATAAAATGAAACATTACCTATTTGAGTAATAACGTTAACACCTAAATTTGAAGATACTCCACCACCAACTCTATACTGAACAAATAATGTAGTATTCGCCTTTAATGTTGACCCTAAAGCAAAATTATTTGAATATTTATACAAATTCAATTTATATCCATTTCTAGCAAACTCTCTTAATTGTTCATCAGCAGATTGACTACCACCACCAAAAGTCATTTTACAAAATCCTTCAGGTGTGAATTCTGACATAAATTTAGTACTTGTTTCAATATATTTTCCAACTTTAATACCTGGACTGTCAGATACTTTAGTAGGGTCTTCAACAAAAACTCTATTTTCCGCCAAAGCCTGAACTTCGTACCATCTATTATCAAGACCTATAAACTCTTGAGGACTTGGTACATTTGCATATTGAGTACCGTCTTTTAAAAGTACACTTGTAACACCTAAAACATTTTTTTCAGGTAAAAATAATTCATAAAATGGTTTAACATCGTTTGATGTAATAACTTTTTTATAAACTTTTGTTTGACCATTAACTACTGTTTCTCTTTTAACAATAGTATAATTTAAAAGTTTATTATTAGCATCAAAATTTGGTATTTTTAATCTGTTTGGAAATCCTTCAGCATTTACAGGTGAAGCAAAATCAATATCATATACATTTTCAAAAATTTGTCCAGCACCTAACACTTGAGAACCTCTTCTTAAAATACCACAATATCTAACATCTTCTTTATCACCAAAAGCAGGAACTGTGATTGAAAAATCAACTAAAGCAACTGAAGGTCTTTGTCCAGGTATCTTTAATCCATAAGTTCGAGCAATATTATATATTGATGATTTTTGTTGAGCGTATTGTAAAACTGTCTCCTGAATACTTCTGTCAATATTGAACTGTAAGTTGTCAGATACCGCAGCATTTAAATCTAAAAGTGCTGAAAAAACAGAAGCGTCGTTAAAATTATCAACTAAATCAGGATAATACGTTTTTGTAAAATTGATTAATTCGTTTCTTATTTGTTGAAAATCTCTTGTAGTATAAGATATCTTTTTGTTTGCCATATATCCTTAAATATTAATAATCACAAAATCACTCTGATTGAAAGCGTCATTATTAATTCTGTAATCAATTTTTATTTTAGCTGTGTGTTCTAAATCAGATATTCCAGGAACCTTGAAAACTCTTTCGTCATTATCATTAATGTAAGTTCCTTTATTTTCTAATCCTGTTGAAGCATCTTTAATTTCAATATTTGTTATTGTAATACTTGGTAAGTACTCATCAACCGATTCTCTAATTTCAGATTCAATATCCGAAAATGTAGGACCGTCCAATGGTTCAAAAATATATTCGTAAAGACGAGTCCCAAAATCAGGAAGGTAATATCTTGAACCTTTTCTCGTTAATATTAAATGTATTAAACTAGACCTAATATCATCATCATTAGTTTGTGATAAACTAAAATAATTTCCATATCTTGAATCTTGGAATGGGAAATTTATACCGTATGTTTTACCTTCTGCCATATTAAATAAATACTTTTTAAATCAAAACCACATATTTTCCATTAATTTTTTTTGGTAACTCATTTTCCATTTCATATTTAAAATGTTTTACGGATTTTAAAATACTTTCATCAATAGGATAATATGGTAAATCAAAACTATTTTTACTCATTAAATTTTCGTATTTAAAAAATCCAATCTTACTTACCATCAATTTTAAAATCTTTGTAAAACTTGTTGTAACTTTTTTTATACGATTTTTGTGTTTCATCGTTTTCGTCTTTGGTATATTGCCAATTCCAGTACAATTTATCATTTGTTTTAAACCCATAAAATTCATGTACATTCTTCTGAACTTCTGTAACATTTTCACCATTCCAATTTTGGCCAACACAAATGAAACCACTTTCAATATTCTCAACTACATTTTTTTCACCCAAAGTACTATGTCTATTTTGAATCCAAGTTAAACGTTCTATTAAATTTTGATAATACATATTTGCTTGACCCCATCTTACTGAACTAAAAAATAATACAACATCAGATTCAAAAAGTTCTTTAGAAACTTTCCATAACTCATCAGATTTATTATTTAAACTAGCCCAACATCTATGATTTCCTGATGGATTTTTTTTATCATCTTTCAATAATGATTTTAACACTCCACAACTATTACCTTCTTCTCTTGAAACATTACCTTCACAAGGGAAAATTTTTAATTCAGAAATATCAATAAAAGTTGAATTATCTTTAAGTTCTTCATTAATATATAACGCTAAAATTCTTGACTTAGGAATATCGATATTATTATCATCCCAATTAAATCTGTTTGAGCAACTTAATAAAAGAACTTTTTTCTTTTTAGAAAGTTCATTTATTGTTTCTTTTAGAGCCTTAAATCCATCATCTTGGACCATCTCTTCAGAAATCATCATATTTCTTATTTTTTCAATTTCTTCTCTTATTTGTTGTTTCATATTAAACATAAATATTTCAAAAGATAAAAATCCCGACCTAGCTCGGGATAACACATCGGATTTTTTTTAAGAAGAACATCCAAAACAATCAAATTCACTATTTTCAGGTTTTGGTGGTAAATTCATATAAGTATAATCTACCTTTGGTGGTTCAGGAGTTGTCTTTGGTTTGTTTATTTTTGATACGTCCATAGCCAAGTGTTTAGCCCCCGTTGATATTGCTCTTGTTCTAACGTAGTAACAAAGTGTTTTCAATCCTTTTTCCCATCCGTAGAAATGTGATGATGAAATCTTAGACAATGTTGGGTTTGACATGTAGATATTCATTGATTGTGATTGGTCAATAAATGGAGCCCTGTCTGCTGCCATCTCAATCAATTCTCTTTGTGAAATCTCCCAAATTGTTTTGTACTTCTTAATTAAATGTTCAGTTCTTTTAACTTTGAAGTTATATCTCTTATCTTCTTGGTCAAGGTAGTTGTTGAAATTAATATTTTGAATTGAACCTTCGTTCATAATAATTTCATTCTTTAAGTCTTCAGACCAAATTCCAATCTTCTCAAAATCACTAATCAAATACTTGTTAACAATCATAATCTCTCCTCCAACCACACGTCTATTAAAGATTGCCGAGTGAGCGGGTTCAGTCATTTCATATGAACCTGTAATCTTAGCTGAAGAAGCTACAGGCATTTGAGCGGTAAATAATGAGTTACAAACTCCATACTTACTAACATTCTCTTTCAGAGTTGACCATGGCCATCTTCCTGATAATTCATTTTCGTTTAATCCCCA
>Ga0315900_10001290_pt1 | contig 40049 bp, 37 predicted proteins | sample LakEriMetagenome_FD_203521 | JGI IMG/M metagenome (GOLD analysis project Ga0315900, IMG submission 203521) | Freshwater fungal communities from buoy surface, Lake Erie, Ohio, United States - Buoy 12 MA114 | ecosystem: Environmental > Aquatic > Freshwater > Lake > Lake biofilm | place: USA: Lake...
TAAGGGACTAGACTTTACCTTAAGCATACAATAAATGTATACCAACCGATCACAAGTCGTTGCACCGACATCATACTACAATATCGTAGTTTAGATGTTTGGCTCAGGATTGCCCATTACCACGAAGGATAGTGGATATCTTTAAACGTTTTCACTATATCTCATTCGGACTTTCTCCGGAGTCCACATATCCTTTCAGATATGTGTTAGTAGTTTAAAGCTTTAGGGGTTTCCCTGAATTTCCCGGTTTTGCCAGTTTAATACACTGACTAGACAGTTATATACAGTTTCCTGGAGCGTTTTATACTGTTTTCCAAGATTAGTGAACGCTCAACTAATCTCGCAGCTGCCTATTTTAGACATTGAAATGTTTATCTAAATTATGCGCACGACAAATACTAACGTGCGCGCCAATTGTTAATTCGTCACCTAATACAACTTCATATCCCATCATACACTCTTTTTGAATACTAGGTTGACGATTGTACAGTAAATAATCACCATTTTGAAGCCATCGTTCAACAGTATCACCAATCTCGACAGTTAATATATTTTTATTTAAATCATTAATTTTAATACTTCCTAAACCTTCTTTTTTTGTAATATATGTAATTTTTTTATCTTTAAATAAATTACGAATTCGTTCTAAATTTGCACTAAACACTTTTTCAGGTCGTGTTAAAATAGAAGCCCACACTTTAGGAATTCGAATTTGTCCAAATTTTAAATTTGGATCTGGACTCATTACAGTACGACCTGCAAAATTAACACGTTTACCCATAATTAATCCTCGAATTACACCTTCTTTTCCTTGAATCTTTTGTTTGATTCCTTCGTGCGGATGTTTTTGTGGATTTGAATATTTACCATCTGAATTATTTATAAAATGTTTAATCATAAATGATAATTTTTCTACAGATTCTGCTATTATCGCTTCATTTCGTGATGCTGCAGGTTTTTTTAATTCAGCTCCAATTTTATTGTTTTCTTTAATAATTTCTGTATACATTACAGTAAAACTATGCGGAAATTGTTGTCCATCTCGAAATGATGCTATTCTATTAATTGGAGAAATTACATAAATTCCTCGAATAATCATATTAATCGGATTTGCACCATTTGTAAATCCCAAAGTTTCAACATCCGAATCGCTAAGAGCTTTAAATTTTTGCATTACTTCATTAACATCCATAAATCGTGTAATATTATTTCCAGATTCAACTCGTTCATACCAAATTTTATTACTATCTTTAATTTTGCTACTAATAAATTTAGGATTCTTACTACATCGTGAAACTCCCTCTTCGACGGAACGTCGGCAATGCATCTTTTCAGATATTTCGACAATAGCGTCTAATCGGACTTTTCCACTTTTACGTAAAATTCCTCGTTCTTCTAATTCCTCACGACTTACTAATAATTCAGAACAATCATTACAAATACATTTTAAAATTTTAACAATATAAGAAATACATTCTGGATGTAAAATTGGTCGATGTAATTCAATTCGACCAGGATGACCACCACAATGAAAATTATTTCTTCGACATGTTCCACACAATTCAATTGAATCTGAAGGACCCATTAAAGGATCATCTAATGTTCCAATTCGATCTTTACTATCATTTCCATCACGAATTTTATCAATTTTAACAACAGAAATATTTTTAAGTTCTTCAAATGATAAAAATCGGATTAAACTAGATTCAATTCGTAAAGCATCTAATTCATTTTCTTCTTTTTTAGATGCTTCAAGTAATCGATTCTGATAAATTACAGGTACACTTTTATCAAAATTGGAATTAACATTTGAAACACTAGGTCTGATATTTGGAATTCCTGTAATATTCGAAATTTTTGGCATATCCGAAATACTAATTTTAGATTCAATTTGAGATTTAAGTTCTAATTCATTTTTAACTCCAAGTTGATATTTTAATGGAATTTTAATATTTTGAACTACACCTTTGTTAACACTCTCGTTAACAGTTTCTATATTTACAGGGTTATATGGAATTGAAAATACGGGTAAATTTGTAGATTCAGATTTGATTTCAAAAATATCGGTATTTACATTATTAGACGGTTTGATTGATTGTAATAATTTAGTATTTAATGGGAGTGTTAATTTCTTTTTACCTGTAGATTCCATATTTCCGAAAGTCTTATTAAAATTTGTATAAATTTAAAAACAAAAATCAATCTTTTATTTATTTTTATAAATATATATAAATCTTTTATATACATTTATTTTAAACATAGGTTTATTTTTTAATTTTGAGAAATAATTCTGAGCTTAATTGCACAACACTATAATTCACACAATCTGATAATTCACCATATAATTGTAATAATTTACACACACTTGTTTCATCTAACGTCTCAGGTGAGCATTCATAAATTGTATTTCTGTAAAATTTACATTGTAAAAAATCACGAATAAATCGACGTTCAAAATCTAAATTATTTCTATTCGAATATGCATTATGTGTCAATTTATTAAAATCAATTCGAATTGGAAAAATCGAAAAATATTTAATACATAAATATAAAACAATATAATACACATACACACATTCACCTAATGTGTGTGTAGTATTTCCAATAATTTGATTATCGGAATTATAATATAAATCCCATAAACTTAAAGAATGAAACATAATTTTATGAGAATACCAATCTAAATTTTCTCGATTATTAAAGAATGTAAAAATTATATTACAAATAGTTTTTCGATTTGAATCATTTCGAACATTTATAATATAATTTCGTAAATTTATATTATTTCTATTTAAAATATATTTAAATTTTTCTCGTATAGATTTTATATACTCACGTTTAGAATTAAAAAATGGGTGTTCTAAACAATCTGTAGAATTATATCGTTTTGAACAATCATATAAACTCATTTGTGATGTTAAATTTATTAATTCATCATAAGAACCAGGTGTACTATTAAATTCTGAGATTAATTTGTCAGGTAATTCCCACATTTTACGATATCTTTGAACTGTGTCAGTGCATTCCGATAATACATTAGGTTCCAATTTTAATTTTGAAACGTCTGTTTTTTTTAAAAATAGATCTCGATCTAAACTAGGTATTTTATTAATAATTGTACTTAAGATAGTTGAATTATTATTTGTACATTTATATAAAACTGGTGTTTTAAATATAATTTCATAAATAATAAGAAATACAGCCCATATATCTGAATTATATGAATGTGGTTCAAATTTTGTTATTTCAGGGGCTCGATACCAATGAGTATACACATCCCTAGTATTTCCTTGAAGTGAATAAAATTCAGACATTCCAAAATCACATATTTTTGCCATTCCAGATTCAGAAATTAAAATATTATCAGGTTTAATATCTTGATGAATAATATTTTTACTATGGATATATTCTAATCCTAATAAAATATGTAAAATTACAGTTTTGAACTCTTCGTATTTTGTGGTTCCATTTGAAATTAAAGTTAATAAATTATATTTACACGGTTCTAAAATTAAATACAAATAATCATTTTTATATTTTTTTGCACTTGGAAGTTCTGAAGGATTACTTAATGGATTTTCAAAACATATATATTTTAAATTTACAATATGTGGATGTGAATTTAAGCGATTTAAAACATCTAATTCACGAATATTATAATAATAATCTATATTTAAATCCACAAATGCAGATTTAAGTGCAAAAATATTATTTTGAGAATCAGTAATTTCAGCTATACAACCATATCCGCCTTTACCATAAATTTTTTTTGTTGCTTTAAACATTTATATACAAAAATAAAAATAAAAAAGAAAAAACAATTTTCTTTTTTTTTAAAATAAAGAATCTTTAAATATAAAAATAATATTCTAAAAATATGGTTCTTGTGTATATTTTAAGTAATGACTCTGATTCAATACATATTAAAACAGTAAAAAATTTATTTCGAGATAAATATTTCACTGTATCTGTTATTAATGTAGTCCCAGAATTTAAAGAATCTAAAAACCAATTATATGAAAATTATGTTGAAAAATTTAGAGTTGAAACCGCTTTAAAAACTGCTCGTCAAACTAATCCCGACGATTTTGTTATAATTACAAAAGATACAAGTGTTAGTGTAAGTACTCCAATTGAAATAGCAAAAATAATACAAAAAGCTGTTTTAGATTCTGGTTCTTTTCATTTATTATATTTATGTAAATGGTTAGACCGATGCGATTTGTATGTACAAAAAAAACAAATCGAAAATTCATCTGCAATTGTCACAAAAACACAATATCCTAATGGAATCCAAAGTATAATGTTTAGTCCAGCTGGTCGAGATTTAGTGTTAGGAATTGAAAAAATGAAAAATAAAGGTAAATTTTTACCAACTGAAAATTTAGCGGAATCCTTAACAACAGAAATTTTAAAAGGTAATATTGAAGCTACTGCAATTGTACCTAATTTAATTAATTTTAATCCTACTTTAGCTGTTAAAAATAGTGATTATCGGAAATCAGCTGAATGTGATTGGAATGTAGGTGTTAAACCTGGATCTGAAAATGGAAGTGGAGCTTGGACGTTATTTATTTTAGCTCTTGTGCTTTTTCTTATTATTTGGGCTATTTATAAATTAAAAGGAGGATATTATTCACGACGATAAATATTATAAAGATTAAATAAAACTTATAAATTTCACGTTTTTGTGAAACTTATAAATTTATAAGTTTGGGCGTAGCCCGTTATATATATTCGATAATAAACACAAAATGTGGAATATATAAAAATACAAATATTTACTACTCGTATTTTAAAGATTTAAGGTTGATATAATTGACACACGAATCTTTTAGAAAAGGATAAATTTTACTACTCAATTCATTGTATCTCGATGTTTCATAAACACTTGAGTCTGAGTATAATAAATCAATTTATTATATTTAAATAATATTTGTTTTAGATAAAATGTGGATTAATATTTTTACAGCGTTTACAAATTTAATAGCATATTATTACTTAGATGTGTATAATATAAAATCTGTGTACTCTTTAAATCTTACAATCCTAATTTCATTTTTATATCATTTATCTGAAACTAAACACGATTTACCTGGAATATATCCTTTCAATAGATATACAGGATTGTTTTTAAATTTAGATCGAATATTTTCCATTTATGGATTATATATTGTTTGTATTAATTTATTTAAATTACATTTACAAACAATTGGAATAGGAATTTTAGGTTTAATATGTTTAGCAGTTAGTGAATATAATTCTATTAAAAAATTTTTACATATTTGTATAATTCTAAAAAGTATAATATCTCAAATTCGTAAAAATAAAATAAATTTAAAAAGTTTACAAAATTTGAAAGATATAAAAAATATTATATTTCCATTAATTAAAGTTATAAATTATAAACATAAATCTAATTTAATAATTTTTATATTTTTTCACAATTTATGGCATTGTATGGCATATTATGTGTATATTCGATGTTTATAACTAATCCTAATATTAATAATTTTATTAATATTTTTACAGTATTTTCCTATAGTTTATCGGTACTTTTTTATTATATACATATACTACTATAATAAAAAAATAAATTATATACATATACTACTATAATAAAAAAAATAAATTATATACATATACTACTATAATAAAAAAAATAAATTATATACATATACTACTATAATAAAAAAATTATAATATAATGACAAACAGTATAAATAATATTTTAAAATTTTAGACTCAAAGTTTTTCTTTTTTTAGGGTCAGTCTAATTTTTTGCGCACTGAAGATTTAAAAATATAAAAACAATGGTTGACATTGGTGAAATAAGAGATAATTATTTTTATCACCGATATAAATCGTTAGATATTAATAATAAAAATTATTAATATTTAGAAAAATTAAACAAATATGAGTTTGTCAAACTGTCATACTATTCAAATGTTTAAAATATATTTTTTGGGCGCAGCCCAGTTCTATAAGATTAACAATATAATAATTTGACAAGTCGACATAAAAATAAAATTACAAAATTACAAAATTACAAAATTACAAAATTACAAAATTACAAAATTACAAAATTACAAAATTACAAAATTACAAAATTACAAAATTGCAAAATTACAAAATTTAAAAATTACAAAATTACAAAATTACAAAATTACAAAATTACAAAATTGCAAAATTACAAAATTTAAAAATTACAAAATTACAAAATTACAAAATTACAAAATTACAAAATTACAAAATTTAAAAATTACAAAATTACAAAATTACAAAATTACAAAATTACAAAATTACAAAATTACAAAATTGCAAAATTACAAAATTTAAAAATTACAAAATTACAAAATTACAAAATTACAAAAATTACAAAATTACAAAATTACAAAATTACAAAATTACAAAATTACAAAATTACAAAATTACAAAATTACAAAATTACAAAATTACAAAATTACAAAATTACAAAATTACAAAATTACAAAATTATAAAATTAAACAAATATGAGTTTGTCAAACTGTCATACTATTCAAATGTTTAAAATATATTTTTTGGGCGCAGCCCAGTTCTATAAGATTAACAATATAATAATTTGACAAGTCGACATAAAAATAAAATTAAGAAATTTAAAAATTAACAAAATTACAAAATTACAAAATCTCAAAAATAAGAAATTTAAAAATTAACAAAATTACAAAATTACAAAATCTCAAAAATAAGAAATTTAAAAATTAACAAAATTACAAAATTACAAAATTACAAAATTACAAAATTACAAAATTACAAAATATACAAAATTACAAAATCTCAAAATATACAAAATTACAAAATCTCAAAATATACAAAATCTCAAAATATACAAAATTAAATAAATTTACAAAATTTACAAAATTACAAAATTTACAAAATTTACAAAATTACAAAATTTAAGAAATCTTAAAATTTACAAAATTAAAGAAATTTACAAAATTAAATAAATCTATAAATATTAATTTTTGTATAATCTAAATGTTATATTAATTCTAGATTCTTTACATTTTAATCGTTTCGGAACACTATGTTTATAATATTGTTGACATGGAGATTTCATTATTAATACTGTATTATGATTTAAAGGATATGTATACACAACTCCAGTTTCATTACTTTTTAAACAAAAATCTCGAGTAGCACCAAATGTAATACTATAAATATCCGAATTTTCAACTAATTCTGATTCATCATCTGAATGATATCCAATATATTCATTTCCATCAGTATACCAATTTACTAATATTCCATTGTATGTTTTACCGCTAATATAATTTACATATTTTAATAATTCTAAAATATAATTTTCAGCCGGATTATTAGAATCTAAAGAATATCCTTTATGAACTATATTACTAAATTTATAATCACGTAAGTATTGACGTACATATCTTGGAGTTTGTATTAATTTTCCAAAAATTAATAAAGGTTCACGTTCAGTTGGTTTTAAATTCCATAAAGCCTCAAATTGAGAATCTTTATTTATTTTTAAACACTCTGGAAGTGTAAATGATTGTATTTGGACTTTATGTTCTAAAATATAGGTTTTGGAATCTAAGGGTTCTAAAATTGTATTTGACATTTTGTAAAAATATAATTTTTCTAAAATTAGAATATAAAATCAATTTTTTATAAAATTATATTAGATTTCAGCTTTACATTGTTCCAAAAACTTGTTAAATTTTTCAGTAAAATGATTTAATAAATATTCAGAACTTTTAAATTGTAATATATTTAAAATTAAAAGATCTATTTTATTACAATATACATTAGAATCAAGTGAATCTATTAAATAAAATTCAAAAAGTCGATTCATTAAAGTTTCTAATTGTATATATACAGGGTTCTCAGTTTTAGAATCAGATTCTAACTGTTTGTATAAATCTGAAATATTAGAAATTTGCGTATTTATTTCAATCCATAATTTTTGTATATTGTGTAATTCTGGATGTATACAATCTGCTTGAACTAAATCATTTAATTCTAAATATGCATATTTTAAACTTTTATATTGAATTGAGTTTTTAAAATTATAAATATATTTTATTTCATCAGTACTACTATGTTTTAAAGTATTTAAAAATAAACATATTTTACTGTTATCAGTCATTTTTAAATAAAAATAAATTTATTTAAATCTATTAAATAAAGGAAAATAGAATTATTATGTTTCTATAATTTTAAACCTTTAATAGTTTTTTGTATTTTTGCGAGATAATAATTAGAATTTATTAAATAAAATTCAAAAATTAAATATAATAAATTGTTTAACTCAAAAGTATTATATCTAAATTCAAAATTTAAACATTCTAGTTTTATTTTATTGTATAAATCGTAAATTTGAGATATTTTATATTGTATTTCTAAATATAATGTTTTTATATTTTTAATAGATTCAGAATTATATTTTTCACAATTATTATAAAAATATTCTAAACGCTTATACTCATTTGTGTTTAAAAATGTAGAAAGATACTGTATTTTATCATTTTTATCTATTAAATACTTTAAAAAAATTAAAATATAATTATTTGTGTTCATTTTTAATAAATTAAATTATAAATTAAATTTTTTATTATATATTTGTTTAAATTGAGAATCAATATTAGAATCAATATTTAAACTTAGGATACAAATTTGTAATTCTGAGTTATTATATATGTGAGCTATATATTTTATAAATGCAGTTTTTAAATCTTCTAATTCTGCAAATGTATAAAATTCAGATTCTAAAATATGTAAAATATTAATTTTTTTATTAATTATATACAAGCATATCGAATCATTTAAAAATGATTTCGAATCTGATTTATCTGAATCCTTTAAATCAATTGCAGATTCAGAATTAAAATCTGAATGTGTTAAATTAAATATTGCAAAAAAAAGTCGACTCATTTTACAATATTAATAAATATTTTTTATATTTCAATTTTATGTTTTACATAAATGATCCATAGCTTTAACTGCTATTGGATCTTTTAATGCATAATTAATAAAAGTTATATTTTTATTTTGACCCATATGAGTATAACAACATCCTGAATAATTATCATTTTTAGAATCTATAGATTTAGAACATCTGGTTCCATTTTCATTAATTCCAACGCATCTTACACGTCCTTCAGGTAATAAATCAGCTTTTTCAGATTTTAATTTTAATTTCTTTTCAAAATCTAATTGTAATTTAGATATAATTTCAGGGGTTTGAGATTTATGTAAATAGCAATAACCGTTATATTTATCGTTTAATATTTTCTTATTACATTTTGCATTATTTTTATTTAAACCTTTACATATTAGATCTGGTTCTGTAGATTTAATATCAGATTTAATATCGGATTTAGAAATTCGACTCATTTTAATAAAAAAATATTCTAATTAATTTCAATTTTATTGTCAAATTGTCAAATTGTCAAATTATTATTTTATTAAAAGTATTTAAATTGGGCGAAGCCCGTATAATAATATATCAATCATCCAATCGTTTGACAATTTGACAAGTTGACGAAATAATAAACTGTGAAATTAATATTTTTTATCTTATTTTTTATCTTATTTTTATATCTCTCTTTTTTACTACCCACACACTCGAGAAGTATACAAATAAATTTTATCTCGATTTACAGCTACTCGACTACTAGAATTTACATATCCAGTTAAAGTACTTTGATACACCCCACTATTTAAAATTATTTGATAATTTACCGAATCTGCTGAAGAGATTGTTAAAAATCGACTTTTTGTAATATCAAACACTCCATTTCCAACTGATGAATCTGTTCCATAAATACTGTAATCCGCTATTTTATTATAATTACTATTATTTACGGGTAATCGTGGTAATATTGTACCTACCAACTGACCTACACCAGTCACGCCTATATTTGGGGTATAATATGTGTAATTTAAACTACCAGTATAATTTCCGTATGTTTTACATAAACTGTTAATTCCAGATTGAATTAATGGTGTGCTATTTTTATAAATTACTCCAGCCGCAGAACTGCAAATTATATCATTATTAATATCAATGTCAAAACTATTTAAAACTTGAGGGATTCCGGTTATTATTAAATTTCCGTTAAGAGTTCCAAATTTATTTGTAGGGTTTAAATTTGAATCTACAATTATTGTTTTATTTGGTGTATTAGTGTTAATCATATATATTAATTTGTCATTATAATCAATTGTAAAATCTATAATAATTCCTTTACTTGTAGGATTTGTAATAATCACACTCCAATCAGTTCCATCAAATTTTCGAACTCCAAAAGTTCCTAAACAATATAAATCATTATTATTTCGAGATAATTGAAATCTGATATAAGTGTCGACTGGAGGTGTACTTACATTATTCCAATTAGTTCCATCAAATTCAAATAATCCAGGTGTACTAGTACAATTATTAGACACACAATTAGAATTATTATTACACGTTAATCCAGGTGTAGCTTTACAAATTCTATTACTAGTTCCCGTACATTCAAATCCTTGCATACAAACTCGTTCACATTTATTATCTGGTATAAATAAACATATATTTACCGGTTGTGTACTTGGAGGAATTGGAGCTTGAGTTGTACACACTAATGGTAAATTACAAACTGCACTTGTACAATTATCACTAAATTCTCCATATGTACTAGCGCATCTATTATCAACACATGTTAATGGAGGATTACAAATTGGAGGATTAGAATTACTATTATTACAATATGCATTTTGAGATCCGGTTGTAATTCCATTTAATTGACAAAATCCAAGACTACAATTGAATCCAGATTCACAATCTTTACTACTGAGACAAGCGGATCCTTCAGGTTTACCACTACTACAAAAACCGTTTACACAACGAGCTACACATTGAGAATCATTATTACAAGTTGAACCTTTTTTTAATTTACATCTGTTATAACCATCAGCTGTAGGTACACATTCTAACCCTGGATTACACGGACATAATTCGTCTAATTCTCCATTAGGATCATTACTACATCTTCCACTACATACAGTAGCGGTACTACTACATTGCGCTAAAGAAGTACACGGTGTATTTAAATCTGCGACACATAATCCTGAATTATTACAAATTAAACCAGGATTACATACACCTGAACTTCCAAATATATTATTAGTTTTAAGATTATAAAAATTACAAGGTTCTAATAAATTAGAAAGACTAGAAGCCGGAGTATTTGAATTTGAAATAGTGTATGATCGATTAATTAAAACAGCTACAGTGATTAATATTAAAACTAAAATTATAAATAATATAAAAAAGAAAATTAAAGAGTTTTCCATTTTAATAATATCTTATTTTTTATTTAATACCTCTTAATTTATTATGTATTAGATTAGTTATACACAAATATAATATTACTAATAAAACTATTATAAGTTTATAAAAATAAAAACTTATATTAACAATATATCCTGTTCGTTGTTTAAACTTTCTAATTTGGTTTTATTATTTTCAATTTTTCTAACAATTTTATAATATTTAATTTTTATATCACTCATACAACCACTAATATAATCCCCACAGCTGACAATTGAGTTAATTAAAGGATTATCTAATATGTGTTTTACACATGGAATTAATAATAAAAAAGTTATTTATAACTTTGTAAAAGATATAATATAATTTTTGTATTAAAATCTAAATCTACTAAAGCTACTAAATAGATTTAAATATTAAATATATAAATTAAAATACATAAATTAAATATATATTATTTACAAATGTCTGAGCCTATACAACTTACAGAATCCGAACTTAAGGAATCGAAACATACGCAACTTATCGAATCCGATTTTACAGAATCGAAACCTGTTATAAAATATAAAAAATTATGTGGATGTCGGTATATATGCCGATGTGTTAAAAGTTGTGAAATTTGTAATTCTGTAGGAATGCATTACACAATAGAACATTTATGTAGTAAATGTGGAAAACACGGGCACGGAAGTTATCAATGCAAATCTAATTATTATATTTGTTGTGATTCAAAAGAATGTAAATTTCTAAATCCAGAATTAGAACAGGTTTTTGAGTTTCATTCGTTTAATAGAAATGATAATACATATGACACAATTTATTATTATACAAATGGAAAACACATTTATAAAAAATATAAAAATAACACAAAAAGAATTCACGAAAAAGAATTTTTAAATTTATATTCAAGGGATAATTATAGTTTAAATTGCATTGGAGATTTTTCTGAAGATGTTATAGCATATTTAAAACGTCGATTAAAACAATTACATTTAAATCAATGGGATGAATCTAGTATAAAAGTATTTAAATTGTTTTACTTCTTTTATTAAAAATTAGTATTAGATAAATCTGTATGATATCTATCTAATACTAATTGATATATATGCGCATTTACGCAAAAAATATATAATTGCTCTAAATTTATTTTATTTGTAAAATATTTGTATAAAAATTTACAAATAGTATATAAATTATAAATATACAATAATATATTTCTAGATCCGGAAAATAAAAATAAACCCAATCTTTTATAATTTATATCGTTAAAATCTTCCAAATTATACTCATAACGATATACTGTGTTAATTTTATATAATTCCATTTTTTGATTTTTTATAAAAAATCAAAAAATTAATTAAATATATTTTATGCAACTGCAGCTACTTCGGCTGCAGTTGCAGGTGAAATTTCTATATTACTAGTTCCACCTCCTTTTTTACGATTAAACACAAATAATACAATAACAATTATTGCAATTATTGCTAATAAAATTAATAATAATCCAGTAGATCCTAATATTTTTGCTGACTGGTCATTTGAAGCTGTTAATTTATTTTGTGCTACAACTCGAGACATATTATTTAAAGTACACGCTGATACAACATCAGCAGTTTGATTAAATTGTAAGCTTCCTTGTACATTTGAATTATTTAAATACACAAAATTATTTGCATTTGTAATATCTGCAGTACTTTGACACGTACTATTGATAAGATTACTTATATTTGTTGTAAGCGATTGTCGTACATCATTCTCTTGAGTACTACTACTTCCTAAAATATCAAATAAACCTCGAGTTGTGACACTTGTTTGTTTTGAAAGTGAATCTAAAATCGATTCAACTTGTGTATCGAGTGTACTATTAATGACACACGATTGTTGTAAATTACAAGTTTGATTAAATTCAATATTTCCTTGAATTGTAGTACCGTCTATAATAATAGTATTTCCACCATTATATATACTGCAAGTAGATATACATTGAGAATTAGAACTATTTAAAATATTATTATTAACAGTTTGTGTTAATGAATTACTTTGAGATATATTATTTTGAAATATCGAAAGTGGATTAAAAAATGCCATTTAAAATTTCATATTTTATATAATTATATTTTTTATATGATTATATTTTTATTTAATATTCTGAATTTGGAATACCATAAATTAAAAGAAGTAAAGTAATAAATATAATAAGTAAGGTTCCTAAAACCGAAACATAAATATCGAATGATGATCCATACAATTTAGATTCATCTGGAAAATACATTTATTTTAATATAAATAATTATAATTTAAAATAAAATATAATTATGAGCTCAAATATTTGCATTGCATTGACTAAAGCACACAATAGATGTACTCGAAAAATTAATAAAAATAATTTATGTACTCAACATTATAATATGTGGGTTCTAAATCATAATAGTATTAAATTATATAATGGAATGGATCCTGCAAAATTAGGCACCTCGACAAATAACCCTGAAAATAAGACTCCGGAGTTTAAAATTTCAGAAATCAAAAATACTGAAATAGAATCTAAAAAATTAACAGATTCTGAATATTCACAATTATTAATAAACAGATTTATACTTAATAGTACAGATTTTTTACAAACTTTACGAAATATTTCTAAACCAAATGAAGGATTGATAACAGTAGCCAAATTTAAACAATATTATAATGGATATAAAGATTTAATAAGTAGTTTAGACTCAGATTTTCAGAAAACACGATTTTTACGATTTAAATATCGAAAATTACGATATTGGTTAATTAATGTTTATGATTTTTTAAATCAACCAGGTTTAAAAAAAGAGTTTGATTTAATATTTAAAAATCCAGAATATTGTACAGATTTTGATTCTATAGATTTAAATAAAGATTTATTTAATATAATTAAAGATAATTTTAATTACACTGATTATTATTCAGTTCAATGTACATTATACAAATATTTTGATTATAATACAATTTCAAATTTAGTTTCAAATGTTCATAAATTGATTAGTAATATTAAATTACTAAATTATGGAAGTAATGGATATGTATTTGACGGAACTGTAATGAATCGTTCAAATACATTCGCTATAAAAGTAAATAAATCCAAAAATGATCCAAATTATGTAAATGATGATATTCACGAATTATTTGTAGGATTGTACGGAACTAATAATTTACGAAAATATATTCCTAATTTTGTGTATATTTTTGGAAGTTTTACTTGTAGTATTCCGGTATTACCAACTGAAAAAATTACTGTTGGAATTCCTCCAAATCCGGATTTTCTTAAACCATATTTAAATAAATATAATACAACCGATTTTTGTGTTTCAGATTCAGATTCAGTTTCATATATTTTATATGAATTTATTGAAGGACAAACTTTATCAAGCGGTTTAAAAACTTTAAGTTTAAATGAATTTCGTAATATAATATTACAAATTTGTTTTTCACTACATTTAGCGTATTCTAAATGTAAATACACAAATTATGATTTACACACTTCAAATGTACTTTTACGTGAATTAAAAGATTCTAAATTTTATATTAAATATCCATATAAAAATTCAATATATTATTTAGAATCTAACAGAGTTGCAACAATAATTGATTATGGATATTCTGTAATTGAATATGATTCACAAATGTACGGATATGAATTAAGTAATGAACGAATTGGAATTCGAAAAACTGGATTTCCTATGTATGATATTTATAAAATATTATTATACTCTTATTTATATAGTTCTACATATAAAAATATAGATATAAAAAGCGAATGTTTTAAACTTTTACAATTTTTTACAACTGAAGATCTCAACTATACTGTCGATTACGAAATTAATAGTGCGTATAATACATACGGAAATTTACCTCCATTAGAATATTTAACAAAAATTCAGCATTCTGATTTTATAAATTATATCTTAGATATGAAAGAATACTGGGATTTGTGTAATATTTCAAACGTAGATTCAGGATTAAACATAATAAATGAAGCTTCATATAATAATATATTACAAAATAAATCAACTACCGATTTAAATTTAAATATACAATCAGTAGAATCTCAAGCAGACGGTCAGCCAGACAGTGAACTGGAATCTCAGAATTTAACTCCATTAGAACCAGTTTTAAGTTTAAATGATTTTATAGATTTAGATTCCTTAGGATATTTAATACAATATTACTATAAAGATGCTACAAAAAATAGTATATCTAAACCTGAATGTATTACAGATTCTGAATTTTGTGGAAATTTAGTGTATAATTTATATCCAGTGTGTGAATCTACTTGTGTAAATACATTTAAAAATATTTTAAAATCATTAAATGATTCATATAAATTTATGTATGCTAGATCTGGAATTTTAAATATAATTAAACCATATAATATTTCAAATTTTAAAATTACATTAAGTGTACAATACATAGATTCAAAATTAAATTCAAATATCGAAATTTTTGAATCATTAAATTCTAAAGTTTCAGATAAATTTAATAAATATTTATATAATTTGTTTAACAATTTACCGAATCCGGGAGCTGTAATTCATTTATATATTTCATTTGAAACACTTCAATCATTTTCAGATTCTCAAACTGTACTTGGATTTAATAGTGATTCACAATCTGAAAGGTATTATTCATTAATAGATTATAATCATTATACTAAATATTTAAATAATACAAATAATCTATTTAATTTTAGTTATACTTTTGGATATAATTTAAATTTAGAATATAATTCAGTTTTATCAGACGATAAATTTACAAATATTTGCAATGAATTTATTAATACTGAAATCTCATATTGTAAAGGTTTAATTTTTTGTATTCAAAATTGGATTTTAGATATTTATTATAACTACAAAAAATATAATTTAAGTAAATCAAAAGCTTCTGAATTTTTTAATAATCTCGACGAAATAACAAATTACAGTTATAACTTTTGTAAAAGTTTAATAGTAAATCCGAATAATATAATCATAGTTATAGCTGAATTTTTTAATATTGTAATGAAAAATATATATCTTAAATATGCAGCTGATTATAAGATATTAATCTCAAATTTAAAACTTCAAAATTCTAAATTACAAGCAAAATTACAAACTCGATATAATAATTATAGTATTGATAGTTATTTAATTACACCAATTCAACGATTACCTAGATATATTTTATTATTAAATGAAATGCAAAAAGTACATAAAAATGATAAAATTTTAGAAAATTGTATTTCATACATCTCAAATTTAACTCGTGAATTTAACATTGTTTTTGAATCTCGCAAAAAATAAATTGAATTTTTAATTTTATTAGATTCATTTTTAACCGTTTATTAAAAATGAAATTAACACTCTTTATATATGACGCACATTTATATAATACTGAATCTGGAACTGGTTTAAATATTTGGGCTTTTAGCTTAAATAATAAACCTGTATTGCTACGAGTTCCAGAAATACAATTTTATGCATATCTACAAATAAATAAAGATTTAGATTTAAATACAAAAAATACAATTGTCAATTATATTTATTCAAATCTTTCAGATTTACAATCGTATAATTATAACAGTAAATATAAATTATATCCGTATAGTCCGGTGTGTGATTTTATTTTACTCGGATTTAAGAATTTAAAAAGTTTAAATTCTTTAGAATTATTAATTAAAAATGCACCTAAAATTCAAATAGATTCAACGATTGTAGAATTAAATGTTTACGAAACTGAAGTTGACCCAGTTAAAAAATTTTTTGCGTATAATAATATAAATTATTGTGAATGGATTCAATGTGAATGTACAGCTGTAGAATCTGAAAATTATAAAATAAGCACTCTTCAAAATGAGTATATCGGTAATATATTCGAATCTGCTGAAATTGAATCGGATCCTCCAGATCCAAAATTTAGTATTTTTCGAGTTGATTTTTCAAATTCAAAATACATTTTAAGTTTTTATACACATAATAATAATAAATCTGAAATTTGCGATTCTTTTTCAGATTTATACCCTTGCGATTCTATACTCCAATTATATAACAAGTTAGAATATTTAATAGTTCAAGATGATCCAGATTTGATTATAGGATATGAATTATTTTCTAAAACATATCCAGATTTACATAAAGAATTAAAAAAATATAAAATACAATACACAAATTTAGGACGTCTCAAAAATACAGTTTCAACCTTAAGTTCTAAAAAATGGAAAAGTAGTGCATACGGATATAATGAAGTCCATATTTTACATATGGACGGTCGTATTTCTTTAGATTTATATCCGTTTATCAAACGAAATAATAAATTAGATAAATATGATTTAGAATATGTAGCTTCAAAATTATTAATTCCGCTAAATAAACATTCTGAAAATTTACAGGATATTCAAACACTGAGTTTTCATAATGATAACCGTTATAAATGTAGTAATCCGACAGCTCGAATTTTAGATTTGTTAAGTCAATCTGAAATGTGGTTAGAATTAATAGAATTTTCAAAGATTTTTAAAACAAGTTTAGTTGATTTATATACTCGTGGAGAACAAGTACGAGTTTTTAATTTATTATATACGTATATTTACCGATATAATTATGTGTTAAATAAGCCACCTAATATTGAAATTGGTTTAGAAGGCGGTTATATAAATAGCTCAGAACCAAACTTATATTCTGATACTTTATGGTTTGATTTAAAAAGTTTATATCCTAGTATTTGTGTTGCATATAATATTTGTTATAGTACGTATGTAGAATCTGATAAATCAGATATAGAATTAAATCAGGTAATTGGAACAAATAATGGTGGAGTTTTTGGGTACAATTATGTTAATTCAAAAGTCCGAATGGGATTACTTCCAAAATTATTATCTGAAGCTATTTCAGAACGAGATTACGTTAAAAATAAAATCTCGTTATTACCCGTTGATTCAATTACATATAAAAAATTAAGTAAGCGTGAACTTGCTTTAAAAATTTCATCTAATGCAGCAATTGGATTTTTAGGTATTTCTGGCGAAGCCGGAATTTTACCTTTTATCAAAGCTGCTATTTCGATTAATTATTTAGGTCGCAGTATTACGCAGGGAATAAATGATTATATAGTTTCAAATTACAATGGAACTATTTTATATAATGATACTGATTCAATAGTGTGTACAGTTCCAAATTTAGCTAGATCGGAATTACAAGGGTTTGGAACTCAAATGGCAATTCAAATTTCAGAAACTTTAGAAAATCCGTTAAAATTAAAATTTGAACGAACTGGAAAATTTTTGTTGTTAAAAAATAAAAAATATGCAGTATTAGAATATGACGCTAAAGGAAATGAAACAGATTATATTGTTAAAAAAGGATTATTAGTAGGTCGAAGTGATTCACCTGAATTTGCAGAAAAATTATATTCTGAGATGTTAGATTATGTATTAAAAGAACGTTCAGTTCGAGACACTTTTTTATTAATTTTACAATATTGTACCGATTTAATAAATAATCAAATACAATTATCAGAATTAACAATGGTAAAAAAAATTAATACAACTTATGCAGCAAATAGTACATATTTTTTAAAACGATTTTTAGATCGTTTACAAGCTCGAGATATTAAAATACGATTAGGAACTGAAATTGAATATGTTGTATTAGACATTCAGGGACAAACTAAAATTGGAGATAAAATGGAATTAAAGGATTTTGTAAAGATCGGAGATAGAATTGATTATATGTATTATATAGATAATGTGTGTAATACAAATATAACTGATTTATGGAATACGTGTTTTTCAGAAAAATTACAAAAATATTCGAATATTAGTTATAAGCCTAAAAAATCTCGAAAACGAGCTGCTACTATTAATGAACCAATTAAAATAATAACTTTAACTTTAGAAGCAGGATTAACTTTAGATTCTTTAATTGAATGGGTCGATTTAAATTTAATTTAAGTATTATAAATAATATATAAATAATATATAAATATATTTATATATTAAAATGGAAAATTTTTTAAAATTAAATCCAGAAGTAGATATAAAAATTTATTATACTTATATATCTAAAATTTATTATATTTTAGATTATTATTTTATAAATGATTTAAATAATATAATATTTGAATATCTAAATTTACATCCATTAGAATTAATATATAATTATCCAGTCGATTCTATCTTATTCGATTTCAGAAATATATTACACAATATAAATTATAACTATTTTAATGTAATTTTAAATAATAAATATGTATCTAAAAAAGAATATATAAATTTTTACCTTTATATTACAAATATATATTTTTATAAATTTGAATCTACTATTTTTGAACTTATTGGAATGCTTAATACTAGTTATTATGAATATTATTTTTATTTTTTTACTGATTCTGAATCCAGTTCTGATTCGAGTACATTAATTTTAGATTCAAATTTAAACAGATTATTAAAATATTATAATTAAAAAGTTATTATTAAAATATTATAATTAAAAAATTATAATATAAATTTTATATATGTATTTATGCTGAAACTTTTAAGATATCATATTCAAGTTCAGAACTAGACTTTCTGTTAGAATACCATAACCAAAAAATAATTAGTAAAATAATTAAAATTACAAAAGCAACTCCAGGAGTTGTAAACATAAACAGTAATGCTGCAATCAAAATAAAAATAATTATTGCAAAAATGACCCAATTATCCATTTTAGTACGATTATGAGATTTTAAGATTCTTTCTTTTTATTAAAAAATAATTTTTTATTTTTATTTTATTTTTATAAACTATAATTTAAAGATATATAAATTATAGTTTATATATGTTTATTTTATTTAAATACCTTTTTTAGAAGTTGGATCATTGTTATCATTAGGTTCAGTTTCATCAAACTTTCCGTCAATTCCAAACTTTTGCAAAGTTTGTTCCAAGCGATTACTACTTTTTGCTTCTTCGGTAGAAAATTTATTTTCTAGTGTTGCAAAAGTAGAACTAATTACACCAAGAGTAGTAGCAATAATAGCATACACTGACTCACCACTATAAGCAGTATAAGCAGCAACAACGGTTGTTGCTCCATGAGTAACATAACCTAAATTACGAGATAAGCTTGCAGCAGTTCGATACCATCTTCGATCAGTGATATATGATTGAACATCATTAGTGTATTCACCTTGAACAAGATTTTTTAACTCATTTGGAAATTGAGCTTCCAAATCTTCGTGTTCAAGTTCAACAACAGAAATTTCTTTGTTTTCAGAATCAGCCATTTGTATAAAAAGATTTATATTTTAAATATAAAAAATATTTTTTATTAAATATTTTTTATTAAATATTTTTTATTAAATTAATTTTATGTTTAAATATAAATTTAATTTTAAGGACCCGTAGGACCAGTGGGACCAGTAGATCCAGTCGGACCAGTCGGACCAATATCACCAGTAGAACCAGTGGGACCAGTAGAACCAGTGGGACCAGTAGGACCAGTAGATCCAGTCGGACCAGTCGGACCAATATCACCAGTAGAACCAGTGGGACCAGTAGAACCAGTGGGACCAGTAGGACCAGTAGATCCAGTCGGACCAGTCGGACCAATATCACCAGTAGAACCAGTGGGACCAGTAGAACCAGTGGGACCAGTAGGACCAGTAGAACCTGTATCACCAGTAGAACCAGTAGGGCCAGTCGGACCAGTAGAGCCAGTGGGACCAGTAGAGCCAGTGGGACCAGTAGAGCCAATATCTCCTTTCGGTCCAGTTGGACCAATTGGACCAATATTCCCCGGCACTCCTTGGTTCCCTTGTATACCATTAGATCCAGTAGAACCAGTAGGTCCTGTCGGACCCGATATCCCTGCAGGACCAATTGGTCCTCTAATTCCTTGAATTCCTTGAGGACCGATTGGTCCTATTGGACCAATCGAACCTGTAGGACCTACAGGTCCTGCTACTACTGTGTTTTTTTGTATTATACTATAAATTGCTAATCCAATTGCAATTAATCCTATTATTAAACTTAAAACTATTAAAAATATAACATACCCTGGAATACTAGATTCATTCATAAATCATAATATTTATATTTTATTTTTATTAAATAAAAATATTATTTAATATAAAATTATAATAGTATATTAAAATAATATTAGAATGTCAGACGTTATTGTACCACACCCCAATACTCGAATCTTAAAAGGTTATAAAAATGTTTGTAAAAATGAATCTAAACCAGTGGAACATCCATTAAAAAAAGAGTATAAGCATAAAATTTCAGAATGTTCTAAAAGTGTAAATTACAAATTTCCAACTAGCTATAAAAATGATAATTTTAAACCTGTAAATTATAATTGCTTAAAAATACAATCAATTAAACTTTCTACAAAAAGTAAACCTGTGTCTGTAAAACCTTTAGAATATAAAAAATTAGATTGTAAAGTTTCAAAAATTGACAATACTTTTGATTGGCCAGATCCAAAATCTACTAAATGGAGATGGAATTCTGAATACACATTTTCAAATTAAATAAAATATTTTCAAATTAAAATAAATATATAAATAAAATAAGTATAAATATAAAATATGGCTGATTCTAAAGCTCCAAGTAAAGGAACAGTATGGTTGTGGATAGGTATAGTAGGAGTAATATTATTAATAATAGGAATTATAGTGGCATTTGTAGGTAAAGGAAGTACAAAAACTATTGGATATATAGTAATAGCAATTGGTGTAATTGTAGCATTACTAGGATTTATTTTATACTTTAACAGGCGAGGTAAATATAATAAATATAATGAAGCAATGAAAAATGCAGCAACTGTGAAACCTGTCGCAAAAACTGTTTCCTCAGCTCCAGTATCTTCAGCTCCAGTCGCTTCAGTATCAATGGCTTCTACGGTTCCTGTAGGAAATACAATTCCTATTACAATTGATCCTACCTCAACTATATAATATAAAAATAAATATATAAAATACATATATTTATTTAAGATTTATTTAAGATTTAATAATTCGCTTTGTTATTGGATCACGTTTAGTTAAACTATATACTCTACGAGGACGTTCAGATTGATTTAATGATACACTATTATATTTAGGATCTGTAGTTGTATTAATAATTGTTGTACTATTAATTACACCTGTTTCTAAAGGAGAATCATCTTTAATAACAAATTTATTATATAATTGTACAATATCTGCGTCAGAAGAATTTAATGCTACAGATAACGGAACTTGAGGTACACTAGTTATATTAATTCTACAACAAGTTCTTTTAATTTCCATTTTATTTAATGCTTCTGAAATCGATAATCCAGAATCTAACAATTTTTTATACATTTGTTGCTTATTTCCTATAACAGTTCGACAAGTGTAACATCGTACTGGAAATAAAGTCATATCATTGTATTCGATTTTTTGAGATTCCAGTTCTTTAAGTTCTGGAATAATTGTAGATTCTAGTTTAGATTCACTCATAGAAATAAAATATAAACTGTATAAAAAAAGATTAAAAAATCAATTTTATATAAGTATAATTTCTTTTTTAATTAAAAGAAATGAGTAGTTATTATAATGAGATATGTAAAAATGATTCGGAAAAATACACAAATATTGAAACTGGAGATTTAATTTTAATGAGTAGTATAACAACATTTGCAATAGTTGTTAAATTTAGTTTAGCAAATGAATTTAATCATGTTAGTGTTGCAGTTTGGATTGATCCACAATATCTTCCAAATATTGTTGTTAATCGGAATACTGGGATTTTAACATTAATAGAATTTAATGGAGATGATTATATTAATGTGTTAACGGGAATGGTTCATCATGGAAATCGATTAGTTTCTTTATCTGAAATGGATTCAAAATATAAAAAATTATCAGTATTAAAATTACAATCTAAATATAAAACTCACTCTTTTTATAAAAATGTAGAATCTTTTATTTCCGAACATTGTAATTATGTAGTTAGTATGGATCATTATACTCCAATTTTAAAAGTTTTGGGATACGAAACTACAAATTTAGAATCTCGAGTTCCTAAATTTTGTAGTGAATTAAGTGCAAAATTTTATGGTGATTTAATACAGGATTCAAATATAAAGGAATATTTTAAATTTTTACCAACTACATTTTTACAACATAAATATTCTCATATATTTGAATCTCAATTACTCAATATTAAAGATTTGAAACATAGCGGAATGGATTTTTGGTACAGTCCAGCTCCAATTTGTATATTTATATTTATTTTAATTTTAATATTTATTCTTATATCAAAAAAATATAAAGCCTGATAATAACTTTTTTTAGAGTTTAAATAAAGTTGTAAAAAAAGAAAATAAAATAAAAAATTTTTCTTTCTAAAAAATATTATCTGTATTTAAAATATTAGATTATATATAATAAAAAATGAGTCAAACTGTGTTATTAAAAGAAACTATCACTGAAGAACTACTTCCTAGTGCAGATGAAATTAATCGTTCCTTTATGGAATCAATTGTAATAGTGTTTATTGCATTCCTGTTGATTCTTATTGTTGCAAATAATCCTAACGCAAGTTATTATGAGCTTACGCTTCCAAGTTGGGCTCCTAGTTTGTTTGTATGGAGTATTTTATTTTTCCTTGTACTATTTTTTGCAGCTTATGGTGCTGGAAGAATTAAATCTGGAGTTGAAGATACTTCAAGTGGAGTATTTAGATTACTATTCTGGATTATTCTTATTCTTGTTTTACTTTCAATATTTATGATCTTTAGACAAGACAATTACAGAACAGCATTCTGGCTTTCTCTTATTGCTCTCGTCTTTGTAATTATTGTTATGATTATGTATTGGAATAAAGTACGAGCTGGTGCTCTTTGGATGATTCCTCTTGCTTTAGGTTTATTGTTTTATCTTGTTGAAGTGTGGAATATTATTTCATTAAACAACTTGTAAATAAGCAGCTTGTAAATAAACAGCTTGTAAATAAGCAGCTTGTAAATAAACAGCTTGTAAATAAGCAGCTTGTAAATAAACAAATAATTTTATAAAAATATATAAATACTATTTATATATTTATTATATATTTATTATATATTTATTATATTTTATTATGGTAATTTTAAAATATCACAAATAATTTTATATAAATTGAGATTTAAAATACAGGAATCATCTAATCCAGAGTCATTATTTTTTTGTCTAATTAGTTCTTGAGAATTTGTAAATTTTAGCATTTTTTGTAATAATCGTTTATCTTTTCGTAATGTTTGTATGTCTTTAATACTTCTTAAAAATCGTCCAAAATATTTATTTGCTGTTAGATTACATTTTAAATTATGTATATATAAATTTTCTTGTAAATATCCAATTTGTTCAATACTGCATAAAACTTTAGAAAATTCACTTATACTACATTTAGCAATATTTGTCAAAACTGAATTACAAGTTTCAAAATTACTTGTAGTATTTATAGTACTTTGTTCTAATTTTACAATTTGAACAATTGTAGGTGTTAATATATAATTTTCAGATCTAAATAAATTTGCAGTTCCTAATTTAAGTAAAATTTTACCAAAAAAATCATATAATTCACCATCGCACACGGTTGAATTTCTAATATAATTTACAGTACTAGCCTCTAAATCTTCAGCTTCTTTTAATAAAGTGTAATACATTTCTCGATCATTAAAATCATAAAATTTAATAATTTTAAATACATCAGAAACTAAAGATTCTAAATCTAATTCTAAATTATATTTTATTATTAAATAATAAATTAAATAAAATAAAGCACTATTGTCAAAACGTAAACTATTTGAATGTTTAAAATATCCAATTAAAGCTAATTCAATCATTCCTATATACACATCTGAATGTAAATTGTGAGAATCTATGTAATATCCTCCTACAAGCATAAAATCGCCATAAATATCAACTTTCCATTTACCGTTATCAAACCAACCGGTATACACAAATAAATCTTCAATTATTGCTATAGTTTGACTTGTATTTTTTCCAGTTATTGTTATATCAATATCTGATTTAAATGTATTTGATCCAAAAATATTAACAACAATGTTTTCAACATTTAAGACTCGATATTTCACGTTAATTCGTATATTTTTACGTTTTTGTAAAGAAATAATATAAATAGTAAAAAATGTTAAAGCTATAAAAATTTCTCGAGTTAACCATATTAATTTAAGAGTGTCTAAATCATAAGTGTAAGCATTTAAATCAGGATCTATATTTAATTTACTGTATAATGTATTACTTATTACAGTATATGTGTGTATTGGATCTTCTGAATCTGCAATTGAATCAAATAAATTATTTAATTCACGACTAATATTTATATTTTTATTTAAAATACGCCTATTAAAAAAATTAAAAGTGTTATTTAAACTAAAAGAATTAGAATCTATAAAATCTATAGTTTTATTTGATTCTTTTTCAATATTTAAACTTATGTTTTTTAAATTAATATCACACATTTATAGATTCATATTTTATTTATTATAAAAAATCTTTTATAATAAAGTTTCTCGCCATATTTAATTATTTGAAAGCTCTTTTTCAAGTTTCTCCGATTTAGTTATAATCCAATATATAGTTTTTTCATTTGAAAAAGAATTTTCATATTCCCAATTAGGAATATTATATGATCGTACTTCAGTTTGCACTATCCATCCTTTTTCAAAAAGCATTTTTTTAATAATATCTTTTTCAATTTTAGTATAATTAACTCGGTTTAATTCAATTTCAATATTCTTACCGGTATTTTTAAATTCATTTAATTCTTTAAGAATATAATTTGCTAATTCAGATTTTGAATTGTTAATTCGTTTTTTAAATTCTGAATCCCAATTACGTTCAATTTCGACTGCTTCAGGAAAAATATTATCCGGAAGTGATTCTTTTGATTCGCGAGTTTTAGAGTTTACTGAATTCATTCTAATTTAAATATATATTTTATATTATTAAATATATATTTAAACCATTATTAATATTTTTTATCTGATATATTTTACTCCTTTTAACTCTAATCCTATTGCGGCTTCTAAATATGTGTCTCTCCAAGTTTGATTAGAAAAAAATTAAAAATAATGAAATAACATATAACTATAAAATTGATTTTTTAATTTTATAGCGTACAAAATTAAATGTCGGTAGAGTGTTGCAAAAAGTGTAATAATAAAAAATTTGGAATTACAACTTTACATACTGATAATATTTTAGAAAGTTTTAAAATATGTCAAATGTTAGATTGTAAATGTGTTCAAATTATATATAATTCACATATTTTTAAAAACCAGTCTGAGTTAAAAGATATAAACACATATTTAGAATCGAATAATTTAAATGTAGTTTATCACGCTCCATTATGGATTAATCTTGCAAATCCTGAATCTCAATATAAAAGTGTCCAATGTTTAAAAAGTATTTGTGATACATTATGTCAATGTGTTAATTCAAACTCTGTATTTCATATTGGAACTAATGGAACTATATATAATGTAGCAAATGCATTAAACAGTTTAAATTTACCACATTATTCTAAAAGTTTACTTTCTGCCGAAGTTTCTGCAGGTTGTGGAAATCAAATTGGTTGTACCTGGGATGATTTACGAAAATTATATGAAGCTGTAGATACACAGTTTTTAGGATTGTGTATTGACACTCAACATCTATTCGGTTCTGGGATGTGTCAATTTGAATCAGCTGAATCTGTTTGTAAATTATTTGAAAATATATCAGATATAGGAGCTCGATTAGATACAGTTCATTTAAATGATTCAGCTGTAGAATTTAAATCCTCAAAAGATCGTCACGCTGGATTGACATATGGTTATATTTGGAATAGTGAAACTGACTCTTTAGTACAATTATTAAACCGTTTAAATTCCGATAAAATTAATACTGTATTAGAAACTCGAGATTCTCAAATTCGAGATTTAAAAAAAATTTATACTCTTTTAGATTAAAAAAGGTTAATAATAAAAAATAAAATTTTTATTATTAAAATATTTAAAATATTTAAAATGGATAAAAATGAATTATATACTGTAAAAAGTATTGACAATATTTTAGACTCATATTATAATTACAGAAATCAAGTTTATAATTTATTACAAAATTCACAAATATCTGAATTAGAATCCCAAATTTTTACAAAATTTATACAAATTGATAAAACTTGTAAATGTAATGCTTTTTTAAATTGTAATACATATAAATTACACAGTAAATATATATGTATGCAATGTTATAATATTAAAATTATAACTGAATATGATAATAATTTTAATGGTGTAATTGATATTAAAACTGGAAAGCGATTCAAAAATAAATTAGAAATAATTAAAACATCTGTGATTCCTAAATTTACCGTTAAAAATGATTCCGTTGATTGTGATAAAAATACTACAAATTATTTAATTAGTATTTTGTTAGAATTTATTTGTAGTAATAATAAATGTAATTATAATTCTAATTTAGAAACTGTTTTTTATTGTAAAGATTCATTTTATAATATATATCGATATAATAGTACAATTGATTTTAAAACCCTGTCAAATAGTGCATATTATTTAGATTATTACAATTCTAACCCTTATTTAAAATCAATATACATTTGGGATATTTTGAAACAAACCTACAATTTTTTAAATTTAACAAAAATATATGAATTTACTCACAATAATCTTACTTATGAATCTTTACGATTTAAAATTGAATCGTGTGGTGCAGATTTAAAATTACAAACACTATTTAAAGATTATTATAACAGTTCGATAAAATATAAAAATATCCGAATTATACACAGTAATGTTAAAAGTATGTTATATTCTAAAGAAATAAAAATCTATAATTCTGATTCAAAATATAAATTTGATTATAATAATGGAATTCAAATTTTACATTTGCGACGATTGGGAATTCCATTTTATTTGGAAAGTTTTGATTTTTATACTTTATTAATTTCATTATGTACAAATTTGTCATTTTATAATGGAATGGTAATTGATGACAGTTTATATGTATTTTGGAAACAATTATGGAGTGTTTCTGATTTTGAAATAATAACACAACGATTATTAAATATTCATAAAAATCCGAATATTGAAATAAATATAGAAAGGTGTATTGAATTATTAACTAATTTAGAATTACAAAAATCGATAACAGTATAATTAATTGATTTATTTTTAATATTTTTTAAAAATAAAAATGAGTGTAGATTCTAAAACATATTCGGATTTTTTAGACAGTATTGTCGAAAAATTAACTCAATCTGAATTATTAGCATCTAATATAAATAGTAAATATAAAATTATTTATAATAAATCTAATTTATTAAAAAATAGTAAAATTAAACCTTTTATTACAACTTTAGAAAAATGTATACAAGAGACCCAATCTATATTTGACTTATCATCTGATATAACGATTTTAGAAGCAGATATTCAAAAAAAGCTAATTTTAAAAGCAAATATTAAGGAAAATCAAATTTTAGAAGTAGATATTGAGAAAAAAGATATCTCTGAAAAAAATATTAAGGAAGCAGATATTAAGAAAGCAGATATTAAGGAAGCAGATATTAAGAAAGCAGATATTAAGGAAGCAGATATTAAGAAAGCAGATATTAAGGAAGCAGATATTAAGAAAGCAGATATTAAGAAAGCAGATATTAAGAAAGCAGATATTGATGAAGCAGATATTAAGAAAGCAGATATTGATGAAGCAGATATTAAGAAAAAACAGTTCTTAGAAAAATATAGTACAGAAAAAAATAATATTTTTTTCGAACTTTATAAAAGTTATAAAAAATTATCTTTAGAATTAAATAATATAAATAAACAAGCGTTAACTAATTTTAACTCAGTATTAGAGTTTTTAGATTTAAATTTAAATTCTGAACATAATCCTGAAATTTTGAATTTAGAAAACCATACTACAAAATTAAAATCACAAATAATTAATTGTATTTCAAATTTAAATTTTAATTTAAATATACCGTTAAATCCTAAATTTATAAAAATTGTAGATAATGAACCTGCTGTAAATAAATTAAAAAAATTTGAAAAAAATATAATAGGATTTCATAATGAATATATAAGTAATTATATAAATTTAAATAATAAAATTTCTAATATTGAATCTGAATTAAAAGCTTTAAAATCATTTTTTACAAAATCGTAGATTTATCAGATTTATCAGATTTATCAGATTTATCAGATTTATCAGATTTATCAGATTTATCAGATTTATCAGATTTATCAGATTTATCAGATTTATAAAGTTAATATAATAAAATATTATTATATTAATCGAGTACTATTCTTTTTTAATTTAAGATTAATTTGGGCGTAATTTTTTTTACAAAAATATTATATATTTTATGGTTTAGATTTTAATACAAGTTTAGGAATAACATTTTTATTATTTAATATTGAATTATAATTATTTTCTAACCATTGTTCTAATCCATCTAACGATATTCCATCTTCAATCATTCGTATAATCATTTTTACAGGTGTTCGTATACTAACAAAATTTTTACGACTCTTAGGTTTATATCCCAATTTATCAAATTTAGGTAAATCGTGATAAAAACAAGCATTAAATACGGTATCAATTGGATTCATAAGAACATTATTTAAATAATAAAATTTATCTATAATATATGGAGTTCCTTCTTCTAATTTTTCTAAATAATCTTCTAATAATTTCATTTTTTTTCCTAATAATTTTTCTGTAGATTCACAAATTAGATAATCAATTCTAGAATTTGGTGTTATAGGTTTACCTATCGCTTTTAATTCATCAGAAAATACTTTCATCATATATGAATCACTTTTATAATTATCGCCAACACCTCGAGTAATTGATAAATCAGAATGATGTACTGAATTATTTAATAATTTTTGAACACTATTTAATATAATTTTAAACCCTTGTACTAAATTACATCCCTGCAATGAATTAAAAACTATACTATCATATGTATCTGTACTCCATTTTGCATTTCCTCTTTTTGCAGTATATAACCCTCTTTTTTTTATATCAGACATAGAGTCCAATTTTATATTACCTTCAGTATCTACTTCAGCATAAGCATAATGTTTAGGCTTAATTCCTAATAAAACCATACATCGTTCTAAATCCATTTTCATCACACCTTCCATCGTAGCGTTAACATCTTCTAACACCATTAGTCCTGCTTGATATTTTTTTTCCAGTGTTTCTGGTCCCCGATAAAGTACGTAGAGTGAATCTGTATCTCCCGTTACTGTGTACGGACTCAGGTTTTCATACTTATCAAAAATATATTCTTTCACTTTTGTAATAGATTCTCTACCTTTAGCAGTGACTGCCATACTTGCTTCTAATAAAGAAAATTTAGCACCATTTTTAACTGCAAGTAAACCATAAAAACTATTTGCTGAAACTTTTTTTGCTAATTGGATACAATCTAATACTGTTAATCGTATTTTTATTTTATATATTTTTGATTCTAAATCTTTAAAAATATTTAATACTTCAGAATCAAAATATTTATTTTTATATTCTTTCAATTCATTTTGTAATTTCTTAATTTCTTTAGATTTTTTTTTACTATTTTCTTTTAATAATTGTATAAAAGTATTTATTTTATTTATTATATCAAATTCTAAATTATTATTATTAGAACCTAATAATTTATTATAATTTCCTAAATCTAATTTAATATATTCTTTACTTAAAAGTTCTAATTCTTTTTCTAATGGTTTCATTAAAACTTTTCTAGTATAATTTCTTTCATTAATTAAACTTTGAACTAATTCTGGAATCAAACCTTTAAAATATTCAGGTTTAATAAATCTAAACCTGTAATGCCGTGTTATAGTTCCATCACTATTATCTCGTTCCCATTCACACAATTTATTTTTTTTATCATTTTCTATATTTGAAATTACAGGATTTTCATTTACAATTTGTTTCTTTTCTTCTTCTATATCAACAAAAGTTTCAATGTTTTCATCTTTTTCATCTGGATCTGGATCTGGATCTTTAGTTTCTATTTGATCAAATTCTATTTCGTTATACATACCTTCTGGAACTGAATTTTCTAAATCTTTTTTGATATAAGTACTAGGACAAATATTATACGTAATCATCAGAGAAGGATATAATGAATTAAAATCATAAGACACCACCCCCTTAAAAACTCCTACCTGCATCTCTTGTACTAATCCACCAGAAACTTGATTTTTTAAATCGTGTTCAGCGTAATCAAGAACTATATTTCTATTATAACATAAATCATATAATTGTGAAATACAACGTTGCTGTTGACCACCTGTAAATAATTCCATAATATCTACACCAACAACATTTGACATTTCAATAAGACCAATCCAAGTATTTAATGTTTCTATTAATTTAATTACTAAAAATGAATCTTGAATACAATATGCTACAATACGTGTAAATTCAGTTTTAGCTAAATCTAATTCAGATTTTAAAGATTCTAACATTTGAGAGTATTGAGTTAAATTATGAGATTTAAATAATTGTACACATTTATCGTAAAATATATCACGTTTTTCTGTAAAATCGTAATTTTCAGGTAATTTAAATAAAGGAATTATAAAATTATCAAATTTACCCATTGCAGATTTTACATTTTCATATGACACAAACATTTCTCGAGGTTTTACATCGTGTTTGTTTAATCCTAAAAAATGATTACTTACAAAATCTAAAGTATATTTATTTAATTTGTAATCTCGCTGAATAATAGGATATAAATCAATAGATATTCTTCCTGGAATTTGTAAAATGTTTAAATTTTGAATTCCATATGCAGCTGATTCCCATCGTTTTACTTTCATAACAGCTTTAGTATTATACAAACGCCCAATAACATTCCAATCAGAAATATTTCTACTAATACGTGTATGTAAATATGCATAATCATATAATAAAATGTTATACCCAATTAATACATCTGGATCTAATTTTACAATATAATTTTGTAAAGTTTCTAATAATTGTGATTCATCAGCTACACGAATTACCTTTGCGTCTGGGATATTATTACATTCTCCATCTGTAATTGCATATTTATCTATAATTCCACTATTTAATCGAGTATACAGTAAAGTAATTATATTTACAACGTGCTTAGGATTATACGGTTTAGGTAATGCTTTATGATTATCAGAATATGTTTCAATATCAATTGAAAGTAATGAAGGATTAGTCACCCAATCTGAACTTTCATTTAAAGGGATAGGATTTAATGTATTTTTATCACCGATATACTCATTTTCTAATGTACTTACACGATCAGTTGCTATTTGTGCTTCTATTTCAAACCATTGACAATATTTAGATTTTCGAATAGACAGCAATTTACGAATATTACTAAATTCAGATTCCCATACTTCTAACTTTAACAATCCTAATCCTTCTCCAAAATCTCGAGGTTTATTTAAATAATTTTTTAATTTTTTTAATGCTTCAAAATTTTTGAAATATAATTGAAGCATAGGATATTTTTTTAGAGCTTTGAAAAAATATGCTTTTTCATTATATTTTAATAACGAATATTGAGGTGCGTAATCACCCATAATATAATTTAAACGATCTAAAATTTTTCCAATATTACTATTATTCCAATCAATAGGTTTATGTGCATTATTATATGTAGGTAATTCAATATTACAAAAAGAATAAAAATCATTAATTCGTATTAAATAAGATTGCGAATTTCGATCTAAACACCAACAGTAAATCGAATCATTAATTTCAGGGTCATTACTCGGTAAAGTTTCCCATTTATAAGGTTGAACTATGAGTTTCATAGCTTAAAATGAACGGATATATTTTAAAAAAATATAAAAAGGAAAAATCAATTTAAATGTTTTCATTACAAAATGAATTTAGCGATTCTGAAAGTACAGAATCAGTCGAATTTGAATGTATAATAAATAATAAATCTGAATCAGCTGAATCAGCTGAATTTGATAGTTCTGATAAAAATATTAAATTGTTTAGTATTTTTAATAAAAGTACTGATTTATATGAATATATAAATATTGATACTTATTGTAGTAATAAACCTTATATATTAATAGATTCTAAAGATAAACCTTTAACAGTATATGTTCGAAAATTTGAAAATATAAAATATTTTATTAATTTATATCCTAATATTAATACTATTACTATTAAAACATCAGATAAAGATTATACATTAGATTATAAATCTAGGATTCTTAAATTAGTAAATTTAGGAGATTTATATTTTCAAATTTAAAAGGCTGAGTATCTTAAAATTAAAATTTCAATTATATACACGAATGAAAAAAACACTAAAAATAAAATTAATAATCGGAATCCTAAATTAGGTATTGCATTATTCCAAAATGTATAAATTACAGGAATCATAAAAAGTACAAAAATTAAACAAACTAAAAAAACATTTAATAATAATTTATACAATACAGTTCCTTTATATTTAAATTCATTATTTAAATATTTTAAATAGTTAAAAGTTTTATCCCAACAAGTGTAAGAATCATTGTTTAAAAAGTCATTTATTTTTGAAATTGTATATTTGTATGATTGATTATCTTTTAAAATTTTTAATTTTTCAATAATCTGTGTAATTTCTGTATCTGTAGCATTTGCAGAATCTATATTATTTATAGAATTATCTAAATTTTTAGAATCTGTATTATTTATATTTAATTCTAAATCTTTACATATATTTTTACAATAATTATAATCTTTTATAATAGAGTCTAAACTATAATCATTCATATATTTTATTTATAATTTTATTTTTTAAATAAAAATAAAATTATTCTATAAAGAAATATTTTTTTATAATAAAAAAAAGATTAAATATAAAAATGTATTCTCCTAAAAGTAATAAAAGTCCAAAACTTGTTTTAACAAACCCAAAATACACAACCTTAGCAGACACACCTGTTTCTAATGCAGCTGAAACAGGGTTAGTACGTCCTAAATCACTTGTGTATACAAGTGTTCCAAATTCACCGCGACTAAATGAATATAATACTGAATTTAATACACCTAGATATAACTTATTATCAACTAATTCACCACGAATTCCTGTTTCTAATATTCAAACAGAAAATCTTCCAGCTGTATATACTCCTGGAATTGATCTATCTGATGAATTATACAGCCCTGAAGCTAAAACATCTATGAGTTTTAGTACTGATAGTTCATTAATTGATACTGATGGAATTGTTGAAGTTGAATTAAGTAAATTAGGATATGTTCCAATGCAAAAAATGATGATTAATGAAAATAATACTAAACAATGTGCATATATTTTTGCATACGATAAATTTGGAAATCCACTTCTTATTGAATTGGATGATCCTGGAGTTGTGACAGAATCTAAAGATGATTTAACTATGATTAAATCAAATGTTGGAAGTGTTGTTAATTATAGTGCAAAGGTAGGAGAATTAGAGTGTCTTAAAACTGAAGGTTGTAATCTTGCATATATTTGTGATTCTAAAAATGGAATGTGTGTACTTGAAAATGATGAAGCTGGTCGAGTTGTAGAATCTAATTTTGAATTTGTAAAGAAATTTTCTGAAAAAGATGTTATTATCGATGATGATCCAGTTGCATACCCAGTTATACATTTAAGTGATATTCGAGCTAATCCCACTCTTGTATTAAATATTGTACATAAAGCAACAAAAAAATTACGAAATAATGCATATAAATTTGCTACTTCTGAATTAATTGAAACTCGAAATAAATTACAAGCACTTATTACTAATTTTAACAAGTTTATAGATATTCGTTCACGCGAAGAACGTCGTTTAATGGACAGTATTAAAATTTTAGAAAAGTATGCAGCTGCGTATGAAAAAAAATGTATGAGTGCTTCACCTTTGAATCAAATTGAAATTCAGAAACGTAAAGAAGTCCAAAGTAATTTAACTGTTAGAAGTACTAAATTTAATGAACTACTTAATACAATTAAAACAGTTTCAAATTTGGGTTCTCAAATTGAATTATTAAATAATTCAGTTGTAGACACTACTGAATATTTAGTAGAAGAAATGACTCATATAGATAAAGCTTTTATTTTGTAATTGTAATAAATTTTATAAACTCTATAAACTCTATAAATTCTATAAACTCGCACAAAACGTATAAAATATAAATTTATATTTTATATTTATATGGGCTACGCCCAATCTGTATATTTTATACATTTTATAAAATATACAATTTGTGAAGTTTTATACATCTTACACAAAATGCAAATTTGAACTTTTATATTTTCGTATATATAAATTATATTTACTTTTTATAGAATTATAAGATCTATAATTAAATTTTTGAATATTCATTAAATACCATTTAGATGTACTAATATGTGATGGTTTTTGAAAAAGTAAATTTAACTCAGTAGGAGTAAAATAATTTACTTTATAATTATTTTTTACATCTACTTTAATTATTATAGGTTCATTATTTTTATTAGAGTTTTCAATAGAATCCGAATTTTTTGAGGACTCTGATAAATTTTCTAATAACTCAATTGCTTCAGAATCATTATAATATAAATTTTTAAAATTATCGAAAATCGACTTCTGAGATTCCGATTGAACTTTTAATTCTGTATTTAAATTTGATTCTTTTGATTCTTGTGATTCTTGTAACTCTAATGATTCTGTATTTAAATTTGATTCTTGTAACTCTAATGATTCTGTATTTAAATTTGATTCTTGTAACTCTAATGATTCTGTATTTAAATTTGATTCTTGTAACTCTAATGATTCTTGTAATTCTAATGATTCTGTATTTAAATTTGATTCTTGTAATTCCAATAATTTCTTTGATTCTAATGATTCTTGTAATTCTAACAATTCTTGTGATTCTAACGATTCATGCGATTTATATACAGAATTAAAGCCGCTCTTATTTTGAGATTTATAATTTTTAACTCTTCGTAAAAACATTGTTATAATAGCTGAAAGTGTTCTATCTGTGATTAAATTTTTATCGTGTGTATGAGTTTTTAAGAATGTATTTAAAGTTGAGTTATCATATTTAATTATTAAATTATCCAGAATTTTTAAATCTGTATTAGACCAGCATTTTTTATTTTTTAAATATGGTTCATATCTAACTTTCGATTTAGATTTCGCAATTCTAACTGAATTGTATTTTAGAGTATTATTATTATTATTATTATTATTATAATTTACAGGTTCTGCTATATTTATAATATTATTATTATTATAATTTACAGGTTCTGCTATATTTATAATATTATTATTATTATTTACAGGTTCTGCTATATTTATAGCATTATTATTTATAGTATTAATACATTTTAGAGGTTCTATAATATGAACCTTATCGTTATTAGATTCTAAAAAGATTGTAATCATTTTATCTATATCGATATTTGGGAAATGACATAAGAATTCTGGATTTTCAAGTTGTGAAACTTGAAATGATTTATTTTTAAAAATTTTATTTAATAAAGCTTCAGACATTTTTGTAGAACAATAAAATATATTTCTTATATTTTATAATTAAAAATCAATTTTATTTCTGTAAAATCTATACATTTTAAATTGTAATTTCTTTATACGAATTATAAATAAATTTTCTTAAACTTCCATAAATTTTAACTGTTTTAGAATCTGAAAAATAATATGAAATATAATCATTTAAAATTCGTTCTGTTGTAATAATTATTATCTCAGATTCATTTTTAATTTTATTAAAATTATGATAAATTTTTAAATTTGGATTTTTATGTATATTATTTAAAATATCCGAATCAATTTCTATTGAAATAATATCAGAATCAAGTACACACATTTTATAAATATCATACCCAATTATATATTTATTATTGTTAACATAATTTTTAGAAATTAAAAAATCATATACAATATAATCTATAGGTAAATTATATGATTTAATATATGTAAAGATTTTATCTAAAATGAATGATTCATTTTCAATATTAGAATTGATACATATTACTTCTTCCGGATCAATGTGATACAACATTTTTAATTCTTTAAATGCTAAATCATAGTAATATTTACATATTTTAGATATATTAGAATCATTTTTTATTTTTTTATCTAAATTATAATTAATACTATCACATTCAATTGTATTATTTTTTTTGTCATATTTAAGAATATTTACATACACACTATTTAAATTAGAATCTGAATTTACTATTTTTCGTCCTTTGTAATCAAAAATACTATTATCAGATCCAGTTCCTAATATTAAATTTATGTCAGATAAAGATTCTAATATTTTTTTATTTGTAGAATGATCTAAACTACTAATACAAATTACATAATTAAATTTACCTTTATGAGTTTTTAGAATTTCAGAAGTTAAATTTATATAATCAGTATTACAGTATAATTCAAGATTAGTATTATTATTTAATGAAATAAATAATACACTGAGTTGTCCATTACTTCCAAATTTTCGAATTAAATATCCTGTAGTTTTATTTAATTTTGTTTTTGAATCAAATTCACATATATTTGATGAAATTATTTCATTATTAAATTCAGAAATACGTTCTTTTAATTTTGATAATTCTAATTTTAAATCATATTCACTTAAATTTAAAATATCAACATTACATTGATTTAATAAATCAATACAATGCGAACCATATAATGATGTGTTTGTAAATATAGAATTATCAAAAATATTTCCAGAACAAACAACTGTACTTAATTTATTAACTTCTTTTAACAATGATATAAAACTTTTAAATTTTGAAAAATTATAAATTTCTGTTATATTATTAACTAGTATAATTGGAATAATAATATGGGAATGAGTACTTTTACAATTTCCTAATTTTTGAAACACTTTTTTTTGCCAATAAACAAGATTTGTAAAGATATCAGATTTATCAGATTTATTAGATTTATTGGATTTTTTTGATTTTTTAGATTTATCAGAGTTATTGAAAAATGCAAATTCATTTATTGCTTTATCAAATTGTTCTAATTGACGTTCAGGTTCTTCAAATTCTACTGGACTTTTAGTTTCTAAAAGTACTTCTTTGTCTTTTGGAACATTTAAATTTATATTTGGATAATCTTTTTTTTTACGCCTTGACACTTCTGGGTCAATCGGTTCTTCTAAAATTTTAGGTACTACAGCTTTACTTTCATTTGTAGATTCAGATTCTGACTGGCTTTCAGAATCTGAATAGTTTTCAGAATTAGAGTCTGAATCTGATTCACTTTCAGGTTTATATGATTTTTTTACAACACTATAAGTTTGACTCATTTTAATTTAATTAAAAGATATTTAAGGTTTAAATATTACATATATAAATAAACATTAAAATTTTTTAAGAGGTAAAAAAAATTGATTTTTTAACAAAAATTTTATAAAAAGTATATTTTTGATCTTTAGAAACTATTTCTGTAGATTATTTTTAAATTTGAGATGAGTTCTTACGCCGACGTTCTCCGAAAAATTTCCGAGGAAAGCAAAACTGAAAAAAATGATTCAGAGTCCTCTAAACCTAGTCTTTTGGTTGTTGATGAAACTGTAAAAAGAGATTCATTATTATTTTTCAACCAAATTAAAAATTCTGCAAAGGATCGGATGGATCGTCGTGCTAAAATTGGATCTCCTTCAGCAAATATTTTTGAATTTAAGTATCGTGAATTTTGTGCAATTTCAGAAACTGAAGCAAAAACACGTTTATACTTTGTAAATGAACATCGCCCTGGATATAATTATTATAAAATTTATGATCTCATCCAAACTGATTATTTTAAATCTCTTTTGGATGAGTATTCTCAAGAGTTAGGAGCGGGAGTTCAAATTTCAATTTGGCATCCAAAAGGAGATCTTAATGTAATTGAAGTTATTTGGGATATTACTGCTTATAACACTAATCGTGAAAAACAAGCAGAACTTCGTCAATCAGAATCTAAATCTGAATTTAAAGTTGTAAAACATAGTAAAGAATTTCGACATCCTGAGAATCGTAGAAATTATAATAACGCTCGTGATTCTCGTGATTCTCGTGATACTCGTGATACTCGTGATTCTCGTGATTCTCGTGATTCTCGTGATACTCGTGATTATAATCATTCAGGTCGGGGACGTGAATCTAATCGCGGTCGATATTCAGGTCGAGGGCGTGATAACAGAGAGTATAATGATTCTCGTGATTATCGCGATTATTAACTTTTTATATCTTATAGATTAGAGTATACTAATGATATAACCTTATAGTATTTATTTATAGCTTTCACATTATTTTCAGGAATTTAACCTGCACTTTTATCAAACATATTCAAGATTAATTTATTGTTTATTGTTTGTTTATTTATTGTTTATTTATTGTTTATTTATTGTTTATTTATTGTTTGTTTATTGTTTGTTTATTTATTGTTTATTTATTGTTTATAAATCTTCAAAGATTTATAAATATCACAAAATGTAAAACTATAAACTGTATTTTTTTATAGTTTAGGGCGTAAGCCCATACTTATAATTTAATAAAAAATATAAATTTACAAAACGTGAAATTTATATTTTCTTTATCTTAATTATAATTTTATTTTTATACTTATTTACATTTATAATTTTATTTTTATACTTATTTACATTTATAATTTTATTTTTATACTTATTTACATTTATAATTTTATTTTTATACTTATTTACATTTATAAT